>ERZ778017.2510-NODE-2510-length-14746-cov-5.683820_pt1 | contig 14746 bp, 16 predicted proteins | sample MGYA00375747_ERZ778017 | MGnify/ENA primary metagenome ERZ778017 (study PRJEB29350, sample SAMN05509838) | bioreactor metagenome | biome: bioreactor; material: wastewater | place: South Africa: University of Cape Town | collected 2014-03-17 ...
AGGAGTTGCGCGTGTCGCTGTTCGCGCAGGAGTTGCGCACGCCGGTTCCGGTGTCGGCCAGGCGGCTGGGCAAGGCGATCGATGCGCTGCGCGCCTGACGGGCTCAGCCGGCCATCACCAGCACCGGCTGCGGCGTCGTCTCGCCGGGCAGCGAGCCGATCGGATGGGGCAGCCTCTCGAACAGCTCCGCGTACTCGGGCGCGCCGAGCTGGATCAGGCTGAGCAGCTTCGGCGTGATTCCCACCTGCTGGCGGTCCACGTGCGCCGCCAGTCGCAGCAGCGTGTCGAGCGTACGCTTCGTGAAGCCCGGGCGGGCGCCCGAAGGATCGGCGCGCGCGAGCACCGCCTGGACCATCGCCGCGCGCACGACGAAGCCCTCGCGTCTCGCCTGCGACAGCAGGTTGCGCAGCGACTGCAGTCCCCATCGCATGTCGGTCAGGCACACGAGCAGCTGGTCGGCTTCGCGGTCGACGATGCTGCCGCCGGCCTCGCGCACGCGCCCGGCATACTCGACGATGACGCGTTCGACGATGACGCGTTCGATCGCGCTCGCGCCGGGCGCCGCGGATTCGAAACGCAACAGGACGAGCAGATTGAGCATGGGCGTCCGCCAGCATAGCGCGATGTCCCGGCGGCCGGCAGCCGCGCAGAGACGGGTGGCGGGCCAGGCCCGACGCGGCCGACGCGCCCGCTCGCCGGTATGATGGTTCGATGCAGGCCGTTCTGACCGCATTCGGGCGCGCGATCGTCAGCCAGCTTCATCCGAAGATGCTCGCGCTGCTCGTCGTGCCCTTCGTGCTCGCGATCGTCTTCTGGGTGATCACCGCCTGGTGGCTGTGGGCGCCGATTACCGGCTGGCTGCAGGGCTGGCTGTTCGGCGGCGGCTGGATGAGCAGCCTCGACGCCTGGGCGGCCTCGCACGGCTTCTCGGGTTTCGCGCAGTGGACGGTGGCGCTGCTCGCGCTGCTCGTCGTCGTACCCGTGATGTTCGCCAGCGCCGTCGTGATCATCGCCGTGTTCGCGATGCCGATGGTCATCCGGCACCTGGGCAACGGACCCTACCGCGACGTCGCGCGCGAAGGCTCGATGGCGCTGGCGCCGAGCGTGTGGAACGCGGTGTCGAGCACCGTGCTGTTCGCGGTCGGCTACCTGGTCACGCTGCCGCTGTGGCTGATCCCGCCGCTCGCGCTCGTCGTGCCGTGGCTGTGGTGGAGCTGGCTCACCGCGCGCGTGATGCGTTTCGACAGCCTGGTCGAGCACGCGAGCGCCGCCGAGCGCGGCGCCTCGATCTCCGAGCGCAAGCGCGACTACTTCCTGCTCGCGCTGCTCGTCACGCTGCTGAACTACGTGCCGCCGTTGTTCCTGATCACGCCGGTGCTGTCGGCGCTGGCCTTCGCCCACTATTCGCTCGCGCTGCTGCGGCGGCAGCGCGCGGCCATGGAGGTACGTCCCGCATGGGCTTCGGACTCATCGTCATAGGCGACGAGATCGTCTCCGGCAAGCGCCAGGACCGGCACTTCCCGCGCGTCGTCGAGATGCTGCGCGGACGCGGCCTGTCGCTCGCCTGGGCGCATTTCATCGGCGACGATCGCGCGGCGATCACGGCGCTGCTGCGCAGCACCTTCGCCGGCGACGACGTCGTTTTCTGCTGCGGCGGCATCGGCGCCACGCCCGACGACCACACGCGCCAGGCGGCGGCCGCGGCGCTCGGCGTCGATCTCGTCCTGCACCCGCAGGCGGCCGAACTGATCGCGCAGCGGATCGCCGAGATGGCGGCCGAAAGCGGCGGCAGCGCCGACCTGTCGCTGCCGGAGAACCGGCAGCGGCTGAAGATGGGCGAGTTTCCGGCGGGCGCCGAGATCCTGCCGAATCCGTTCAACCGCATCCCCGGCTTCGCGCTCGGGCGGCATTTCTTCGTGCCCGGCTTTCCCGTGATGGCCTGGCCGATGATCGAGGCCGTGCTCGATACGCGCTTCGCTGGCTGCTTCCACCGCGACGCGCGCGGCGAGCGTTCCTTCCTCGTGTTCGGGCTGGCGGAGTCGACGGTGACGCCGTTGATGGAGGAAATCGAGCGCGACTACGCCGAGGTGCGCGTATTCAGCCTTCCGTCGGTGGGAGAGGACGGCGGGCGCAGGCATATCGAACTGGGCGTGCGCGGTCCGGCGCCAACGGTCGACGAGGCCTTCGCGACGCTGCGCGCCGGCGTGCAGGCGCTCGGCGGCGAGATCCGGTGAGGCGGCGATGAATGCCCCCGCCGAAGCCGCGCTGCGGCGCGCATCGCTGGACGATCGCTACCAGGCGACCGAAGGCGCGGTCTACCTCACCGGCACGCAGGCGCTGGTGCGATTGCCGATCCTGCAGCGCCAACGCGACGCGGCCGCCGGCCTGAACACCGCCGGCTACATCTCGGGTTATCGCGGTTCGCCGCTGGGCGGCTACGACCAGGCGCTCGAGAAGGCGCGCGCGCACCTCGATGCGCATCACGTGCGCTTCGTGCCGGGGCTGAACGAGGATCTCGCCGCCACCGCGATCTGGGGCACCCAACAGATCGATGCGCTGCCCGGCGGGCGCTACGACGGCGTGTTCTCGATCTGGTACGGCAAGGGACCGGGCGTCGATCGCAGCGGCGACGTGTTCCGCCACGCGAACCAGGCGGGCACCGCGCGCCACGGCGGCGTGCTCGCCCTGGCCGGCGACGACCACGGTGCGAAATCGTCGACCGTCGCCGCGCAGACCGACTTCGTCTTCCAGGCGGTGTCGATTCCCGTGCTCTCGCCAGCCACCGTGCAGGACTACGTCGACCTCGGCCTGCACGGCCTGGCGATGTCGCGCTTCGCCGGCCTGTGGGTCGCGCTGAAGTGCGTCACCGACACCATCGAGTCGGCCGGCATCGTCGACGTGTCCACCGATCGCCTGCGCATCGTGCTGCCCGACGATTTCGCCATGCCGCCCGGCGGCCTGAGCCTGCGTTGGCCCGAGGAGCCGTTCCCGAAGCTCGAGGAGCGCCTGTCGCGCTTCAAGCTGCCGGCGGCGCTCGCCTATGCGCGTGCGAACCGGCTCGATCGCAACGTCTTCGGCCGCGCCGACGGCGAGCCGGCGCGGCTGGGCATCGTCTCGAGCGGCAAGAGCTGGCTCGACGTGATGCAGGCGCTGGCCGACCTCGGCATCGACGAGGCGGCTGCGCGCGCGCTCGGGCTGCGCGTGATGAAGATCGCGATGCCGTGGCCGCTGGAGCCGCGGGCCGTGCGCGCCTTCGCCGAAGGCTGCGAGGAGCTGCTCGTCGTCGAGGAGAAGCGCTCGCTGATCGAGGCGCAGCTGAAGGAACTGCTGTATGCGTTCGCCGAACGCCCGCGCGTCGTCGGCAAGACCGACGAGAACGGCGCCGCGCTCGCGCCCGACTACGGCGAGCTGACGCCGGCTTTCTGCGCGCGCCTGATCGCTCAGCGCCTGGCCCGCTGGCGCGGGGCGCCCGACGATGCGCGAGGCGCGCGCGCCGATGCGGTGCATGCGCGGATCGACGCGCGCCTGGCCGAACTGGAGGCGCGCGAGCGCGCGCCGGCGAAGCGCTTCGAGACGATCGAGCGCATTCCGTATTTCTGCTCGGGCTGTCCGCACAACACGTCCACGCGCGTGCCCGAGGGCTCGCGCGCGCTCGCCGGTATCGGCTGCCACTACATGGCGCAGTGGATGGACCGCTCGACGGCCACGTTCACGCAGATGGGCGGCGAGGGGATGACCTGGGTGGGCCTGGCGCCCTTCAGCGATACGCCGCACGTCTTCCAGAACATCGGCGATGGCACCTGGTTCCATTCGGGCTCGCTCGCGCTGCGCCATGCGGTGGCGACGAACACGCGGATGACCTACAAGATCCTGTTCAACGACGCGGTGGCGATGACCGGCGGCCAGCGCCACGACGGCGCGCTCACGCCGCAGCGCATCGCGCAGCAGGCGCGCGCCGAGGGCGTTCGCCGCATCGTCGTGGTCACCGATGAACCCGGGAAGTATCCGTCGGGGTACTTCGATTCCGACATCGACGTGCATCACCGTTCCCGTCTCGACGAGGTGCAGCGCGAGCTGCGCGACTACGACGGCGTCTCGGTGCTGATCTACGACCAGACCTGCGCGGCCGAGAAGCGGCGCCGGCGCAAGCGCGGCGAGTATCCCGATCCGCCGAAGCGCGTGTTCATCAACGAGGCGGTGTGCGAGGGCTGCGGCGATTGCGGCGTGCAGTCGAACTGCGTGTCGATCGAGCCGGTGGAGACCGAGTTCGGCCGCAAGCGCGCGATCAACCAGTCGTCGTGCAACAAGGACTTCTCCTGCGTGAACGGCTTCTGCCCGAGCTTCGTCACCGTGCACGGCGGGCGGGTGCGCCGGGCGAGTGCGGGCGCACGTTCCGCAGTCGCGCTGCCCGACGTGCCGCTGACGGAACCGGCGCTGCCCGGGCTCGGCCGCGCGTGGTCGCTGCTCGTCACCGGCATCGGCGGCACCGGCGTCGTCACCATCGGCCAGTTGCTCGGCATGGCGGCGCACCTCGAAGGGCTGCAGGTGACGGTGCTCGACATGGCCGGCCTCGCGCAGAAGAACGGCGCAGTGATGAGCTTCGTCCGCTTCGCGCGGGCGGGCGAGCCGCTGTACGCGCCGCGCATCGGCATCGCCGGCGCCGACGCGGTGCTCGGCTGCGACCTCGTCGTCACCGCGGGGCGCGAGGCGCTCGCGCGGATGAGCGGGGTGACGCGCGTGGTGACGAACGTCGCGGGAACGCCCACGGCCGATTTCACGCGCAACCCGAACTGGAAATTCCCCGCCGACGGCATGCAGTCGGCGATCGCCGACGCGGCAGGCAGGGAGAACGCCGAGTTCGTCGATGCCACCCGGCTTGCGACGGCGCTGCTCGGCGACGCGATCGCATCGAACCTGTTCCTGCTCGGCTATGCGTGGCAGCGCGGGCTGATGCCGCTGTCGGGCGCGGCGATCGATCGGGCGATCGAGCTGAACGGCGTGGCGATCGAGCAGAACCGCGCCGCCTTCGCCTGGGGGCGCGCGGCCGCGCTCGATCGCGAGCGCGTCGAAGCCGCGGCGGTCGCCGGGCTCGGCAGGAGCGCGCCCACGCCGGTGACGCGCCGCCTGTCCGCCTCGCTCGACGAGACGATCGCGCGACGCGTCGATCATCTCGTCGACTATCAGGACGAGCGTTACGCCAGGCGCTATCGCGAGCGCGTCGAGCGCGTGCGTCAGGCCGAGCGCGCGCTCGTCGGCGAGGGCCCGCTCGCGTTGACCGAGGCGGTCGCGCGCAACCTGTTCAGGCTGATGGCCTACAAGGACGAATACGAGGTCGCGCGGCTGTATACGGCGAGCGCGTTCCGCGAACGACTGAACGAGCAGTTCGAAGGCGATTTCCGCCTGAGCTTCCATCTGGCGCCGCCGCTGCTCGCGCGGCGCAACGCGAAGGGCGAGCTGGTCAAGCGCGAATACGGCTCGTGGGTGATGCATGCCTTCGCCGTCCTCGCACGCCTGCGCCGCCTGCGCGGAACGGCCTTCGATCCCTTCGGGCGCACGGAGGAGCGGCGCGCCGAGCGGCAACTCGTCGTCGACTACGAGGCTACCGTCGATCGGCTGCTCGAAACGCTCGATGCGCAACGCCTGCCGCTGGCCGTGCGGATCGCGTCGATTCCCGAGGAGATCCGCGGCTTCGGCCACGTCAAGGCGCGCAACCTCGCGTCCGCGCGCAGGCGCTGGGCCGAGGAGATGGCGGGCTACGCGGCGCCGTCGCCCGTCGAGGTCGGGTAAGGACCGGGTGACCCCCGTCGGGGGCCACCGGAAGGTCGCTCAGGCCGTCTTGCGCTGCTGCGGCTGCGCGGCGCGCGTCGCTGCGGTGGCGGCAGCCGTCGAGGTCGTCTTCGCCGCCGCGGCCATGTTGGCCTCGGCCACTTCGACGGCCTGCTTGGTCGCCTTGTTCAGCTGGTCGAACGAGGTGTTCGCCGCGCTGACCGCCTGCTTCATCAGCGTGACGACGCCTTCGCTGCCGGCCGGCAGGTTGCGCGCGAACGCGTCGATCGCCGCGTAGATCTGGCGGTTGTTCTCGGCGTACTGGCGCTCGAACAGGCGGGCCAGTTCGCTGCCGGTTTCATTGGCGATCTCGTAGACGTGCTTGTAGTACGCGGCGACCTTGTCGGTCGTCGGCTGCACGGACGTCGTGGCGAGGTCGGCCCACTGCTTCGGATCCTTCACGTCGACCAGCGTGCGCAACGTCTCGGCGGACTCCTCGAAGGAGGTCTTGGTCGCCTGGACGTTCAGCGCGGCGAGTTTCTCGAAGCCGGCGATCGAGGCGGCGGTGGCGCTCTGGAAGGCCTCGAGTGCCGATTTCTGGATCTGGGCGAATTGTTCGGGGTTGGTGATCATGAGTCAGCTCCTGTGTTTCCGGTGTCGTTGTCGGGGGGAGGGAGAAGGGCGGAGCAGCTTTGCTGCAACGCAACATTCGGTAGTTTAAGTTGCGCTCCGGCGGTGTCAAGCGTTTTTTGCTGCAATGCAACGAACGCCCGTCGGGCGCCACGCGAAAGTCGGTCGATTGTCAAGGGAGAAAGGACCTTCCGTCGCATAAAAGCGACCGATCATCGAGAAACGGGTTCAAGGTTCACGGGCAAGTCCCTCAATTCCTTGCCTTTTCTGTAGACTCGCGGCTCGGGGGGAGTCGGGGTTTTCGGAGAGGGAAATGGCGGGTGGATCGCGGCGGGGCTGGCGGCGCGCGTGTGTCGCGTTCTTGATTTCCTTCGGTCTTGCTGGGGTATTCCAGCCGACCCTCGCGATCGCATCGGGGAAACGCGCCACCGCGAACGACGAGCCGGCGCGCGCGAAGAAGCCTGCGGCCGCGAGCCGCACCTCCCGGGCAGCGGCGCCGACGGGCAGCTCGGCCAGGCGCAAGGCCGCCCGCGCCCCGGTCGAGTCGGGGGCAAAGCGGGTGAAAGTCTTCGTCGACACCCGCACGAAGGTCGCCGCCGAGGCGCGCGCACCGGTCGCCGACAGCGCGCGCGCCGGACAGGCGCGCCCGTCGATCGGACACGCATTCGGACTGCACGACGTCGAGGATCCGCTGTCGCTCGAGTCGGCCGTCGCCCTCGTGCTCGACCAGCGCAGCGGCGAGGTGCTGTTCGAGAAGAACTCGCGAGCGGTGCTGCCGATCGCCTCGATCAGCAAGCTGATGACCGCGATCGTCGTGCTCGACGCGAAGCTGCCGCTCGACGAGATGCTCGAGATCTCGGAGGCCGACGTCGATACCGAGCGCTTCACCCGCTCGCGTCTGCGCACCGGCACGCGGCTCACGCGCGACGAACTGCTGCACCTGGCGCTGATGTCGTCGGAGAATCGCGCCGCGCACGCGCTCGGCCGCCACTACCCGGGCGGAATGCCCGCCTTCGTCGCGCAGATGAACCGCAAGGCGCAGGAGCTGGGCATGACCAGCTCGGGCTTCGTCGAGCCGACCGGCCTGTCGAGCAGCAACGTGTCGAGCGCGCGAGACCTGGCGCTGCTGGTGCAGGCGGCGTCGCGCTACCCGCTGATCCGCGAATATTCGACGGCGAGCGCGCTGTCGGTCGACACCGGACGTCGCACCGAGAGCTACCGGAACACGAACCGGCTGATCGATCGCAGCGACTGGGAGATCGGCGTGCAGAAGACCGGCTTCATTTCCGAGGCGGGCAACTGCGTCGTCATGCAGGCGCGCATCGCATCGCGGCCGGTCGTGATGGTGCTGCTCGACGCCGAGCAGCGCACCGCGCGCGTCAGCGATTCGCTGCGTATCCGCCAGTGGGTCGAAGGACTCGGCACGAGCGGCGTGCGTCGCGTGACGCATCCCGACGACGAGGCGCAGCAGCCGGCTCGCGAACCCGGCGCGCACAACGTCTGAACGCCGAAGGGTGCGCGCCGTTCGGCGCGAGCGAGGCGCTCGCGGGCCGGCGCGATGCGCCCGAGGCTCAGGAAATCGCCCGTTCGTCGGCGTCGTAGCCCAGCGACGACGAGATGCCGTCGGCGGTGCGGCACAACTGCTCGATCCAGTCGTCCTGGATGAAGTCGGCCGGCGCCGAGATCGACAGCCCGGCGACCAGCTTGCCGCTGTCGTCGCGCACGCCGGCGGCGATGCATCGCACGCCCAGCTCCAGCTCTTCGTTGTCGCGCGCGTAGCCGCGCGCGCGCACGAGCGCCAGCTCGCGTTCGAGCCGCTGCAGATCGGTGATGCTGTTTCGCGTATGCCCGGCAAGCCCGGTGCGCGCAGCATAGGCGCGCACCAGTCGCGGCTCGTCGGCGGCGAGGAACAGCTTGCCCACCGACGTGAGGTGCAACGGCGCGCGACCGCCGACCGCACGCACGACCTGCATGCCCGAACGCTCGGAGACGGCGCGTTCGATGTAGACGATCTCGTCGCCCTGGCGGATTGACAGGTTCACCGTCTGCCCGGTGCTGCGATGCAGTTCGCGCATCGGATCGAGCGACGCGTCGCGCACGTTCATCCGCGCCTTGACGAGATTGCCCAGCTCGAGCAGGCGGATGCCCAGCTGGTAGGCGCCGGGCTCGGCGCGGTCGACGAAGCGTGCGGTGACCAGGTCGTTCAGGATGCGATGCGCCGTGGACGGATGCAGCCCGGTGCGCAGCGAGAGCTCCTTCAGGCTCACCGGTTCGCGCTGCCCGGCGAGCGCATCGAGCAGCGAGACGAGGCGTTCGATGACCTGGATCGCGGTGCGACCTTCTTCGTTCGCGGAGCTTCGGGGGCGGGGCATCGGCTATGTCGGGTTCCGAGCGACCTGGGCGCAAGGGTAGCACGATGCGCGAGCGCATCCTGCAATGTGAAACATGGCGGAGCCTGGACACCATGGTCGCCCGCGTCTTGGCGGCCGGCCTTCCTGCCGCACGCTTTTTCGCGTCGCGCAGCCGCGTCGGTACACTCGCACGGCACCCGGTATCGCACCTGCCTCGATGATCCCGTCGAACCTCGAACGTCCCGCGACGGAACGCCGGCCGCCGATCGAAGATCGGAGCGGACTCGCGCCGTGATCCGTCGATCCGTCGCCGTCACGCTGTGGCGCGTCCTTGCGCTCGTCAGCGTCGCACTCGCGGTGCTCGGCATGGTGCTGCCGGTGCTGCCCACCGTTCCGTTCCTGATCGTCGCCGCATGGGCGGGCAGCCGCGGGTGGCCGCGGCTGGAAACCTGGCTGCTCGAGCATCCGCGGCACGGGCCGGCGATCCGCCGCTGGCGCGATCATGGCGCGGTTCCGCGTCGCGCGAAGTGGGCGGCCTCGACGATGATGGTGCTCAGTGCGCTGACGCTCGCGATGATGGCCGTGCCGCCATGGGTGAAGCTCGCCGCCCCGTCGATGATGGCCATCGTGGCGATCTGGCTGTGGAGCAGGCCGGAGGCTTGAGCGCTCAGCCCAGCCAGCTGCGCAGGATGCCGAGCGGGTCGTGCGCGCGCGCGATCGACACCATCATTCCGAAGCAGGCGAGCGCGGCGATCGACCAGGCGAGCCGCGAGGTCGTCGAGCGGGCGCGCCGCAACGCCATCGTGCCCAGGCCGATGTACACCAGCAGCAGCGCGAGTTTCGCCGCCAGCCACGGCACGACGAAGGGGTTCAGCTGCAGCACGTAGAGCAGCAGCAGCGCCGCGGCGAGCAGGCCGGTGTCGATCAGCCAGCTCGCGCGGCGCGCCGCCCTGGAGGCGCTCCAGCGCGCCCCGGCCATCGTCGCGATCGCGCGCGCGGTGAACAGCGTGCCGCTCGCGGCGACGAAGCCGATATGGGCGAGGCGGATCTGCGGGTAGAGATCGAGCAGGAGCGCCGAGGGCATCCGCGGGATCAGCGGATCGTGAAGTCGATGACGATCTCGCCCGGGTTGCGGCTGACGTACTGGATCTCGATGTGCTCGCCGAAACGGTCGAGGATCTGGTCGAGCAGCGGCAGCGGGTCGTGGTCGTTCATGAAGCGCATCGTCTCGCCGGGCTGCAGCGCGCCGAGCGCGCCGAAGATCGCCGAGTGGCGAAAGCGCCGCGCGACACCCCGCGCATCGAAGGGATAGGTGGTTTCGCCGAGGATCCGCAGGGAGTTGTCCGACATGTTCTTTGCTCCGGTGAGCGATGGCGCTGGCCGCGTGACGGGCTCGTTCGCCGAAAGCGGAATCTAAAATGATGCTTTAGCGCAGTCAAGCGCCGCGCAGCGGAACCCCGAGCCCCGCGCGCTCGAGCCTCATTCTGCGCGTGCGGCGACGCGCATGGCGTCGCGCAGGGCGCGCGCGCATTCGCCGATGAGCATCGGTCCGCGGTAGATCAGGCCGGTATAGAGCTGCACCAGCGTGGCTCCGGCGACGAGCTTCGCGCGCGCGTCGTCGGCGCACAGGATGCCGCCGACGCCGATGATCGGGTAGCCGGCCGGCAGCGCCGCGCGCAGCGCGCGGATCACGCGATTCGAGGCTTCGAACACCGGCGCGCCGGACAGCCCCCCCGACTGCGCGGCGTTCGGCAGGCCGGCCACGGCCTCGCGCGAAATCGTCGTATTCGTCGCGATCACCGCGTCGATGCGGTGCCGCACGAGCAGCTCGGCGATCGCCTCGATCTGCGCGTCGTCCAGGTCGGGCGCGATCTTCAGCGCGAGCGGAACGCGGCGCGCGTGCTCGCGCGCCAGTTCGTCGCGGCGGGTGCACAGCGCATCGAGCAGCTCGTCGAGCGCATCGTGCGATTGCAGTTCGCGCAGCTTCGCCGTGTTCGGCGACGAGACGTTCACCGCGACGTAGCTCGCGTGCCGGTAGACGCGCTCGAGACCGATGCGGTAGTCGTTCACCGCGCGCTCGAGCGGCGTGTCGGCGTTCTTGCCGATGTTGATGCCGAGCACGCCGCGCCAGCGCGCCCGCATCACGTTGGCCACGAACGCGTCGACGCCGTCGTTGTTGAAGCCCATCCGGTTGATCAGCGCCGAGCGCTGCGGCAGCCGGAACAGTCGCGGGCGCGGGTTGCCGGGTTGCGGTCGCGGCGTGACCGTGCCCACTTCGAGGAATCCGAAGCCGAGCGCGGCGAGCGCATCGACGTGCGCCGCGTTCTTGTCCAGCCCGGCGGCCAGGCCCACGCGGTTGCGAAAGCGCAGCCCCATCACCTCGACCGGATCGTCCACCGGGCAGCCGGCGAGCAGGCGAGCGCCGCCGAAGGCGGCGGCGCCGTCGAGCGCGCGCAGCGTCAGTTCGTGCGCAGTCTCGGGATCGAGGGCGAAGAGCAGCGGTCGGGCGGCCGCGTACGGAATCATCGCGAAGCAGGTGCCTCGCGCTCTTCGAGCCGCACCCACTCGCCGTCCTGCAGGCATTCGAGCGGCCGGAAGCGCGACTTGTACGACATCTTCGGGCTCTGCTCGATCCAGTAGCCGAGGTACAGGTACGGCAGTTCCAGGCGGCGGCACTGATCGATCTGCCAGAGGATGTTGTAGGTGCCGTAGCTCGCCGACCCGACGTCGGGGTCGAAGAACGTGTAGACCGACGACAGGCCGTCGTCGAGCACGTCGATGATCGAGACCATGCGCAGCGTGCCGTCCGATTCGCGGAACTCGACCAGGCGCGTGTTGACCTTGCTCTGCAGCAGGAACTGCGCGTACTGCTCGCGGCTGTCCTGGTCCATTCCGCCGCCGGCGTGCCGGCTGGCCTGGTAGCGCAGGTACAGCGCGTAGTGCTCCGGCGAGAAGCCCAGGCGCGCGATCAGCGTGCGCAACGTTTCGTGCGCCTTCAGCGCGCGCCGCTGGCTGCGATCGGGAACGAAGGAAGCCGCCGGAATGCGCACCGGCACGCAGGCGCGGCACGCGTCGCAATGCGGACGGTAGGTGAAGATGCCGCTGCGCCGGAAGCCGGCGCGGACCAGGTCGCCGTAGACGTCGGCGTTGATCAGGTGATTCGGTGTGGCGACCTGCGAGCGCGCCTGGCGCTGCGGCAGGTAACTGCACGGGTACGGTGCCGTGGCGTAGAACTGCAGTGCCGAGAACGGCAGTTCCTTCAGGTGCGTCATGCGTGCGGCAATGCGATGCGCATCGTTCGCCAATCCGGAGCGGGTTGTCGAACCAGTTCGTCGACCCTCTCGAGAAATGCCGCGCGCGGGATTTCGCGCGCGCCGAGCGACGCGAGATGGCGAGTGCTCTGCTGGCAGTCTATCACGCTGAAATCGTGCGCCTCGAGCATCCGCGCGAGCGCGACGAGCGCTGCCTTCGAAGCGTCGGGTTCGCGCGCGAACATCGATTCGCCGTAGAACATGCGCCCGATGGACACGCCGTACAGGCCGCCGACGAGCCGCTCGTCGTTCCACACCTCCACCGAATGCGCGAAGCCCAGGCGATGCAACGCGCCGTATCCGGCGCGGATGTCCTCGGTGATCCAGGTGCCGTCCTGCCCCGCGCGCGGCGCCGCGCATTCGCGCATCACGCGATCGAAGCCGACGTCGAGCGTGACGCGCCAGCGCGCCTCGCGCTGCGCGGTGCGCAGCGTCTTGCGCAGCGATCGCGAGACGCGCAGCTCCGGCAGGTGCAGCACCATGCGCGGGTCGGGCGACCACCACAGCACCGGCTGCCCGCTCGTGTACCACGGGAAGATGCCGCGGCGGTACGCCTCGAGCAGGCGAGCCACCGACAGCTGCGCGCTCGCCGCGAGCAGCCCGTTGGGCACCTGCCAGGCACGCGCCGGATCGGGCAGCGGATCTTCGGTGCCGAGCCAGGCTAGCATGCGACGCGGGGAGCGGGACACGACGTTGCGGGGACGATCGTAGCGTGAACAGGCCCTAGCCGCACTGCATCAGCTGTCGGCAATAGCGCTCGATCGGCACGACGGTGGTCGACTCGCCGACCGGCCGATGCTCGGCGCCGCCGTGCTCGAGCGCGAGCTTCATCGCGAACTGGTCGAAGAACGCATCGAACAGTTCGCCGCCGCGCGTGCCGACCGCGTGCAGGCTGTCGTCGGCGGGATCGTGCTCGAGCACGATCGCGGCCAGCGGCTGCGTGGCCGGGCCCGAGAGAACGCGCGCACCGGCCGCCGGGTCGTATTCGCTGTGTTCGGAGCAGCAGTGGATGACCTGCGCGCGATGCGTGATCGCGGACGGCTCGTCGCGATAGTTGATGAAGCTGATCTCGCGCGTCGGATACGCCATGCGGTGCGCGCAGATCGCCGAATAGGCGACGATCGAGCGCTTCGGGCCGACGCCGCCGTCCCAAGTGTAGCTTTCGTCGTGGCTCGTCTCGAGCGCGACCGATCGGCGGGTCGGCTTGCCGAGGTCGATCAGGAAGGCCGGCGTGCCGACGAAGGGGTACGGAAAGACGAGCGTCTTGCGGAGTGGGATCGATGCGGCCGCGAGCGGCCGGCCGTCGGCGCCGAGCAGACGCGCCCGCGGCCAGCTGCGCGGCCTGGCCGAGGAGGCCTGCTGCGCGGCCAGCGCGCGGCGCGCGTGCAGTACGGGATCGGCCGCCGCGGCGGCTGCGCAACCGAACAGGAAATCGCGGCGTTGCATGCACTCGCTCCCCGGCAGACTCACGAAGGCGATCGACGCGGGCCGACCGCTCCGGTGTGCATCGACTGCGTTCCTTCGCGCCGGTCGGCGAAGAACCAGCGAAGCGCCTGCGCGACGCTGCGGAAGGCGAGCGAATCCCAGGGGATCTCGTCCTCGCGGAACAGCTTCGCTTCGAGGCTCTCGGGGCCGGGCTCGAAGGACGGGTCGAGCAGCGCCGCGCGGAAGAACAGGTGCACCTGGTTTACGTGCGGCACGTCGATCATTGCGAACGGCGGGCCCAGCTCGATGCGGGCTCCGGCCTCCTCGACGGTTTCGCGTTGCGCGCCCTCGGCGGTGGTTTCGCCGTTCCCCATGAAGCCGGCGGGCAGCGTCCAGAAGCCGTAGCGGGGTTCGATCGCCCGCCGGCACAGCAGCACGCGGTCTTCCCAGGTGCACACCGTGCCGAGAACCAGGTTCGGATTCTCGTAATGGATGGTTCCGCAGCGGGCGCAGCAGAAGCGCGCCCGGTTGTCGCCGGGTGGGACGGTCGAGTGGACCTCATGGCCGCAAACCGAGCAGAACTTCATCGCGTGCGGCCAGTGTAACAGCGCTTGATTCGCGTCAAGGACGAGCGCATCATCACCAACGAAAGTGAGAACTGTTCTCGTTGAGACGAATTCGTCCTCGTCGTTGAGGCGAATTCCCGCCCTCCGTCCCGCAATTCTTTCCCGCCCGCAAGGAATTCCGATGCTTCTCGACAAACCCGCGGCGGCGCTCGCCGGTCCGCTGCTGTTGTCGCCGCTGTTGCTCTTCGCATCGACCGCGTCGGCCCTGGAGTATCCGATCGGCTCGCCGCGGAATGCCGCCGGCATGGAGATCGGCGCAGTCTACCTGCAGCCGATCGACATGGAGCCCGAAGGGCACATGCGCAAGGCCGCCGATTCCGACCTGCACCTGGAGGCCGACATCCACGCGCTGTCGACCAACGTCAACGGTTTTCCCGAAGGGGCGTGGATTCCGTTCCTGCTCGTGCGCTACGAGATCACGAAGGCGGGTTCGAGCGAGACGATCCGCGGCGACATGATGCCGATGGTCGCCAGCGACGGGCCGCACTACGGCGACAACGTCAAGCTGCTGGGCCCGGGCAAGTACCACGTCAAGTACACGGTGTTTCCGCCCAATGCGCCCGAGAACGCGCTCGGCATGCACTTCGAGATCGGAAGAGCGTCGTGTAGGGAAAGAGTGTAGATCTCGGTGGTCGCC
>ERZ778017.2511-NODE-2511-length-14746-cov-4.303791_pt1 | contig 14746 bp, 12 predicted proteins | sample MGYA00375747_ERZ778017 | MGnify/ENA primary metagenome ERZ778017 (study PRJEB29350, sample SAMN05509838) | bioreactor metagenome | biome: bioreactor; material: wastewater | place: South Africa: University of Cape Town | collected 2014-03-17 ...
ATCTACACTCTTTCCCTACACGACGCTCTTCCGATCTATTTAACTCGAGAGAAACGTTATCATTATCCATTCCAAAATTCAGAAACATCATTCAAAGATCTCATTTGGAGAGATTCAATAACCAACCTAATCTTTTGAACACATTGATACAGAATTACGATACCAAGTTACCAACTACGACAGTTGCAGGTAATACCAACGGAATTCCAATTGATTTGATCATCAATGATGAATTCTCCAACACCAATAATATGTTGCAAGCAATTTCAACAATCCAATCTAATGCATTTTACGCCAACCCGTCAAACAAGAAAGATGAAGTCATAAAGCCTAAGAGAAGAAGAATAAAGATTAGAGGAAAGAAGTCTACGGAATCCAGTGCCAAGAGCAGCGAATCATCAACCGTATTCTCCACTCCAATTAAGAGCTCATTAGAGCAATCATCAGCATCAATTGAAGCTTCTACCAGTGTCAACACTATTCCCAACAACGACATTTTACCTCAAGAAACCACCCCCAAGATTTTCAACCCTAAGCCGATCAAATTTGACATGCATGAAGATTTGGTCAAGACGACATCTCAATCACACATGGATTCTCCATCGGTGATTAGTGGGGTAGGAATAGGAAACTCCTATTTCAACTTCAACCACAGGTCTACCTCGCCATTGAAACACGACAAGGATGATATGAAATCGATCAACTACATTGACATTGAAAAGATCAACCATCGGTTGAAGCAGTTCAAGTTTGACCACTACCAAAAGAACTTGGCCGGACATACCAAGGAAATGAACTGGAACAATGGCCATTTATACGGAGGCATACTTGATCTTTCTACACCCCCACCCCCACCACCACCATACTACTACAACATTTGAATCTGAATCACGACATCCTGGACCGTCCACAGCCGTGGCTCTACCTGTACCACATTAAAAGACACTATCCACAGTCATCATAGCCCTACGCCGCACAATATAGATTATTGGTGCTGGCAGTGACCATCCTCATCAGGATTATTTATTTATTTATTTAGTTCGTGTACATATACTCTATTAAACACTCGGTTCCCCACGCCGTAGTATAAATACATACAATCACCATACTAGAATCAACTAGCAAAATTACCACCTCCAAAAATTAACACCTCCAAAAATTAACACCTTCAATCAACAACTATAGCCAGGTACAGATGCATATCTGCACCTCTTATGTAACCGAGATAATCACATCACTTATCACAACCACCTCTCTAACCAAATGTCCACAGTCTGCCTGGTGATGTCCAGCACACCACGCAAACCATCTGAGCTCACACCTCAAATCGACATGTCCATACATCGCTGTTGCTAAAGGCTGTATCGTATTTTGCAGGCGGGACAATTTCGTAAATTTTTCGCCCTGTCAACTTGCGCGTGGTAAAAAAAAAATACCACGAGGCAGAGACAAAATTAGAAGTTCTCACGATTTGCTTGTTTGTGGTGACAGGCCAAATGAAGTTGTTACGCCATGGCACATTGATATCTCGGTACGGGAGTACTTTGCTTGTGATAGCAGCGGTTTTGATTGTTGCAAACCAGGTGAGAACCACGTTCAACCTAGGACTTAGTCGGTTTGTCCCTACTGACTTATCAGACTCAGAAGTTGGCTATACCAAGTACCAGTATAACTCTCGTAGCAAATCAAAAACTCCAAAACCGTCGGTTCTTATCATCTCGACAATAGCAACCGGCGGGTCTTATGGTGAGAAACGGAAGTTTGTTGACTTTTTGACGTCGTTGAACACCATCACCACCAATGAGTACAGTTTCAGTTATTCGTTTTCTTTCAGCTCAGAACCGGAGTTTGTCGAGATCAACAGCAACTTTCTCACGGCGTATGCCCCCATGATCCCGGCAGCGGTGGAAAAAGTCACCCTTATGAGTGCTCCGTTCATAGAAAAGACTGGGGGGTTCGACAGAAAAGATCGTCAGAAACACGATATCCAGCGCAAGAGAAGAAGACTCATTGCCCGAAGCAGAAACTTTGCCTTGCTCAACAGCATTGGCCACGAACAATACACGATTTTCGTCGACGCCGATATCCACACATTTGACGACCCTGGCAATTTTGTCAAGATGTTCATTGACTCGAAAAAAGACAATGTTGTCCCACGAGTCGTCAAGTCGGGAAACGACGACTACGATCGTAATTCGTGGCGAGGAGAAAGAACCGTTCCAAATGAAGACCAGATGAAGTTGATGGACGAAAACAAGTGGGACAAGTTCGACTACGTTCCTCGTGATGTCCCAGACAAGATGTTCCATTTCCAGAATTACGTCAACAACGACGGAAACGAGCGCCAGTTGCACCAGAACGACCCTGGGTACACGTTCGAGCTAGACTCCGTGGGAGGGGCGGTACTTTTCGCCAAATCCATCGTCTTCAAGCAAGGAGCCATTTTCCCTACCAGCTACATCATTGGTACTACCTGGCAAAGACAAGAAGGGTACGACGGGGTGGAGACCGAAGGGTTGTGCTACCTCGCCAAGCCCCTCGGGTACTCGTGCTGGGGGCTCCCCAACATCATTGCCCACCACGCCGACGATTAGCACGATTAGCACCAAGGCACCGTATGCGTCGGCCCATGTAGTACTCGTCAGTAAGCTGGGACCACCCATAGTCCACCCATAGTATACCCATAGTACACTTGGGCCTAAATAGAATATAGAGTGACAATAATCTAAATACTAATACTACCGTCTACGTGTAATCCTCCGCCCGCTCCTACGCCGGCTGAAACCCAGGTCCATTCCACCCTGCCCATTCCATTCCACCCTGACGCCCCAGCCAGAAATCATAAACACTAAAATCGCATCTTCTGTATATAACACAAACAAAATTTCATAAATAGATATTTATAGTCACCACAAGAAAACATTCTCTACGTGATAATGGCATTTGGAAGCTTTGAGGCCATTTGCAACAAGACGTCGTTGCCACTCTGCTCGGTGGTGGGGTCTATCGATGAAAACTCCTTCTTTCTGCGAGGCGTGGTGGCCGAGTGCTACGCCCGGCCGGTCGAGCTTGCCAACACGATGATATTCCAGATCGGAAACGCATTTATTCACTTTGGAGCGTTGATTGTGCTTCTTGTCATTGTGTTCAATGTCAGAGCAAAGTACACTGCTATTGGAAGAACGGAAATGTTGACGTTTTTCTACTTGTTCATTGGGCTCATCGTGTCGTCGCTCGTGGTGGACTGTGGTGTGTGTCCTCCCAGTTCGTCTACCTACGCCTACTTTGTTGCCATCCAGATCGGGTTGGCCAGTGCTGCTTGCGTGTGTTTGTTGTACAACGGGATTCTATGTTTCCAGTTCTGGGAAGATGGCACGAGGACGTCGATGTGGAGCTTGAGGGTGATCTGTGGTGGGTGGTTTGTTGTTACGTTCTTTATTGCCGTCATCACGTTTAAAGGATGGAACACAGCGTTGGACGACCGCACTACGCTGGTGTTGTTTATTTTTGCCTACGTGATCAACGCCATAATTCTTGCTGTTTACACCGTGTCGCAGGTGATTTTGGTGATTTTCGCTATCAAGAATTACTGGCTCTTGGGAGCGATTCTGCTCGGGGTGTTTTTCTTTGTTGCCGGGCAGTTATTGACGTACGTGTGGTCGCAGCAAATCTGTAGTGGTGCCAGCCATTATATCGATGGGTTGTTTTTCGGGTCGTTGTGCAATTTGTTTACCGTGATGATGATCTACAAGTTGTGGGATATGCTTACCACCGACGATTTGGAGTTTTCTGTGGCCAATGTGGAACAGGGGGTCCCAGCATTTGCGGACGACGAGAAGAGAAACTCGGGGTTTTTTTAGATGTGTCGAGGAGGATTCATTTATAGAGGAAATGCATGGAAGGTATAGTGAGAGAGGAGAAGGAGTAGAGGAGTAGAGGTAGAAGGGGTAGAAGGAAGAGAAGGGGTAGAAGGAAGAGAAGGGGTAGAAGGGGTAGAAGGAAGAGAAGGGGTAGAAGGAAGAGAAGTAGAAGTAGAAACAGAGTATAATATTATAGTATAGTATTATAGTATAGCATTATAGTATAGTATTATAGTATAGCATTATAATATAGCATTATAATATAGCATTATAATATAGCATTATAATATAGTATTATAGTATAGTGTTATAGTATAGCATTATAATATAGCATTAGTATAGTACTATACTATTATACTATTACACTATTTCCTTCTGTAATACCGCACATTCCAGTTCAAATCACGCTTTGCTCCCAGCCTTCCAGGGTCCCAGAGTTGCCATGTGGCTGTGCCATTAAACCATGTATCAAGTGACCCATATGTACCACGCACAACCACGCCAAGTGCCACGAAATACCTCGCAGTAACCAGGGTTCGTTTAGCCTTGCGTACTCCCACCACCCACCGTGCTACACGGTCCCATTCGCTTCGTACAAGATCCCCCGGATTCACGGGACCACCGCGACAGAGGCATTTTGCACCCAGAAGTGACGGAAACAAGAAGGGAAGCAAATGGCTGAATATTAGTGTATTCGACCAGAAAAAACTCCAACTTAGACAACCAACTGTCCTCGTCTCAGATTTGGCCCCGAAACAGTCCGTTTGCTACCAAAAACCCGAGATATTCGCCCTCACTCGCAAAACAATCACTACCGAAAATATATCGTCATAGCACAGGAAAAAAAATCACTCTAAATCAAAAGTCAGTTTTGCAACGTAAACAACACAAACAACAACAAAAATGGGGGAAAACAACGACTCGAGTGTGTTGTTGGAACAAGAGAGAATCAAAGCGTTTCTCCAGAGCGATTGTAGTTTAGATGTGTTGTTAGCACGGTTAAAAGAGTCCCTCAACACCGGGGAAGAATTGGCCAAGTTCGTGAAGAAGAAGGCACAAATCGAAGATGAACACTTTAATCAGTTGAAGAAATTTGGAAGCAGCAGCCGTGTATCGATGAGAAACTCGACCAAGTTGAAGCAAGACAGCTTTTCTCGCCAATTGGACAAGTTGATTGAGTTTGACGAGTCCATGTATAGTATCGGGTCGTCGTATGTAAAGGCATTATCGGTGATGTTTGACGAGCTCACGGCACTTATAGCCACGGTATCACGGTCCCGGAAGATCATTAAGGATGAAGGAAAACGTAAAGAGAAGGAATGCATCGACTCTATCATTGCTGCTGATAAAGCTAAACAGAGGTACTACCATTTATGTGACGACTTGGAGAAGTTGAAATCGGGAGGCCCAAACAAAAAGTCGTTTTCGCTCAAGAACAAGTCAGTGAGTCAACAAGAAGACGACTTGGTGAAAAAAGTCGAAATTGCCGATCAAGAGTACAAGGCCAAGGTCATGGCATGTAAGAAATTAAAGGACGAGATCATGGTGATTCATAGACCAAACAACAACAAGAAGCTCAAAAACTTGATTTTGGAGCTCGATATTGCCATGAACGTTCAGTTACAAAAATACGTTACATGGAACGAGAACTTGATTATGAACACCGGGGTACTTATTTGTCCAATTCAATCGTCCAAGGCATCAATGAAGTCTGTGGTGAGTGCAATCGTTAACGAAAAGGATCTTTATGATTACCTCATAAAGCATGAACGTGATTCTGTGCCCAAAACGTTGACTCCAGTTGAGTATGTCGTACATCCATCTTTGGCAAGGCAACAAAAGGCCCATAAACCATTCTTGAACAACCAGAAACAAGACCATACCAACGTCCAGGCTGCGCTAGAATCATCGACCCCATCGGCACTGGCAACAAGCACTTTTGTTGCTAATTCTGCGTCTACAAATAGCTACAACTATAGTCAAAGTACGGCAAATACACCAATGGTGTCGAAAGCAGCAGCCCCGTCCACGTTTGCCGCACCAGAACAACCAAGTCAGCAAACACCACAATTGAGCGAATCGGGAACGTCGAATTACACCTATAGTTCGCTCGATCCGGCCACATCATCAGATCTCCATGGCCCTAAGAATTTACACTCTCAGCCAACATTTGGGGTATCAATCGAAGAAGTAATCCAGTTTGCTGGTATCGATAATGTTCCGTTAGTGGTCAAGAGGTGTTTGGACGTGATCGAAAACTACGGGTTGGACATTGAAGGAATCTACAGAACGAGTGGGAACAAGGCTACAGTTCAGCAATTAAAGGAATCCATTGACGAGAACTTTACAAACTATTTGTTGATAGGGAACAATATCAATCCCAGCAATGTTCATGACGCTGATATTTACTGCGTTGCTAGTCTATTGAAACTATACTTTGCCAGTCTACCGGAACCATTATTGACGGCTGAGTACTATCATTCATTTATTGAAACCGTCAAGTCCCAAGACCAGCTTTCTGTTGCAAAGAAATTGCATCATCTAGTGTACAACTTGCCTGACGGTGCCTACTTCACGTTGAGATCGTTGATTTTCCACCTCAACAAAGTGGCAGCAAATGAGTCCCGCAACAGAATGACCCCCAAGAGTCTAGCTATCATCTGGGGACCGGCAATCTTGAACGATAACTCAATGAGTGCCCAGGATTTGAGCTATAAGAGTAAAGTTGTCGAAGAACTAATGATGATTGCTAATGATATTTTCGATACCGATAGCTGAATCCCTAGATAATATATATCAGTTTAGCAATGGTAATGTTTTAATATTCACCACAATGTCGTAGTAACCACAAGCATCACAATGGATCCTTGAAGCTTCTTTTTCGTTTGTTGTATCGAATGTCTAGTATTGCATGAACTTTTGCTTTTCGTCGGGCTTTTCGTCCTTTGTTTCTGAAGGGTTCTTTGAAGTAGGATACTCTTTAGGACCCAGAGAATTTCGGTTCAAGTTAAACCGCGGCACTTTGGTGATTCTGTGACTATTGGGCTTGTAGTTTATGTTGGTTGTTTTGGGAACATCCACAAGTTGCGTCTGTTGATTCTGTAGTTTCTGTTCTTCTTCCACCCGTTGGCTCTCAAGCTGGGCCCGGTAATCGTCGTCGGAAATCCCCTGTAGCTTCCTCCTGATGTCCTTAAGCTCATCACGTAGCAACGTATGAAACTCTGGTGAGTCAATAATCTTCTCTTGGATATCTTTATCTACAATGGATAACAAGGTATTGCCTACCTTTGGCTTGTTTGAGTCGTTCAAATGCTCGTTTATGATTTCTCCTTGAATCAACGCCGCGATCTTGCCGCGATTTTTGAGCAATATCGACGGATTCTCCTTGATCTTCCCGTCTATCAATACTTTCAACTTCATCAAAAGATTAGCATGGGTTTCTGATTTTCGAAAGTTGTTCAAAAGTAGCTTTCTCTGCTTGTCGAATGAACCATTTTTCTTGTATATGCTTGTTAGCTGCTTCGGATCGGTTACATCTCCAGAACCGTTCATCTCCGGTAAATTTTGGTGGTTGTGGCCGTAGCTATCTTTTAGGTAGAAATTAATTGTGGGATTTTTATATGCGAGATTTCACTATATTCTTACTTTTTATCAATTTCCACCAACTAGCCAATTTCCCCCAACCCTACCACGAAGTCACCACGCGAACATTACTGCCACCATGACTGATATGGACACCAAGTTTCGTGGTACTGCTGCTGTGGAAACTTGTTCGTCCCACATCTCCAGTGTCCATTCCAGATCAAACGAGAGCATCGATAGCCACAGCAGCAAACGTTTGAAACCAGGGGTTGACCGCAGTGTGCTGGTCAGCAACTCCGCAGTGGACGTTACAAGATCCACTGTGTACGAAGTTATAGACTTGATTTTGCTGGGAATGGCCCTACGCCATAGTTATAATCGATACTACCAATTGGTGGAAAGCCTATGTCGATATAAACATAGTGAACAATCGAGGTTGGCGAGTGTAATCTATGAGAAACTCCAGCACCACTTTGATACTGTGGTGAAACCGAGCACAATTGGTGCTCTTGAGGTTTCTGATGTCTCTGGGTCAATACTGCTTTATTTGGCATCGTTTGAAACCTGGGAACAAAAGCTCAAGTTGATGTGCAAATTGTTTCTTTATCTTGATCGGAGTTATCTATTACCGCACCATAGTAAAAGTCAAATTCTTGAGTACGGGGTGGGCTTGTTTATTGACTACTTTCTACAAGAGCAGTACGGGGAACAATTATTGAAGAAACACAATCAATTGATATGCAAGTGTCGCCAAAATGAAAACAGCGAAGACAGAGAGCTTGCAGAGAAATTGTCGAAATTGTTATTAGTGTTAAATACCAATAACCAGCTAAAACTACATCTGCAACTCATCTCCCAAATCGTCACCCATTATAATCAACTCAAGCTCAATTGGCAAAATCCCGAGGAATACTTGTCGATTGCACTAAGAAAGATGTCAGATGAAATGACGTTTTGGAAAGAATGCGGATATCCAAATAATTTCCTCCGGGAGTTGTTGATGAAGCTCAAATGGAGTTTGATTTTTATGGAATTCCAGTCCATGATAGAGCAGGTCTTGCCATTTATACTAAATTCCCAAAGGGAGCTTCAAACATTATTCAAATTTTGTCAATCAACAATGGACGATTACCAGTTCGAATCAATGCAACTCTTTATCCATTCATGGGGACAGTACTTGCAAAGGATTTTTGACACCACCATAGCCGACCTAAGAGTTCAGTATCAGTCAGGCAAAGGCAATATCTTGGATTCCATTGTGGAATTGTACTTGAAATATAAGTCGATTGCTGATACAAAGTTCTCCAAAGAAGAGAAATTTGAGTTTGAATTTAGAAATGCATTCATTAAAGCATTGAATCAGAAGACCAATAATACGTTTATTATCATGCTATTAAGCAAGTACTGTGATCAATACTTTAAGAACAAAAAACCCGAATTGTCGTTTACCGAGTTCAAAGAAAGAGTCGTAATAATATTCAAGTCAATTCAGAACAAGGATCTGTTCATAATTCCATACAAGAAAGATTTATCAAAACGATTATTGTTGAATCGAGGAGTTAACGAAAATCAAGAAGTAGAACTTGCTAATCTTTTCTTGAACACAATTGGAGAAAATGATGAATCGATTAGCTTACAGCACATGTTTAATGATTTGAAAATTTCTAGAAACCAATATGATAACTTGACAACATCTTCCCTAATTGAGTTTACCCCATTCATTCTTGAAAAACGGTACTGGCCAGATATCCCAAAAATTGATCCAAATGCTGATAACGAACTCATTCTCTCACCAATTTTACAAGAATGTGTCAAACAATTTATGACCCAGTTTCACGAATTGGATTCGAAAAATTGCAGCAAAGTCCTTGATTGGACAAATTATGGCTTACATCAACTTGTTATTGCTGTGACTTTTGATCGAGGAGTTAAAGAGTTAATTGTTAACTTGTACCAAGCAATAATTATCTTATTATTCGAGCACCAAGAAAGGTATACAATTGATGAATTTGTTGCACGTAGTCAGATGGATGAACGTTTTATTAAACGGATTATCAATTCACTAATGAGATGCAAACTTGTGATTCAGCATGAAGACAAGTATGAGTTTAATTATGGACTTCAAGACAAATCAACTAAAATCAAAGTGCCGTTTGCTAAAGATATAAGCAAAGAAGCGAAAACCATTGAAAAGCTTCAAACAATTGAATTGGTGGAAAGAAACCGACAAGAGGAGTTTAGAAGTACATTAACGAAAATCATGAAAGAACACCGTTTGATGACGATGACAGAATTGCTAAATACAGCTATCAAACAATTGCAGACAAAAGGACCGGTCACGGTGCAAGATTTAAAGCAGACGATTGAGTTCTTGATTGACGGAGAATACCTCAAACGAGAAGACAATCACAGTTTGCGGTACGTGCCCTAGACCTAGACAGAGTTTGTCCAAAGGCTCACTTACTGACTTCTTGGTTGAACGACCACTACAATTGTGTCAGAACACAGAGAAACGTAAGATAATTCTGGCTAAGACTCGGCACACTTGTTATAAAAGTACAATTTACTCTACAGAGAATACAATCCAAACTCCATGTCCATCTAAAATGGAAATTTGCATACATAAGGTGTCTATTATATATATTAATGATCTAATGACTAAATAGTATTAGCAAACGTTTACGTCAAGCACAATACCTAACAATTGGAAAGTAGTGAAATCCAGGTCAGTGCATGGCCGTAAACATGAATTTTCAGGGCTTCAAATATGTACCATTGAATCCAGCTCCTTTAAACAGGAATTTCTTCTGGATCAGGGTTGTAGATCCAGTGTTCACCGAAAACTGGGATCTTGGAGTAGAAAGTGTTTTGGAATAATGGGACACCTTCAGTGAAAACAGCAACACCAGCACCAGCAGCACCACCCCACAAAATCAAGTTAGGGATGTAAGATCTGACAACTGCTGGGTTCATCCCAAGCAAGTTTGGTAATTTCTTGTAAACTGGTCCTCTTAAGTATGCAACCATGATTAATGTTGATGATGGTGTAGTGAAAAATGTTTGAAATTTTATTGGTGAAGTATAGAACTTGCGGTGCTACCATTGTCAATGTGCAGGTAGTGTCTACTAGTAACTCTCTTGCTTATGTTACACAGGTGGAATAGATTGTGGGAGTGTGGAGCGAGACTGCTAGGAAATAGAAAGAGGCAGTGGTCAATAGCAAGATTCAATTGGAAACTGAGAATTCGTAATTGAGCCTCGCACCAAAAGTGTTCAAATGGTGAAAACTGGGGTGTGAAGGCGCTACCACCACCATGTTAATTTGGCAGGGCGCTACCATGTGTACTCATTCCCGGTCAGTATTGGAGCTGAAGTCGAGTGCTACAAGCTCAAACAATCTCTCTGTTTTGTCGCACTTGACTTTGTGCTGTCTTTAACCTTCAGAAATGAATGCGTTTACACCGTTACAAAATCTTTTGTTTTTCACACCACTCTACTTTATCGCACTTGGACCCCACGGTAAATCCTCCTCGATCAGCGTACGACCACTAGATCCATGGCACCAACTATTTATGACTCTATTCAATGTTCTCTTGTATTCTCATTATATCAGATTTCTCGGTTAATTTGGTGCTAAATCTGTTGATCACCATAAATATGGGGTAGGGGTCGTAGTGGCACCGCAGTATTGTATGTACCTCCTGTTTGATTCGACCATTTTTGTACACCATTTCTGCATTTGTCTACTTGTGTTCTGTCATGTTTGTTGATGCTTCTAAACTGCCTTTTCCTGTTCCTTCGTGCTTTTCCCGTTCCTTCGTGCCTCAAATTCATTCTCAAATTTACAAAGTGGTACAGTCAACGTTTATTATGGTAAATGATGCAAATCTATATATTAACAAGCATCTGGTTGTGCCAAGATGAAATCAATAGTTTGTCCCACGGTCTTCAATTTGTCAGCTTCATCATCCGGAATTTGGATATTGAATTCGTGTTCGACTTCCATGATGACTTCAACAACGTCAAATGAGTCCAAACCTAAATCTTGAGAAAATGACAAGTTTTCAGTGAGTTCCTTCGAGGCTTCGATCTTATCGTAACCTTCTAACAATTCGAATATTCTTTCTCTGGCAATGTCTCTTGTTAATGATGGAAATCCGGCGTAATTTCTAACAAAGTTCGGACGGAACATGGTTGGTCTCGTCACTCTGACACCGACCATGCTGCTTCTCATATTCTTGACTGCTAAACGAAACATCTTTACTGGGTTGTCTATGGGTTCTTTACTATAATCAATTTTTCATTGGTAGTGAAAAATGTCGCGATTCGTTGTGTCGGTAGATGCACGTCGTCCTCCAGTTGTGCGACATTTTATTGCCAGTGAACAAACTCACCTCCGCGACATTTCACCATGAAAATTCTCTTCTAACAAAGAAACCTCATTGATCAAGAGGTCATGTTTGCAAGAATGTTAGGCTCGACACGAGCTATGGTTTCACCAATGGCCTCTTTGGGGTTGAAAGGGTTATCGCGTTCAATTTCACCAAATTTAACCTCGTACTCATCGGGATTATTTACCAAACCATTAAACACCATGAAGTTTGACCAAGTCAGATTCGCCAGTCTAAACCAAATCAAAATGGGCAAACAAGGATTCCCAAACAAACGTAAGAACTCCAAGGCTCCTGATTTGCAAAACTCTCCATTTAAAAAAGGGGTAGTGTTGAGAGTGATGATTGTCAAGCCAAAGAAACCTAACTCAGCATTGCGGAAATGCTGTAGAGTAAGATTATCGAATGGGAAAGTCATCTCGGCGTTGATTCCTGGTGAAGGTCACAACTTGTCCGAGCACAACATCGTGTTGGTAAGAGGTGGAAGAGTGCAAGATACTCCTGGTATCAAGTACCATTTGGTGAGAGGAACATTGGATTTGGCTGGTGTAGCTAACAGAATGACTTCCAGATCCAAATATGGTGTGAAGAAACCAAAGCAATAGTTCTGATCTTTCTCATTTAATTGGGTTTGGACGTAAAACCTTTTACTCCTTCTTTAATGTCATGACGAAACTTGACGAAACTTGACGAAACTTGACCTTTCGATTAGCGTTTGTCATGTTTCCGACGATATCAATAGACCAATAGTGCCATGGCCACTTTGAAAATGACACTATTTGTACATATTCATGTATATATTAATACTATTATCAATACTGAACTGTGTATTCATTTTCCAACAACTAATAACTAGACACCTAATCATACTCTTGTTTCAAACCGTCTACCACTGGCGGTCTTTCTCGTTTCCACGACTTTCCCTTCATCGTCCACGATTTCTGGCTTGGCTCTGTTCAACACCTTCAAGAATTCCTTCACTCTAAATCTCATTCTCGAATGCATGTATGCTTTGGAACACTTGATGTGGTAGTGGAAGTAACTTCTGAATAGTTGGATGTGGTTGATACAATTGTTTCTCTTGTCCCCTTTAACCAAATGTCTGGCAAATAACACAAACGTAACGTACCCTTTGTTTTCGTTGAAGTTGGTTTCTCTAACTGCACTCTGAATATCCAATGGTGGCTCCTTGTCGTTGTACAACACTTGTGGAGCAGTTTGCACCGATCTCTTTCTTGCGTCTACAAACTCTTGCAAGAACACTTTCCCGAATATCTTGTCCGTTTCGTCCTGGAACACCGTGGAAAAGATCACAGTAACCCTGTCGAAACTAGGCTTAATGTAAATACACTCATCAGAACCACGGTATTTAATCACAAGAACTGGCTCATTGAACAATTCCGCCAGAATTTCCTCGGAATAAGTATTTGCGTTGGCATAGGTTTGAGATAATTCATCGTACCGGTTGAAAGCCTTTTCAAATGCTGATGCCATGGCATTCGACTTCAAAAGACTCAATTCGTTGATCAACAACTTCTTTTCCTCGTCAGACCCCGTGCACTTGGCCACGTCTAATAAAATGGAGTAGTTGTAAGATGCCTCAATGTCGTTGCCGGATAAGATCGTCAACGAATCGAATCCTCCGTACTTTCCGTGTAAATATTCAACAACTCCGTATTTGTGTAAGTCATCCCAGCATTTCAAGTAGATGGAAATCAACAAAACTTGCTTGTTGTCGGGCAATGTTGAAATATGGTATGTGGTGAAGTCGAAATCGGTAACAATACGATCGAGCGATTTCGGGGCGTCGGAATCGGAAAAGAGCCGCTCCGTCAAGGTCTTCTCGATCAATAAGTTGTTCTGGGAGATTTGCAACATTGTCTTCCTCGTCAATTAAGCACAATGGACACACTGTAGTCTGGAGTTTCGTTCCAAGTCGACTTTGTTGAATGAGCGGCGCGGGCCATTAGTATCGGCGCTACCGTATGCACCGCCAGTGCGGTGGACTGTGGTGAACGTCTCGCACGCACCGCGATCCAACTTGCACCACCGTTAGTGGTAGGGGCCCATTGCAAGGCAATGAACCAAGCCTACCGACCGGTTTTTGGTGGTTCACGGGCCACTCGCAAGCAAAGTATTCATTTTCAAGTTTACTGCCACCTACAAGGAAATTCTGAATTTTCTTTGCCGGTTTGCAGACCAATGATTCGTTTTCGATTCAATATTGATTACATTCAATAATAGTACACCATTTTATCCTACAGACCATTTAATAATTTTCAGTGTATTATGCTATGCAAACGATGTGTTTTGGCGAAATACGACGCCACATCTCTAAAGATTGTATTTTGCTATTGTAGCCTAATGATTGTGGTGGTGGTAATACATTTTACCTGGTTGCAACAGACCATCAAATTCTTTGGACCATCCTGGGATATCTTCACCAGACCCTCCAACAGGTCGTTCAAGCACAACGTTTTCTAAACCTACAGCATCACTTAACCATGGATGGTTAACCATTCCTCCAGCATCAGCTCGCAACTCCAGTTGAATTTGTAGCATTGGGGTTAAGAAATCGGCAATTTCAGTTGCATCTGTAGGGTTGAACTTGTATTTTTCTGTCAACACATCTTTTAATCCCCATGGTTTTAATTTGAGAATTCTTTGCAATTCTCCACGAGAATTGAAGAAATCTCGTGTATAGAAACTTTCTTTAAGCATCGACCTCGAAAATGGCCCCACCAATTCGATTATTTGCGCGATGTGATCATCGTCCTTTGAGTAAGTTTTCCCATCCCGTGGATCAAATAAATAGTCTCCAGTTAATAATTCGAATATCAAACACACAAATGACCACAAATCACTCGAAGCTCCCCAATGGTACCCTAGTAATACCTCCGGTGACCGGTATTG
>ERZ778017.2514-NODE-2514-length-14741-cov-4.780335_pt1 | contig 14741 bp, 17 predicted proteins | sample MGYA00375747_ERZ778017 | MGnify/ENA primary metagenome ERZ778017 (study PRJEB29350, sample SAMN05509838) | bioreactor metagenome | biome: bioreactor; material: wastewater | place: South Africa: University of Cape Town | collected 2014-03-17 ...
TGGTATTTGAACGAGCGGCCGACCAGGTGGACGCCGTTTGCCAGCAGCGCCGACGCGAGTGTATCGCCGGCGAAACCTTCGTACGGGATGCCGTCGAACGTGAAGCTGAATGTCTTCGAGCGGTCGACAACGCCACGACCTGCAAGCCGGAATGCTTGGTTTTCACTGGTCATGCTGCACCTGTTGTCGATTTGACGCGTTCGAGAGCCACGTCCTGAGCCGCCTTTACGTCGGAAATTTCGTGCGTGCGCGTGTCGCGCGTAACGACTAGCCACGCGTGGCATCCGGCTTGGTGATACCAGAGCTCTTGCGTCGGCCCGGCGATATTCCGCCGCTCGTAAGCGTAGGTGTAAAAGGCATCGGCGGCGTCGGCCGCAGCCGGGTCGGGGCGCGTTACGCTCGCGTCGCCGAGATACGAGAATTCGTCGAGGGCACGTTCGCCGCAATGCGGGCAGCTGATGCGCATGGTTTTAAGCCTTCAGTGCAGATTGGGTTGATTGCCCATGCCCTTTTCATCGACCATGTGGCCGGTGCGGAAGCGGTCAAGGCGATAGGCGCGCGCAACGGCATGCGGTTCGTTCCGCGCGATCAGGTGTGCGAAGCAGAGGCCCGCGGCGGGCGTTGCTTTGAAGCCGCCGTAGCACCAGCCTCCGTTGAGATAGAGCCCGCTGATCGGCGTGTGATCGATGATGGGCGAGCCGTCCATGCTCATATCCATGATGCCGCCCCACGAGCGCAGCAGGCGCACGCGGCCGATGCGCGGCATCAACGCCATGCCGCCCTCGATGACGTCCTCGACGACAGGCAGGTTGCCCCGCTGCGCATAGGAATTGTAACCGTCGAGGTCACCACCGAACACGAGGCCACCCTTGTCGGACTGGCTGATATAGAAGTGACCGGCGCCGAACGTGACCACACCGTCGATGAAAGGCTTGATGCCTTCCGTCACGAACGCCTGCAGCACATGGCTTTCGAGGGGCAGATTGAGTCCCGCCATTGAGGCCACACGCGACGAGTTGCCGGCGCAGGCGAGGCCAACCTTGCGCGCGCCGACGAAGCCGCGCGATGTCTCGACGCCTTCGATGCGTCCGTTCGTGATACGAAAACCGGTGACTTCCGTATTCTCGATGATGTCGACGCCGTGCTGGTCGGCGCCGCGAGCGTAACCCCAGGCTACCGCGTCATGGCGAACCGTACCGCCGCGCCGCTGCAGCAACCCGCCTTTGATCGGGAACCGGGCGTTGTCGTAGTTGAGCCAAGGGTACATCCGCTGGACCGCATCGCGATCGAGAAGCTCGGCATCGACGCCGTGCATCCGCATGGCGTTGCCGCGCCGAACGTAGGCATCACGCTGGCCGTCAGAGTGGTAGAGGTTGAGGACGCCGCGCTGCGAAACCATCGCATTGTAGTTGAGGTCCTGCTCCAGCCCTTCCCACAGCTTCATGCTGGTTTCGTAGAAGGGAATGTTGCCGGGCAGCATGTAGTTCGAGCGGACAATTGTGGTATTACGTCCGACGTTGCCGGAGCCGATCCAGCCCTTTTCGATGACGGCAACGTTCGATAGCCCGTAGCGCTTGGCGAGGTAGTACGCCGCCGCAAGGCCATGTCCGCCACCACCGACGATCACCACGTCGTAGTTCGGTTTCGGAGTGGCTTTACGCCAGGCGGGTTTCCAGCCGGTTTGGCCGCGAAGGGCCTCTGTGAGAACTGAAAATATCGAATAGCGATCGGACGGCATGGCTGTCTCTAATCCTCGGCCGCGGATGGTCCGGAGCGTCCCTTTGATTTACGATTGACTTATACATCAGCCGATAATTGACCTTAACATAAGTGATACTTATTGTGCGTCGGCATGACCGCACGCATCAGCCGTCTCCCGTTCGATCTTCACGCGCTGGAAGCATTTCTGGCCGTCTGCGAAGCACGTTCGATGGCCGCCGCCGCCAAGAAGCTGGCGCTGACCCAGCCCGCCGTCTCGCAGGCGATTGCCGATCTCGAAACGAGAATGCGCGTAAAGCTCTTTGATCGCAGCGTCCGGCCGATCGCGCTGACGCCGGCGGGCGAGGTCATGCGCCAGCGCGCTTCGGCGCTGATTTCCGAGGCCCGGCAAATCACGTCCGCCATACGCCACACGGCGCGCGGCCGCCTGGCGCTCATCCGGGCAGGCTTGGTGGATAGCCTATCGCGCGCGCTGTCCGGGCCGGTCGCGGCGTTCCTGTCCGAACACGCCGAGCAGGTCTCGATCCAGTCGGGTCTGACGTCGGCTCATGCCGGCGCGCTGCTGACGCGCAACCTCGATCTTTTCATTGGCGTCGATGATATGAGCGACGTCGAAGGCCTTGATCGCTTCGATCTCGTGAGCGAGCCCTATATCCTTCTCCTTCCATCGAAGGCCAAAATTCCGCGATCGGTGGAAGACTTAGAGCAATGCGCAGATAAGTTGCCGTTCTTACGCTATAGTGCCCGTTCCCGGACAGGTATAGATATAGAGCGTCACCTCCGTCGCTTGAATCTCGATCTGCCGCCGGGGCTGGAATTCGATACGCCCTTCGGCGTGACGGACATGGTCGCGCGGGGTAAGGGTTTCGCGATTTCAACGCCGATTTGCATCGCTGAAGCGGGCGTCGGCGAAAGCGGGATCCGCGCGGCGCCGCTCCCCGGCCCAAGTCTTAAGCGAACGCTCACCCTGGTCAGCCGCAGGCAGGAACTCGGAACGCTGCCGCGTGATCTGACGCGGGCCTGCAAGACGATCCTCGACACATCCATTCTCGATGGCCTGCGCAAGGCGATGCCGTGGCTGCGCGATCAACTGAAGTAGCGGCCTTGGCAAAGCCGGATAGGATTTAGAGTCATTGTAATGTCTCTGCGCTGTTGCGCCGCGATGTGCACGCCCCCGTTGGGCCTTATTTTTCCCGAGTTTCATAGACTTTACGTCGCGTTGGCGGCGGGGCCGGGACGGAGTACCTAGCTCGCGGGCGTTGGTGAATGAAGCGGCGGTAGATGACTCTGCAAGTCATCATTATTCGGGCAGACGGCGCACTCGCGGAAACCGAGGACGTGCGTTGGCGTGCTTTTGCGCAAGCCTTTGCCGAGTCCGATTACGAGTGGACCTGTGACCGCGAGGCATTCACCTTAACCTCCAAGCTCGGCAGCAGCGAAGCGCGGATGGCGCATTACGTTCGCTCGCTTCTTCGCGGTCGGCCCGAAACCCACGACGTCATGCTTCTCATTCGCGCGATGCATCGTCGGGCATCAAAGATTTTCTGCGAGCTGTTGGCGAGTTCGCGGATCGAACCGCGTGTCGGTGTGCGCGATCTGATCGTAACGGCACGCGCCGAAGGTCTCCGCCTCGCGCTCGCTTCGATGTTGACGTGCCGCGAAACGGATAAGCTTCTGGACACGGTGCTTGGCCAGCGCGGGCGCGAAGTGTTCGATCTCGTCATTGCCGATGATGCGGCTTATGGCGACGATTGCCAGCGTTTGTATCAAGATGCGCGTGCGAAGATCGGCATCGACCCGACACACTGCCTCGTCATCGAAGCTTGTCGTCCCGGTACGCAAGCCGCGAAGGACGCGAACTTTCCCGTCATCACGACGCGGAGCGCCTATTGCCGGGAGACGCCTGCATTCAGCGCTGGCGATACCGTCGTCGTCGAAAACCTGACGGATCTGATCGGGCCGGATCATAGTCGCCTCGACCCGCTCCCCGCCGAGGATCGAGCCTCTCTTTTGTCGTCACTGCACCGCTTGCATTCGGGCAATTGTAAAGGATTGGCCGATCTCGACTGGAGTCATTCGATGCGCGTCTCGGATATTCTGAAGTCCAAAGGCTCGGCCGTTAAAACCGTCGCGGCGAACGCAACGATGCGAGCCCTCGCTCAAGCGTTTAGAAAAGAGGCCGTCGGCGCCATGCTGGTTCTCGACGCGCAGGGCAAGCTTCAGGGCATTATCTCCGAACGCGATCTTGCGCGCGGAGTCGATGAGTTCGGCAGCGACCTCACGGAAATGCGCGTCTCGGATTTGATGACGCGCTCGGTCGTGACCTGTGCGCCGGAGGATAGTGTCGCGATCGTCGCCAATGTCATGACGCAAAGGCGAATTCGCCACCTTCCGGTCGTCGTCGATGGCGCCGTCGTCGGCCTCATCAGCATCGGCGACGTGCTGAAATATCGTTTGGACGAGGTGCAACTCGAAGCCAGCGTTTTGAGAGACGTCGCTCGCGCGCGCCGCTAATCCGTAATCCGTTCGGACCGGGCGTGCCGCCACCAGCTTGCGGCAAGCTCCGCGTGGCAGACAAAGCCTATGCTGGATCCGAATTATCTCGACGCGATAAAAAAATTCGAAGGCTATTCCGCCGAGGCCCGCTGGGATTACGCGCAGAATAGCAACGGCTATGGAACGCGCGCCCGTTATGCCGGCGAGGTCATCGACAAAGCCGAAGCCGAGCGGCGCTTCAAGGACGCCGTAAACCACGCAGCGGATTTCGTGGACAAGGTCGCGCCCGGCCTCGATGACGGCAGCAAGGCGGCGCTCACGTCGTTGACATACAACGCGGGGACGGCCTGGGCCCAGAGCGGTTTGGGCGAAGCCATCGCCACAGGCGATATGAACAAGGCCCGCTCCCTCTTTTTGCAATATAATAAGGCTGGCGGCGCCGTCGCCGATGGTCTTGTTCAGCGGCGGCTTCAGGAAGTCACGTGGTTCGGGCAAGGGGCGACCGCCGCCGAGGACCAATTTCCGAGTTTCTCGTCGGAGATCTCATCAGCCGCGCCGGAGCAAACGGCCGCGTCGCCACTCGAACCGGCGGCACGCGAATTGACGCCCGTGTCATCGAGCGTTGTGCGCTTGGCAAAGAGCGAGACAAACCCACCGCCTTCGTCTGCGCGGGCGTTTGCCGATCTGACGAGCGATCCTGCGCTGTTGGCCCTGCTCGTCGGGCACCTCGGCAAAAGCCAGCCGACACGCAATCCCAATGAAGATGAAGCGGCAAAGCCCGAGACGCGCACCCAAAACATCTGATTGCGCGCTGATAGCTCAATGAAGAGCCCATACGGCCACGAGTACGATCAGCCCAATGATGCCCGCGGCGAATCCTGCGGCCCGCAGAACGAAGGCAGTGTCAAACGCACTGGGAGTCCTGGCGTGCGCGCCGCGTTTCCTGCCGACTCCTCTCGCGGGTGATGTAGAGGCGGGGCCACCGGCGACGGCTGCCACGAAGCGCTGCATGAAGGTTTGTAGATCAGGCGAGATGAGCGGCGGCGCAGCACTCGCGCGCGTCAAATCCGGCTGAACCGGCGTCTGAGGTGCAATGAGATCATCTCCAGGAATGAGGCCATCCGCGGCATACTTTGCAGCGACGCGCTTCGAGACGTCCCCTTCGCCATTGTCGGATATTGCGGATTTGGGCCCCGCAATCAGCGCGGCATCCGCTTGTAGCCGTTCGTCGAGCAGCGTCAGCAGCACGGCTGAGACGACCTTGGAATCGTTGGTGATGGGCTCGGCCGCGGGTCGGGCAGCCCTTGGTGCCGACGTCTCCGTCGGCGGTTCGTCCCGTTTGCGAAGAAGCTCGCGCTCGCCTTTCATCAAAGCGCTGTTGGCTATCAATTGGCCGACACCTTCCGCGCTGTTCGCCACGTTCGCTGCACCTCAACCTAGGTTCGACGCTCGGAAGCACTCCATTCATCGCAACCGGCGTGCGTGGCCGGCAAACTAACGAGCCGCAGCAGAACCGGAACGCTGCGAGCTTGGCAACGTCTGAGAAAGAAACGCGAAGACATCCTCGACGGGATCTTCATCGAGATTCTGCTTCAAGGCATCGTAGAGGCGGGGCACGATCTCCATCGCCTGGTCGAGCGTGGCGTCGCTGCCGTTTCGATATCCGCCGATGGCGCGAAGATCGCGCGTATCTTCGAATCTGGAGATGAGCTCGATGAGCTGCGTCGCGAACTGCGCCTGTTTCTTCGTCCGTATCTTCGGCGCCAAACGCGAAAGCGAGGCAAGGGGATCGACGGCCGGTAAACGCCCCTGGCTTGCGATTGCGCGGTCGAGAACGATGTGTCCATCGAGAATGCCGCGCGTCGCATCGGCGATGGGATCGTTGTGATCGTCGCCGTCAATCAATACGGACAAGATGGCGGTGATCGTGCCTGCACCGTCTTCGCCCGTCCCCGCACGCTCCAGAAGCTTGGGCAGCGCGCTGAAAACACTCGGCGGGTACCCGCGCGCAACGGGCGGTTCGTCGGCAGCGAGCGCCAATTCACGCATCGAATGCGCATAGCGCGTCAGCGAATCTATGATCAGCAGAACGTTCTTGCCTCTGTCGCGATAAAATTCGGCGATGCACATGGCGGCACAAGGAGCCATGCGCCGCATCATCGGACTTTCATCGGAAGTCGCGACGACGGCGATAACGCGCGACCGGGATGCCTTGAGGGTATCGTCGAGAAAATCGCGCACCTCCCGGCTCCGCTCGCCGACAAGCGCCAGCACGGTAACGTCGCTCGATGGCGCCCGGCTCAGCATGCCGAGCAGCGTCGATTTTCCGACGCCCGATCCGGCAAAGATGCCGATCCGCTGGCCAGCGCAAATTGGCGTGAAAAGATCGATGGCTTTGACGCCGGTCGTCAGCGCTTCGCCGAGTCGATTGCGCCGCATCGCAGCCGGAGGGCTCCCCTGGATGGGCACGGCGCGGTCTCCGGCAAGCAACGGCCCCGCGTCGTCGATCGGATGTCCAAGCGCGTTGATTGTGCGGCCGAGCCAGGATTCGTGGGGTGATAACGTCAGCTGCCCTGACATCGCGGTAACCCGCGCGCCGAGCTCGATCCTGTGGTCCGCGATGAAAGGCGTCACATTGATCGTCTGCGATTCGATGCTCGCGACTTCGGCGAGCACGGCGCCGCCGACCCCGGCAATCGATACCGCGTCACCGATGGAGACGAACTTCGAAAGCCCCGTGACGACGATATAGGTCGGGCTGATGCGCGCGACCTTGCCGGATATGCGATGCGCAGGCTGCCGCGCCGTTGCGTACGCCAGCAAGCTGTCGAGCCGGTCAAAGGGTGAAAGCGTGGTGGCTTCCGTCACCGGCTGGCCTCATGCATGAGGAAGAACCGCGAAGCCGCCCCATCCGTGCGGCCGGGACGGCGATACATCACGAGCCCGCAAGAGTTTTGAGGGAATCTTGGAGCGACGATTCCGTTTCCCGCAGCACGTTGCTTACCGCATCGAAGCTGCGTTGCAGCGTTGTGAGATGGGTCATCTCAAGGATCGGATTGACGTTCGATTTCTCGATATAGCCTTGCATGACGCCGTTGTTGAGGAAGTCGATCTCCGGAACCGGCGGCTGATCGGAGACGACCGAAGCGCCCCCCGCACGAGACAGCTTCGCACCGGGCGGCATGCTATAGAGCCCGAACGCGCCAATATTATTGCCGTCCTGCTCGATGGTTCCGGCCTTGTTGATCGCTATCCGTCCACCTTGGGGATCGAGCTGGATCGGCGAGCCGCCAGCGTCGAGATAGGGATCTCCCGAAAGGTTGGTCAGCACGCCATCTTTGTTCATCTGCATGCGCCCATCGCGCGTGTAGACGATCCCCGTCGGCGTTTGCACCGCCAGCCAGACATTGCCGCGGACGGCGATATCGAACGGATCGTCTGTCTGGGTCAGCTCGCCGCCTTCCGTCGAGAGGTGGGTTTTGCCGTCCGAAACAAAGCTGACTGCGGTTTCGCCATTTCGCGTCACCAGCTCCTCGAACGACATTTCCTCCGCCCTGAATCCGGTCGTGGACGCGTTCGCAACGTTGTTTGCAACCGTGTCGAGCCGCCGTTGCAGGGCGAGTTGCGCCGAAATCCCGACGTAGATGTTCGATTGCATCGCTTCAATTGCCCCGCAGGCGCTTGCGCCGATTGGCGAGCGCTTTTGCTGTGCCTCTGAGGGCCGAGCGTAGCGGCCCGAACTTGTGGGGGCCTGACGCCCAATGTTGTCAAGAGCGCTCTTAGTTCCAGGCAAGTCCCGCGCAAGCCAAAGCGCCGCTTATGAAGTTCCGCATAACCACAGGGGCGTCCGCGTGACAATCATCGTCGGCCTTATCATCACCTTGGTTTGTATGCTCGGCGGCTTCACGGCCATGGGCGGGCACGTCTGGGTCATTTGGCAGCCCTGGGAATACGTCATCATCTGTGGCGCGGCCCTGGGGACGTTCGTCGTCGCCAACCCGATGAAAACCATCAAGGATGTGGGCAAGGCATCGTTTCAGGCGTTCCGCAACGACGTGCCGACGATGGCCGAGCACATAGAATTGTTGTCGCTGCTCTTCTTCATGATGCGCGAGCTTCGCGACAAGTCGCGAGCCGAAATGGAAATGATCATCGATGCGCCGAAAGAGGCCGAGGTTTTCAAGCGCTCACCGAGCGTAACGGCAAATGACGAGCTGACAACCTTCATCTGCGACTATTTCCGCCTGATCATCATGGGAAATGCCAGAACCCATGAAATTGAATCGCTGATGGACGAGGAAATCGAGACCGCGCGCCACGACAAGCTCAAGGCTTATCACTCGCTCACCGCAGTCGGGGACGGTCTCCCGGCACTCGGTATCGTTGCGGCCGTTCTCGGTGTGGTCAAGGCGATGGGCGCCATTGATCAGTCGCCGGAGATTCTAGGGCATCTGATCGCTTCGGCACTCGTCGGAACATTCGCCGGCATCTTCTTCTCTTATGCCGTCATTGGGCCGCTTGCGACCAAGGTCAAGATCGTGCGGGACACGCGGCTGCGGTCTTACGTGATCGTCAAGCAATCGCTCTTGGCCTTCATGAACGGCGCCATGCCTCAAGTTGCGATCGAGCATGGCCGAAAAGCAATTTCGGCGGCCGAACGTCCGACCATAAACGAGGTCGAAGAAGCGACCATCTCTGGCGGCGCTGCGATGGGCCGCGAAAGCAAGAAGGCGGCCTGATGAGATTCAAGGCGCCCGGCGGACAGCAAACGATGACGGTCCCGTCATGCGGCGTACTTGTGCTCCCTTATCGACTCGGAATGTGCCGTGACCGTTGACGCACCCGCCGGGCTCGCAGCCGCGCACAAAGCTCTCGAACGTGCATTGTCGGCCGGCCAGAACCGGCCGGATCGTCTGCCGGGATTGCAGATGATCTTTGGCCAATTGCCGCGCGTGATGGTCGAAGAGGTCGGCAATGTATCGTCACTGCCACTGAAAGTGCATCTGTTGGACATGTCGGCCTCGACACTTGGCGAGGCCTGCAATTTACCGCCTTACACGATCGGCGCCCCGGTGCGCGCCGAGCGATGGCGCAGTTGGCTCTATTTCATAGCTGATCCCATGGCGACGGCGCTCTTCGTCGAGGTGGCCTCGGGGTGCGAAGGTTTTCCTCCACAAGGCCTGGTAAAGCGCAAGCCGACCAAGACCGACGCCAACGTCGTAGGCGTCCTTTTTCGCCGCATCGCGCGGTCATTGACGGAAGCCTTTTCCATTCTCGTCGACATCCCGCTCGAAGTCGGTGAAGTCGTCGACAAGATAGAGCTTGAACCCCAATTGAGCGCGACAGCTCCGGTCATCACGGCGCGGCTGTCGCTGGAGTATCCGGGCCAAGCCGGCACCGTGACGATCGTCATTCCGCAAGCAGCTCTCGAGCCTGTTCGCGATCTGCTTTCGGGCGTCATTACAGGAGACGCTGTAAACGGTGCGGGGCCGCCTTCGCGGTCTCGAGACGATTCCGCGTGGTCGAAGCAACTCGCCGAGGAGATCGCTCGCGCTTTTATCGATCTCACCGGCGTTCTCGAAGAACGAACGATTGCGCTTGGCGAAGTCCAACGCTTTGCGGTGGGCTCGATCGTCGAATTGTCGAGCACCTCTTTATCGCGCGTCCGTCTCGATTCGGACGACATACCTCTCTTCTGGTGCGAATTGGGCAAGCGCGGCGGCACGCTGACGCTGCGCGTCGAGGAAGATTTCGACGAGAACAGAGATGCGGCCGATGAGTTCTACGGCCTTTAGCCGACGCGTCACACAAGGCTGCGGCACGTTTCGGATGCGATGATCGTGATTCGGTGAATACTAGAACGAAGGCATTGGAAGATGGCGGCGAGCGAGACGGACGGTGCGGAGCATGGGACCGAGACCGCGGCCCAGGACTTTGATCAGGCGTTCGCCGGAATGGCCTCAACGGCGTTTTCTGGGAACGATAAGGATGACGGATTTTCGGGCCTCATGCAAAGCGGCCACGAGGAAACCGCCGATGGGGCCGATGCCGATGAGCCGGCAATAGCAGTTGACAACAGCGCTCTGATCGCGGGCCTGCCCGTGATGATGAAAGTCGTGCTCGGCTCCGCGAAGATGCCGGTCGCGACCTTGGCGAAGCTCACAAAGGGCTCTGTGGTCAAGCTCGACAAGATGGTCGGCGACCCCGTCGATATTCTCGTGAATGGCCGCCTGATCGCGCGCGGCGAAGTCGTCGTGCTCAACGAAGCCTCGTCCCGTTTCGGGGTCGTGCTGACGCAAGTCGGCAACCTTGCTCCGTCGGGAAAATAATTGGCGCCCATGATGTCGCGACAAACCGCATCGTATGGACCTTCTCGCCCCTTGACGGGTGCCGAGAAGGTCGGCGTTCTGCTCCTGGCGTTGGGAAAAGAGCGCGCCAGCGGGCTTTTAAAGAAGTTCAATCCGGAAGAACTGAACATCATCGTCCGTTCGACCGAGGTCATGCCGACGATCTCCGCTGCCGATCTCGAAGGCATCGTCGAGGAATTCGAAAGCCAGCTCGGTCTCGGCACACCGTTCGTCGGGCGTCCCGAAGACGTCAAGCGGTTGGTGACGGACGCCATTACCGAGAACAAGTCGACGTCGGACGCCGACGACGCCTTCGTCGCCCGTCAGGATATCTGGACACGCTTCTCCGGGCTCCAGGATGACGTGCTGCAGGGCTATCTGCGGGCGCAGTCGCCGCAAATCGCAGCCTATTGCCTTGATCGTCTCGGAAGCGAGCGGGCGTCGAGCGTTCTCAAGACTTTCCCAGCGGCTGAGCGCAACGAACTGATGAATCGAATTCTTGGTCTCGGACAGGTCGCACCGCAAATCATCGAGGCGCTTGAATCTTCGCTCTACGAAGAACTGTTCGACAATGATCGCCGCTCTGCGGATAAGCACATCACGATGGCCGGGATCCTGAACAACATGGAAAAGGATGAATCGGCCGAGGTCCTTCAGTACTTGGCGACGATCAAGCCGAAGGATGCCGAAGCGATCCGCAAGATGCTGTTCAAGTTCGAAGATCTGCTCAAGCTTCCGGCGAGAGCCATGACAGTGCTGATGGATGGCATCCCGGTAGAGCGCACGGTCATCGCTCTGCAGGGCACTGATGCGGAATTGCAAGGCAAGGTTCTCGCTGCTCTCTCGCCGCGCGCGCGCCGCATGGCGGAAGCAGAACTTCAAAGCCCGGCCAATGTGGCGGCGCGTGATATCGCCGAGGCGCGACGGTCGATTGTCGATTCGGTGTTGCGCCTGTCAGCCGAAGGCACGATCGAAATTCCGAGCCAAGCTGCCTAGTTCGCCCGGCCTCCGAGGTCTTTAATGTCCGAACAGGATCAACACAGCCGGACGGAAGAGGCGACAGACAAGCGGCTGACCGACGCGCGGGGCGACGGCAATGTTCCAACGTCGCGCGAGGTTCCGAATTTTGCGTATCTGTTGGCATCGCTGCTTGTCATTGCCGTTCTAGGACAAGCGTTCGCATACCATCTTAGTAGCATGTTGGTCGGACTTCTTTCGAACGTCGGATCGATTCATCTCGAAAACGGCGGCGACGTGATGCTGCTGTTCGACGTCGTCGGAAGCAACGCCGCAACCGTCACTGCACCGATCATCCTGGCCTTCGCTGCTGCCGGCGTGATCGCCTCCGTTTTGCAAAATCCTCCCGTCCCCGTGTTCAAGCGCGTCATGCCGGACATTTCTCGTCTCTCCCCTTCAAAGGGATTGAAACGCATTTTCAGCCTGTCGGGCTTTGTCGAATTCCTGAAGCTGACGCTGCGATTGATCATCGTTGCGGTCACCAGCGTCGCCATCCTCATGTACATGTGGCACGATTTCACCAATTCGATCTGGAATGATCCAACGGCAGTGTTGGCGCTGTCGCAAAAAAGCGTCGTTGCGCTGCTGACGGCGCTGGCACTTCTATCATTCACGCTGTTGATTTTCGATCTGCCTGTCGCACACGTCCTATGGCGGCGCTCGTTGCGCATGGCTCCGCAGGAAATTAAGGACGAGCGGCGCCAGATGGAAGGCGATCCTCACATGAAGGCTCGCCGTCGCTCAATCGCCCGGTCACGTGTGCGCCGCCGGATGCTCAAGGATGTACCGCGGGCGACCGTCGTCATCGCCAATCCCACGCACTTTTCTGTTGCGTTGCGCTACGTGCGGTCGGAAGGCGGCGCGCCCCGAATTGTCGCCAAGGGTCAGGATCTCATCGCCCTCTCGATCCGCAGGATCGCAGAAGAAAATGGCATCCCGATCATCGAAGACAAGGCTCTTGCAAGGTCCCTCTATGCAAAAGTGGAGGTGGACCAAATGATCCCTGTAGAGTTCTACAGGGCGATCGCCGAAATACTGATCCGTCTGCAGGCGCGGCGGAATCGTAGAAGCCAAGTCCGCGCCTGAGAGGACGTTACTCGATGCAAGTGTGTCGAACCGATCATTCCCACGAACGCGAAAAAATTCTCGGCGAGAGCATCCGGACCGTCGCGGCGGACCTCCGCCTGATTGATCTGCCCGACATCGTGACCTACCTGAAATCCGGCCAGATCGGCAGCGTCGGTGCACTCGTCCAGGCCTCGATCGAGCTTTCGTTTAAACCGGAAACGCTGATGTTCGGGCACTCAGGCGACGTTTATCTCGATTGGGGCACCGTGCCGAGCGTGTCCTTTGATATGGAATTCCATCATCAGGCCATTCACGTCTATTTCCGCCTCCTGCTCGACGCGGAAGAGGCCGGGGTCGAGATCACCTATATCTCGTTCGAGGGAGATACGCTCGGACCAGAGCATAACACAACGCGCCTGCATCGCGCCTTAGGCGAAGCGCGCCTCAATTAGGGGAAAGCCAGAAACGCCTTTGTTGATCCTCGAAAAAAAGCGGCGCGATCCGCCAGTTGTCCAGTCCGACGCAAGCGACGGCAGGCAAACAGGGGATAGCCAAATCGAGGACTCGCCATGCAGCCCCTGCAACTCTTTGACCTGGCATTTCGCCAAAACGAGTGGCTTGCTCAGCGTCAATCGGTGATTTCCGAGAATGTCGCGAACGCCAATACGCCTGGTTACATGGCGAAAGACGTCGAAAGCTTCGAGGACGTGATGCGCCGCTCCGTTTCGATGGCGACGACGAATCCGGAACATCTGACAGGTCCCGACGACGGCAAGATACCTGAAAACGAGAACGATCCCGACAAAGCGGAAGTGCTGGTGTCCGGCAACGACGTCAGCCTCGCACAAGAGTTCCTCAAATCGAATGAGGTGATGCAGAATTATTCGATGAACACGCAGATCCTCAAAACATTCAGCAACATGCTGCTATCGGTCACGAAGGGCTAGAGATGAGCGATCCACTCATAGCATCGCAGAAATCTGCGGCAGCTGGCCTCTTTGCGCAGTCGGCGCGCATGCGGGTCGTTTCAGAAAACATCGCGAACGCCTCGAGCGCAGGCAAGACCCCTGGTTCCGATCCCTATCAACGAAAGACCATCAGCTTCGATAGCGTCATGGACGATAACTCGGGCGTCGATTTGGTCCAGGTGGATCAGATCGCGCGCGATGAAACGCCGTACGAAACGCAATACCTGCCGGGTAATCCCGCTGCGGACGACAAGGGCATGGTCAAGATGCCCAACGTCAACATGCTGGTTGAGCTTGCGGATATGCGTGAAGCATCACGCTCCTACACCGCGAATACGCAAGTCATCAAACAGGTCCGCGAACTCGTCTCGATGACCATCGATCTTATGAGGCCGTCATGAGCTTGGCGATCGCGATGTTGTCTCCTGATGTCGATCGCGTCACCGGCTCGAGCGCGGCGGGTGCACCTGCCATCGCGCCGGCTGCCTCTGCGGCTGCTTCGGCCGCGGCGAACGCCGCTCCGCAAGCCGACTTCGCTCAGACGCTCGCGACGATGGCGGCGGACGCCATCTCGACGATCAAAGCCGGCGAGACGACGGCGACCGCAGGAATGAAGGGACAGGCCTCACTGCAGCAGGTCGTGCAAGCCGTGATGATGGCGCAACAAACACTTCAGACAGTGGTGGCGGTCCGCGACAAGGTCGTGAGCGCTTATCAGGAAATCAGCCGGATGCAGATTTGAGGTCGTGAATCATGAGAGCGCTATCGATTGCCGCAACGGGCATGTCGGCACAGCAGACGAACGTCGAGGTCATCGCGAATAACGTCGCAAACATCAACACGACGGGCTTTAAGCGCGCCCGCGCCGAATTCACAGATCTTCTTTATCAGACGAACCGCGAAGCGGGTACGGTTGCCCGCGACGATGACGATACGTTCGTACCGGAAGGCAATCAGCTCGGTCTCGGCGTCCGCACCGTTGCGATACGCCATCTCTCGATGCAAGGCGCCCTGTCGCCGACGAGCAATAAATTCGACGTCGCGCTGGACGGTAACGGCTGGTTCCAGATTCAGGGCGAGAACAACGAAATCCTTTATACGCGGGACGGCGCTTTCAATAAGAGCG
>ERZ778017.2515-NODE-2515-length-14722-cov-5.279471_pt1 | contig 14722 bp, 10 predicted proteins | sample MGYA00375747_ERZ778017 | MGnify/ENA primary metagenome ERZ778017 (study PRJEB29350, sample SAMN05509838) | bioreactor metagenome | biome: bioreactor; material: wastewater | place: South Africa: University of Cape Town | collected 2014-03-17 ...
CACTAAACTTGAAGACATCATCGACATCGTTGACATCGATAAACTAATCATCCACAGTAATAGATTGATCAAGTTCAGAAACAACTACAACCATATCTACGAATCGTGGTGTTTGTTCACGTCACAGATCAACGTCAACCTGCCATTAACGTACAGTTTGACATTGCCTGATTTGAATCATATCAAGCAGTCGTTAAATCTCGATCCTGCTATCAATTCGTCCATCTTGATTGATATGCTCAGCTGTAGTGTCACCGATTCCACCGGTAATGTCATTACGTTTGACTTCAACTCTGCGGTCCCATCGGTGTCAATCAAGAACTTTGCCATGATCCTCGGCAACTTGGGAGAACTCGACTAGACTATTACGACAAAAATTCAGTTTCACATTGTAGTCTCACTTTCGTTTGTGGATTAATTTCCACGCACAACATTACCTAGCATAATTCTACAGACTCAAACGTCAATTTCACGGAAAAGACTGGTGCATCAATCAGTCCTGCTTATTATATTTGGTTTATCTCCTCCATACATTAATTGTTTTCCATTTGTTCAATTTTTCCTGGAGCTTCTCCTTGAGATGAGATTGTCTACTAAGTAAACCAGTATCATTAACTTGGCACAAATGAATAAGAGTCATGTCTAATTGTAACAATGAAAAGGCTTTTCCCTACGTGACGTTTTCGCTAGACCACTATCTTTCCAAACAATCTGATTTCGTCGACCTGCTAGCGCCAGAACTTGGCCTGGCTTCTGTTCCCCATATCTCAAATGTCAACAACCTAGATTTAATGCTTGATCATTTGGAGAAATCATCTTTAATATCCAACGGCCGTACCAATTATGACCAATTGTGTATACCTTCGGTATTGGTACTACGAATTTTGTTTACTTTATCCACCACAGTATTCCCTACTCACCATGTTCCCATCTACGGCCTCTACGACTTCGATCAAGACTCGAGGCAATCAGCATTGCAAAGCTACAAATCAACACTTGACAAACCACCATTATCAGCACGAAGTGTTCGTTTGCTTATTCATTACGTCAACTACATTAATCAGCATAAAGAAGAGATCTTTGCCAAAGTGTTAGATGAACGATTTAGACAATTGATGCTGGATTTTGCATCTTTCTCACAACATAATACTTCAAAGTCCAAAAATCGAAAGAGGGTTCAGTCTACTCTTGATTATTTTAGTGAAAAAAGGACTGAGCCAGTAGAAGATTCCACCATTGTCGATGAAGAAGATACTATGGTGGTATCGGACTCAGAAGATGAGCCCCCGATGCTAACCTCGTTCGAACAAAGAGAGCAAGAGCTTGCCAAGTACCAGCATCATATACCATCCCATTCATTTGCAAGCACATTATTGCCCAACGAAAGTGCGATCAGATCGTCTGTTTCGATTCAAGATATCAGGTGGAACTGGTACGAAATCAAAGTTTTTGACGAGTATTTATTGTCCAGACGACTAAATCCCGAATTTTCAAAGTATAACATATGGTATTTGGTAAACTGGATGTTTCATTGTGCTGATAAGGCAAGTGAATATGATGCAATTCCAAATAACTCCTCGGTAAGCTTTTCTCACGCCATTTACTTGAACTATCGAGACTTGGTTGATATGATTTTTGAATATCTAACCATTGATTTTTGGAAAAAGCAACCTGGTGCGAGCATTATAGATGCGTTGGTTCAGCAATTGTCCAGCCTGGATACTAATTGGTATGACCGTGCTGTAGAGTATACTTTTAATGGACTACAAGCTGATAGTAGTGGATACGAACCAAGGAGCTGTTCTCAGAAAGAGCATCATCTCCTCAAACTCGATTCCAGAGTGATAAAGAAGACATTACTGAGATCTTCAGTCAAACCCAACAGTTACAACGACAGGCTAGATTCCATGCGTTTGCGATTTAAGATCATGAGCTTATTGTACAATAGGTCAAAACTTTTAGATGAGGAAACGCAAACCCCAAACGTTCTCGTTAACGAAATAGCCCGGAAATTTACCACGGTCGACTGGATATACGTTCAAGAGTTCTACGACGCTGCCATGGATCTCCCAGAAAGTCATTTGAGACGTGAAGCAATCAAGTTTTTGAATGACCTAGCTCTGGCTTTGTTATGGGATTTAGTACCAGTGGTGGACGAAGACTACGATATCGAAATAGACGTTGAAAAAATCGATTACGAGTGTTGCTACGACTTGCTAGAAAAGATCTCCGTGAGCACATTGTACGATGTCATAGTAGAAGACGAGAATATCAAGGGGGTGGCCGAATTTAATTCCGTTTGGTTGAAGGTGAACTTTGTCTTGCAATGGCTCTTGAATCTTTGTTTAACAGAAAACAACAAGCCCTACACTGCTGACGAATTAAAAACCCTCCGTCGAAAATGTGGTGCTGGAGATAAAGTCCGACAGGCGATATTCGATGCAAAAGTTAAAGAACAGTATCCAAAACTCTGGATAAATTACGAACAAATGTTTGATTATGTGTATGGAAATGATGCGTAATTCTACTATTTAAATAAAATACACCAGATCATGAACGAATGATTTTAAAAATGAACTTTACCGTAAGCTTAGATGATGTGTTTGACCTTGAAGTAGTGTCTCAAGTATTGGATTTGCCATCCCCCCAAACCAATCAACGAGGCAATGATCAAAAGAGAGAACCATTTGACTCTGGAGTTGGTCGATTCGTTAGTATCTCTCATTCTTTCTTCTCTAGCCTTCAAGTAGTTCAATTCTCTAGAAATCTCCTCGGTCAATTCTTGCACTCTTCTCAATTCAACCTCCTGAGGTTTCAACTTTTCTGCCGCTTGAACAGCGTTCCAGTCTCTAGCAGCAGCTCCTGACTCGATATCCAACTCGATTTCTCTCGACAAGTAGGTATTCTTCCATGATTTATCTTGGTAGTTGGCGAAACAAACATCAAACGCAGCAGCATTGTGGGAAGTGAAAGCTACTTTAACTGATCCAGCAATGTTCTTTTTACTACGGTATTCGTTACCCATGGAATCGGTGATGGCCAAGTCCAATTGTTGTCCATCACCAACTCTACCACTGGTATGTATGTTTACCACCACCATCTGATTCTCGGCCACGAAATCACGAATACAAATAGGCAGAGGGTGAACCGCGGCAGACACCTCCAAATGTAACGCGTTGGCCACTGCCAAAAACAAACTCAACAAGAATACTCCGACAAATTGCATTGTTGTTGCTTTCTCTGTGGTGGTTGAAAAGTGTTTTCTGAATCAAGATTTATTTATAGTTGGCGTGTTCTTTTGAAAAATTTTACGCGTGCACTCTGAAGAAAATTGAATTTGATCCGGTTTATGTCGTGGTTTTTGTCGGTGTATGTAGTGATCGATGGTGTAGGTTGACTCTAGCTCTTGATCTGTTTAGCGTGGTTTTTTCAGATTTTTATTATCTTCAAAATTGACCACTTTAACGCGTTTTTTCTGAAACCTACCTTCTTTCGCTACAAGACCCATATAGTAGCTTTCTGGGGCTCGAACCGTTCATTTCAATGTATAACATCGCCTATATCCACCAAAACTCCGGTACTTTTTGTTGTAACCAATACTATTTCTCAGTTTGTAATACTTCTTTTTTCGGAAGTCTACCTCGATGTGAAAATTTTGTACCATACAAGATTGGATTTTGCAAAAGTCGTACTAACCAAGAACCAACACTGAACAATGGCTAAACCCAGAGGTACACACACCATGATCAAGCTCGTCTCGGCAGCTAAAACGGGATACGAAAAATGGTTTAACATTCCCAGATCCCACCAAAAATTGAACTTGATCTTGTACGATCCTAGAGCAAAGAGACACTGTTTGTTCACCGAAGACAGAAAGAGAAGAGTGCAAGAAGTCCCTCCTAAAGACTACTCCAGAAGTCACCGATAAACAACATACCATTTCATTTTTGATAAAACATCAACAGTTGGCCATCCACATTCATCTATTATTTCTGTTCAGTGCTAATGTTACTAAAGCTTCACAATAACAGAGTATTGTGGCAATCTATTCATACTTTCATAGCATAGCGACGTTGCAGTATTGTGTCATGTAACCACAATCGGGTTTCGCCATGTGTCTATAACTATACATTCTTGTACATATAAATCAATATCAATAAGGTTAATAGTGACACAGACCAGCCTGTAGACATATAAGCATACTCATAATTGAAGCAGCAAGTAGAATGATGAGAATAGATCATAAAGTCAATAATCGCATGAGTCCAGAGAGTTCACATTACGACAAATAATGGTCTTCCTAACAGGACCGTTTTGAAACCAATACAGAGCAAAGTACAACTTGATACAGTTCACAGTGTTGTCACAGTTTCTTATTTTGGTATATGCTTTTCATTAATCTATATATGTACATGCTTTGTGGTCTATACCTTCAACTCTTTGATGTTCCAGTCTTGGGGAACATTCAAATTGGTGTTGTCTCCGATAACAGTAATGGAGTTAGCTTTGTTTCCAATTAAGTACTTGTCAATCACATCGTTGATGTCAGAGGTGTTAGTTTCAAGGAAGTTTTCTCTTCTTTGTTGTCTCATTTCATCTGTTATATTGTCAAAGAATAAATTGGACCCTTGGCTAGAAATGTTCATTGGAGCATCAATTGATTGGAAGATACGTAATTTTGCTTCTTGTAAATCTTTTGCGGTCCATTCAATTGATTTACCAAACTTGAAGGATTCGATAAAAGATTCAATGGATTTCAATGGATTTGGATCACGGTAAGAATAGAAGTTTATAATTCCTCCTAATCCATCGTAATTGAGTCCTCCACCGTAAGCTCCATTTGATTCTCTAATTACAGAATGCAAGTGCTTGAATGTCAATAATTGTGCTAATATTTGCAACGTAGCTCCGTCTTTACTAACAAATTCGGTACCTTTCTTACTGAGTGATGTGTATCCAACTTGGAATGGCAAGTTGATCAAAGTTCTCTTCCCAATATTTATACCCAAGTTGTTGTTGTTAAAGCTGGAAATAAGTGGTGTTAATTCGTCAACCGATGATGTTGGAGCGCTGAGTTTGGCATTGAAATCATGTAACAACTTCTCGTTTTCCAAGGCGATATTCTTGTCTCCAACAATTCTATACCTGTAGCCATTATTGTTTTGCAACAATTGATGAATATCTTTCAATATTGGAATCAATTCTTGTTTCAAGTAGTCTTTTCCTCTCGATTCTAACTTAGCGTTCAAATCAAGAATGAATTCAACGTGGGCAATTCCTCCGGTGATGTTGCTGATATACTTTCCAATACTCAACCTTGCGCTACTATCACCATTGGAGTAGGAATGACCCCTGTCAGCAATAACATTTATTTGATTTTGACTCAAGTTTCTGATCAATGTGGATAATTTATCAACAACAATCTCATCATTTTCATCAAATCTGGTACTAGTTAAGATTTCTTCCCAAAGTTGATAAATGTGGTTTGCGTTGCTTTTGAGACCTCTACCAGAAATGGAAAATTGTAATCCAATGTTGTCGATGTTTGTTGGATCTTGTCTGATCCGAGTCCCAAATGAAATACCACCAGTATATTTTTGAATCTTAGTTTCCAAATCTGTAATCGACGTCGAAGATGTACCAGCCAAATTAGTAAGACAAGTCGTAAATAATGGTAAATACTTGTGATATTTGACTGGAATGAAACCAATATCTTTGACAGCATTCACATACACAAGCCCATTTGTATCGACAACTCTGGTTTGTAATTCTTGATCATTAATTTTACCATGTTGAACTGGGTGGAATTCACCTTGCTTTGGAATATCTTTCATTGTTAACGTTGGCAAAACTTCACAGTCTTGTTCTTGGGTCTGTTCTTTGGCGAGAGCCAACCCACGGTTGAAAATGATATCTTTGTCAGCTGGTTCAAGATTTTTGACCATGGCAGAAATCCTATCATTTTCCTTGTCAGCTAAGTCTTTGTTGAGGCTTTCATCTGGCTTCATAACAAATTTAAATCTCTGCTTGTTTTTTAACAAATCATTTTCGATAAGTTCTTGAAAAATAGACATTTTGTTCTTTGCAAAATCTTCCTTGAATTGGTTGAGGATGTTTTCTACTTGTAATGCCTTGATTGGATCAACTCCATTAATCCAATTAGGAATGAGTCCACTCAACAACCCCAAACCAAACTCTGGTTTATGTTTTTTGAAGTTCAATTCAATTTGATGAAGAAGTGCTTCTACTCTGTCCACGTAGTTTTCGCTGTTGATTTCAGGAATAATGTTCTTGTCGAAAATCTCCATCAACTTAGATTCAAGATTTTCAACTTGTTGCTTATTTATATTGTTCAAACCTAACGAAAACGAAAGTAAAGCAGTAGTGGTGTCAAACCCTGTGTTGGGTGAAAAATCGTCACCAATGTTCTTCTCGATTAATTCCTGATAGAATGCTGAGCTATGGCCATCACAGAGTAAACTGCTGAGGATTTTCCATTTGAAAATTTTGTATTGGTTTTCTTCCTTCAATGCATCACCAATGTTCCAAGTAATAGATGCCTTGTATTGAGAATCCAATGGCTTATTCGACATGGTATCTACTGGACCATTGACTTCAATAGATTTTCTGAAATCTTCAATTGGACATTTCACGTCATTAACGGCCTTTCTCTTCCCCTTAGAAGAGATATACAGTTCCAACCGTTTCAAGTGATTTACAAGTGGTAAGTTACCATAGGTGAAAGTCTTGGCATTTGATGGATGATAATGTTTGGAATGGAAATCCACCAAGTCCTCATATTGTAAATTAGGAATACTAGTTGGATCCCCACCAGAATTGTGTAATGATGGATAAATCGATTGCAAGAACTTGATGTAGAAGTAGTACGAAGAATTGCTCATTTGGCCCTTCATTTCATTGTAAACCACCCCCTTTAACGTCAAATCCGAGTTTTTATCGTTAACATCTTCATTTTCCAATCTCCACCCTTCCTGAATAAAGTCATTAAATGTCAATAATGGCTCAAAAACTGATGACAAGTAAACGTCCATTAAATTCTCAAAATCCTTCGAATTCGTAGTGGCAAATGGATAGAACGTGTAGTCGTGGCCTGTCATGGCGTTCATAAAGTTCGATAATGACCGATTCGTCATTTTGAAAAATGGATCTCTTACTGGGTACTTGGTGGAACCACACAACGTAGTATGCTCCAAAATGTGTGGAACCCCAGTATCATTAGGCGGATTGGTCTTAAACGCTACACTGAACACATTATTGTGATCATTTTCTGAATCCAAGTGTAAATGTTCAGATCCCGAAGTGTGGGTTAAATGCACTGCTATCAATGAAAATTCTGGAATCGGTTTGACATCGTTGATTGTGTATCCGTGGATGTTCAAGCCAATGGGGTACTTGGACAACTGAGCTGCAGTTGCAAGACTCCTCCATTGGGTGCCACCAACTTTGGATTTTATGGTGGTTCTAAGCATGGCTAAAGAAGGAACTTAATTCTCAGTACGATTTTCAGTCTGGAAATTTTGCATTTAAGACCACGCCGTCCAAAACAAGTCCGAGGAAAACAATAAAATATCCGTAGTAAACCTACAAAAGTCGGTATATTTGTGCTTTCTACAACCGTTGTAGTATGCTGGTTGGGGTTTTTGTTTGAGTTTGGGTGTTTTCAGCACTGGGGCTCCAATCGGTGGTTTCGGAGTTTGCCATTAGTCGATGACGTCGACAAAAACTCACTTTTTCCCGTGCATTCGCCAGTTATCTACAGAAATAATAACTCCAAGCTAACCAGACCAGAAAATGCCTATTTCTGACCAGTTTGGTGCTGTTTAATCGTGTCTTAATGGTGGCTATATGTGACTTTATGTGGAAAAGCTACAAACTGTCTCCATGTGCACTTATAAGGGTGGACGAATTCCTAGAAACTGGTGTCTTTGCCCTCAATACTGGTACTGGATGTCTTATTCTGTCCCATGGTGCTGAGTACTACACTGTTTCCACGCCTTCTCCCTTCCACAGTATCCCTTCGTGGTAGAGGTTTACACATTTATGTCAAAGTTTGTGACAATGTCACGTGTGTTTACGATAAGTGTCAAATTTTGTGACAGCTACCAAAGCGGTAGCGGGCCGGTGAAAAATTTACCTTTTATAACAGGACCCACGGTACTCATTATCGTACCCAGACTGACATGAGTGCAAGGTTGAAGGAACCAATAATGGTTGAGGTCAAACCAAAGACTGATATAGAAAGAGTGTCGACTCTAGGTGGGTTTATTGCTGGAGGGATCGCCGCGTGCGGTGCAGTTACCTTCACTAATCCCATCGAGTTAATCAAGACAAGAATGCAATTACAAGGTGAGTTGATGAAGAAAGGCACAGGTGCCGTTAAGTTATACAAAAATCCTATTCAAGCGTTTTTCGTCATATACAAAAATGAAGGTATTAGAGGGTTACAGCAAGGGTTAGCATGTGGGTACTACTATCAACTAGGTTTAAATGGGTGTAGAATTGGGTTATATGAGCCCTCGAGAAAGATCTTGACGAAATACTTGCGACCACATGAATATACTGAAGCCGGGCAGTTACCTCAAAATATCCCCGTCAACGTGGTTGCAGGTTTTATTTCTGGATCTGCTGGAGCAGTGTTGGCATCGCCGTTTTTCTTGATCAAAACTAGAATGCAATCGTTTACCAAAGCATCCAGTGAAGCTGCTCACCATGTTGGGCAACAAACATACTATAAGAACGCATGGGATGGAATTGCAAAAATTTATAAGAGCGAAGGAATCGTAGGGTTGTACCGAGGAGTCGATGCTGCGATTTTAAGAACCGGGGCAGGTTCTGCAGCACAATTGCCAGTGTATAATTTGACAAAGAATTTCTTACTTGATAGAGATTTGGTTAAGCCCGATACGTTCTTGCTTCATTTTATTTCGAGTTCCATGGCTGGGTTGGGTGTTGCCATTGTTATGAACCCTTGGGATGTGATCTTGACCAGAGTGTATAACCAAAACGGAAACTTGTACCTGGGTCCAATTGACTGTTTCCGTAAAACTATCATGACCGAAGGTGTTAGTGCGTTGTATAAAGGTTTCTGGGCACAATTGTTGAGAATTGGTCCACACTCAATTTTGACATTGATGTTCATGGAACAATGCATGAAGGCTATGGTTAAGATAGAAGATAAATTACATTTAATTTAATTAATAGATAATAGACAAATACAAGAAAAAATCTTTTAAACCAATGTAGAGGTAGTGATCTGGTTGCATCGTTTTGACCTGTGTTGAGAGAATTTCCCTGTGGAAGTATGACAAACTGGTTTGAATATTTTGCATATGCATCATCCAGTTTTGGAAAAAGTGTTGCAAAATTTTACCAAAATTGAAACAAAAGCTGTAGAAACGTAGAGGTACTAGTTGCTGGATATTCGTGATAAAATGAAGATGGAGATATACTAGTGGTAATTCATGCTCGATAGTGTATTACAATTGGCAAATATATATTACTTCGAAAACTTAAACTAGCCAGAAATATTGTAATAATCCTAAAAACTGACAATGATGTTGGAAAAATGGTTGTTTCTTTAGTTTTTGATACTAATCGGTCAATGGTTGTGACATTAAAACAAATTCCCTAGGAACAAACAGGATGTAGAAACATGAATGTTCTGGGTTATCTTAATTTAGCTTGACGTATTCGGTTATGTAAAAACTTGGACGCTATTGGATACATTAATGATTTAATAGAACTCTTCTGTAACCTCTTTTATGCGTTTTGTATTAGACGTAGTATTCCGTGTTTGTTTTATTTGATCAATCTCGTCGGATTGGTTTCTTGGATATCTATGTCTGGCAATCAATAATTGCTGTATTCATCGTACCCCAGTGCATCTACAATTAAAAAATACTGTGAACTTTCCTTGAATAATCTAAACAAAGTGTTGGAACAAATTATCGAAACCTTGGGTTGGTGATAAGCAAGTATTTTTTGTTGATTAATTTTGATTTTGACCCAAAGCTAAATTTTCTGTAGTCGTATAGCTACAGGTATTGATCGGTAGATGGTAAGGATTTGACAATAGCAATTTCGAATGTCAAAGAACATGGAATGTTCTGCCTCAGTGTGTGCTTCTTTTTGGTGGATTCGCTCGCACTGTATCTTGAATACATGCATGTAATCGCAATGATAAATCCACGTCAAATTCAATTTCATGCATGGCGCACAAAATAAAATTGAAGAGTCGCCTGGATTCATCGTATTTACGCCTTTATATTCCTGGATTAATATTGAAAGAAAGAAAGGTTTTACAGCAATAGATATAGGAAATATGTATTCGTAATTGTAAGAAAATATGTTCGTAAACACATTAATATCTCCTGACCCACATATAATTTGGAGTTGAAGTAAACACCATATTGTGTGAACGTTCCAGGTTTTGTATCAAATACAGGTTAATTTGTTGGGGTTAAAGGGAAGAGCAGTCAAATTGTTCCAAATAGCCATGAGTTCAATTTAGCACACAAACGTTCGTATCACGCACAAAGAGATGCAAAATACAATATATATTACGAGCTGCCACTAGAAATTCACGTTTGAAATATTATCATATGTAGAGATACAACATGGATTGGCAAGAATTTTCACTAGATTTGTTCTAAAGTCATTTTCACACGGAACTCAAGACTTGTAAAAAATTTTGAAACGAAAATAAAAATTTGCAAAACTACAGTTAATGAACGCTTTAGAATCACCCAATTCGAAATGGTACAAAATTCAAGGCTGATTTCTTATTTTCTAATATTTTTTCCGGTTCACTTGTATAAGGGAGTGGCCAAGCAAAGTGCAAAGTGAAGTCAAGTACTATTCTAATGAAATATAGTGTGTATTTCATTTGGTAAAATTCCGTTTATATTAGATTATATTCTGAGAAAGAAATTTTTATTTACAGATGTAGTTGTTTATATCAATCTATATAAAAGTTGTTGTTAATTTGATTCAAAGTTGTTTTGATATTCTTGTCTGACTAAGTCTACACTTTACGACCTCATGCATGCAGCTGTCAAATAATATTTTGATAATCACTTTTAACCTTAACAAGCATTCACATATAGTGTAGGTTATTTGCATAAATATAGTGTAAACTTTGAGAAGGGGGTGTACAAGCATTATTGACGATATTGTTGGAATCAATATTATCTTTTATGTACTGATTTTGTTAAAACATAGTCGTCCATCTTGGATTTCGTAAAAAGAGCCACCTTAAAAATACGTCCTTATTGTATGCATCAATTTTTGCAAAATTCCCTAATCAAAGATTTCAGACTTGAGAGTACAAATTGAAAGACAGGTATACGCTTAGTTATATAATAATGGAATCAATCCATAGTTTATATTTTCTTTTTTTTTTTTAAAAATACTTTTGCACTAAGACATACACAAGGTACAAATTTCAAAATGGGGCTTTTGAGATTAGTCTTGCTAATTTTGTTCGTGCTTGCAGCAGGCCATGCATTAACTATTTCGCAAGATACCATCACTAATAATGCTACTTTAGACGTGGATGATCTTTTAATTAATCTGAATGTATTTTGGTCGGTTTTTAATGTTGGCTCAGCTGAGTTTAATGGCCATCTTGATGTTTTATCAGGTGGAGGTTTATACCTTACTGGGCAACCACAAGCAGCAGCAGTATACGTCGGGTTTGGTGGACTGTCCATCACCAACGAAGGAACAATTTCTTTTGATTCAAGAGACAGTATAACCAGCTCAAGCTTTGGAATAAGAACCATCGACTTTGACAACACTGGAGAAATATTTGGCATTTCAGTAGGAAATTCGATACATGAATTTATTTCATACGGGTCATTCGATAACCTGGGGTTTCTTGCATTCTATCAATCGGTTTTGCCAACCTCCAAGTCATATAGGTTTACGGGGGTACATTTAGGACTAGAACTGGGTAGTATATCTAACAATGGGGATATTTGTATTTACAATCAGGTATATTTTCAGGCAACGCAAATCATAGGAAATGGTTGTTTTCACATTCAGGATAAATCAATCGCTTATTTGTTATTTTCATATTTGCCCATCAGTACGGGTCAAATCTTCTATATGGAAGGCACTGGAGCACAAATCATTGTTGAAGCCAATACTGTGCCCCAACCTTTCACTGTTGCAGGCTTTGGCAATGGTAATATTATTTCATTAAATGTTGCCTCAGTCAACAGCTATGACTATGATTCTACAACAGGTACTTTAACTCTCGATGGGGGAAGTGCAACCATAGGTTTTCAAATTGGAACAGGTTATGACATTAATCTTTTCAAAATAATTACAACGGATGTTATCCAAACTCAAAGCTACTATCTGAACAGTACCGGAAACAATAGTATTACCTATGAAGGCAGTGTTCCAAATCCGGGATTACCTTCCAATTGTAGACCTTGTTCTCCAATTCCAAATGCTCCGTCCCTGATCTCCATAACTCCTTCAGTTTCAAGTACTGTTCCAGTTTCGAGTGTTGCTCCATCGGTCTCAAGTGTTGCGTCTACTTCTAGTGTACAAACTCGTTCTAGTACATCTTCCCCCGGTGTTGAATCTGTCTCCAGTGCTCAGTCTGCCTCCAGTGTTACATCTGTCCCCAGTACACAATCTCCTTCTAGTCTTGTATCGTCATTGTCAAGTCCTATTTCAGTTTCCAGTAAACTCCCAGTGTCCAGTGTTGTTCCTTCAATCTCAAGTGTGGTTCCTTCTTTCAGTGTTGTTTCATCATTATCCGGTGTTTCTAGGGTATCCAGTGCTGTTTCTGGTGTCCTTCCTTCCTCGAAAGTTGGGTCCCAAACTTCTGGTTGTTCTGATTGCACGGAATTCACCACCACTCTTACTACCATTGGTTTGAATGGTGTTACAACGACTGAAACTATGATTGTATTTGTTACTACCGACTCGGTTGGTTCTTTGTATACCGCCTCAACCTTGGTAGGATCGGGAAAATGTCCAGTATGCACTAGGTATCTTTCCACCGTTACTGCCACTAATACAGAAGGAGTCGCAGTTACTGAAACTTGTCAAATTATAGTCACAACGAATGCACAAGGCGTTCCAGTTACGACAACTATTGGAGGTGTTGTGACACAATACACAACTTTATGTGTTCAAACGCTCAGTCGCGGAGTACTTGCTGTCACTAGCGGAAATATTGTTGTTGGAACCAATAATTTAGGAAAAACGTACACAACTACCATAATCATAGGCACCTCAACCTCTGTAGTTGGGGTCGCTTCAGAATATTCCACCACTTATGTTGCTGCTGAAAATACTTCTCCAACTGCCATAGGTGTCGTGGTGGTTGAAAGTACTGAAGCACCAGCAGTTGTCGTACAAACAACACTCCCAACTAGTCGTCTGGCGACGTCGACTGGCATACCCAGTATAGCAATTGCAAATGTAGCAAACCAGATCAACACTAAATCATTCTTTGCTTTGATTGCAACCATGATTGCCATATTACTATTTTAAGTAGTTCATGGTTAGCGCATATAGTCCACGGTTAAGGTGGAATATGTTCCTCAATAGTCTCAATACCAAATTTAATTTTGTTTCTCACATTGCACCATTAATCCGTATCACTACAGTGATTGATTCAAATTCCCAACCTTATGCCAAAAAAAGCGGTTTTCACAACTGTATGTTATTCGGCCAAGAAAGTGGTTCAATTAGTTTTTTGCAACATTGCGAGTCTATAAAGTGCCTTGCATAAACGAGATTAAGCTTGATGCACGATTATACGACACCGCGCGTTCAGCGGGCAGAATTGACGATTGTTTTGCAGCACCATAACCACACTAACTTAGATGTAGCTAGTCACAACCTTACTTCTGACGTGCGACAAACAATACAATCGTGGTGTTTCTACTCTGCCACGCATATTCCCCGCCAAACTCCTGCCCTTGTCTGTTCGTACTGAGTGTTTCGCAATCCTCGTATTGCAAACCACAGACCCCAAAAGAAACTCCGGAGTCGCGTATATCCTGGAAACGCAAGTAGTCACGTAGTGCTGTGACAGGTCTGCACTATCCGTTTCCTGTTCCAGCTTTGTTCTACCTGTTCCGCATTTCTGAAGGCCTGAGGCTCTGTGCCATACCCACCACATTTAGCACTCAGTACATACTCGCCCTAATCCCCTAAATCCACATCTGAAGACTCTGTATTTCCAAGTAGACAATCATTCGTAGGACTGGCTATTTCGACTGTAACCCACTGTGCTTCCACAGTGCGTTTCCTCTGGTCAAACACCGTTGTCTATGTTTCGTGCGGGCCGCAATGCTTACTGACACAACCATTCTACACAATCTTCCACTTTCTCCACCGGATGTTCCATCACTCTGAACTGTGTACACCCAATGAATGTCCCCCCAATCGGTGGCCTTGACACCTAGCCATGTGGCTAGGGACTGCCTATTCTCCTACACCCTACTCCATCCCTCTCTGCCGTACGCCTCTTCTCACCACTACGGACGGCACCACACAAATCAAAACATATTCCATCCACACTAAATCTTGACAGCTCAGTGCAACCAACACACCCACCCGTGCTCGAGCCTCCACAGAACCATACTCCGTCAGTCGCCTCCCACAAAACGTCAACCATAGTTTGGCCATTACTTGATTAGTAAGTGTACTGTATACAGTCCGGGCAGAAAAA
>ERZ778017.2518-NODE-2518-length-14708-cov-7.186992_pt1 | contig 14708 bp, 14 predicted proteins | sample MGYA00375747_ERZ778017 | MGnify/ENA primary metagenome ERZ778017 (study PRJEB29350, sample SAMN05509838) | bioreactor metagenome | biome: bioreactor; material: wastewater | place: South Africa: University of Cape Town | collected 2014-03-17 ...
CCGGCAAGATGCATGCGCGCGGCCCGGTCGGCGTCGAGCAGCTCACCTCGTTCAAGTACCGCGTGCGAGGAAGCGGCCAGGTGCGGCCGTGATCCTCCTTGCCGGTCTGGCCTAGGTGCGGAGGACGTTCACCCCCCTCTGGCCTGCCGGCCATCTCCCCCTCAAGGGGGGAGATCGGCAGCTTCAACGTTGCGGCAATTCCATCTCCCCCCTTGAGGGGGAGATGGCCGGCAGGCCAGAGGGGGGTGCCTGACGCCGTGCTTTCCTCTTCCAACAGCAAACCCGCAGCACACTACCTGCGCATGCCCTATATCGAGCGCGGCATGCAGGTCGGCCTGTTCGGCGGCTCGTTCAATCCGCCGCACGCCGGCCACGCGCTGGTTGCCGACATCGCGCTTCGAAGGCTGGCGCTCGACCAGCTGTGGTGGATGGTGACGCCCGGCAACCCGCTGAAAAGCACGCGCGAACTGTTGCCGCTCGCCGAGCGGCTGCGCCTGTCCGAAGCCGTCGCCCGCAATCCGCGCATCAAGGTCACCGCCTTCGAGGCAGCCTACCGCGTCCGCTACACCGCCGACACGCTGGCGCTGGTGCGCCGGAAGAATCCCGGCGTCGATTTCGTCTGGATCATGGGCGCGGATTCGCTGCGCGACTTCCACCGCTGGCAGCGCTGGCGCGAGATCATGATGACGTTTCCGATCGCGGTGATCGACCGGCCCGGCGCGACGCTGTCGTTCCTGTCGTCGGTGGTCGCCAAGACGTTCGACCACGCGCGCATCGACGAGGCGTTCGCGCCCAGCCTCGCGCACAGGAAGGCGCCGGCCTGGACCTTCATCCACGGCCCGCGCTCGCCGCTGTCGTCGAGCGCCATACGGGCCGGCAGGCCGTGACCCGTCAGGCAGGCTGGCTCTCCGGCTCGAACGAGGGACGGCTGGTGTCGATGAGCAGCGACAGGCAGGCGGCGACGATGGCGGTCATGCCGGCGATCTGGAAAGCCAGCGTATAGTCGCCCTGCATTTCGCGCAGCGCCCCGCCGAAGAAGGCGGCGGACGCCGCGCCGACCTGATGGCCGGCGACGATCCAGCCGAACACGATCGGCCCGGAACTGTCGCCGAACGCCTCGTTGGAAAGGCGCAAGGTCGGCGGAACGGTGGCGATCCAGTCCAGCCCGTAGAGCACGGCGAAGATAGTGAGCGCCGTGCCGGAAAAGCCCGACATCGGCAGGTAGATCAGGGACAGGCCGCGAATGCCGTAATAGATGCCGAGCAGCTTGCGCGGATCGAAGCGGTCGGTAAGCCAGCCGGACAGGGTGGTGCCGACCAGATCGAACACGCCCATCAGCGCCAGCAGCCCGGCGGCCTGCACCTCGGGAATGCCCATGTCGCCGCAAAACGCGATGAGGTGGGTGCCGATCAGGCCGTTGGTCGTGAAGCCGCAGACGAAGAAGGTGGCGAACAGATACCAGAACACGCGCGTGCCGGCGGCACGCCGCAGCGTGCCCAGCGTGTGGGCGATGAAGTTGCCGTGCGCGGCGGGCGAGGCCGGCGGGACGTCGCCCGCTTCAGCGCCGTAGCGCACGAGGCCGATGGAAGCGGGCCGTTCCGGCACCAGCAGGAAGACCAGCGGCAGCACCGCCGCGCAGCCGATGGCGACGGCCATCGCCACCGGTTTCCAGCCGCCCGATTGCGCGAGCCACGCCAGCGCCGGCAGGAATACCAGCATGCCGGTTGCGCTCGAGGCCGACATCAGGCCCATGACCAGGCCGCGGTTGGTCTTGAACCAGCGGTTGACGACGGTGGCGCCGAGCACGGTCGCCACCGCGCCGGAGCCGACGCCGGAAAAGACGCCCCAGGTCGCCACCATCTGCCATGGCTCGGTCATCAGCAGGCTGAGCGCGGTGGAAGCGGCCATCAGCGCCAGCGCGCCGAGCAGGATCGTGCGCAGGCCGAAGCGTTCCATCAACGCGGCGGCGAAGGGTCCGGTAAGGCCATAGAGGAAGATGCCGACGGCCGCCGCCAGCGAGATGACGTCGCGGCCCCAGCCAAGCTCGGCTTCGAGCGGCAGCATCATGACGCCGGGAGCCGAGCGCAGGCCCGCCGAGACCAGCAGCGCCAGGAAGATGACGCCCACGACGACGAACGCATAGCGCTGGCCAAAGGGCCTGGAGCGGGCTGTCATGTTTATCGACCCATTTTGAATTGGGCACCTTACCGGATAACGGCAGGCCGTCCTACACCAGGCCGCGCTTTTCCATCATCGCCTCGGGTGACGGCATCTTGCCCCGGAAAGCCGTGTAGAGCGCCTCCGGGTCCTTCGATCCGCCGGCGGCGTAGATGTTTTCGCGCAGCTTTTTCGCAAGCTCCGGGTTGAACGGATCGCCGGTTTCCTCGAACGCCGAGAAGGCGTCGGCGTCGAGCACTTCCGACCACATGTAGGAATAATAGCCGGCCGAATAGCCGTCACCGGCAAAGACATGGCCGAAATGCGGGGTGCGGTGGCGCATGGCGATGGTATCCGGCATCGACAGCCCGGCAAGCGTCTCGGCTTCGAAGGCAAGCGGCCGTTGCGGCGCGCCGGAGCGCGCGTGATAGGCCATGTCCATCAGCGCCGAGGCGGTGAACTCGACCGTGGCGAAGCCGGCGCCGAAAGTGCGCGCCGCCAGCATCTTGTCGAGCAGCGCCTTCGGCATCGGCTTATCGGTCGCCACATGCAGCGCATGCTTTTCCAGCACCTCCGGCACCGTCAGCCAGTGCTCGTAAAGCTGCGACGGCAGTTCCACGAAATCGCGGCTGACGGACGTGCCCGAGACCGACGGCCATGTCACCTCGGTCAGCATGCCGTGCAGCGCGTGGCCGAACTCGTGGAACAGCGTCCTCGCCTCGTCCATCGACAAAAGGGCCGCCTCGCCCAGCGGCGGCTTGGCGAAATTCATGATGTTGTAGATCACCGGCGTGGAACCCGCGCCCAGCCTGTAGCCGGATTGCAGCGAGCTCATCCACGCGCCGGAGCGTTTCGACGGCCGCGCGAAATAATCGGCCAAAAACACGCCCCGCTCGGAGCCGTCCTCGTTGCGGACCACGAAGCTGCGCACGTCCGGATGCCAGGCGGCAACGCCCTTCTTCTCCTCGAAGGTGATGCCGAACAGCCTCGTCGCCACGTCGAAACAGGCGCCTATCACCCGGTCGAGCTGGAGATAGGGCTTCAGTTCTGCCTCGTCGAAGGCGAATTTCTCGGCGCGCAGCTTTTCCTGGTAGAAGCGCCAGTCCCAGGCCGCGAAGCTCTCGTTGCTGCCGGCCTCCGTCGCCAGCCGCTCCAGTTCCTTCTGGTCGGCGGCGGCCTTTTCCAGCGCCTTTTGCCAGACCGGATCGAGCAGGGCGTGCACGGCCTGCGGCGTCTTGGCCATGGTGTCGTCGAGCTTCAGTGCGGCGTAGGAGGCGTAGCCGAGCAGCTTAGCCTTCTCGGCGCGCAGTGTAAGCAGGTCGCGCACCACGTCGGTGTTGTCGCTGGACCCGCCGTTCTCACCGCGCATGGTGAAGGCCCGCCAGGCGGCCTCGCGCAGGTCGCGGCGCTCGGAAAAGGTCGTGAACGGCTCGTAGATCGAGCGCGACAGGGTGACGGCGTAGCGGCCCTTGTGCCCGCGTGTCTCGGCCGCCTCGGCCATCGAGGCCTTCAGGAAATCCGGCAGGCCGGCAAGGTCGGCCTCTTCGAGGAACAGCGCCCATTCGCTCTCGTCGGCCAGCACGTTCTGGCCGAATGTCGTCCCCAGCGACGACAGTTCCTCGTTGATGGCGGCGAGCCGCTTCTTGCCCTCAGCGTCGAGCTTCGCGCCGGAACGCACGAAACGCTTCCACGTCTTTTCCAGCACCCGCAACGTCTCGGCGTCGAGGCCGAGCGTCGAGCGCCGTTGGTAGAGATCGTCGATACGGGCAAACAGCTTCTCGTTCATCGAAATCGCCGAGAAGTGCCGCGCCATCTTCGGTGAAACGCTCCGCTCCAGCGCCTGGATGGCCGGATTGGTATGCGCTCCGGCACGGCACCAGAAGATCGACGACACCCGGTCGAGCGGCTGGCCCGACAGTTCCAGGGCCGCAAGGGTGTTGTCGATGGAGGGCGCTTGCGGATTGCCGGCGATCGCCTCGATCTCCGCCTCGTGCGCCTTCAGCGCCGCGTCGAAGACGGCCGCGAAATCGTCGTCGCCGAAGCGCGAAAAATCCGGCAGGCCGAGCGGCCCGTCCCATGCGGTCAGCGGATGCGTGGCGAGGTCGACGGCGTTTTCGGACATGGGGAAGCTTTCGCAGGACAGGATCGGGATACGCAAGGACGTGCCCACGCGATGTAGGAAACAAATCCATGCCGTGCAACGGCCGGGCGATTGTCCCGGCCGGCCCGGCTGCCTCAATCCAGCGAGGGCCGCTCGAAATCGCCGGTGTCGCGGTTCATCGCCCACAATTCGCCGGCCGAAATGTCGAACCAGGCGCCGTAGAGCGTCAGTTCGCCCGCCTCCTCCCGCGCCTTGATCTGCGGGAAGGTGCGCAGGTTGTTGAGCGAGTAGCGCACGGAAATGCGCTCCAGCGCCGTTTCGCGTTCGGTAGAGGTCATCACGGTGGCGGAAGCGACGGCCTTGGCGGCCGGCTGGATCAGGCTCATCCACTTGCCGATGAAGTCGCCCGGCGCGAGCGGCTTGCCGCCTTGCGCCAGCGCCGCCCTGATGCCGCCGCAGCGGCCATGGCCCATGATGACGATGTTCTTCACCTTCAGGACGTCGACCGCGAACTCGAGCGCGGCCGACGTCGAGTGGAACTCGCCGTCCGGTTCGAACGGCGGGATCAGGTTGCCGACGTTGCGCAGCACGAACAGTTCGCCCGGACCGGCATCGAAGATGGTCTCGGGCGAGGATCGCGAATCGCAGCAGGCGACCAGCATGGTTTCGGGGGCCTGCCCTTCGCGGGCAAGCGAGACGTAGCGCCCGCTCTCGGCCGCATAGCGGCCTTTCATGAAGTTGCGGTAGCCGATGAGAAGGTGTTCTGGGAGATGGGACATTGCGGGCGCAATTAACGGCAAAGTACGGCGGCAATCAATGAAAATCGTCAGGCCGCACGATGGTTTTATGCGGCCCCTGCCGGAAGCTCCAGTTCCCGCAATCCGACGGCAGCCGCCGGATGCGACAGGCTTCGCGCGTCGGTTTCCAGTTGCAACTCATCGCCCCCCCGGCCGGCCGTGCGGGCCAGGATCTCGTAGACGGCGGCGGTGGTAGACCGCAGCGCCTCGGCGGCGGAGCATCCGCGAAGCACACGTGCCAGATAGACGGCGGCCGTCAGGTCGCCGAGGCCGTTCGGCGGGCGCTCGATAAGCCGGTGCTCGGCGAGAATGGCGCGTGCCTCGTTGACGAGCAGGTTGCCGATGGAGCCGGCCGTGGCCGCCGGCACCGACGTCACCAGCGCGGTTCGCGGCCCGAGTTCGCGCGCGGCCGCCGCGATCTCGCCCTGATTGGCCAGGCGCCGGCCGACCAGCCATTCCAGTTCATAGCGGTTGGGCGTGGCGATGTCGGCAACGGCGACCAGCCGGTCGCGGATCGCGGCTGCCGTCCTTTCCGGCACGTATAGCCCGCCGGCGTCGCCGATCACCGGATCGCACAGATAACGAGCCTCCGGGTTTCTCGCCTTCACCGCCTTGACCAACGTGGCGATCGCCTCGGCCTGATCGGCGTCGCCGAGATAGCCGGTGAGCACCGCGCCGACCTCGCCCAGCCATGGCGAGCGCCCGAGATCCGCCAGCAGCGCCGAAAACTGCCCGGACGGGGCGACGATGCGGGTCGCCGGGCCGTGGCCGGGATGCCAGGCCAGGGTTACGGTCGGCACCGCCCATACCGGAAAGCCGAGGGTTTCGAGCGCGAACACCGCTGCCCGGTTGCCGACCGTGCCGCGCACGACGTGGCTGGAAATGACGATGACCGCGCGCGGCATGGCGGACGTGACGGGATCGGGCGGGGTGGTCATGCGCCGTCAAAACCCGCGCGTGAGATAGACGACCAGCCACGCCATCAACCCGACCGCCAAGAGGAAACCGAGCGTGCGGCCGACGCGGGTGCCCCAGTAGTCGAGCGAATCCGTGCGGTCGGCATCCTTGGCTGAAACGCGGTCGAAAGCGCCCCTGGCGGCGCGCGCGACGAAAGAGCCGCCCGCAGGCTCTTCCTCGGTGGCGATCCTTTTCAGGATGCGCCGTGACTCGGCTTCGTCATCGTTGCGGCGGCGCGGCATGGGAACTGTCCCGTTCAGGCGGAATAAAGGTCGGCGCCCGCGGATACAGGGCCGCGTCATTGTTCACGCCGGGCCGGCGGACGCAAGCGTTTCCTTGTAGCCCGTTTGTGCTAGATAATGCCGCTCCGATCCTGATTCAGGGACTTGCCCATGTACGCCGCCAGCCTGCCCAAATCGCGCATCCCGCGCCTCCTGCCCGCTTTCGCCCTGATGGCGCTTCTCTTGCCGCTGCTTGCCGGCTGCGGCTTCAACACCATCCCGACCGCCGAGGAAAACGCCAAAGCCGCCTTCAGCGAAGTGCAGAACCAGTACCAGCGCCGCGCCGACCTCATTCCCAATCTGGTCGAGACCGTGAAGGGCTACGCCGCCCACGAGCGCGAGACGTTGCAGGCGGTGGTCGACGCCCGCACCAAGGCGACCCAGGTCACGATTTCGCCGGAGACGCTGAAGGACCCGGAAGCCTTCAAGGCTTTCCAGGAAAGCCAGGCGGGGCTGACCAGCGCGCTGTCGAGGCTGCTCGCCGTGGTGGAAAACTACCCCGACCTCAAGGCGAACCAGAATTTCCTCGCCTTGCAGGCGCAGCTCGAAGGCACCGAAAACCGCATCGCCGTGGCGCGGCGCGACTATATCCAGGCCGTCAAGGATTATAATCTGTCGCTCAGGACCTTCCCATCCATCCTGTGGGCCAAGTTCTGGTACACCTCGAACGAGCCATTCCCGAATTTCACCGTGCCCGAAGACAAGCTCGAGCTGCCGAAGGTCGATTTCGGCACCAACCAGGGCGGCTAGGTTTCCAGGCGAAGCGATTTGACGTTGCGCTCCGTCGTACCCCCCTCTGGCCTGCCGGCCATCTCCCCCTCAAGAGGGGAGATCGAAAGCTTCGGCGTTGCGGCCATCCGATCTCCCCCCTTGAGGGGGAGATGGCCGGCAGGCCAGAGGGGGGTGCCTCGTGTCAGCCTCTCCCTGCTCCTCGCCTTCGTCTTCGCCGTCCTGCTGCCCCTCTACGCCCTTGCCGCCGATTTTCCGGCGCTGACCGGGCGCGTGGTGGACAATGCCGGCATCATCGATGCCGCGAGCGAAGTGCTGCTTGCGCAAAAGCTCGCCGACTTCGAGAAGAAGGGCTCCGACCAGATCGTCGTCGCCACCATCCCCTCGCTCGGCGGACAGGACATCGAATCCTACGCCAACGGACTTTTCCGCTTCTGGAAGCTCGGCCAGGCCGGCGAGAACAACGGCGTTCTTCTGCTGGTCGCCAGCAACGACCGCAAGATGCGCATCGAGGTCGGCTACGGGCTGGAAGGCACGCTGACCGACCTGCACACCAGGCTGATCATCGAGAACGACATGGTGCCTGCGTTCCGCGCCGGCGACTATGCCGGCGGCATCGAAAAGGCCGTGGACGACATGATCATGGTGCTGGAGGGCCACCCGGAGGAACTGGAAGCGCGCGGCGAGCGCAACCCGGCCGGCGGCGGCATCGACGGCTGGCTGCCGCTGCTGTTCTTCATCGTCTGGGCGACGCTGTTCTTCGGCGGCTTCGCCATGGCGATCCTGCCGCCGATCTTCGGCCAGAAAATCGGGCCGCACCGCTATCGCTGGCTGGGCATGACCTTCGACACCGGCCGTTCCTCCGGCGGCTCACGGGGCGGCTGGTCGTCCGGCAGCGGCGGTTGGTCGTCAGGCAGCGGCGGGGGCGGCTTTTCCGGCGGCGGCGGTTCGTCCGGCGGCGGCGGCTCGTCGGGAAGCTGGTGAGGCGGACCATGGCAAGGCAACAGATCAGCCCTCAGGACCACGCCCGCGTCACCGCGGCCATCGGCGCCGCCGAGAAAAGGACCGACGGCGAAATCTACTGCGTGCTGGCACACGCCAGCGACGGCTATTTCTTCCCGGCCGCCCTTGTGGCCGTGCTCGGCATCCTGCTCGCCGGCCTCGTGCTCGGCTTCGCGCTGGAAGCGTGGTGGCTGTCGATCCGCCTCACCCATTTCGCGGCGGCCCAGCTTCTGGCGGCGGCCGCCGCCTTGCTGCTTTTATGGGCGATGCCCTCGCTGCGCATCCGTCTGGTGCCGCATCGGCTGCGCTTCGAGGCGGCCCACGCCAACGCCTCGCGGCAGTTCCTCGCCCACAACATCCACCTGACGCGATCGCGCACCGGCGTACTGATCTTCGTGTCTCTGGCCGAACGCTACGCCGAGGTGGTCGCCGACAGCGGCATCGACGAGCGCGTCGGGCAATCGGTCTGGGACGATGCCGTGCAGGGCCTGACGCAAAGTGCCGCCGACGGCCGCATCGCCGACGGCTTCGTCAAGGCTATCGAAACGGTCGGGGCCGTGCTTGCCGAGCATTTCCCGGTTTCGCCCGGCGATACCGACGAACTGGAAAACCGGCTGATAGAGATCTGAAAAACCTCAGTCGGGGTAGCAGGCGGCCGGAATATCCGGCCAGACGGCCTCGGCGCAGCCGGCCTCGGCCTGTTTTTGCCTAAAGGCGGCGCTGACCGGCCCGGTCACGATCGGATCGACGCCGTCGGGTGCATCGGCGAACAGCTGCTCGGCCTCGGTCGCCGCCGTCTGGCCGACGAGCGGCTTAACGTGGGTCGCGGCCGATTGCGCGCCGCCGGCGAGCGCCACGGCAAAAGCCAATGCGGCCGCAGGCAGATAAAGGCGCGAGAAAAAAGCGGGGCTGGTCATGCGCATCAAACCCTTCACGGGACGGGAAGTTCCCGATTGGTTAACGGAATCATTTCGACTCAAATGTCTTAAGATTCGGTAACGGCCGATTTGATGCGCCCCCTCCCCTTTCGCAAATGCGAAAAAACCTGTATGAGCCGCGCATTAAAACGATGCGGCGCCCGGCTGCGACATCTGGGCTTGCTGCCCAAGCAACCCAGAGAACCCAATGACCCTCCGCAATATCGCGATTATCGCGCACGTCGACCATGGCAAGACCACGCTGGTCGACGCGCTTCTCAAGCAATCCGGTTCCTTCCGCGAGAACCAGCGCGTCACCGAGCGCGCGATGGATTCCGGCGACATCGAAAAGGAGCGCGGCATCACCATCCTCGCCAAGGCCACCTCGGTGGAATGGAAGGACGCCCGCATCAACATCGTCGACACCCCCGGCCACGCCGATTTCGGCGGCGAGGTCGAGCGCATCCTGTCCATGGTCGATTCGGCGATCGTGCTGGTCGACGCCGCCGAAGGCCCGATGCCGCAGACCAAGTTCGTCGTCGGCAAGGCGCTGAAGGTCGGTCTCAAGCCGATCGTCGTCATCAACAAGATCGACCGGCCCGATGCGCGCCACGTCGAGGTGGTCAACGAGGTGTTCGACCTGTTCGCGGCGCTCGACGCCACCGACGAGCAGCTCGACTTCCCTATCCTTTACGGCTCCGGTCGCGACGGCTGGGTATCGGAAAACCCGGAAGGCCCCAAGGACCAGGGGCTGGCCCCGCTGTTCGACCTCGTCCTGAAGCACGTGCCGCCGCCGACCGTCGAGCCCGGCCCGTTCCGCATGATCGGCACCATCCTCGAAGCCAACCCGTTCCTCGGCCGCATCATTACCGGCCGCATCGCTTCCGGCACGCTGAAGCCCAACCAGGCGGTGAAGGTGCTGCATCACGACGGCAGCCTGCTCGAAAACGGCCGCATCTCGAAAATCCTCGCCTTCCGCGGCCTCGAGCGCCAGCCGATCGAAGAGGCGCAGGCAGGCGACATCGTGGCGATCGCCGGCCTGTCGAAGGGCACTGTCGCCGACACCTTCTGCGACCCCTCCGTCACCGAGCCGCTCGCCGCCCAGCCGATCGACCCGCCGACCGTCACCATGAGCTTCCTCGTCAACGATTCGCCGCTGGCCGGCACCGAGGGCGACAAGGTGACCAGTCGCGTCATCCGCGACCGCCTGTTCAAGGAAGCCGAGGGCAACGTCGCGCTGAAGATCGAGGAATCCTCGGAGAAGGATTCCTTCTACGTGTCGGGGCGCGGCGAACTCCAGCTTGCCGTCCTGATCGAGACGATGCGCCGCGAGGGCTTCGAGCTTGCGGTGTCGCGCCCGCGCGTCGTCATGCAGAAGGACGAGGCCGGCAACCTGCTCGAACCGGTCGAGGAAGTCGTCATCGACGTCGACGAGGAGCACGCCGGCGTGGTCGTGCAGAAGATGAGCGAGCGCAAGGCCGAGATGGTGGAATTGCGCCCTTCCGGCGGCGACCGCCAGCGCCTCGTCTTCCACGCGCCGACGCGCGGCCTGATCGGCTACCAGTCGGAACTGTTGACCGACACGCGCGGCACCGCCGTCATGAACCGGCTGTTCCATTCCTACCAGCCTTACAAGGGCGAATTGCCCGGCCGCACCAACGGCGTGCTGATCTCCAACGAGCAGGGCGAGAGCGTCGCCTATGCGATGTGGAACCTGGAGGACCGCGGCCCGATGATCATCGACGCCGGCGTCAAGGTCTATCAGGGCATGATCGTCGGCATCCATAGCCGCGACAACGACCTCGAAGTGAACGTGCTGAAGGGCAAGAAGCTCACCAACATCCGCGCCGCCGGCAAGGACGAGGCGGTCAAGCTGACCCCGCCGATCCGCATGACGCTGGAACGGGCGCTCGCCTGGATCCAGGACGACGAGCTGGTCGAGGTGACGCCCAAGACCATTCGCCTCAGGAAGCTTTACCTCGACCCCAACGAACGCAAGCGCTTCGAGCGCTCGAAGGTCGCGGCTGCCTGAGCAGGATCACCCGGACGGAACGCGACGGCACTATTCATGCCGTCGCGTTTTGCTTTAGTATGGCGGTCTCTTTCCCGGCCCGGAGCCGCATATGACGCTTGCCTCCCTCCTGATCTTCGCGGCGGCTCTGTTCGTGGCGGCAGGCTCGCCCGGGCCGTCGGTCGCGGCTTTGGTGGCACGCGTCATCTCCAAGGGCTTTCGCGACGTCTTTCCCTTCCTGCTCGCGCTCTGGATCGGCGAGGCGATCTGGCTGTCCTTCGCCGTTTTCGGCCTTGCCGTTGTGGCACAGACCTTCCACGTCGTCTTCGCGATCGTGAAATGGGTAGGCGTCGGCTATCTGGTCTACCTCGCCTGGAAGATGTGGACGGCGCCCGTCGAGGCGCGCGCGGGTGAAATGCCGCGCGAGGATTCGCCGCTGAAGCTTTTTGCGGCCGGCATGGCGGTCTCGCTCGGCAACCCAAAGGTGATGATGTTCTACCTCGCGCTGTTGCCGACGATCATCGACCTCAGCGCCATCACGCTCGCCGGCTGGGCCGAACTGACGCTGACCATGGCGGCGGTGCTGGTGTGCGTCGATCTCACCTGGGCGCTCGCCGCCTCGCAGGCGCGCAGGCTGCTGAAAAGCCCGCGCGCCATGAAGATCGCCAACCGGCTCAGCGCCGGGACCATGGCCGGCGCCGCCGCCGCCATCGCGGCACGGTCTTAGCCTTACCGCGCCATGGCGTGGTATTCGTCGTTGGGGCGCATGTCGACGGCGGCGGCGACCCGGTTCGACATGTTGAAGAAGCCGACGGTAGAGGCGATGTCCCAGATGTCGCGATCCGAGAAACCGGCCTCTCTGAGCGCGGCACGGTCCTCTTCCACGATCTTGGCGGGTTCCTCCGTCAGCTTGACGGCGAAGTCCAGCATCGCCCGCTGGCGCGCCGGCAGGTCGGCCGCGCGGAAATTCATCGCCACCATTTCGCCGAGCTTCGGGTCGCCCGAAAGCTGGCGCACCGCCGCGCCGTGCGCGGTCAGGCAATAAAAGCAGTGGTTGATCGACGACACCGCCACCGCGATCATCTCACGCTCCAGCTTGGACAGGCCCGACTCGCCCAGCATCAGGTCGTTGTACATGTCGGTGAAGGCGCGAAGCTTCTTCTCGTCGAACGCATAGGCGACAAGCACGTTGGGCACGAGGCCGAGCTTTTCCTCGCATTTGGCGAAATAGGCTTTCGTCGTATCGCTGAGTTCCGCAGCGGCGACGTCGAGCGCGGTGATCGTTCCGGCCATGATTCGTTCCTTTTTCGGCGCGCCGCAAAGCGGTTTCGCGGGTTCACAAAGACTAATCGTTATTTATCGCGCGGCGGTGTCAAACCTTTGTCGCCAAACGCAAGGCATCTGGCTACCATAGAACAGCACACCTGCCGGGAGGGAGAATTTCAGCATGGCAACCCCGAAAGCCACCAGCAAACCGAAGAAGACGGCAGGAACCGGGAAATCTCCCACCGGGCACGCGGAAAAAGCCGCGACCTTCGCCGACTTCCTGCTTGCCCGCGCCCCGGCCGAAGACATCGCCGGCTACACGAGGGCGGACCTCGAACGCGCCGCCGGGCTTGCCCGCAAGGCGGTCGCCCGCCACAGGAAGGGCGACAGCGTGGTTGCGGTCGACGCCGCGTCCGGCGTCATGCGCGACGGCCGCGCGGTGACGGTGATCACCGTCGTCAACGACAACATGCCGTTCCTGTTCGATTCGCTGCTTGCCGAGATCACCGAGGATTTTTCCGAGCCCTATCTGGTCACCCATCCCGTCATCGCCGTCAAGCACGGCAAGAGCGGTGTCGATGAAATCCTCGGCGATGCCGGCTTTGCCCGCAACGACCCGGCCCATGACCGGCTGAGCGTCGTTCATGTCCACGTCGGCCGGCTGGGCGAGGAAGAGGCCGCGGCGCTCGCCGGGCGCCTGGAAAGGGTGCTGCGCCAGGTGCGGGCCGCCGTGACCGACTGGAAGCCGATGCTGGCGCGGCTCGACCAGGCGATCTCGGAATTCCGCTACGCGCCGGTGCCGCTCGACAAGGGCCATGTCACCGAGGCCATCGCCTTCCTGGAATGGCTGCGCGACGACAATTTCACCTTCCTCGGCATGCGCGAATACAAATATTCCGGCGGGCAGAAAAGCGGTACGCTGGACCGCGACGACGGCCCCAGCCTCGGCATCCTCACCGACCCCGACGTGCTGGTCCTGAGGCGCGGCACCGAGGCGGTGACGACGACGCCTGAGATCCGTGCCTTCCTGCACGGACCCGAACCCCTCATCGTCACCAAGGCCAATGCCAAGTCGGTAGTACACCGGCGCACCTATCTCGACTATGTCGGCATCAAGACCTACACCGAAAAAGGCGTGCTTTCGGGTGAACTGCGCATCGTCGGCCTGTTCACCTCGACCGCCTACACGCGCTCGGTCATGAGCATCCCCTACCTGCGTTCCAAGGCTCAGAGCGTTATCGCCAAGGCCGGCTTCGACGCTGGCGACCATTCCGGCAAGGCGCTGATCAACGTGCTGGAAAGCTACCCGCGCGACGAACTGTTCCAGATCCCGGTGCCGACGCTGCGCAAGCACGCCGAGGCCATCCTCGGCCTCATCGACCGGCCGCGCGTGCGCGCGCTGGTGCGCGTCGACCAGTTCGACCGCTTCGTCTCCATCCTCGTCTTCGTGCCGCGCGACCGCTACGACAGCGTGGTGCGCGAAAGGATCGGCGCCTACCTGAAGGCGGTCTACCATGGGCGGCTCTCGGCCTACTACCCGGCCTTTCCGGAAGGCGGGCTGGCGCGCATCCATTTCATCATCGGCCGTTCCGGCGGCAAGACGCCGAAGATCGAGCAGGCGGCGATCGAGGCCGCCATCCGCGACATCGTGCGCACATGGGAGGACGCGCTCGCCGACGCCGCCGAAACCTCGGGCAGCGGCGCCGACCTGAAGGCGATCGCCGCGCGCTTCCCCGAAAGCTACCGCGACAGCTTTTCGGCCGCAGTCGCCCTTATCGACGCCGAACGCATCGCCGGGCTGGACGGCAAACACCCCATCACCATCGACTATTACCGCGACGCCGGCCAGAGCGCGACGCAGGCCTCGCTCAAAATCTACCACTACGGCGCGCCGGTCGCGCTGTCGCGGCGCGTGCCGATCCTCGAAAACATCGGCTTTCGCGTCATCAGCGAGCGCACCTTCGAAATCGGCGGCGATGCCGCCTGCAAGGTGTTCATCCACGACATGGAACTGGAAAGCGCAGACGGCAAGCCGATCGCGCTGGACGACGGCGGCGCGCTGTTTTCGGACGCCTTCCTCGCCGTCTGGAACGGCGAGGTCGACAACGACGGCTATAACGGCCTCGCCCAGACCGCCGGCCTGTGGTCGAACGAGATCCTCGTGCTGCGCGCCTATGGCCGCTACCTGCAACAGGCTGGCATCCCGCAAAGCCAGGACTTCATCGCCGCCACCCTCAACCGCTATCCCGACATCGCCTGCGGCCTGCATGCGCTGTTTTGTGCCCGGCTCGGCCCGGACGCGACCGGCGAGGGCGAGGTGACCGCCCGCCACCTCAAGGCCAAGATCAAGGACGCGCTCGACGAGGTCCCCAACATCGACGACGACACCATCATCCGCCGCTTCCTCAACCTGATCGAATCCTCGCTCAGGACCAATCATTTCGTGGCGGCCAAGAAGGAGCGCGGCCAGTCGCTGGCGATCAAGCTCGA
>ERZ778017.2524-NODE-2524-length-14643-cov-4.938580_pt1 | contig 14643 bp, 6 predicted proteins | sample MGYA00375747_ERZ778017 | MGnify/ENA primary metagenome ERZ778017 (study PRJEB29350, sample SAMN05509838) | bioreactor metagenome | biome: bioreactor; material: wastewater | place: South Africa: University of Cape Town | collected 2014-03-17 ...
CAACCATTTGGTAACGGCACAGATCAAAGCGATTAGATAGAGGAGTCATTTAGGTTCAACATTTGCAGCAAATTTCTTGTCAAATTTGTCGCAGGACAGCAATCGGTGGTAGGGGTTTTTATCTCGGATACGCAGTAGCAGAGGATAAAATATTTCTTTAGTGATAAGAGAGATACGGGGAAATTTTAGCACCATGGGATTGACGAGCTTGCCTAAAGAAGTGATAGGATTAGTACTAGAGTATCTTAGTGGCGACGACCTCACGTCGCTAGCGACGGTAATGCCGGCGTATTACCTCGGAATCATTAATCACAAGCTCTACAAGAACGTTATCATTACCAACAGTAACCGGACCGCATACCAGGATGTAAAGGGCACGCCGTTTGATTTGGCCAAATTCGAAACTCGACTAGCTGATGGCGGGTTTGAAGTCATACTACCAAACCGAATTGTTTTTCTGTTTGTACGACCGGCCACGGATTATACCAACTATATAGATTGTATAGACCGGTTTGGAGACCTTGTCTCGACATACCAGGAGTACATGAGTAGGATCCCCCAGGTATATGTTCATATCAACGGCAACTTGCTTGCGATGGAGAACCCGGTGTCGATTCTGTCGATGATCATCACCAACCTCATCAATCTTTCCAAGCTGATGGCCCCCAATCTTTTCCATTTGTCAATTCAGAATACTGAGATCAGCTCGATGTACATGGACCAATGGGGGAAATTGTTCCAGAACTTCAAGAATTTGGTAGAATTGAATCTTTCTGGTAATACCATTGGCTACCACACCGCAGCTACGGCTGATGTCTTGGGGACATTTTCGTTTCCTGAATCGTTGCAAGTTTTGATTTTGGATAACAACTTGGTCAAGTTCATCTCACAGGACTTTATCGGCGCACTTCCAAAATCGATACACACTCTCTCGTTCAACAACAACAACATTATTCAGGTCGACTTGCCTGGGTTGAACGATACCCTCCCCAACTTGCATCGTCTATGTTTGAACAACAACTTGCTAATCTACGCCAACGCAAACAATTTCACGGCCAAAGACTTCACGCTCGAAATCAAGCACACCAACGTTGACGAGCTTATCTTGACCAAACTTCACAACCAAGCTACCAAACACGGATTTACCATAGTGCACTAGGGAGCCGATCTCGGAAATGGTTGCAAAAAACATCAAAACATGATACCACCACGCTAGTTTAAAACTCCAAGAACGTACATTGCAATCACAGTGTACGAAATATTTCTTTGAAATCGACTGGAAATATATATTTATTGCTTGCCCGTATATTACTTTGAAAAATTCGGAAAATTCCGTCTACTTAAAATCAACCCATCGATTTTCCCATTTTCAACCTGAAACCCCATCAAGACCACTAGTAAACTCTGTAGACCTTCCCAGAACAATACCTGTTGATACAAAATTTACTGGTACTAATCGTGGTATCACATCGCCAAATTGGTTCAACACCGTAGGCGATTTCCGCACACGAAATTTGACACATTATTGTCAGAGAAATAAACTCTTTTTCCAGTAGCTTGTAACTGGTATGATGATACCGATGATTCGAATACCCGGCCCGTTGATTCGGTTTAATTCTGGCTCCTTGGTTTCAATTCTGTTGATGCCCCGTTCTTTTGCCACAACTTCTCGTCCAGTTGTGAATGTTGGGTTGTGGCGACCAGTTACAAGGACCCACCCTACGTCTGTCCAGCACCATATATGGAAATCTGTTCGTTTCAACTCAACAAAGCTGTCTGTATCTATTTCTGACGTTGGTGATACCAAATCAAGAACTTCAAAATTTACCAATCTTCAAAACAGCAATACTACCAGAAATGAAGCAACAACGTCTGCATCCACAAATGATACTGGTGCCACGATAGATGTTGCAAATCCCACCGATGCAGCACCAAAGCCAAAAAATTCGATCTCTACCGATATGAAACGTCTTTTGAGGTTGGCAAGTCCAGAATATAAAGTTATCTTTTTTGCATTATTGTGTTTACTAGTATCTGCTACCACGTCGATGTCATTACCGTTGTTCATAGGGAAAATTATTGATACTGTCAAGCCTGGGGCCGAAGAAAACCCATTGATTTTGGGGTTTGAACAATCTACTTTCTACTCTGGTTTGGCAATTCTTTTCACTTGTGGAGCCATTGCTAATTTTGCGAGAGCATACTTATTACGGATGGCAGGTGAACGCTTAGTAGCAAGATTGAGATCAAGGTTATTCCTGAAAATTTTGTGTCAGGATTCGTATTTTTTTGACGTTGGTCCTACCAAACAAGGTATGAAGACTGGTGACTTGATTTCGAGATTGTCAAGTGATACCCAGATGATTGCAAAGACTTTGAGTGGAAACATCAGTGATGGTGTTAAAAGTACGATTTCTGGGGCCGTTGGGTTGTCCATGATGTGTTTTGTGTCCTGGAAATTGACCTTGTGTATGAGTTTAATGTTTCCTCCATTGATTTTGTCGAGTTTTTTCTACGGTAGAAAGATTAAAAAGTTAAGTAGAACAATTCAAGACAATTTAGGAGGAATGACCAAAGTTGCCGAAGAAAAATTAAATGGGGTTAGAACAATTCAATCTTTTGCCCAACAACAAGCTGTTGTTCACAATTACAATGAAGAAATCAAATTAATTTTCAATAATTCCGTGAGAGAAGGAAAGTTAAGTGGGATTTATTACGGTATTAACCAATTCCTTGGTAACGTGACATTGATTGGGTTGTTAGTGATTGGTACAAGACTTATTTCTGGTGGTAGTTTAACTATTGGTGATTTGTCGAGTTTTATGATGTACGCTGTTTACACTGGGAGCTCGGTGTTTGGTCTTGGAAACTTTTATACTGAGTTGATGAAAGGAATTGGGGCAGCAGAAAGAGTTTTTGAATTGATGGACTCTAAACCAACCATTACTACAAGTCTTGGATACAAGGCTGATAATTTGCATGGAGACATCAAGTTTTCCAATATTGACTTCAAGTACCCAAGCCGTATGAACTCACCAATTTTCCAGGGAATGAACTTGACCATTAAAAAAGGAGAAAACATCTGTATTGTTGGACCATCAGGATCCGGTAAATCTACAGTATCACAATTGCTATTAAGATTCTATGACCCAATGGAAGGAGAAATTCATGTAAATGGACACAACATCAAGGACTTGAATTTGAATGATTACCGGTCAAGATTAGGATATGTACAACAAGAACCATTATTATTTGCTGGTACTATCAGAGAAAATATTGCTTTTGGTAAAGCAGATGCTACTGAAGAAGAAATTGAGCGGGCATTGAAGTTGAGTAACAGTTATCGGTTTATTCACGATTTACCTAATGGATTAGACACTGTTGTTGGATCATCCAATTTGACTCAATTGAGCGGAGGACAAAGACAAAGAATATCTTTGGCTAGAACATTGATCAAATGTCCGAACATTCTCATATTAGATGAGGCAACATCGGCACTAGATTCCATAAGTGAAGAGATTGTCATGAACAATTTGAAGAAGTTGAACAAAGAGCAACAAAATACAATTATATCGATTGCTCATAGATTATCTACAATTAAAAATAGTGATCGGATTGTGGTGTTGAATGCCGATGGAGATATTGTTGAGGATGGAAAGTTCAACGATTTAATTGGCAATAGTAAGTCTGAATTAAATAAGCTCTTGAAGAATATTGAGTAGAGAGCATGTACATAGTTAATGAAAAAAGATAGACAGGGACCAGAATCATGTGATATATAGAGAAAACAAGTAGTTTGGCTAAGATGTTACGAAACAAGGAAGCCGGTACAACAAAGAACCGAAAAAACCATAATTAGTACATGTGAATCATGTTGTTGATGGACGATGTAGAGTTCGGAGAAGGAGCAGTATGCCTGGGCAACACATGATATTTGCTTTACGATGAGGAACAGAGCCATGTACATCTCTTCGTGGGACGATACGTGACCAAATCCAATTCCGAAGGTAATTCGGATAAATGTAATCGGCGGACATGACACGCGTCTAGCGATCAGTGTTCGTATACCGCACGGCGGTAGGAACTTACTTTGATACTCTATTTCTGTACAATATTATATAGAATGCAGCCGAATCCTAATATTATGCCGGAGCACATTTCCAATGCAGCAGAATCACACACACAAAAAAACACTGAAAAACGACGATTGGCGAGCGAAACAGAGCGAGCCCAGTAGAAACCCAATACGAATATAACGAGAGGGTGTAGAAATTGGAAGATGGTATTATGGCTTATAGCCGTCCCCTCCCATTGTCGCACACTACAGGAAAATATTTTTTTCACAATCTTAATTTCTGGGGTACCACCCTTACTTGAATAGCGACTTAGAATCATATGCTAGGCGAGGACCATCACCGTAAATTACGGTTGATAATGCAGCCGAAGTAATGTTCCGGATCAACCTAGACCAACGGGTCCACATATTGCCGCGGTGAATATGGTCCGCTAAAACATCAATACCGAAATTGGCTGCATTGCTGCCAATAAGATACGCACACCAACAGTTTTCGCAAAAAATTTCACATGCCGTTTTACGTCAAACTTCATCGCTGGACGTTTTGGTTTGTGGGTACGGGTGTGGCGCAATGGCGGGTCTAGTTTCACAGGGACAGCCATGGAAAATGAAATGAAACCATCCCGCATCACAGGTGGCAACGATATGCACTCGGTTGAAACCATGGAATAATTCCGATTAATCAATCTAGACGACGACGAAGATATAGCCAGGCCCGAAAGCGCCCAGGGCTTTGTTGACGATCGGCACCGTAATACGCGTGCCGGACAATTTTGGCCAATTTTGGGGTGTTGGGGAGTTGAGGAGTTCGGAAGTTAGTGTATAGTACTTGGTGTATTGCTGTAGGGAGAATACTTGCTGTAGTGTACAATTTTTAGTAATCTGCAACAAGTGCCTGACGGTGCATCAATGATGATGGATAGTACGGAACGGGATACGATATTACTGGCAGCACATATAAGGCGCTATTGCCTCACATATGGCTGTGGTAACGAAAACCTAGAAATTTCTCATCACTCATTCTTGATACCGAGGGGTAAATTTATTTACGGTACCTTTAGTTTATTCAGGAACAGGGTTTTATCTCTTTGGGAAGAAATTTTATTATTGCCACTGAGTTTATATATGGTCGACGTGGTTAATTGCTAAAACCAAGTTGCGTTATTTATAATTGTTTATCAAAGATGTCGAATTTGACATCACCAATGCTGCCCACGGCAGAGCCATCGAGCCATAAGCAATCGGAGCACGCAGTTCACTTGTGTAATCCCTCCAAGCTACGTCGAGCATTGAGAAAGCTAGTACGGGACCAGGACTCCCTCATAAGATCCCCCGATACTTACAGAAAGTTTGCTTGTTCGGTGATGTCTTCGGCAATGGACTTTGTCAACTTGCCCGACCTTCTGGATACTGATGAGGATAGCAACCATACGCCACGCCAACAGTTGCAACCACTTTCTTCGACAACAACATCGGGAACAGTGTCGCCCACGTCGGTTGACGATATCGATATCGCCAACCCTGAAGTGGACCAGACCCCAGAGAACTTCTTCATGAATCTCTTCACCACGGCATCGATGTTGGGGGGAATCGGTAAGAAACTCAAGGCGGACGATTCACTGGATGACGAAGATACCGATACTGAATCGGATTACTTTGGACAACACAACGTACCATCACGTCTGGACTCGAAAAACCCTGGCCTCATAAACCGGATCTCCAGCCATATTTTACCTCCATCACAAAGACATCCATTCACCAAAGATGACCGGCTAGTACCACCAGGAGCACATAGAATTCCTGGTCAATTTGAAATGAACGACACAAATGCAGCAGAAGGAATGGCAACGTCGGTTTCAACAGCATCGACAATTGTTCCAGTAAAAACACTGACAACAACTGCGTCAACGTCTACTACATCCACCACAGCTACTTCCACAGCAACCACAGCTCACGCTACCACTTCGACGTCACAACCAGCAGCTACAATTTCTCCTTCTACATCGACAACAGAATCAAGAGAATCGGATTATCCTACTACCTCTACATCATCTTCTACGTTTGCTACTGAGTCGGTTTCGCCTCCATCATCAACTTCAATACCACATGATCGTGTTTCCAAGTTGAAATTAGAAGACAGTACAAGCAATGCGAAGTTTTATGACACAAACGAAGACATAGCTTCATTTTATGATAGCGATGATCTTGTATACGAAGACGTGAGGTCGACTTTATCTGATTACGACTCAATTGACACTTCAACCTTACAAGAGTCAACAGTCAGCAAGAATTTTGTAGATTCAGACGATCAATCTTTTGATGATATGGCTGGTAAAACCCCTTTGCAAAAATCGGCAGTGAAGCATTTGAGCAATTACGTTTTCGATAATGGAGTCTTATCAAAGATTGCTGATTCAAAACATACGGATTCTCATCTTCGTGAACTAGAGCAATTGAAACTTAATTTGGCTGGAAAGCTTCAAAAAGTATTCGATCTTAAAGACGATGACGTTTTCCAAACAAGTATTACCTCGTGGTTGGTCAAAGATATATTACTACAAGGTCATTTGTATTTAACAAACGACTGTTTAATGTACTTTGCATTCTTGCCTAAACCAAATTTAACCATTATCAACGACTCCTACACGAAGGTTGATGATTCTATTCAGGTGATACAACAAGGAAATCTAGGAATGAAATCAACCAAATATGGTGATTCAATGTTTAAATCTGTATCGACCCATAGATACTGGACAGTTCTTCGCCTGGAGACTTTGAGCATATATTCGTCTGCTACAGAATTATATTTCCCCAGAGTCATCATAGACTTGAGAACTTGTACTAAGGCTGAAATAATTGATCGAGAAAAAGTTAACAATGTCCAATCACCACGAAGTGCAGCTTCTCCTCATCGTGATTCAAATGATGGGTTTATTTCCCCCAGATTGCGAAAACGAGCAAATTCAAGTGCAGATATTTCTGATGATGAAGATATAGATATGCCGGCCGGTTTGGACCAGACTCTCGCAACAACTGAAGATAATCCAGAACAATTACAGGATGGTGTATGGTTTAGATTAGTCAGCGAAAAGAAAACTTACCGTTTTTATGCGGACAATTACTACACCGCCAGACATTGGTGTAATAATATAACAAAATTAATCTTTAAGCATCATAATGCAAATCCAATGCAAGAAGTTTTGGTCAAAATTCCCTTACGGAATATTACAAAAATCAAGAAAAAGAGAATTTTTGGAGGTACTGATGATGCAACAACTTTACACGAATCACAAGATGAAAGTTTAAATGGGTTGTATATCGAGTACGTTTCTCAAAATGACGACACAAAGTCAGATACAACGACAGATAATGCAACAAAGACACCAGAAAAAGATGATGGTGAACTACCTCTTGAGAACATATGCCTATTGTTTTTCTCCGAAAGTGATACGTTCTTGCAAAAGCTCGCACCTGTTATTGAGCATCAAAAAGTTGTTTTAAAGAAAGAGTTAGAACTGAACAAACCACATTCCAAATCTGAAAAATTTCGAAACAAATTCAAAAAAGACGTGCAGCTGTACAACAGATACGCAACAACAATCTCTACCCTTTTACCTTCAACTCCTTCAAACAATATCTTTGATCAAATACTTGCAGCTAATGATCACAGCGAAATTTCCAATATTATGTTACCAATAGGGAACATACCAAAACCATCCTCAACGTTAAGGAAATTGGGCAGATCGTTGACAAACCCCTCAAGGATGTTCTTGGGTCGAAAAGACAGCTCCTCAACTGTAAACTCTGCTGTTTCTGATAAAAACAAGTTCGATGAACCAGAACAAGAACGACTTGATAATTTGCCTAATGACCTTGTTTTCCCTCGACCATTATCCGTCAATGGATTGAGAGCTTTGAAAATGTCATTTGAAACCTCGAAAAAAGATCCAAGAATTGCCCAAAGTTACTATCTTAATGATATACTATGTGAGGAATCTGACAAAAGTTCACTTGAACTAGCACCATCGTTAGGAACTGAGCCCGAGCTCCAAAAATCATCATCAACCTTGAGATCGATCGGCAGGAATGTAAATTTGTTTTCAGGTATATCAAAATTGTTCACATCAAACCCAAGCCATTACTATCTTCAACTGGCACAAGATCCATATTATGTATTTGATGAAGAAGAACGAACAACCTCATTAAGAAATTATATTCGACACTTTTCGTTAGGTTCAAATGCCAAATTAATTGCCAGTTACTACGTATGCTTACAGAGACCAGTGCTACCAGTTTATGGGAAATTGTATATCGGGGAAGAAGAATTGTGCTTCAGAAGTTTGCTTCCAGGTGTTTCAACAAAGATGGTTCTTCCTCTTACCAGAGTTGAAACATTTGTTAAAGCTAGAAGTATTAAATTAGCGTACTATGGTTTAAGCATTAAGTTAGTGGGCGCTGAAGAATTGTTTTTGGAGTTTGGTGCTCAGACAGGGCGAGATGATTGTGAACAAGTGGGGTTGACCCAATTACAAAACTTACATGATAATGAAACATGGGCACCCCAACCCCACAACTGGGGAAGTAACTACGAACAAAAAGTTATCAATTCCAGACAGGAAATTGATAATAAAGAAAATGCCGAGGAGAAGGCTGAAATTGACATAGAAAAACAAATGGCAATCGAAAGGATTGGAGCTGCGAGAGTCGAACTTTTTGAGGATAAATTCCATAGTGCTTCTGGAATGGATGTTCCAATAATGATTGAGGATTCACCATTTTTCAAAATAGAAATTAAACCTTCGACTTCTTATCACTTTGTATTGTTGACTATTGGATCAAGGGGTGATGTCCAACCATACATAGCATTAGGTAAAGAACTCATAAAGGAGGGCCATAAAGTTACAATTGCTACCCACTCTGAGTTTGAGCAGTGGATTAAAAAACATGGTCTTGGATTCAAGGTTGTCGCAGGAAATCCAGCAGAATTGATGTCGTTGATGGTTACACATGGATCAATGTCGGTGTCGTTCCTCAAAGAGGCATCGGCTAAATTCAAAGGTTGGATTGTTGAACTTTTGTATACGAGTTGGGAAGCATGTCAAAGTGCAGATATCTTGATTGAGAGTCCATCTGCTATGGGAGGTATCCACATTGCTGAAGCACTTGGTATTCCATACATGAGAGCTTTCACTATGCCATGGACTAGAACCAGAGCATACCCTCATGCTTTTGTAGTTCCCGATCAGAAGAGAGGAGGTTCATACAACTACTTAACACATGTTATGTTTGAAACAGTTTTCTGGAAAGGGATTTCAAGTCAAATCAACAAATGGAGAGTCGAAAAATTAGATTTACCAAGAACGAACTTGTTTAGAATGCAACAACTCAAGGTTCCGTTCATCTATAACGTATCACCAAGCATATTACCTCCTGCAGTTGATTTTCCAGATTGGATAAGTGTTTCAGGATATTGGTTCCTAGAAGAAGGTAATGTGAAGGACTACGAGCCTCCACAGGGCTTGGTTGACTTCCTTAACAAGGCAAATGATGACCATAAAAGAATTGTGTATATTGGATTTGGATCAATTGTGGTCAAAGATGCGAAGGCAATGACTAGAGCAATTGTGGATGCCGTGTTAGAGTCCGGAGTGAGATGTATTTTAAATAAAGGTTGGTCAGATAAGTTGTCTAAAAATGACGATAGACCAGAAGTTGAGCTTCCACCAGATATTTACGATGCTGGTTCGATTCCTCATGACTGGTTATTCCCAAGAGTTGATGCAGCAGTTCATCATGGAGGTTCTGGAACTACAGGAGCTTCATTGAAAGCAGGTTTGCCAACTATTATTAAGCCATTTTTTGGGGACCAATTCTTTTATGCTATGAGAATTGAAGATATTGGTGCTGGTTTATCGATTAAGAAATTGAATTCGAGATCGTTAAGTAAGGCTATAAAAACAGTGACCACAGATTTGAAGATGATTGAGAAGACGAAGAAAATGAGTGAGAACATAAAGAAAGATCATGGAGTTTTGAGGGCAGTCGAACAGATATATTCTAATTTGGAATATGCGAGAAATTTGATTGACGCCAAACAAATCTATAACGAACACTACAGGAAACATAATCCTGATTACAAGTCTAGTTGTGATCTCGAGACTCCAAACAACGAGGTTGACGAAATGATCGGTGATGATGACTTGATAAATTTTACCAGTAGGTCATCAGCTTCTTCTAGCAAACATACGACTGCTGTATCTTCAACAGCAGCAATTTCTACAACGACATGACGATTAGGGATGGGTAATTACTGATATAATGGTATTTTTAGGACACAAGTAATGTATAGTTTTAATTAAATGCAAAGATAAAAAACTGCTGTAGTGTTAAGATCGTGGACCCCCTAACAACCAGGTTGGTGAAAAGTTGAAATGGATCGTTGAGGTTGCTAAGACTCACGGATTGGTCAACATTTCCGACTACACCTTTAGCAGCTTCTGCATTATTTTTCTCCATCCGTAATCACCTGTTACTACAAGATATTTTGGATGAGTAGACATTTTTATAGTCTATAAAAACTAATAGAAGAGGCAAATCCATCGTAAATTTTTAAGCTTCAATTTTGTTAAGACAATTGTTTATCAGTACAGTCTAAGCTGCATGTTCTTTTTGTTTTACCTCAAGATCGTGCTGATGATGTCCGTGCTTTTCTTTCAAAGCTTTGATACTTCTGAGCGCAGTTGAGTGAGCAGAAGCTGGATTGACCCCGGTAATCAATCTACCATCAGTCACAGAATAATCATCCCATGGTCCCACTGGAGCCAAATACTTAGCACCATACTTTTTGGCAATGTCTTCGACAGATAACAAATTACGTTCTTTCATGATATCGTCTACATTCAATAAAACCTCACCAATATCGGTGAAACCAGTAATTGCTTTACCTTCGATCAATGGTTTTCCGGTTGCAATTTCAGTTAAACCATCAAAAATAGCAGGACCATGGCAAACCGCGGCTACAACACCACCTTTGTCGTAAATTTCCGATGCCAATCTCTGGAGGCCCTTGGCTTCGGGGTAGTCAAATAAGGTTGCGTGCCCTGCGGAAGCGAAAAAGATTTCGTAATCATCCGATTTGACGTCAGCTGCGGCTTTGATATTGGCCAACCCTTTCGAGAATGCGGATGACTTGTCATTCAATGTCTTCAAGTCGTCACCACCCAAGAAATCTGAAGCTAAGGAGTGCTCATCCCAACCAAATTTACCAGTTTCACTCACAAAGTCCACGGTGTAGCCATTGGCAATGAACACATCGAAGGGGTGAAGTGCTTCAACGACAAAAACACCAGTTTTTGCCCCGTCGTGGTAGAAGACATCGTTGTAGGAAGTTAAGGCAAGTAACACTTTTTTGGAGCCAGTCATGATGAAAGCAAGATTTTAAGATAGAATAGTTAATTAAAAAAAGAATATAATTTGAAGGAAAAAGAATACAATTTATACACCAATTCTTGGTGGGGTTACATCCGGTTTGTCATCATGGAATGGCATTGGTGTGGTAACTAGACTACCCCTTAATATCTAAAGACTTCTTCTATATTCTACGCACAACGCAAACCGTCGTATTGCCCAATTAAGTACTTGTGCTTAGAAATAGGTTGATGGCTTACAAACCCAGCGTTACAGTGAGTACACATCCGGTACCTCTGACAACGTTTATGTGTTCAAAATTCAATGAAATAGCAATTGTAGACGAGTCTGCAGACATATTCGTTGCGTAACTTCACTTCATTTTTGCCCTAGTGTGCATAATCAGACACGAAAAACAATAGTGATATCCCTGGGTATATACTTACTATCAGATATAGCACGTTTTGCATTGCTAGGGTATTTTTTGCAGTTGGACCTATTCCAAGTGCTAGTGGCTTCCGGGGATACTGGACTACCGGAATGTTGGTTGTTCGTCTACAAACGTAGTGATTAGAAATTGTGATACGCGCAAAAATGCAAAAGACACAAATCCGTCCCTGCAAATTCGAGATGACAGAAAAACTTAATAAACTCCGCAATGCAGTTTAGAAGTGGCTATAAGCATGGCAATTTCCCTACGACCTAAACTACGACAGTTTTTTGTGGATTGCATACAGGATTACTACCACTTTAAAACTAAGAAGCTAACTGGATACAAACACACTTAGATATGAAGCCTGAGAATATGCAACATGCAATGGCGTATTGTCCACATGTTTTTGTTGGGTTTTCTGTATTATAGTATAGGTTCGTGTTTAAACTTTCTAGCATTGCTTTGCGCATAATAATTTATGCAAGTCTGGTGTCAAACCGGGAACTGTGATTTGCATTGACCTTCTTTTGAATGAACACAGTAGCTACAAACACCCCAAGCAGTCTTTCTGTCATCTCTAGGACTCCCATCAACAATTGGTTTCTAATAAATCTATGTGGTCCTCTTACTACACTGTAAATAGAAAACATCTCACGTGTATATAACTTTATCTAAATACCCTTTGTTTAGCGGCTTGTCCACAACTGGTGCGTCTAATATTGACTCAAGTCAACTGACCATTTCTTGATTACCCCATCCAGCCCCGTGGTAATAATTGTGGAACTTTTGTCGTACGTTAGCCATTCAATTCCCGAAACACCATTTTGATGGGCCAATGGGAATTTTAAGACCTTGGATGGTCTAGATACAGAGTAAATGAATACAGCACCATCAAGACCCCCACTAGCCAAAAATTCACCATCAGGCGACCATTTACTGTCCCCAACTCTACTGGTATGGAAAGCCCATCTTGTAGTAACAACACTGGCATCTTCACTATTGTATAATGTATACTTTCCTGTGGTATCACTTACAGCAAGGTATTTCCCATTGGGTGACCGTCTGACCAATGTTGGTTGTGAACGTAATGGTTGGTATGCAAGGGATGTCTTTTCAATGCTTCCACCAATGCTGTATTCTTCAACTTGGTTCTTTGTTCCATTTAGTATTAACAACTTGCTGCCATTCAATTCTACTCCTGTACCACTGAAGTCAAACTTTACTTCATTAACCTTGGTCAATTCTTGAGAGTAGATTTCAACTTTATTTTCAAACAAGACAATAAACCCATTGCTGTCTCCATTGGGGATAATTTGTCTTGGCTGTCCGTCTAAATCTGCTGTAGCAGTTAATTCTCCTTGTTTCCAAATCTTCAACTTGTCGTCCCATCCACTAGTAAGAATGAAACCATTGTCCTCAAGAATGTCAACAATCAAGTTTGTATGGCTAGTCTTGGAGGTTCCCAAACGTTCTGGAACGGTGGAAATTTCACCATTATCAAGGCTCCATTTGAAAACTTTTCCATCAGCTCCACCAGTATACAAAGTAGTTCCAGCTAACTTGACAGCAGTAATTGCTTTTTGGTGACCAGAAATGGTTTCAAGTGGTTGGAAATTACCTGGTTTGAAGTAATTAAGATTACCATTGTACGAAACGGAAATAATATAGTCCTTTGTAACAACAACACCCAATTGCTGGTTATCAACTGAAGAAGGAGACTCCACTACATAAGTCCCAGTACATTCTTTGGTTTCAATTGCCCACTCTTTCACCGTGTTATCACCAGAACAAGTGACGAATTTGTTGGAGTCGCTAAACCAGGCAATACCAAAAATCCCCCCCTCGTGGGCATTGTCAATTTTTTCAGCAAATTCACCCGTTTTCCCATCATAGATCGCAATAGATCTGTCAGATCCAACACTAAGTAACCATTTACCATCGGGAGAGAACTTAACATCCCAAATAGTATTGGTATGAATATTTCTCAAACTCTTGTCAAATTTGAATGGAGGACCGTTGTAAAAAATCATAGCCTTATCTGCACCGGCAGTAGCAGCTCTATACGGTCTTTGTGGCTTGATATCGACAGTATTGACACTATCAGAATGACCCTGAATCTCCCCAATAGAGTTACCAGAATCCCAAGTAAAACAATGCCCAAACTTATCTTTACCTTGTCCAACAGCAATTATCCTAGAATTGTCACCATCCCATGCAATTGACTTGATGGGCCCGGAAAGAACTTGGTATTCTCCTTTAATTATGGGCTGGTCAAACACTCCTTCAGTCTTGACAGAACTGTCCCAAATCTTGACCTGACCACTTATATCTCCGGAAGCAATGTAATTACCTGATTTTGCAAATGTTGCCGTCGTAGTGGCGTAATTGTGTTTTGTAAATTGTGTTGCTGATGTTGGTGCCTTTGGATCAACTGGTCTAACAATAATGGCATTACCTTGGGCGTAACACAATCTGTCGTTCACAGAATCGTGCGATAAATGCACTCCAGTGGCCCGTGTAGTTGTTGGCTGGCTTGCTACTAAGTTTGTGGGAACAATTGACATGTTGCGCTGATGTTGGTAACGAATTGTGTTCTGTCTGCAAATGTTCGTTACAGCCCAGGTAAACCGTGGCGCTACCAATTCAATATCTAACTCGCCGACATAAAATGACAAAAAACCGGACTGCCCCCACCAAACCGAAAATCAACATTTTATCGCGCTACCGA
>ERZ778017.2529-NODE-2529-length-14627-cov-7.435836_pt1 | contig 14627 bp, 12 predicted proteins | sample MGYA00375747_ERZ778017 | MGnify/ENA primary metagenome ERZ778017 (study PRJEB29350, sample SAMN05509838) | bioreactor metagenome | biome: bioreactor; material: wastewater | place: South Africa: University of Cape Town | collected 2014-03-17 ...
GGCCAGCGCCGGCTGGCGGTGCTGATCGATGCCGACAATGCGCAGGCCTCGGTGATCGAGGGCCTGCTGGCGGAGGTGGCGAAGTACGGGCTGGCCAGCGTCAAACGCATCTACGGCGACTTCACCACCCAGCAGCAGGCGCAGTGGAAGAAGGTGCTGCTGAAGCATTCGATCAGCCCGGTACAGCAGTTCGCCTACACCAGTGGCAAGAACGCGACCGACAGCGCGCTGATCATCGACGCGATGGACTTGATGTACACCGGCCGCTTCGACGGCATGTGCCTGGTCTCCAGCGACAGCGATTTCACCCGGCTGGCGCAGCGCCTGCGCGAGGAAGGGCTGACCGTGTACGGCTTCGGCGAGCACAAGACGCCGGACCCGTTCGTGCAGGCCTGCGACAAGTTCATCTACACCGAGGTGCTGCGCGCCGAAGCGCCGGAGCCGGCAGGGCCCGCTGCGCCGGTGAAGCCCGCGCGCAAGCAGCCGGCGAAGAAGCAGGCTGCGGTCAAGACGTCGGCACCCGCGCAGGAAACCGCGGTGCCCCCTGCGCCGCCGTCACCGCCGGCGAAAGCCGCGCCGCTGCCGCTGCCGCTGGGCCTGCTGCGGCAGGCGATCGAGGAAGCCTCCGACGAGGAGGGCTGGGCGCACCTCGGGGCGATGGGCGCCTACCTCAACAAGATCAAGCCGAACTTCGACCCGCGCCTGTACGGACAGAAGAAACTCAGTGACCTGCTGCGCAAGCAACCCAAGCACTTCAGCGTGGTGGAGCGGGAAACTCCTGCCGGGGTGAAGGCGCTGTTCGTGAAGGCGCTGGCGGGCTGAACGCCCGCCGCGCAGGCAAAAGAAACACCGGGAGGACGTGCCAGCCGAATGCGCGCCATCCCGGTGCCGGGGGAGAAAGGCACGCGCCGCCGCCGGCGGGGGAGCGGGGAGGTGGCGGCGACGCGCGAAGGCTTAGAAGCGCACCTGCAGGCGCAGGTTCACCGGGTACGAAGTGCGCTTGCCGGCGTCGTTGATCGAGCCCAGGCCGAGGCCTGCGAGCGCGCTGTCGTCGTCGGAAATGTCGCCGTGGTAGCGGGCGCCCACTTCCAGGCCCAGCGAAGCCTTCTCGGACATCGACCACAGCAGGCCGAGGTCGGCGCCGCCGCTCATCTGCCAGCCGCCGTCGAAGAACGGCACGTCGGTGAGGGTGATGGCGGCATCGGGAATGGTGAAGGTGGCGTTGATGCCATCGACCTTGGTGGTGCCGATGCGGCCGGCCACGTACGGACGCACCTTGCCGGTGCCGAAGAAGTGGCGGTAGCCGCCTTCCAGCGACATCGCCTTGTAACCCTCGAAGCGGCCATATACCGGCAGCGTGGTGTTGAGCGCCGGCACGAATGCGCCACCAACCTCGGTGCTGCCGGCGCTGGTGCGGGTGGAGAGCAGCTGGCCGAACACTTCGCCGCTGGCCATCGGCCACGCCATCTCCACGCCAAAGTTGGTGGCCTTGCCGTAGATCCTGTCGTAGGAACGCGCGCCGATGCGCAGCTCGGCGGACACGCCGGCCAGCGCGGGGTTCAGCGGGCCGAGGTCGGCGATCGGGGCGATGGCGCCCTTGTGCACGTCGCCGCTGACGGAGACGTCGCCGCCGCCGATCAGGGTGAAGCTGGGGCCGCTCTGGGCCAGGGCGGTGGCGGGCAGGCCGAGGGCGACAGCGAGGAGGGCAACAGGCAGGCGGTTCATTCGGGGGACTCCTGTGGGTGAAAGGCCAGCGGGTGGCCAGTGCGACCCGATACGCGGCGTTGGCCGGTCTGGATGCAGCCGCGCGCGTTCGCCGACGGGTGGCTGCTGCAAGGCAGCGTTCCGCGGATGTGCTTGATGGGATGCGCACGTGGCGCGGATAGTGGGCGATTGCCTGCGGGAGATCCCCATGTCGCGACTGTTTGCGCCCATCTCGTTCGGTGCGCTCACCCTGGCCAACCGCATCGTGGTGGCGCCGATGTGCCAGTACGCCAGCACCGACGGCCTGGCCAACGACTGGCATGTGCAGCACTGGGGCACGCTGGCGCAGTCGGGTGCGGGTCTGCTGCTGACCGAAGCAACCGCGGTGGTGCCCGAGGGTCGCATCAGCTGGGCCGATCTCGGCCTCTATGACGACGCATGCGAAGCGGCGTTTGCGCAGGCGCTGGCGAGCGTGCGGCGCTGGTCGTCGATGCCGGTGGGCGTGCAGCTGGCGCATGCGGGGCGCAAGGCCTCCACCCATCGCCCGTGGGAGCAGGGCGGTGCGGCCATCGCGCCAGGGACGGCGCACGGCTGGCAGACGGTTGCGCCTACCGCGCTGCCCTATGTGGAGACGGATCCATTGCCAGAGGCGCTGGACGCCGCCGGCATCGCCCGTGTGGTGCAGGCGTTCGCGCAGGCGGCGCGCCGCGCAACCCGGCTGGGGCTGGACGCCATCGAAATCCATGCCGCGCACGGCTACCTGCTGCACCAGTTCCTGTCGCCGCTCAGCAACCACCGCGACGATGCCTATGGCGGCCCGCTGGAACACCGCATGCGGCTGGTGCTGGAAGTGTTCGACGCGATCCGCGCCGAGGTGCCGGTGACGATGACGGTGGGCGTGCGCATCTCCGCCACCGACTGGGTGGACGGCGGCTGGGACCTGGCCCAGAGCACGGCGCTGGCGCGGGCGCTGGACGCGCGCGGCTGCGACTATCTGCACGTCTCCAGCGGCGGCCTGCATCCGGCCCAGCGCATCGCCGCCGGGCCGGGCTACCAGCTGCCGTTCGCGGAGGCGCTCCGTTGCGAGGTCGCCATGCCGGTGATCGGCGTGGGCCTGGTCACCACCGCGGAGCAGGCCGAGGCTGCGCTGGTGCAGGGCCGCGCCGACGCCATCGCCATCGGGCGGGCGCTACTCTACGACCCGCGCTGGCCGTGGCACGCGGCCGCCGCGCTGGGCGCGACCGTTGCCACTTCGCCGCGCTTCCTGCGCGCCGTGCCGCACGGCCTGCCGCCGCTGCTGGTGCCTGCCACCGGCACGGCCGACTGATTTCCCGGACCCGGAGGTCCCGCCATGCCCACGTCCCCGCTGATGCCCGCCGCGTTCCTTGGCCACGGCAGCCCCATGAACGCGCTGGAGCGAAACCGCTTCAGCGAGGCCTGGCGCACGTTCGGCGCGACGGTGCCGAAGCCGCGCGCAATCCTCGCCATCTCCGCGCACTGGCACGTGGATGCGCTGGCGGTGACCGCGATGCCGAATCCGCGCACCATCCATGACTTCTACGGCTTCCCGCAGGCGCTGTTCGACGTGCAGTACCCGGCGCCGGGGTTGCCGGCGCTGGCGGAGGAAATCGCCGACGTGGTGTCGCCGGACTACGTGGTCGGCGCCGACCGCGAAGCCTGGGGCATCGACCACGGCACCTGGTCGGTGCTGGTGCACGCCTTCCCCGACGCGGACGTGCCGGTGGTGCAGCTGTCCCTCGATGCGCGCAAGCCGCTGGACTGGCACCTGGCGCTGGGCGCCAAGCTGGCGGCGCTGCGCCGGCACGGCGTGCTGATCGTGGGCAGCGGCAACGTGGTGCACAACCTGCGCGCGATCGACTGGAAGCAGCCGGACGCCGGCTTCGACTGGGCGCAGCGCTTCGACACCGATGCCAGGCAGCTGATGGCCGAACGCCCGCACGACATCGCCACGCTGGCGTCGCATCCGGACTATCGGCTGGCGGTGCCCACCGACGAACATTTCCTGCCGCTGCTCTACCTCGCGGGCCTGTCCGCCGCGGCGGGCCGCCCCGCCGACGTGCTGGTGGACGGCTACAGCTACGGCTCGCTGTCGATGACCGCGTTCACCCTGGATGCGGACTGCCCGCAGGGGAGCGGCGACGCCGGTGGCGCGGCGCCGCTGGACACCAGCGTCGCGCCGGAAAACGCCAACGTCTGACGGGGCGGCTCAGCCAGCCGCCGCGCCCAACGTCTCGCGCACGGTGGCGTGGAACTGCCGACGCATGCTCAGCCAGCCGGCCAGCATCGCCGCGGCGGTGCCGGCCAGCGCGCCGATCAGCAGCGTGCTGGCATTCCAGGTCGGCGGCAGGTCCAGCACGCGCTGCGCGAACAGGCTGCCGATGCCGGCCGCCGCCACCGCGGCGATGCCGCCGGAAATCGCGCCGATCGCGCCGAACTCCACCAACTGCGCGGTCCGCAACTGCGCGCTGCTGGCGCCCAGCGTGCGCAGCACGCCCAGTTCGGTGATGCGCTCGCGGCGGGTGGCCGCCACCGCCGCCACGAACACCAGGCAGCCCGACAGGAACGCGAACCAGAACACCACCTGGATCACCAGCGCGGCCTGGTCGCCGATGCGCCGGATCTCGCCGGTGACGGCGTCGATGTCGATCACGTTGGCGTTCGGGATCTCGCGTGACAGCGCCGTTGCCAGCGTCGTGTCGCCAACGGGCACCCGCACCGAGGTGATCCAGGTGGCGGGCAGGCCGCGGGCCAGGTCGGGCGAGGCCAGCACGAAGAAGTTCGGGGTGAAGCTTTCCCAGCGCACGTCGCGCAGGCTGGTGATGCGGCCTTCGATGCGCTGGCCGGCGACGTCGAACGCCAGCGTGTCGCCCAGCCGCCAGCGCAGCTGCTGGGCGAACTTGGTTTCCACCGAGAATTCGTTGCGCGCGGTGGCCGGGTTCCAGAACTTTCCGGCGTTGAGCTTGTTACCGGTGGGCAACGCGTCTGCGGTGGACAGGTTGAATTCGCGGTCCATCAGCCGCTCGCCGCGGCCCTGCGGCGCAGGGCGGCCGCGCTCGCCGGCACTGGGCCCGACGTAGCGGGCGCGGATCATCGGCGACAGTCCCACCGAGGGATAGTCCAGCCGCGCGAGCACCGCGCTGAAGGTGGCGCGCTGGTCCGGCTGCACGTTGATGACGAAGCGGTTGGGCGCATCGCCGCGCACCGTGGCCTGCCACTGCTCCCACACGTCGGTGCGCACCAGCAGGAGCAGCAGCAGCGCCATCAGGCTGGTGCCCAGCGCCACCACCTGCGCGATGGTCAGCCGCCGCCGCCGCGAAAGATTGAGCAGGGCGTAGCGCACGATGCCGCTGCCGGCGCGCCCAGCGCGCGCCACCAGCGCCGCCAGTGCCCAGCCGGCGACGCCCAGCACGGCGGCGGTGACCAGCAGGCCGCCCAGCAGGATGGCGCCGGTGGTGGCGTTGCCGGCGGCCTGCCAGAACAGCGCCAGCAGGCCGCCCAGCGCCAGCGAGAACAGCAGCAGCGCCGGCGGCGAGGGCGTGCGCAGGTCGCTGCGCAGCACCGCCAGCGCGCTGACCCGGCGCAGCGCCAGCAGCGGCGGCAGGGCGAAGGTGGCGAGGATCCACAGCCCCACCAGCGCACCCTTGAGCAGCGGCCAGGCGGTGGCCGGCGGCAGCGCGGTGCCCAGCTCGCGCGCGATCCACACGCCCGCCAGCTGTTGCAGCACCGTCGCCGCCAGCAGCGCCAACGCGATCGCCACGCTGCCCAGGATCGCCAGCTGGCCGATGTACAGGCCGACGATGGCGCGCTGGCCGGCGCCGAGCGCGCGCAAGGTGGCGGCAATCGCGCGATGGCGCTCGGCGTGCTGGCGCGCGGCCATGCCGATCGCCACCGCCGCCAGCGCCGCGGTCAGCAACAGTGAGACCGACAGGAAGCGCTGCGCGCGCTCCAGCGCGTTGCGCAGCTGCGGGCTGAGGTCGTCGCCGGTTTCCACCCGCGCACCGGGGCTGCGGTCGGCCTCGCGCGCCTTCACCCACGGCGCGATGGCCGCCGGCGGGCCGGCCACCGCCACCCGCCACGAGGCGCGGGCGCCGGGGCCGAGCAGGCCGCCGGCCTCCACCTCGGCCAGCGGCAGGATCGCGCGCGGGCCCAGCTCCACGCCGCCGATCGGACGATCCGGTTCTTCCATCACGATGCCGGCCAGCCGCAGCGGCCGGCCGCCGACTTCGACCGTCGCGCCCAATTTGGCCTGCAGGCGCGCCGCGCCGCTTTCGCTCAGCCACAGCGTGCCGGCCGCCGGTCGCGGCAGCCGCTGCACGCCGCGCTCGGTGCGCACGGTGTATGGCCCCAGCAGCGGCGCATCGCCGGCCAGCGCCTTCAGCGTGCCCAGCTGCGGCGCGCCGCCCTGCAGGCCGACCATGCTGGCCAGCTCCACGCTGCGATAGCTGCGCAGGCCCAGCCGGCGCGCGTCGCGCAGCGCGGCGTCGACCGCGCGGTTGTCGCTGCTGAAGGCGGCATCGCCGCCGACCAGCCGGCGGCTCTGCGCGGTCAGTGCATCGGTGGTGCGCTGGGCGATGCTGCCCACGCCCGCCAGTGCGAGCACCGCCACGAACAGCGCTGCCAGCAGCACCCCGAATTCGCCGTTGCGCCAGCCCGACCAGGCCTGGCGCGCGGCCATCCGCGCCAGCCGGCTCACGGCAGCAGCCGCCCGGCGTCCAGCCGCAGCTGGCGGTCGCAGCGCGCGGCCAGGCGTTCATCGTGCGTCACCACCACCACCGTGGTGGCGCGGGCGTCGTCCATGCCGAACAGCAGGTCCTCGATGGCCAGACCGGTCTTGCGGTCCAGGTTGCCGGTGGGCTCGTCCGCGAACAGGATCCGCGGCCGGGTGGCGAATGCGCGGGCGATTGCCACGCGCTGCTGTTCGCCGCCGGACAGCTGGCGCGGCAGGTGATGCAGGCGCTGGCCCAGGCCCACCTTTTCCAGCAGCGCGCGCGCCGCCGCGCCGCCGCTCTCGCCGCGCAGTTCCAGCGGCAGCGCCACGTTGTCGAGCGCGCTCATCGCCGGCATCAGCTGGAAGTTCTGGAACACGAAGCCGACCGCGCGTGCGCGCAGCGCGGCGCGGGTGTCCTCGCTGGTGGCGTGGATGGGCGCACCGTCCAGCCACACCTCCCCGCGGCTGGGCAGGTCCAGCCCGGCCAGCAGCGACAGCAGGGTGGTCTTGCCGGAGCCGGACTCGCCGACGATGGCGACGCGCTCGCCGGCGGCGATGTCCAGGCTGATCGCATCGAGGATGGTCAGCGCGCCGTCCGGCAGCGCCACGGTCTTGCCGACGTCGCGCGCACGCAGGCTGCCCGGTCCGGGCGTGCTAGCGTTTGCGGCAACCGGAACAGGAGTGGGCGCGATGGTGTCGGCGGTGCGGTCGTGGGTGCTGGGGGTGTGCGTCATGCTGGCGATGCTAGCCGCATCCGGGGCCGATGCACGTGAGCGGAAAGTACTGGTCATGGGCGACTCGCTGTCGGCCGCCTACGGGCTGCGCCCGGAGCAGGGCTGGGTGGCGCTGGCCGATGCGAAGTCGACGCGCTATGCCTTCCACAACGCCAGCATTTCCGGCGAAACCACCGCCGGCGGGCGCAGCCGCATCGACGCCGAGCTGGCCCGGGTGCAGCCGGACATCGTCATCATCGAACTGGGTGCCAACGACGGCCTGCGCGGGCTGCCGCTGGTGCAGATGGGCGCCAATCTCGGCTGGATGATCGGTGCCTCGCGCAAGGCCGGCGCGCAGGTGCTGCTGGTCGGGCTGCAGCTGCCGCCCAACTTCGGTCGCTATGCGGTCGATTTCCAGCGCAGTTACCTGCTGATCAGCCAACGTCTCGGCACCGGGCTGGTCCCGCATTTCCTCGCCCCGCTGGGCACGGAGCGCAAATGGTTCCAGGGCGACAACCTGCACCCGGTGGCCGCCGCGCAGCCAATGTTGGCGGACCAGGTGCTGGCAGCACTGGATGCGCTGCCGGCGCGCTGAAATCTCAGCCCTGCTCGCGTGCGATCGCCCGCCAGCCGATGTCGCTGCGGTGGAACTCATGCGTCCACGAAATCGCCTCGACGCCGGCATAGGCAGTGCGCTGCGCCTCGGACACGCTGGCGCCCAGCGCGGTCACGCACAGGACGCGGCCACCGGCGCTGACCACGTTGCCGGCGGCGTCCAGCGCGGTGCCGGCGTGGAATACCTTGGCGCTGGCGGGCACGGCGTCGAGCCCTGAGATCACGTCGCCGCTGACCGGCGTGTCCGGGTACGGCTTGGAGGCCATCACCACCCCCAGCGACGGGCGCGGGTCCCATTGCGCTTCGATGCCGTCGAGCCTGCCGTCGATGGCGGCGTCCAGCAGGTCCACCAGGTCCGACTGCAGGCGCAGCAGCACCGGCTGGGTTTCGGGGTCGCCGAAGCGCACGTTGAACTCGATGACCTTGGGCGCGCCGCTGGCGTCGATCATCAGCCCGGCATAGAGGAAGCCGGTGAACGGGATGCCGTCCGCCAGCATGCCCTGCACGGTGGGATCCACCACCTCGCGCATCACCCGCGCGTGCACCTCGGGCGTGACCACCGGCGCGGGCGAATACGCGCCCATGCCGCCGGTGTTGGGGCCGGTGTCGCCGTCGCCCACGCGCTTGTGGTCCTGGCTGGTCGCCATTGGCAGCGCGGTATGGCCGTCCACCATCGAGATGAAACTCGCTTCCTCGCCGTCGAGGAACTCCTCGATGACCACGCGCGCGCCGGCATCCCCGAAGGCATTGCCCGACAGCATGTCGCGCACCGCGGCTTCGGCCTCGGCCAGCGACATCGCCACGATCACGCCCTTGCCGGCGGCAAGGCCATCGGCCTTGATCACGATGGGCGCGCCCTTGCGGTGCACGTAGGCCAGCGCGGCGTCCACGTCGGAATGCACCTCATAGAACGCGGTGGGAATGCCGTGGCGGGCCAGGAAGTCCTTGGCGAAGGCCTTGCTGCCCTCCAGCTGCGCGGCGGCGGCGGTGGGTCCGAAGATGCGCAGGCCGGCAGCGCGGAAGCGATCCACCACGCCCGCCACCAGCGGCACTTCCGGCCCGACCACGGTCAGCGCCACGGCTTCGTGCTGCGCCAGTGCCAGCAGGCCGTCGAGGTCGGTCACTTTGACCGCGACGTTGCGGCACTTCGCCTCGGTCGCGGTGCCGGCGTTGCCCGGCGCGACGATGACTTCGGTGACGCGCGTGGACTGCGCCAGCTTCCAAGCCAGCGCGTGCTCACGACCGCCGGAACCGATGACGAGGACCTTCATGCGTATTTACCTGTCAGATGTCGGAGGAACAGGGGCACCGGGTTTGCGCAGCAGACCTAGGCATTGATGCCTGCGCCGCAGGCATCAGTGCCGGAAATGACGCACGCCGGTGAACACCATGGCGATCCCGTGTTCGTCCGCTGCCGCGATCACTTCCGCGTCGCGCATCGAACCGCCCGGCTGGATCACCGCCTTGATGCCGGCTTCGGCGGCGGCGTCGATGCCGTCGCGGAACGGGAAGAAGGCATCCGACGCCATCACCGAGCCGGGCACGACCAGCCCCGCGTCGGTCGCCTTGATGCCGGCGATGCGCGCCGAATACACGCGACTCATCTGGCCGGCGCCGACGCCAATCGTGCGGCTGTCCTTCGCATAGACGATCGCGTTGGACTTGACGAACTTCGCCACCTTCCACGCGAACAGCAGATCATTGAACTGCGCGTCGGTCGGCGGCAGCTGCGACACCACCTTCAGCTCGTCGCGGGTGACCACGCGGTCGTCGGCGGTCTGCATCAGCAGGCCGGAGTTGACCCGCTTGGTGTCGATGAAGTGCTTCGACGGCGCGGCCAGCGGAATGCGCAGTACGCGCACGTTGGCCTTTTTCTTCGCGTAAGACAGCGCCTCTTCGTCGTAGTCCGGGGCGATCAGCACCTCGACGAACTGGCGGTCGAGGATCGTGCGGCAGGTCGCGCCATCGAGCTTCGTGTTGAAGGCGAGGATGCCGCCGAAGGCGGAAGTCGGATCGGTGGCATAGGCCGCTTCGTACGCCTCAAAGCAACCACTGCCAACGGCCACGCCGCAGGGATTGGCGTGCTTGACGATCACGCAGGCCGGCGCATCGAACTGGCGCACGCATTCCCACGCCGCGTCGCTGTCGGCGATGTTGTTGTAGCTGAGCTCCTTGCCCTGCAGCTGGGTGAAGGTGGCCAACGAGCCGGGTGCCGGCCACAGATCGCGGTAGAACGCGGCCTGCTGGTGCGGGTTCTCGCCGTAGCGCAGGTCCATCACCTTGACGAAGTTGCCGTTGGCCTGCGCCGGGAACTGCGCGGGCGCGCCGTCGTCGCCCAGCGACGACAGGTAGCTGCTGATGCAGGCGTCGTAGACGGCGACGTCGTTGAACGCCGCCACTGCCAGCTGCCAGCGGGTCTTCGCCGACAGTGCGCCTGCGTTGGCGGCGAGTTCATCGACCAGCGCGGCATATTGCGCAGGCGCGGTGGCCACGGCGACGCGGGCGAAGTTCTTGGCCGCGCTGCGCAGCATCGCCGGGCCGCCGATGTCGATGTTCTCGATGATGTCCTCGAAGCTGCTGCCCGGATTGGCCGACACCCGCGCGAACGGGTACAGGTTGAGCACCAGCAGGTCGATCGCGCCGATGCCGTGCTCGGCCATCACTGCATCATCGATGCCGGCGCGGCCCAGCAGGCCGCCGTGCACCTTCGGGTGCAGGGTCTTGACGCGGCCGTCCATCATTTCCGGAAAGCCGGTCACCTCGCTGACGTCTTTCACCGCAAGCCCGGCATCGCGCAGCGCCTTGGCGGTGCCGCCGGTGGACAGCAGTTCCACGCCGTGGGCGGCCAGTGCCGAGGCGAATTCAACGAGGCCGGTCTTGTCGGAAACGGAGAGCAGGGCGCGGCGGACGGTCACCGGCGCGCCGGAAAGGAAGTCGGCGGACATGCGGGGAGGGGGCGGTGGGGAAGCGCCGATTATACGGTGCCGGCCCGTGCGCCCCGTCCGCGGTGCCGCTCAGCCCATGCCGTAGTCGCGCAGCTTCTTGCGCAGGGTGGCGCGATGGATGCCCAGCATCCCCGCGGCGCGGCTCTGGTTGCCGTCGCAGTGGCGCAGCACTTCGGCAAACAGCGGGATCTCCAGCTCACGCAGGGCGATGCTGTACAGGTCGTCCGTGTCGCTGCCATCGAGATCGCGCAGGTAGCGGCGCACGGAGTCGGCAACATGCTCTCGCAACGGCGCGCGCGGCGCGGCGTCCTGGCGGTGTTCGGAAAGCGTCAACGGAGGATCCCTCGGGCAGACCGCCGGCATCGAACGCGCGCGGGACGGCAAAGTGAGTCTAGCGCGGTGCTTGTGTGGGCGTCAGTGCCCGCGCCCATTCATCGCTGGCAAGTTTGACCGACTTCGCGCTTCGCTCATTCGAAGCGGAAGTCGAAGCCGACCACGCCTGCCGCCGGTTCTGCGATGTCGAAGGCGATCTGGCTGGCCTGCCCGGGCGCGATCCGCGCGCTGCGCGCATTGCCAGCGGGCAGGTAGTCGTGCGGCTGGAAGCGGCGCGTACCGAGGGTGCGGCCGTTGAGGTCGGACAGGGTCAGGCGCACCGCCGGCCATGGCTGTGGCCAGTGCGCATCGTTGCGAAAACTGGCCTGCACGCGCAGCACGCCGGGACGCTCCGGCGGTGCGATCACGTCGCGCGAGAGCAGGGTGAACGCGGCGGGCTCGCGCCAGGCCGGCAGGGTGCAGCCCAGCGCGCCGCAGGCCGCTTCCAGCAGCGGCCGCAGTTGCGCGCTGGCGGCCAGGCGTTCGCGCTGCAGCCAGCCGAGCTGCGCCAGCAGCACCAGCACCAGGGCTGCTGCCGCCAGCCACTCGCCACGCTGGCGGTTGGCCGTGGCGGAACCGGCGAGGACGAAGCTGGGTGCGCGACTCATCCCTGCACCGGGCTGGCATTGCGCACGCCGTCGATGCGCACCCAGTCTTCCTCACGCGCCACCTGCAGCGCGTCGAACCACGGCGCGAAGCGCAGCAGTAGCTCGCCCTCCTGCCCGGCGAGGATGCCGGACATGGCGATGCGGCCGCCGGTCGCGGTCCGCGCAGCCAGCGCCTCGGCCAGCGCGTCAAGCGCCGAGGCGAGGATGTTGGCTACCACCACCGGATAGGTGGCGACGGGCTCGTCCTGCGGCAGGTGCACGTCGATGGAGACGCCATTGCGCTGTGCGTTGTCGTGGGTGGCGGTGATCGCCTGCGGGTCGTTGTCCACTCCGACCGCGCGCGCCGCGCCCAGCTTCAGCGCCGCCAGCGCGAGGATGCCGCTGCCGCAGCCGAAGTCGAGCACCGCCTTGCCCTGCAGTTCGCCGCCGGCGGCGAGGCCGTCCAGCCAGCGCAGGCACAGCGCGGTGGTGGGATGGGTGCCGGAGCCGAACGCCAGGCCGGGATCGAGCCGCACGATGGCCGCGTCCGGCGCCTGCGCCTCTTCCGGCAGCGGGTGATCCCAGGGCACGATCCAGCAGCGCGCGCCGAACCGCATCGGCTGGAACATGTCCAGCCAGGCGCGTTCCCAGTCCTGGTCCTCGACCTTCTCGAAGCGTGCGCGGGTCCAGTCCAGCCCCGGATCGAACGCGTCCAGCGCGGCCAGCAGCACCAGCGCATCGGTTTCATCCGGGAACAGCGCGGTCAGCGTCATCTCGTCCCACAGCGGGATCTCGCCGACGCCGGGCTCGAAGATCGCCTGCTCGTCGGCTGCATCCAGGTGCGCATCCTGCAGGGTGACCGCGAGTGCCCCCACGTCTTCCAGCGCGCGCTCCACGCGCGGCTGCTGGGCTTCGGTGCAGGGAAGGGTCAACTGCAGGTAGGGCATGGTGGGGACGGCGCGTGGCGGTCCCGCCATTCTCGCAGGTTCACTGCGGGCTGCGCGGGCGCTTCAGCCACCCAGCAGGCCCTTCAGCAGGCCCTTCATGTTGGGGCGCTTCTGCGGCAGCGTCTTGCCGCCGTCGCCTTCGTCCTGCTCCTGCGGCATGCCCATTTCGCCGAAGTCCAGGCCCAGCATCGCGGTGGCGGTGGACTTGGCGCGCAGCCGCACGCTCCATTCCGGGTTCCACGGCTGTTTCGGATCGGCCGGCTTGGGCGGGTAGGTGATCCAGTGCTCGGGCCCGTAGGCGGTCATCATCAGCATGGCCGGCACCATCCCGGCTTCGCCGCCGGCGGCACTGGCGAAGATGCCCTTGGGCACCATGCAGCTGGTGGCCGAGGCCGGCAGCAGGATCTTCTGCTTCAGCCATTTGTCGATGGCGCCGCCGGTCAGGTAGGCGTGCAGTTCGCTGCCAGCGCCGGCCACGTCGGCGCTGCTCCACACGGTCAGGGTGTAGGACCGTTCGCTGGCCATTTCCATGCGCATGCCGGTAATGAAGTAGGCGCGCGCGCGGGTCACCGACGGCCATGCCAGCGAGACCGCGTCGGCCGCGTCGCCCTGCGCGCGCAGCCCCAGTTTCGGCATGAAGTCGGCGGCTTCGTCCACGTTGAACGACATCGAAGCAGGGATGCCGCTGCCGGTGATCTGGTGGCCTCCGGCCAGCCTTGCGCCGGCCGGCACCTGCCGGCCATGCTGCCGATTCGGCCAGTAGACGAAGCCGGGCTTGAGGTCGATGTCGCGGTCCGGCACATACAGGCCCTTGGACAGGCTGCCGCTGGATTCCACGCTGATCCCGGCCATGCCCGCGGCGCCCTTCTTCGGATTGATCAGGCCGCCCTTGACCCGGATGCTGGCGAGCTTCGGCTGGCCGGGCCGCACCGCCGCGCCGCAGCCCCAGTACTCGCGGATCGTCAGCTCCACGTCGGGCACGGTGCCCGCCTCAAGCGTGGATTTGTCCTGCCGGACAGGCTCCGGCGGCAGCAGGGTGAGCGATCTGCCCAGGTTCAGCCCCGACGGCACCTGGTCCTGCGCCTCCACCCCGGGCTTCAGTGCGTTATGCAGCGCGATGTCCAGGTACTGGCCGGTCATGCCGGCCGCGCGGGTGGAAGGGTAGGTCGGCTTGAAGGCCTCGTTGCCGCCCATGCGCTTGGCCATGAAGCCGCCAAGGCCCCCCATCATCGCGCCCATGTCCGGCATGCCCGCCATGTTGTGGGTGGCGACGTCGATGTAGAGGTTGGTGGGGGGCGCCTTGCCCTGCTGGCTGGCGGCGGGCAGCGCCAGCAGCGTGGCGGCAAGGGTGATCAGCGGGGTGGCGCGGCGCATGACGGGCTCCGGAAGCGGCGGTGGCTTCCGGATACAGCGGAAAAAGCCGGCGCAAGCGGACATCGCCCGCACGCGCCGGCCCCGTGCCGGGCTGATCAGAGCAGCGAGAGCGCCTTTTCCTTGCGCTCGGCCAGCCGCTTTTCCAGGTAATGTATGTTCTGGCCGCCCTGCGAGAAACCGCCGTCGGCCAGGATCCGCTGCTGCAGCGGGATGTTGGTCTTGATCCCGTCCACCACCATTTCGCTCAGCGCCACCCGCATCCGCGCGATCGCCTGCGCGCGGTCGGCGCCGTGGACGATGAGCTTGCCGATCATCGAGTCGTAGTTCGGCGGGACGCGGTAGCCCTCGTAGATGTGCGAATCCACCCGCACGCCCGGGCCGCCCGGGGCGTGGAAGTGCTGGATCAGGCCGGGGCAGGGGAAGAACGTGTCCGGATCCTCGGCATTGATGCGGCATTCGATGGCGTGGCCGGTCAGCACCACGTCGGATTGCTTGATCGAGAGCCGGTGGCCGGCGGCGATCAGCAGCTGCTCACGCACCAGGTCGATGCCGGTCACCAGTTCGGTCACCGGATGCTCAACCTGCACGCGGGTGTTCATCTCGATGAAGTAGAAGCGGCCGTTCTCGAACAGGAACTCGAA
>ERZ778017.2535-NODE-2535-length-14603-cov-898.468243_pt1 | contig 14603 bp, 11 predicted proteins | sample MGYA00375747_ERZ778017 | MGnify/ENA primary metagenome ERZ778017 (study PRJEB29350, sample SAMN05509838) | bioreactor metagenome | biome: bioreactor; material: wastewater | place: South Africa: University of Cape Town | collected 2014-03-17 ...
ACTAAAAAACATATATACCGCTTATTGTATGTTTGGGTGCTGAATAGTTACAAATATTTATAACCCCATGTCTTATATATTCATAATCTACTCTTGCGTCCTGACCGGGTTTCATGGCAACGGAAGTCTTTGATTCTTCTATTAATTGTTTAGGTGATTCGTCCATACAAACCACAGGGAAGTTTTTGCTGTAAGGTCTTTTGTAAACATCCAGCACATGCTCCATATTTGATACAAACTCACTGCTTTTTTCCGGAGGAATTACCCAACCTTTTACTTTCCAAGGCTTAAGTTCGTTTTTTTTAAGACACTTCTTACAGTTACATGCGAGATACTTACCACGTAGTTTAACTCTACCATCTTATCTGCCAATAAACGCAGTGACCACTTCGCATATCCCTTTGGCGGTTCACTACAACACAATGTTATCAGTTTTGCTTCTACATCCCCATCCAATTTCTTTTCATAAACGCGACTTGTCGTTTGCCTTTCCAATGAGGCTTCAAATCCTTCTTCTACAAATTTCTTTTTCACCCGGTCTATTGTACGCATTCCTACTTTCAGTACTTTGCTGATTTGCTCGTTGGTTACTTTATCCGAATATTTCCCTTCATCACAGTTTAAAAGAATGTAAGCAACACGAAATGTTTGTGAAGTATGTGAACCCTTATTGATTATCGCTCTAAGTTCTTCAACTTCTGTCTTTGTTAGTTTGATTGTATAGCGTATCATTTGGATAATTGTTTTCCAAATATACAATATTATACGTCATATTATACTTAACTTAACACTACCACCTTCTATACAACATTGAAAAGAACTATCATCTTCTTTTCATTCGTGACACACCCCACGAAGGCTAAAGGGTGAACATCACGGTACAAGCATAGCCAACGCACAAAACCTTTGCTACCAAGCTTGCGCCAATACACAAACAACAACCTCCCGCCAAGGTGGGGGATTATTGCTGATATGCATAAAAATCATCAAATACTACATCATCGTGCAATTTAGCCTGGGTAAAGAGTTCCTTATATTTTTCAGCATCTTTTAAATTGTTCCACTTCATTTTTTTATCATATGTATTAACAAATTCAACATTAATAATTTTCAATTTTTCTTTTGCAAATGCCCTATTTACTACATCTAAAAATGTTTTTTCATCTTTTGTTTTAAAAAAAACGTATACAAACCCTCCTTTAAGGTCTGAGTGTTGAGGATGCTGGTTGGTGTATTCATATTCAATTGCCGACCAATAAACTTGATTGATTTGCTTATTCATTAGGTTTTATATTTTTAGTACCAATCCTGTAATGTACATTCGGTTTACTTTTATTATTATGGTTGCGGTCATGAACATGTGGGGTTTGACTACCGTGGTCAGTTTTAAATTTACTCCCTTCTCCAGCCTTATTTCTCATCTGACGTGTAACTTGTCCTTCTCCTGGCTTTTGAGGAGTAGGTTTTGGGCGAGCTTCCAGTGCTTGTTTTCTGGTGGGGTAAACTTTTGTTACATTTCTACTACTTGAGGTAGCCGCAAAATCATTTTTCAGATTTTTTATAGCTGTTGGAATTGCAACAAAAGTCTGTTGAAGAGCAAGTGTTGTCGCAGGTGTTAACGTTAAAGTCCCACCTGAGCCAACAGTTCCAGTACCATAAGCCGCGTCATATACGATAGCCCCTGTAATGGTAATTCCGTCTCCGGTTGTTGCTCCCATTTGTGCTGCGGCTCTTAAATCTGGGTCGGACCAACCATTTGGGTCAGCTCTTCCCACTCCACCTACTTGATTTGTTGACACAGCGTTTGCCGCACTCATAACAAATACTACCCCTTCTGCTGTTGCATGTTGAACAGCGTGATTAATCTTATCTAAAACATTCCACAAGCCTTCGCAACACTCTTCTCCTTCATCTCCAAGAGGATCCTTGTACAAAATAGGATTATCAAAATTTGATGTATAAGGACTCCACATTTCCTGAGCTTCTGTTTCAGGATCAACTTGCCACCATCTCCCAGTTTGTGGGTCTAAATCTCTTAATTGAGCTTCATATTCATCCAAGCCCAGCGAAGTGTCTAATTCTATTCCATTATACTTATACCTATTTTCAATACCACCAAAAGCCTTCGATGATATCCCCGCCATTGTCAAGCCGAAAGGATAATAGTGAGTCGTCTCAAGAATTGGAGAAGATGCATTATAATCATCGGTGATCATCATTCTTACATTTCCCAGATGATCTTTCAGAAAGTAATCATATACAAAAATATTTGCTACGGCCCTTGCTCTTCCTTCTGTTGTGCCAAAGAACTGTAACGTATCATTTTGATAAACGGCATTAGCGATATAGGTTGTTACAATAGCTTTTGCAGGTAATACAGTGCTGTCAACTGTTTTCTTACGAAGCTTATTACCAGTTGCATCATACGTATAATAAATACTGCCTTTACCGGTTATCCTGATAACACTGGGTAAATTTAAATAGTTATAAGATATTAAGCTAATCTTTTTATTTGCATCACTTATCATGTTGCCGTTCACATCATAGGTGTAATCAACTGTTGTGGCTGTTTTCGTGGCCGTTGGATAATGAAAGTCCACCAAAGAACTGTTTGGATCATTGGCATTATCCGCTACATTCAACAATTTATTGCTGCCTGAAGTGTAGCTATATGTTAGCTGGTCGATAATTCCGGAACTTCCTGTCGGTTTCAATCCATATTGATTCATTTTAAGAATGTTACCGTTCGCATCATAGCTGAGTCCGCCAACATTATAATTAACCGTAGCATTCGTAAAATTAGTACTGGTGTACTGCCCAAAGTTAGCTGCAGTAAGCCTGTTTGCAGCATCGTAAGTAAAATCATATTTTCTTACTTTCATATCATTGGCTCCTTTCCATACCATACCGGTGATATTCCCGTTGTATTGAGGTGCGGTATAGGTTATACCGCCAATCAGATTATTGCTGGTTTTATCATAACCCAGGTCAAATCCAAAATACCGCGTATTGGGATAAGTTACTGTTTGCAAATCCATGAGGCTTTCGGTAAACATCTCCCCGCTGACAACCTTTGTAGTCATGGCGCTCATTGTATTATCTGTAGAAGCCGCATCTCTTGCATACGCCCGGTTAATGCCAAGCAGCCAACCACGGACGTTATATTCATAATCCTGTGTTTCAAGGGGGGCGCTGCTGTAAGTGGTCATATTGGTCTTTTGATTTCCCAATAGTTTTGTCTTTACCCGCCCCACCACATCATATTGAATTTGAGAAACAGTTGCATAAGCAGACATGGCGCCGCCATTAATGCCACTATTACTTTGGCGCATCTCTGTCTTAACTACTCTCCCGAGATTATCATACGTCATTTTAGTAACGACTACTGTTGTTTGTGTGGTTGCGCCTTTTTTCTCCTCCTGCTTGTTCACTATTACCAGCGGCCAGCCTGCCCAGCAATATTGAGTAGTGGTTACATCTGTTCCGCCGGTAATGTTTTTTGTTTGAGTTTGAATTACCCTGCCTTTGTCGTCATAAATAGTAACCGTTGGCAAAAAAGCAACCGGTGTGCTATCGAGTATTTTCTGCTGGCTCCATGTTGACAGCTCTTTTGTGGTAATTGCGCTGTTTTGCACCGGCATTTCAGGATAAGGAAATACGGTTGTGCTTGTAGCAGAGAAATAGCTGTTCCAGGTGGAAATATAAGTGGAAGACAGACCCGAAGGTAATCCTGCATAATCGTCATAATGCACTTGAGTCAACAAAGTAGAAGATGTGGGTGCAGCAGGTATATAATTATTACTGGACGCCGCTGCGGAGAGAATATCGGAGAAGGAGGTGGTAGTATTATACAACCAGGTGGTGTCGGCCCTGTTCAAATCATCAAACTTGGTAGCTATCCAGTTATTGGCTGCCCGTAAATTTGCATCTTGGTTCATTACCTGTCTGTCCCTGGCATCATACGCCATATACACTTCTCCTGCACCAGGCACTTTTTTCATAATCATCCGGTTACGCTGATCATATTCATAGCGAAAACATTGTTCATTTAGTAAAGTCGTTGTAAGGGTCCAATTCGCGGAAGCATTCATAGTTTGTACTCCTTGTGGTTGGATAATGCACCTCAGTAAGCCAAGAATATCAAAAATATTGTACGTACAAAGCCATCCTGCATGGCCACTGCCAGTGCCTGCATCAGCAGGAGCCGTAAGCTGAACTTTCCTGAGGATAAGATTGCCATTTTTATCTTTATACTCTATCACCTGATGCCCTGCCTCATCTGCGATAATATTTTTGTACAAAGTGCCGGTGGGATATATGCCGGCTGCTCCTGCTACTGTTGCAGGCGTGATGAAGCCACTTCCGGGTGTCGCGTTTAAACCGATATTCCATATCCTAACCGAATCAGTAGTGGTATTTAGAAAATATTTCTGTTTTACGGAATGTCGATTAGCTTCAGCCACCTGTCCGGCAGTTCCGGCCCAATTATTACCCGGGGAGAAATTTTCCAGCACGCGATTTAAAGGAGATGCTTCATAACTGACAGCGGTATGTGCATTGTTTCCTGTTTCTCCCTGCCCGGAATCGGGGCTGTTAGTACCGTTATAAAAAGCAGGTTGCGCGGTTAATGCATCCATCTTATAACTACCGTCGGTGGTGCCGGCTGCATATGGCAGAAATTGACTGCTATCCCTTCCGGCAACATCATATAAATTAAAACGTACCAGGTCTCCAGATGAGCCATTTATTGTTTTCAATGAACCTTGTTTGACAACCGCTTGTACGGGTCTGCCTAAACTATCAAAATATTGGATAGATAGCTTAACATCGGTGAGTGGCTTAGTCGTAAATAAAGTAGGATCTGTTATGGGCGCCGTTGCAGTCCAGGTCGCGATATAATTTTGGCTTGCCGACTGTGCGAAAGCATGGGCAGTTGTGAACAGAAGCAAGATCAACATGTTGATTTGCCTCAGCTTATTATGTGGTATTATCATAATATTTTAGTGAAATTTTTATATTGAATATGATATATTTATGGTAATATTCCCGGGAGGCGCTGTTCCACTGCCTGTCCAAGTAATACTTATCACTCCTATAACATTAACCGTAACTAGCCAACTGCCTGAATAAAAAGTACGTGTTATGCCTGGTAAATAATCTTGATTTATAATTGACGCAATTGGCCTGGAAATACCATGAGAAAATTGATCAGTGGACGAAAAGGTTAAACTCCCTGAAACGGTACTTAAACTCATACTCAGGCTGCCGGATATATATGTAAAATCCGATTCCATTTCAAAGTCATAATTTGTTACAGTGCAGCTACCATTTGCATTTGCAAATGCTTGTCCGTTAGCACTTATATCGTTTAATGCTTGCTGATCAGCATCGGTCTGGCTAAATGTTGATGTATACCTTCCTGCCGGTATAAAATAAGTAACAGAATTGCCTGAATATCCTGTATTGCAATCGTTTTTGGTAAAGGTGCCGCTTTTCAGTACGTTGGAATAGATCGTTTCTTCCGCGGCGCTTTGTTGTCCTATATAATGATATCCGTATTTTTTGATTACATTGCCATCTTTGTCTTTCGCATCTTTTAATCTACCGGAACCATCGTACTCATAATAAACAGTATAGTTTTTAGGATCGGTTTCGCTAGTCATGCCAATTAAAGGCTTAAAAGTATAAGTGAAAACCTGTGCCGTTGTATTTGCCAAGCCTATCCTGATTTTGTTAAGTTCTGTTCGTATATCTGCATCAGAAAAATAGACAGCATTATCCAGCTTGGTTGAATCAATAAATCCTCTTACGGTATTGTAATCACTGCCAGTTATTTTCGCTACAGGATATTCGCTGTTATATCCCCACAGAAATACTTGTTTGATGCCATCAGAACTGCTGAATTCAAGCAAATGGCCATTTCTATCATAATTCAGATAGTTATTAACACGTTGCAAAGAGAAAGATCCATTTTTTTCGTCGAGGCTTTGGGGAAGGTAAAGTCCCGAAGTGGATCTGAAATAGGTTATTTTACTGTGTTTTACAGGAATTCCATTATTAGTTATATCCTTTTCTATGATACTGGACAACATGTTTTTATAGACCATGCTATCATAAGGGCTGCCCGTGTAATCAGTAGGATAAGTAAATGAAGTATTTATGGCTTCTCCTTTGCTCGTTGTGTCTCTTATGTATGCCAACAATCTATTGGAATTATAACCATAACCGGTTCCGGAAACCAATGATTGACCTCCGCTATATTCTGTTGTTTGGGAATAAGTAGGTTGTGTATTAAAATAATACAGCCCAAAGGATTGATATATATCGTATGGCCCGCCTATACCTGAAACTCCTGGCCATGTAAAACCAATGACAGAACTGTCATAACGGTTTACATTTTCATTGTATTTGGTTATCGTTTTCTTTAACAGGTTATTCGACTGATCGTATGATGCCATCTGCGTTACCTTGCCCCTTTCCAATTCACAGGAGCTTGGCCACATTATTCTTTTTAGTTGCTGAATATAATTAGATAGTGAGTTGTCCGGCTTCGGAAAATAGGTATAAGAATCATCTCCCAAAGTATATTTATCCGGATTTGTAAGCTGGTTTGAATAATAATATTTTGTGTAACCATTCGATTTAAAAATTTCCGTCACTTCGGCGTACCCAATCGCAGGGGCGCTATATGAAGAAGAAGCTGTCACATTTTGGTCGCTGATATCAACATACTTATCATTTCCAGATCCTGTGTAATAATAAGTCAGGTCGAAATAATAAACATTTGGCTGGATGGCGATACCGCTTGAAGAAAGACCTGTACCATTGAACGTGAAATTATTAAGGTATTTAAACTCTCTTTCAGTTCCAGGGTTGTCAATTATTTTTTTGATCCTTGCACCTCCTGTATAGCCATTCTCTGTATAAGTGACGGGAACCATTCCGCCTGTAACGGTTTTTCGTAATATCTTCGAATAGCTGTTTCCTTCGTAAATGAATTCTGTGGTACCTTTTGTCGGGTACGTTATATGGTGCAATAATCCCACGTTACAATAGCTGGTATCTGCCAGGCGGTAACTATTTGATGAAGACCAGTCGACCGTATAATCAGGAGAGCCAGAAGAGACAGTTGGGATTAAAGTAGTGTTCCCGTTTCTTCCATTATAAAACCCCCAGATGTCAATTCCTTTTGTCAATGGATCAGGCAATTCTGACGTACGGTAATAATCCATGGAATATGTGGCAGTATCCTGTCCTCCAATAGTTTTGATACCTGTAAGCATTTCTCTATAACCAACGGTGGATGATCCGTAATATGTATAATTCAGGTTAATGATTTTAACAAGAGCGCCATTTGGATCCTTAATGGTTAACTGGTCCAGTTTTTTGGGAATATTTGGACTTCTTATATTTTCTCCGGCTTTGTAAAACCGCTGCACTTCAGGACTATACGAAAATTCCACGCTTCCGGCATTACCGGTTATTTTGCTCAAATAGGTTTTCTTGACAAAAGATTGGTAAACCAGATACTGTGGAGTCGAACCCCATTGACCTTGAGAACCATCGTAAAAACTTAGTTCCTCATGACGATATAATTTTTCATAACCGTAATCAATAGAAGAAGGAACACCCTGTGTCGGGGTACCTCCATAGAAATCTGATGTATTTTGTGGTGTATATTCAAAATTGACTACATTACCATTGTGGGTTTTGATTTTAGTTAGATGCCACGCATTAATGTACGCAGTTTTACCGTCTACTACCGGATTGGCTCCCAGAACACCAGAATAAGAAAAATTTATATCAACAGTGTTAAAGGCTCCTCCAAATGTGTAGGAATCTCCATTTTCAGTTGTGATGGTAATTGTACTTGACGCATACCCTAAAATCAAATCACTTTCGGCATTCATTTGCGATACATCTACCTTCAATGGTTTATCACAAACCACTTTTATTTTTCCATCATTGCCCATGAAAAACTGTCCATGATACTCACCGAAATTGAAAGAAAATACATCAGGGCAATATTCATAAGCCAGATTAAATATTGGTGCCCCCTGACTGTTAATTGTCAAAAATGACAAGTTTCTTATACTCTCTTTATTGTACAACGTTTTTACTGAATTTATTCCATAAATGAAGCCTTTGCTAAGCGATCCTGATATATCCGATCTGATCTGATCATCTCCTATCCAATTTACAACCCTGGTAATAACACCTCCAGAGGATAACGCCCAATTAATGCCAACTGTTCCGGGCTCTTTATTTGGAACAAAGCCGGATCCATCGTATTGCAATCCGATATTTACCAATATATCGCGGTCTGAAAAATCGAATAATGGTATGCCGACATTTGCTGTTCCGGTATAATAACTTACCGGGTAAGAACCAAATTTTCCTAATGTCGCGACATCAGCAGGCAGGATATTTGGTGCTGATCCATAGTTGCCGGACTGGCCATTTGAATTTATTGAGAAAGAACTCAATAATACTACAAAAATTAGTTTCTGTATATTTTTCATAATCAAAATGTCGGATAAAGTGATTTGTTAATACTATGTTTGCTCTATACTATTCTTCAATTAAAGAGTTTCTACCTTACGAACTCGTCTTCTAAAAATGCAAATGAAAACTTATTTATACCTCTGAGATATTATTTTTCTTGATTTAATATTTATTGTTTCTTCTATTTTTTTATAACCTTAACTGCCTCTTGCCCGCCCGTGAAGACCAATCTTAAAATATAGGTCTGTTGGGCCAGATGCCTGAAAGGTTCAATGCGGATTTTGTAGGTTCCTTTGACAAGTGGCTGAGGTGGTTTGGTGTAAACTCTTTTCCCCTCTATGTCATAAAGCTCGATGCCAACTTTTGTCGCTTCGTTCACTTCAAACTCGACGTTTACGTAACTCGTAAAAGGGTTGGGATAAACGCTTAACAGTTTTGCCTCTGTCGTTAGGTTGGCAGTATCTATTTTTCTGTCCTTGACCGTTCTCACCAGTGCGACCAACAAAGGTTTAGATGGTTCCTTCCTGTCAGGTGAAAACATATAGATATTGCCTGCCAGGTACACACTATCTTCTTTTCTTACTAAGTTCAGTGCAGCGTTCTGAAAATCATATTCAATGCCTCTGTCCAGGCTATAATGGTCCTTTCTTTCGTAATTGGTGCCGTTGAATACCAGTGAATCATTCTGCAAGGCAATCCGTACGGTGACGGAATCCGCGCCTTCTTCCAGCCATTTGCCGGTCAGGTTTGTTTGGCCCTGTTCCAAAAACAGGTGTAGTTTCTTTGTGCTCACGGGATATTTACCACTCCAGTCGTACTGAATTACATATCCTTCATAATCCCCGGCTATGATTGTTGAATCAGGAGTTTTAGGCCTGATAGGTATAAATTGGTTTAAGGGTATCTGTTCGGGCAGCGCGGCATTGTGGATTTTTTGCACGAGTTGTTGGGCTTGGGCATTGCTGTTCTCCGGTGCCTTGGACTGCAGTTCAAGAATGGCTTGTTTGTAACCTAAAGCAGCAGCTTTTTTAACCAGTATTGGGCAGAATCTTCATTCTGTGGCAACCCATAGCCATTTCTCCAGGCAAGGCCGTAAAAGTACATACTATTGTCCCTTCCACCATAAGCACCTTGTGCAAATAATCTGGCAGCTAAAGCATAATCCTGCCTGCAACCAAGACCTTTATAATGCATGTAGCCAACAGCATAAACACTTTGGGAGTCTCCAAGGTTGGCGGCCTTTTGGAAATAATCAAAGGCCTTCTGGTAATCCATTGGTACGCCTTTGCCTTCTTTATACTGAACAGCGAGGTGATAATATTTTTGTATTGCTAATTCAGCGGTATTAAAATTTTTAATTGTGCCACTTGATTTATCGGCTTTTGATTGTGCCTTTAGTTGGGAAAGGGTGGCAAAAAACGAAAGAGAAAGTAAAATTGCTTTCATAGTTTTGGATAGCATTAAGGTTAAGAAATTACTTGGAAATTGCAATATGTCAGGTAAACATCAATGAACTTCTGTTACAAAACTATAAAGGCAACATGCATTGTGCAAGAGTATTACTCATCAATCTTTCGATTACTCCATTTACTGTCCTTAAAGTATATATACTAAAATTTTGAAACCTAAAAGATGTTGTTAGAATAACTGTGGAAAGAGTTAAATACTAAGGTATGATGGCAAAAGGTATTATCACAAACGAGATTAAAAATGTCTCAGATGTGTTGAAATATCACATGTAAAGCTACAAATGTACTCAAGCACCGAGCGCAACCTATGCAATCTTCAAATGATCTTTAAATGAAATCAACACATCTGTTGTCTTTCTTATTGCATCCTGCTCAAACCCTGCTAAATAACTTTTTGTAGTTTCTAAAGATGTGTGGCCCAGAGCTTCGCTTATGAACTCTGTAGACACTCCGCTATTTTTTAAAATTGTAGCGAAACTATGGCGTGCATAATAGGTTGTCACCGGTTTACATATTCTAAGGTCTTCGGCTATTTGCTTCATGTGTTCATTTATCAGGCGTGTTGGGAGTTTGACAATATCCCGTTGTTTTTCTAAAGTCATTTCAGCTTTTAAAAAAGGGAAAATATAAGTATCAGATGAAAACTGATTTTGTCCCCACTTATCAATTATGCGTCTTGCATCTTCTTTTATTGAAATCCTGATTGGTTCAGGATTAGATCGCCTTGTTCTGATCGTTTTAGCGCGATTGAATACTATAAAATCTTCTTCAATATTTTTATATTTCAATAAACAAAAATCCTTAACATTTAATCCATTGCATAGATATATAAAAATCCAAAAATCCCGACACATGTCATCTATGCTTTTTTCTTCCGTATTATAATTATAAATATTAGCAATTTCATCCAGGGTAAGAGCTTTTTTTATGTTTCGCCCTGTAGGAATTATATATTTTCTCTTCCCAAAAGGATAATCTTCGATTCGCATCATTCCTTGTTGAATAGCGATATTCATAACAGCACGCAGACACCTTAAGTAAATACCAACAGTTGTTATTGACTTCCCCTGACCTACAATCCAACGTTCATAACTTCACAGAAATTCAGGAGTAATCTGTTCACCCGCGATGAATTCAATGATATAGTCAACGATTTTTTTGTTTTGCAACTTAAACCTAACTATTTGGCGGTTCTTCGGAACCGCTTTTTTATTTTATTTTAGTCGGACAATAGTGTAAATTTATACAACCTTAAAGGAAGATGATTGGGTGTATAAACTATAAGTGAGCTTCAGGCAGAATGGTCAAATTGTAAATATAAATTCTATAATATCCTGTCATGCCAGGGTTGGTAACTGAAAATTTTAAATACTATTACCGAATAAGAAACAAAGTTCCTTTCTTCTGTTTTTGGGGCAAGCCGGGAATGGAATATTCGCATACCCAGGTATAAATACCCTGATCAACAGGTTGACTCCGAAACCATCCATTCCAACCTTTTGCCGGATCCGCAGATTGAAAAACAATCTGACCAAACCGGTTATAAACTGACAACCGGTAAATCTTTAATTTTCTTATAACAACAGGCTTGAATTCATCGTTCAGGCCATCATTGTTAGGAGAGAATGCATTTGGAAAGATGATTTCCGAAGAGCAGTTGTCGACAGTAATGGTTACAGAATCCCTTACGACGCAGCCTGGGAATGCTTCTGCAGAAATAGTGTATTGTGTGGTAGATTCCGGATACAGGATGATGTGATTATCTTCAATCAGGCCTTTTGATGCAGGGGTGAATTGATAATTCCTGAAGGCGGGGTCTGTAAGGATGGTAGCTGTATCAAACCCACAGATAGAACCTGTGTAATCAATTGAAAACTTCTTAGAAAGGCCGGAGATGACTTTTGTGGCATAATGTGTTTTGCCGCAAAAATCTCTGGCCTTAGCCTTGTAGGTTCCAGGCGCCGATACCACAATCGAGTCTGCCGTATCGCCATTGCTCCACAGATAATCAGTGTAGCCTGCCGTTGCATGAATGATATAGCTATTAGTCGGGCAGAGTGTGGTATCGCGCCCTAAACTAAAGGGTTGCAATCGCTCACTCACTTTCACATATACTGAATCCGCTAAATCACAGTTGTCAAATGTGGCCTTTATGTACCCTGAATAAGGCTTCAGAAATTTCACTTTCAGCAAGGAATCTGCACGGGAAATGATTTCTACAGCATCGCTTTCAATCTTCCAACGGGCATTGCGAAGGCATTGAGGATTTTTCACAAGGAGGAATACGGCAGTATCGCCTACCACGCAAAAGTCTGTTTGGCTGAGAATACGAATGGTGTCGCAAATACTTTTCTGTACACAGAATTTATTTACTTCAATACTGCCGTCATACACCTCCAGGCCATTGTACAGGGCAATCGTAACATCAAAGGGCGTAAGTATTTTTATATCCGGTTCGGGTAAGTCGGTAAAGCCTGGCATTTCCGTAGTAATATAGTCTGCATTATCCCCTCTGCATGGGAGATCAGGCATTCCCGAAGGGATATTGACAATGTTCATTAAACCTGCATCAGCAGAAACCGTATGAAATACGATGGACATATCGCCATTGTCCTTCAACAAAGGCACGGAGTTTAGCTGGTAGCTCCCGGGCAATTGCACATCGTCACTCAGGCTTAGTTTTCGCTCCGCAACGATATTTAAATCGTCGTCCGTAAGTAATAAAAAACTGCTGTCTTTCCGTAGGTTCCACACATCGTAACCCCTGATGTTGGAGAATAGCACCGATCCCCTGTTATTGATGGAAGGCAGAGTTGTTAAATAATTACTACTATAAAAGTAACGGTGCTCCTTCGCTGTAAAGACACCGTATTTTTTCACATTCAGCGCTGTATCTATCTTCATAGCAAACAGCCGGTTATTGTCAAATGCATTTGTACCCTTTCTGCCTGCAACAATAAGGTAATTGTCGCCTGTTGCCCTGAAAGCCAAATTATCGTTGAAGGATCCCCGGACTACAGACGTAATGTATTGTGATGTGGGAATCTTCAACTCATCGTCAAACTGGAGGTAACGGACTTTTTCTGTGACGCCGGTCTCATAATTGAGCTTTATGAGTAAAAGATGGTTACTGTACAAATAAGGCGGCTCGTCTTTCTGCACGTTGCACAAAATGAAAATTGAATTATTTACAACAGCAGTGTTGATGTGCACCAGAAAATTGCCCGGCGATAACTGCAATTTTAAATGCTTCGTGAACCTGGCCCGGGTAACGTTTTTATCAAACAATACAATGCCTATTTCATCATAATAATTGTTTGACAGGATGATATCCCCGTCCTTTCCTTTAGTTATCGCCGCACTACCCCAATAGCTGAACACGCTGTCTGGTATGGATATTTTTTTCGCCCATTCCAGATTTCCATCCGGTAAAAGTTTTACAATACCACCGCCATACCCACTTCCAGGCCCTATGGTGTCTGTATTATATATACCCAATATTTTATTGTCCTCTGTGGTATAAAACGACTGAAACTTTGGAATGTTTTTTACCCACCCGATATTGCCGGTTTTGCTTTGCTTTATTAAATAAGTATTTGCGCCATAAATGATAGAAGAGTCCTTGTCTATAATGGGGTTGAAGTAAATACTGTTAACCGATTTAAATTCCGGGTTATGAAAGGAAAAATTTTCAACTGTTTCATTGCACTGTGCATTCACATAAATAGCGGAACACAGCACACAGCATAACAAAAATATTTTAATATAATTTTTCATTTGATTGCATAGCCCTCTGCACTTGTTCGCGTTTACATCCGAATAACCACATCGTTAAAAGTATGGCTATGAAAGAATATTTGGTTACAGCTATATTTCTCATAATTATAATGTTTACTCTAAATTAGAAATTAATTTGAGAATAGCAATTTCACTCTGAATAATAATTAGTGATCCCGGGTATTAGACGAGAGGGCTCTCTTAAAACTTTTTACATACTTTACGATATGCTCCGGAATTATTGCAAGGGCGGATTCAATGTCAATCTTTTTTAATCGTACCAACATGTACAGAAGTTTTATCTCTGTGAAAATATTTATCTTACCGATATACAATACATTATCCTTCTTCGCGGCGTCAATGTCGGCGGGCGCACCATCATAATGGACGAACCGAAATCCTGTTTTCAAAAAAACGGTTACAGCAATGCACAAACGATTTTACAAGCCGCCAATTTATTTTACCTGCTAGTTGATACATAGGATGTTTCTGATCAAGAATATCTGCCAGACTGGAAAATAAACCAATCTGTGAAGTTTGTTTTTGGGTTGAAAGCATACATAAATTTGCAGGGTTTTGACGGTTTTTCAAATAGCCCACAGACATTATTACACCAATTTCTATCATAAATCTGTAAAAACAGGGGTTACGGAGTTTTTAAGGGATGACTAAATAGAATTTGGGTATTACTTGTTCCTGTCACAAACCCTATATTATTCGTTGCTAATTCGGAGATAATTGGGAACCAGGTAACGAATAACATCTGTTTAATCACCCTTTTGATTCACTTACACTAAATACCAAAAGGGCCTGCGGAAGCGTTAGCATATAAGATCATCTCAAAAACGTTTG
>ERZ778017.2536-NODE-2536-length-14597-cov-5.336680_pt1 | contig 14597 bp, 9 predicted proteins | sample MGYA00375747_ERZ778017 | MGnify/ENA primary metagenome ERZ778017 (study PRJEB29350, sample SAMN05509838) | bioreactor metagenome | biome: bioreactor; material: wastewater | place: South Africa: University of Cape Town | collected 2014-03-17 ...
GATCGCGCGCAGCACGCCCGCCTGGTAGGCCGCTCGCGCGCCACCGCCCGTCAGCACGAGTGCCGTCTGCGTGGCGGGAGTGTTCATGGGGGAACTATCGGCCCGATGCGGGCGCAATTGATGGGTCGTCGGTCGCCTGTCCGGCGGGGGCCGTCATCGATCAGACGCGCGGTCGATCGGCAGCGTTCCCTTCACGCCCCCTGCGGCGCTCGCTGCCTTTCGACCTGCGCCTTGCGCGAGCCGTATCGTCCCGCGTACACCCACGTGAACTCCGCGCCGAGCAGGAAGATCTGCGCCGAGTAGTAGACCCACACCATCACGACGACGATCGAGCCGGCGGCGCCGAAGCCCGAGCCGACGCCGCTGGTGCCGATGTACAGGCCGATCAGCCACTTGCCGATGGTGAAGAGCAGGGCGGTCACCGCCGAGCCGAGCAGCACGTCGCGCCAGTCGATGTCGACGCTGGGCATCAGTTTGTAGATCAGCGTGAACATCGCGGTGAGCAGCCCGAAGCTCACGACCACGTTGAGGATCTGCGCGAGCCATTCCCAGGCGCCGAACACCGGAGCCCACCATTTGCCGAGCGCCGAGATCGCGGCGCTGACCACGAGCGAAACGATCAGCAGGAAGCCCAGCGCGAGGATCAGGCCGAAGGAGAGCAGGCGGGAGCGCACCAGCTTCCAGACGCCGCCCGTCCGCTGCTTCTGCGGGCGGCGCCAGATGCGGTCGAGGTCGCTCTGCAGTTCGCCGAAGACGGTCGTCGCGCCGACGGCCAGCAGCACGATGCCGATGGCGGTGCCCAGCGGTCCCTTGCCGCTGACCTGGACGCTGGCGAGCAGGCTTTCGACGGCGGCCGCGCCGTCGTCGCCCAGCAGTCCCTGCAACTGCCCAAACAGTTCACCGCGCGCGGCGTCGCCGCCGAAGACGAGGCCCGCGACCGACAGAACGATCAGCAGCAGCGGCGCGAGCGAGAACAGCGTGTAGTACGACAGCGCGGCGCCCATGCTCGGCGCGTAGTCCTCGATCCACGACGAGACCGAGTCGACCAGCAGGCGGTAGAAGCCGCGCAGGCCGCGCGGAGGAGCCGTCGCGGCCTGCTCGGCGGCGAGCGTCGCGCGGCGAGCCTCTTTCCGGCGCCGCTGCCGCGCCGATTCGCCGGGGATCGCCACGCTGCCGAGCGCGACGCCCGCGGCCCGCGCGACGCGCCCCAGCGGCACCGGCTCGCTCGGCTGCTGCTTCCACAGCCGCGCGGCGGCGAAGGCCGCGCCGAATGCGGCGACGACCGCGGCGGCGAGCGTGGGGGCGATCGAGGGCAGGGCGTTCCGCGGCACTATGCGCTCCGTTCGTTCAACTGCTGGTGGCGTCGGCGCCCAGCGGTCTCACGCGGCGCTGTGCCGTGCGCGGCGCGGACAGGCGCGTGAGCAGCTGCGAGACCTGCGCGACGCTGTCGTCGAGATCGAAGCGTTGCAGCGCGAGCGCGCGCGACGCTTCGGACAGGCTGCGGCGCCGGTCGGGTGCGGCGAGCAGCTCGACGATCGCGTCGGCCGCCGACTGGCAGTCGCAGAAGCCGGCGAGGAATCCGGTGGAACCGTGCACGACGAGATCGGGCACGCCGCCGACGCGCGTGGCGACGATCGGCACGCCGCAGGCCATTCCTTCCATCAGCGCCAGCGGCATCGCTTCCGAACGCGAGGTCGAGGCGAGCAGGTCGAGCTCGCCGTAGATCTGCGGCAGGTCGTCGCGCAGCCCCGCGAGATGCACGTGCGAGCGCAGGCCTTCCTCCTCGATGCGGGCGAGCAGCTCGTTGCGCATCGGCCCGTCGCCGATCAGCACGAATTGCGCGTCGGGCGCGGCCCGGTGCGCGATCGTCGCCACGCGGACGAACAGGTCGGGTCCCTTCTCCGGGGAGAGTCGGCCGACGAAACCGACCAGCGGCGCGTTCGCGTCGATGCCGATCGCTTCGCGCAATGCGCGGGGCCGCTCGACGGGCGGGTGGAAGCGCTTCGTGTCGACGCCGTTCGGAATGCAGCAGATGCGGTCGGCGTCCACGCCCAGGCCGAGCGCCTGGTAGTAGGTCTGGCGGCAGACCGTGTGGATGTGCGAGCCGGTGCAGCGATGCACTTCGAGATCCTGCGTGGTCACCTGTCGCCCGTGGATCGTGGTGACGACCGGCTTGCCGGTGATGCGGGCGGCAAGCGCGGCGAGCATGTGCGCGTTCGGCAGGTGCGCGTGCAGCACGTCGATGCCGGCGGACTGCACGAGCGCGCAGGTTGCCTGCAGCGACGCCCACGAAGGGTCGTCGGGCGGCATCGAGACGATCAGCGTGTCGACGTCGAGCGCGCGCAGGCGTTCGGTGATCGCGCTCTCGAAGGGGCAGAGCGCGGTGACGGCGAAGCGCTCACGCGGCAGGTGTTCGAGCAGGCGCAGCACCCACGTTTCCATTCCGCCGACGATCGCGTTGCCGAGCACTTCGAGCACGTGGATGCGTTCGGTGGCCATCAGCAGCACCTCGGTCGAAGGCGTGCGGGCGCAGCCGGCTCGCTTGCCTGCACGCCGAGCCAGGCCGCCGCGGTTCCGCTCCAGATGCGCTCGCGCGTCTCGGGTTCGACGCCGATTTCGTCGAGCAGCGCCTGGACCCAGCCGCGGCGCTGCGCGATTTCCCTGCCGCTGCACGGCAGGAAGCAGTCGCTGCCGAACTGCAGCAGCTCGGCGCCGAGCACCTCGAGCGCGCGTTCGAGCGCCTGCCTGCGATAGGGCGGCGGCGGCCCGAAGGAGATGTCGAAGCGGAACGCGCAGTCGTCCGGCGGCACGCCGTTGATCCGGTCGATGAGGCCGACGGCGATCGCCTCGTCGGTCCATGGCCATCCGAGATGTGCGAGCGTCACGCGCGCGCCCGGGTGGTCGCGCAGGACTTCGAAGAAGGTCGGCCGGCAGAATCGCCCCGAACGTCCGTCGATGAAGATTCCGCTGTGGAACAGCATCGGGAGCTTCAGTTCGGCGGCGACGGCGAAAGTGGGCTGGACGCGCTCGTCGTACGGATACCAGCCGGTGGGCACCATCTTCACGCCGTCCAGTTCCCACGACTCGATCGCGCGGCGCAGCAACTGCGGCGCGCGATCGTCGCGCGGATCGACGACGGCCAGTCCGCTGAGGCGATCGCGATGTCCGCGCACCAGATCGGCCAGGTGGCGGTTGCCGCGTTCGAGCGATTCGAAGTCGTCGAGCGAATAGCCGTCGCCGAGGAAGGGCGCGAGCAGCACGCCGCGATCGATGCCGGCTTCGTCGAGCGAGCGCAGGACGTCGTCGGCGCGTTCGCGGCCGGTGCAGTGCAGGTGGGCGTCGATGATCATCTTCTTCTCGGTTGCCCCTCAGTTGTCCTCAGTTGACTCTCAAGCCGATGCCGTGCGCAGCCGGTTCGCGCCGGTCGCCAGCGCCTGCTCGCCCGCGCGCCGGCCGGCGATGAACGCGTGATCCGAGTTGTAGTACTCCCATTCGCTATAGCGTCCGGCGAGGATCACGCCGAAGCCCGCGAGCCATTCGCGGATCTTCGCCACGTTGGCCGCGCGCGCGTGGTCGTAGACGACGTAGGCGTAGGGCATGTCGACCTGGTTGGCGACGAGCACCGGATCGTCGGCACCTACGATGCCCACGCGCCGGCAGTCTTCGACGACGCGCTCGACGAGCGCCGGGCCGTCGCAGGGCAGCGGCTTGCGCTCGCTGTACGAGATCTCGCAGATCAGGCCGAAGCCGCCCGGCGGATTGTTGTGCGGACTCGCGTTGCCCTGCAGGAAGATCCGGTGGAAGACCGCGTCCTCCGGGTAGTAGATCCAGTGCTTCGTCGAGAGCTTCTCGCGCCCGATGCCCAGGTTCACGCAGCGCACCGACACGTGACGAAGTCCGGCCGCCGCGTCGCGTACGTCTTGCGGAGCTTCGTCGCCGCAGGCGGCCACCAGCTGCGGCAGCGGCATCGTGCTGATCAGCGACTCGAAGCGCACCGAGCGGCCGTCGTCCAGCCGCACGGTGCGCGCCGACGGCGAGACGTGCAGCACGTTCGTCTCGAGCGCCAGCTCGCAGCGCAGCCGCGGGACGAAGGCGTCCATCAGCGCCTGGAAGCCGCCGCGCAGCGGATAGCCGAAGCGCGCGTTCGGCCCCATCGGCGCCGGCGTCGGCACGAGTGCGCCGCGGATCATCTGCGCGAGGTCGGGCAGCGGCACGCGCCCGCCGAGCCACGAGGTTTCGATCTCGTCGAGCGGCACCGTCCACAGCTTCTCGTTGTACGGCACCGCGAAATGCTTCGCGATGCCGGCGCCCCAGACGCGGTGGATGAACTCGAGGAAGTTCGACGGCGGCGGCAGGTCACGCGGAAGACCGTCGCCGTCGATCGCGCCGAAGCGCGCTTCGATCGCGCCGACCAGGCACTCCTCGAGCACCTGCTGCGGCAGGCCGTGCAGCGATCCCTGGAACGGATAGCGCGTGTGCACGCCCTTGCTGTAGATCCACGCTTCGCGGTTCTGCCAGTGCAGGTTCGCGCCGAGCAGCAGCTCATACAGCTCGAGGACGTACGGGTCGTTCGAGAACATGATGTGGCCGGCGCAGTCGAAGACGAAGCCGCCTTCCTCGATCGAGCGGCACCAGCCGCCGACGCGCTTGCCGCGCTCGACGAGCAGCACGTCCGTTTCGCCGGCGAGGCTCAGGTGATAGGCCGCCGACAGGCCGGTGGGCCCGGCGCCGATCACCAGGTGGCGAACGTCGCGCTGCGCGCGTCGGCTCGGTGCGCGTGCGGTCGAGGCGAGCGGTTCGGCGTCGGTGGCCGTCGCTTCGTCGACGAGTCCGGCCAGCTCGCGCATCGCCACCGGCGTCGTTCCCTTCGCCAGGTGTCGCTGCAGCAGCGCGTCGATGCATTCGACGCTGCGGTCCCACGAGTATTCGGCGACGCGGGCCGCCATCCGCTGCTCGCGGGCCGTGCGTTCGGCCGGCGTTTCCGCGAGCAGTTCCTCGCAGGCGCGCACGAAGGCCTGCGCGTCGTCGGCGATCGCGACGACGTCGCCGTAGAGCGTGACCACGTCGTTCACCGCGGTGCCGACGATCGGCTTGCCGGCGGCCATGTATTCGAGGGTCTTGGTCGGACTGATGAAGCGGGTGGCGGCGTTCTTCGCGAAGGGCAGCAGGCACAGATCCCAATCGGCGAGCAGGAACGGCAGCCGCGCGTACGGCTGCATGCCGAGCCAGTGCAGGTTCGGCCGCTGCGGCAGCGAGGCGGGGTCGATCTTCGCGACCGGACCGACCATGACGATCTGCCACTCGGGATGCGCGTCGGCGAGCGTGGCGACCAGATCGCGATCGAGTCGCTCGTCGACGACGCCGAAGAAGCCCAGCCGCGGGCGCGCGATATCGTGCTGCAGCTCGGCCGCGTCGCGCGCTTCCTCGGAATCGAAGGCCTCGGGAGGCGGCGCGAAGTGCAGCGCCTCGACGGCGCTGGGCAGGCAGTGCACGTCCCTGCCGTGCGCGCGCTTGGCTTCGTACAGCGAGGGCCCGCCGGTGAACACGAGGTCGGCCGCCTTGAGCAGCGCCGCCTCGCGTTGCCCGAGCTGGCGCGGTGCGGCGGCGAAGGCGGAAAGCTCGTCCATGCAGTCGTAGACGAGCGCGCGCGGACGCATCGAGCCGAGCAGCGGCAGCGCCATCGGCGTGTAGCACCAGACGAGGTAGTCGTCGACGCCGTGCTCGCACAGGTATCCGGCGAGCAGCGACTTCAGCATCGGCAGCTGGTCGTCGTGAAAGCCCGGGGCCGGCACCGCCGTGCACGGACGCAGCACCTGCACGCCGGGTCCGCCGGGAAGCACTTCGAGCCGCGGCTCGCCGCTCGCGTGCACCGGTTCCTCGACGAACAGCACCGGATAGCGCCGCGCCAGGCGCGACATCAGGTGCTGCGGGCGCTGATAGACGAAATCCCAGCGCAGATGGGAGAACACGATCAGGTGCGGCATGTTGCGTTCCGTGCGACGTTGCGGGGGCTGCAGGGCCTGCCAGCGTTGCAGCCGACCCGCGTATTCGAGGTTGGGGAGCCGGAATCCGTAGGGGCGCTCGCCGTACGGCCGGCGGGCGCGGACGACGTCCCACAGGCCGCTGTCGTGCCAGTGATCGGGGTCGTCCCAATCGGGGCGGTTGATCAGCGGATACAGGCACAGGCCGTGGACCGGCACGCCGGCGGCGCGCGCGCGCAGGACTTCCGCCGCGATGTCGTCGAGCCACTGCGCGCGGCCGGCGCCGAAGTGGCCGGTCTCGGCGACGATCAGCGGGCGTCGATAGCGCTGCCAGGCGGTGGCGAGCAGCGTCGAGAAGGGCGCGCGGCGCGGATCGCGCTCGCTCCACGAAAGCCGCTTCTCGGTTCCGATCTCCCACTGGCTCGAGTGGTAGTGGTTCGCGCCGAGCCAGTCGATCGCATCGGACGAGCCGCCCAGCTCGGGCGCTTCGCGACCGCAGAGCATGTCCCACGATTGCCACTGGTACGAGTCGATCTCGCGCGCGAGCGCTGCCAACGTTGCGGCTTCCCGGGCATCGTCGACCTGCGGCGCGACGACGTGGATGAGCGGCTCGACATGCAGGAATCGCGCGTCCGGGGCGACCGCGCGGATCCCGGCTATTGCGCGCAGCGCGGCGCGAACGAGGCGGCGCTTGACCAGATAGCCGCTCTCGCGGCTGCTCTCGGCATCGGGCGCTGCGAGGCAGTACGGATGCAGCAGCTTCGATTCGCCGACGGCCCAGGCAAGGAACCCGATCTCGTTGATCGGCGTGACGAAGAAGCCGCGCTCGCCGCTGCGCACCAGTTCCGTCGCCGCCGCGCGCGCGAAACGCGCGAAGCGTTCGATCGTCGCGTCGTCGAGCAGGCTGACGTCGTCGGGCGTGCCGTAGTGCATCAACGTCCACAGCACCTGCACGTCGTTGCGACGCGCGGCGCGGCGGATCGCGTGCAGGCGATGCCAGTCGAAGCGTCCCGGCTGCGGTTCAGAGATCCGCCAGCCGATGCTCTCGCGTACGGTGCGGATGCCGAGCGCCGCGGCCGCGGCGTAGTCCTCGTCGAGCCGCTCGAGGTGGGCGTTCGAGGCCGCCATGTCGAGGGCCTCGCCCGACCCGTTGCGGTGATCGGCGCCCTCGTAGCCGCCCATCCAGAACGAACGGAACGGCGCGTCGCTTGCGGCGTGCGGCGCGTGGGCTGCGCCGTGCCCGGCGCCGCGGCGCATCGTGCGATCGACCTGCGGCGCACGGGGCGCGGCGCTGCGCCGCATCGGTTGCTGCATCGAAGCCTCGAGGTTGCCGGTGATGCGCGCGGCGCAGCAATCGGCGTGCCGATGCGGCACTGCAGAAGCGTCAGGCCGAGGTGCGTGCGCTGCGCGAGCGGGGAGCGGGGGCGGGCGGGGAGGCGCCGCCGAGCAGCCGGTCGAAGTACTCGATCGTGCGCGCGAGTCCGGCGCGCAGCGGCATGCTCGGCTGCCAGCCCAGCTCGCCGTGCGCGCGCGTGAGGTCGGGCCGGCGCTGCACCGGATCGTCCACCGGCAGCGGCTCGAAGACGATCGGCGAGGACGAGCCGGTGAGATCGAGCACCAGGCGCGCGAGCTCGATCATCGGCGTCTCGGTGGCGTTGCCGATATTGATCGGCCCGGTCAGTTCGGGCGGCGACTCGGCCAGGCGGATCAGCGCGGCCACCGTGTCGTCGACATAGCAGAACGAACGCGTCTGCGTGCCGTCGCCGTACAGCGTGATCGGCTCGCCGCCGAGCGCCTGCACGATGAAGTTCGACACGACGCGTCCGTCGTCCGGATGCATGTTCGGACCGTAGGTGTTGAAGATGCGGGCAATCTTCACCGGCATGCCGTATTGCCGGTGGAAGTCCATGAACAGCGTCTCGGCGCAGCGCTTGCCTTCGTCGTAGCACGCGCGCGGGCCGATCGGGTTCACGTGGCCCCAGTAGCTCTCGGTCTGCGGATGCACCGCCGGGTCGCCGTAGACCTCGCTGGTCGACGCCTGCAGGATCGGCACGCGCAGCCGGTGCGCCAGCTCGAGCAGGTTCAGGGCGCCCAGCACGTTGACTTTCGCCGTGTAGACCGGATCGAGCTGGTAGTGCCGCGGGGAAGCCGGGCACGCGAAGTTCAGGATCAGGTCGCAGTCGAGCTGCAGCGGCTCGACGACGTCGTGCTCGACGATCGCGAAGCGCCGGTTCGCGAGCAGCGGGCGCACGTTCGCCCGCGAGCCGGTGCGGAAGTTGTCGACGCACAGCACGCGATGGCCGGCGTCGAGCAGGCGCGCGCAGACGTGCGAGCCGATCAGCCCCGCGCCGCCGGCGACCAGCACCCGGCGCGCGCGGCTGCGCGCTTCGCCGGTGATCCGCGCCGTTCGTGCTCCGTCGATCCGCATCGTCGCCTCCGTTCGTCCGTCACAGGAAGAGCACGCGGTGACGAACCGACGCGACGCTTCGCCAGAACACCGAAGCGAGCGGGATCGTCGCCGACGTGATCGCCATCTCGGCGACGTGACGCGGCGAGTGCGTGGTGCCCTGCAGCCGCCTGAACATGAGATACAGCGTGACGAGCAGCCAGGGCGCGAGTGCGACGAGCGCGGCGCGCGGGCGGCCGGCGGCCGCGGCGAGCGCCGCGACGAGCACCGACGCGGCCGCGACGTAATACTCGATCGGCGGCACGCGGCGGATGCGCTGCCGGTACAGGCGCGGGTGCTTGCGGTAGAGCAGGGCGTCGAACACGACCTTGCGCTGCTGCATCAGGCTCACGCCGAAACCGGCTTCGCGTACCGGATGCACGACGAGCGCATCGGGCGCGTGCTCGATGCGGCAGCCGGCTTCGAGCAGCCGGAAATGCAGGTCCGAGTCCTCGCGCCAGGCCGAAGTGAAGCGCTCGTCGAAGCCGCCGATGCGCTCGAGCACGTCGCGGCGCACGAAGCAGTTCGCGGTGACGAATTCCGCGCGCGTCAGGCCCGCCGCATCCTTCTCGTAATCGGTGGGACGCGGCGGCAGCGGCATCTCGACGCGCCCGGTGACTGCGCTCGCGCCGCCGGCGAGCGCGCGCAGGCCGGCGAGCAGCCAGTCGCGATCGGGAATCGTGTCGTCGTCGGTGAATGCGACGATCTCGCCGCGCGCCGCGCGCCAGCCGGCGTTGCGGGCGCCGGCGGCGCCCTGCGTTTCGCGCACGGGGACATAACGCAACTCGCAGCGCGGCAACTCGCAGCGCGCACGCGTGCGCAGCCGCTCGACCAGCTCGCGTACCGCTTCCTCGGGAGCGTCGTCGGCGACGACGATCTCGTAGAGCGAGGGCTGCAGCGTCTGCGCGAGCAGCGCCTGCAGACAGCGCGCGAGCAGCGCCGGGCGCCGCCAGGTGGGAACGACGACCGAGAGGAGAACGCTCACGATCCGCCTCGCTGCGATCCGCCTCGTTGCGATCCCCTTCCAGTCGATGGCGACGGGGCGCTGCGCTCCTTGCGCAGCAGGTACGAGCCGATGACGAGCGCGTCGAGCGGCGAGGTCCAGAAGCACTCGACGGCGTCGCGCGGCGAGCAGACGATCGGCTCGCCGCGCGTGTTGAACGACGTGTTGATCAGCACCGGCACGCCGGTGCGCTCTTCGAAAGCCAGCAGCAGCCGGTGCAGCAGCGCGTTCTGCTGCGCGTTCACCGTCTGCACGCGCGCCGTGCCGTCGAAGTGCGTCACCGCCGGGATGCGCCGCGCCTGCTCGGGCGGCACGTCGTAGACGAAGAGCATGAAAGGCGAGACCAGCGGCACATCCGGATGCAGCCCGCGGCCTTCGCGTGCGAACCACTGCGCGGCGCGTTCCTCGGCGACCACCGGCGCCACCGGACGGAAATCCTCCCGGTCCTTGATCTCGTTGAGCCGCGCCTGCATCGACGCGTCGATCGGCGAGGCGAGGATCGAACGCGCGCCGAGCGCGCGTGGACCGAATTCCATGCGCCCCTGGAACCAGCCGAGCACCAGGCCGTCGGCGAGCAGGTCGGCGGCGGCGGAGGCGACGTCGTCGAGGCGCTCACAGGGCAGCTTCGACCAGCGCAGGAAACTCTCGATCTCGCCGTCGTCGTATTCGGGGCCGAGATACGCATGCTGCATCGACCCGTTGCGCACGCCGCCGCGTTCGCGGTAATCGACCCACAGCGCGGCGCCCAGCGCCGTGCCGGCGTCGCCCGCGGCCGGCTGCACCCACACTTCGTCGAAGGCGCCGCGGTCGCGCACGCGCGCGTTCAGCACGCAGTTCAGCGCGACGCCCCCGGCCATCGCGAGCCGCTGCATGCCGCTTTCGCGGCGCAGCCAGCCGACCATCTCCAGCACGGTCTCCTCCAGCACTTTCTGCAGCGAATGCGCGATGTCCTGGTGGCGCGCTTCGAAGGGCGCACCCCGCTCGCGCGGCGGACCGAGCAGGTCGGCCAGCCGCTCGCGGCGCACCGTGTAGCGGCCGTCCGCGCCGACGCGGACGATCTCGCGGAAAGCGGGCAGCAGCGTCGGGCGGCCGTAGGAGGCGAGCGCCATCACCTTGTATTCGTCCGACGAATGCAGGAACCCGAGGTGTCGCGTGACGTCCTCGTAGAGCAGGCCCAGCGAATCGGGCAGGTCGATCTGTCCCAGCCGCTGGTAGTCGCGACCGTCGAAGGCGCCGTAGCTGGTCGTCGCGCGTTCTCCGCGGCCGTCCATCGTGAGCACGGCGCATCGCTCGAAGGGCGCGGCGAGGAAGGCGCTCGCCTCGTGCGCGAGGTGATGCTCGACGAACTTCCAGCGCGCGGCGACGTCTTCGTAGCGCAGTCCGCGGAAGCGGCGCTGCAGGTGATGCGGCGCGCCGCCGGCGAGCTGGCGCGGCGCGTTCACCACTGAAGCGACGAACAGTGGATGCCAGGGGTCCTGGTCGGCGCGCGCGTGCGCCGAAGGCTGCATCGGCAGCACGAGCTGGCTGTCGACCGCATCGACGTCGAGCAGCGACGGATCGTACGAGTAGGCGATGCGATCGACGTCGCGCAGCTCGATGCCGGCCGTCGCCAGGCAGAAATCGATCGCCGCGTACGGCAGCTGCCAGGTCGAGAACGGTACCGGACGCTTGCCGTGCTTGATGCGCGTGAAGCGTTCGTCCTCGGCGGCGGCGACGACTTCGCCGTCGTCGATCAGTGCGGCGGCGCTGTCGTGATAGGCGGCGTTGATTCCGAGCGTGTACAAGGCGGCTTCGCGTCCCGTGGAGTCGGTGGACCTGCGCGGTCCACGACGACCCTGACAACGGAGAACCGCGCGCCGGCCGCCGTGCAGGCGGCGTGCCCGTTCGGATGCGGCAAGAGTTTCGGGAGCGTCAGCGCGCCGCCCGTCGACTCCAGCGGGCGTCGAGCGCCCGCATCTCGGCCCACGCCTCGGCGTATTCGGCGGCCAGCCGGTCGACGTACTTCGCCGCCGGCTGGATCGCGTCGATCGCGCCGATTCCCTGGCCGCAGCCCCAGATCGTCTTCCACGCCTTCGGCTTTTCGGCGGAGCCGAAATTCATCTTCGACGGGTCGCTGCTCGGCAGGTTGTCGGGATCGAGGCCGGCGTTGCGGATCGACGATTTCAGGTAGTTGCCGAGCACGCCGGTGAACAGGTTCGTGTAGACGATGTCCTGCGCGCCGCTGTCGACGATCGCCTGCTTGTAGGCCGCATCGGCGCGCGCTTCCTCGGTGGCGATGAAGGCCGAACCGATGTAGGCGAGGTCGGCGCCGGTGGCCTGCGCGGCGAGCACCGCGCGTCCGCTGGCGATCGCTCCGGACAGCAGCAGCGGGCCGTCGAACCAGCGGCGGATCTCCTGCACCAGCGCGAACGGCGAATGGCCTCCGGCGTGCCCGCCGGCGCCGGCGGCGACCGCGATCAGCCCGTCGGCGCCCTTCTCGATCGCCTTGCGGGCGAAAGTGTCGTTGATGACGTCGTGCAGGACGATGCCGCCGTACGAATGGACGGCATCGTTGACGTCGGTGCGCGCGCCCAGCGACGTGATGACGATCGGCACGCGATGTTTCACGCACAGCTCGAGGTCGTGCTCGAGCCGGTCGTTCGAGCGGTGCACGATCTGGTTGACGGCAAAGGGCGCAGCGGGACGATCGGGATGCGCCTGGTCGTGCGCGGCGAGTCCTTCGCCGATCTGCGCCAGCCATTCGTCGAGCTGCTCGGCGGGGCGCGCGTTCAGCGCGGGGAACGAACCGACGATCCCCGACGTGCACTGCGCGAGCACGAGCGCCGGATTCGAGATGATGAACATCGGCGCGGCGACGACCGGCAGTCGCAGGCGCTCGGAAAGGATCGGGGGGAGGCTCATTGGGGCTCCGTGTGCGTGGCAGCGCGCATGGTGCCAGTTTTCGCGGCCGCTACAATTCCGCCGATGTCCGTCCGAGCCGCCGTCGCGTGATCGCCTTTCCCCGCTCCGACACGAGGCCCGCGGCGAGCGGAGTGTTGCGCGCCGGCGCGATCGTGGTGGCCGGTCTCACCTCGGCGATGAACATCGGCAAGCTGCCGCCGGCGTTGCCGGTGCTGCAGGCTCACTTCCAGCTGTCGCTCGTGCAGGTGAGCTGGATGGTGTCGCTGTTCATGCTCGGACCGGCGCTGATCGGCAGCATCGCGGGTTCGGTGGCCGATCGCTTCGACGCGCGGCGCACGATGATCGCCGGGCTGCTGCTCAGCGCGGCGACGAGCGTCTTCGGCGCGTTCGCGTCGTCGCCCGGTCTGCTGTTCGCCAGCCGCGCGCTCGAGAGCGTCGGTTACCTGATGACGGTGCTTCCGGCGCCGGCGCTGATCGCGCACCTCGTGCCGCGGGTGCAGTTGCGTGGCTGGCTCGCCGTATGGTCGGCGTACATGCCGGCCGGCATGGGCATCGCGCTGCTCGCCACGCCGGCGCTGATGGCGCTGATCGACTGGAGCGGCGTGTGGCTGGTGTGCGGCGCGCTCTCCGCGCTTGCCGCGGCGCTCGTCGCGCTCGTACATCCGGCGGCGCGCGGCGACGGCGAATCGCCGGCCGCCGCGCAACGTACGCGCATCGCTCCGCTGATGCGGCAGACGCTGGGCGCGTGGCGCCCGTGGCTGCTCGCGCTGTGCTTCCTCTTCTACGCCGGGCAGTTCACGGCGATCTTCAGCTTCCTGCCCAGCATCTACCAGGATGCGGGCCTTTCGCCGCAGTGGAGCGCGTCGCTGACGGCGGTCGCCGTCATGCTCAGCATGGTCGGCAATCTCGCAGCGGGATTTCTCCTGCAGCGCGGAGTGTCGCGCGGAGCGCTCGTGGTCTTCGCGAGCCTCGCCATGGCCGCCTGCGAGTGGCTGGCCTTCGGCAGCCCGTTCGCCTTCGCGTGGCGCTATGCGGCGATCCTGCTGTTCGCCACGGTGGCCGGGATCATCCCCGGAACGATGTTCGCCACCGTTCCGTTCTACGCACCGTCGCAGGCCACCATCTCGACGACCGTGGGAATGATGCAGCAGGGCTCCAGCCTCGGCCAGCTGCTGCTGCCGCCGGCGGTCGCTGCGCTCGCGCAGTACACCGGCGGGTGGACCTCGATCTGGATCGCCACCGCGGCGGCCGCGATGGTCACAGTGGCGATCGGCTGGGAGATGGCGCGCGTGTCGCGATCGCGCCGATGATCGCGACACCTCGCGCCGCGGCTACGGACGCGGCGCGATCCGAGGGGTCTTGCCCTCGTAGCGCGTGATCAGGTCGCCGACCATGTCGTAGGAGGCGCCGTTGAACTTCTCGATCTGCATCGACTCGAGCGGGAAGGGATCGGCCGCGCCGTTGGTCGTGACCGTCATGCCGGGCACCAGGCCGTCGATCTTCACGCGATCGAGGTGCATCGCCGCGTCGAGCAGCGCCGCGCGCGTGGGCTCCCTCGTGCGCTCGAGCGCCGCGACCATCATCTGGGCGAGAGTGAAGCCGACCATCGACTGCGGATCCTTCGGATTGAGGTTCGACGGCGCGTACTTGCCGACCACGCGCTCGTAGAGCTTCATGCCTTCGGTGTCCTTGAAGGCGGGATTCGACGGATCCATCACGTACACGACGCTGTACGCGCCGGTCGCGGTCTCCAGGCCCGCCGGCTTCAGGACCGCTTCGACCGACGCGGTGATGCTGTTCAGCACCACCGTGGGCTTCCAGCCGAGCTGGTTGGCCTTCTGCAGCGTCTGGATCGCGAACTTCGGAATCGTGAACACCATCAGGTAGTCGGCGTTGGAGGCGGCGAGCGTCGTGATCTGCGAGGCCACGGAAGCGGTGCTCGCCTCGTAGTTCTGCTTCGCCACCACCTTGACGTCGCTGCCCTTGATCGCCTCCTCGAAGGCGCCGAGCAGGCTGCGTCCGAAGTCGTCGTTCTGGTAGATGACCGCGACGGTGGCGTTCGGCTTCTGGCCCTTCACGAAATCGCCGTAGATCGTTCCTTCGAGCGAGTAGGCCACCTGTCCGCTGACCGACCACGGATACTTGTCGCGGTCGAAGCCGAAGGTCGGTGCGCCGGAGGCGACGAAGAGTTCGGGCACCTGCTGCTGGTTGAGCCAGTCGCGCGCGGCCAGGCTGGTCGCGGTGCCGAGGAAGCCGAATACGGCGG
>ERZ778017.2537-NODE-2537-length-14593-cov-4.690604_pt1 | contig 14593 bp, 15 predicted proteins | sample MGYA00375747_ERZ778017 | MGnify/ENA primary metagenome ERZ778017 (study PRJEB29350, sample SAMN05509838) | bioreactor metagenome | biome: bioreactor; material: wastewater | place: South Africa: University of Cape Town | collected 2014-03-17 ...
TATTACACGGGCACGATCTTCGAGCTCGCGCATCCGGCCGTCTCGTACTCGCTGGGCGGCGGAGGCCGCTACGACGGGATGATCGGCCGGTTCCTCGGACAGGACGTGCCCGCGGTCGGCTTCTCGATCGGGTTCGAGCGGATCGTCGACCTGGTGCCGGCGGCGGAGGATGCCGCGGCCGAGGCGGTCGTGCTGGTGCACGATCGCGACGTGCCGGTGGCGGAGCTGGCCGCGCACAAGGCGCGCCTGGTCGCCGGCGGGGCGCGGGTGCGGCTGGAGACGCGGACGAAGAACCTGAAGAGCCTGCTCGAGCGTGCCGCCGCCGACGGCTACACGTCGTTCGCGACCGTGGCCGCCGGGGCATCCGAGGTCGAGCGGAAGCCGCTGGGCTGAGCAGCGGCAGCGCACGAGCGGGGACGGTCAGCCCGCGGCATCCTGTACGGCGTATCGGTGCATGACGACGCCGCTGTCGAACGACATCTGCTCGAGCAGCGCCAACGACAGCGGGGCGCTCAGACGGTCGAACAGCGGCCTGCCCCCGCCCAGCACCACCGGGTGCGTGAACAGCAGCAGCTCGTCGAGCAGGTGGGCCTCCAGCACCGCGGTGGCAAGCGTCGCCCCGCCGATGCCGATGTCGCCCGTGGCCGTCTCGCGCAGGCGCGCGAGAGAGGCGATGGCGTCATCGCCGACGACGGTCGTGTTGTGCTCGGCTGTCGTGCGTGTGCGCGAGACGAGGGTCTTCGGCGTCGTCGTCCAGATCTCCCCGTACTCGCGCAGGAAGTCCGGCTGCGCCGGATCGGTGCGGGCCGCGGGCCAGAACGCCGCCATGATGTCATAGACCACGCGGCCCTGCACCATATGGGTCAGGCGCCGTGCGCGGGCGTTGAACTCGCGGTGCAGCTGCTCGTCGATGCGAAGCCAGTCGCCGCCACCGTCCTCGCCCGCGTCTCGCTCGATCCGCAGGTCGAGCGAGACGTTCATCCAGTACACGAACCGTGCCATCTCACACCTCCGCAGCGTGGCGATCTCGACCACGGTACGGCACGGCGGATGCCGGCGCCACAATGGTCAGGCCATCGATCGGATCATCCCTGTTGCGCGGCCCATTCGGCCACGCGCGCGGCGCTCTGCTCGTCGGAGAGGTCTTCGACGCGGGTCATCAGCGACCAGCGCACGCCGAACGGATCGCGGATGCTCGCGAACCGGTCGCCGGAGACGAACGTCGACGGCGCCTCCCGCACGCGGGCACCTGCGGCGACCGCTCGATCGGTGGCGGCGTCGACGTCGGGCAGATACAGGCCTATCGAATAGCAGTCCTCGTCGCCGTCGGGAGCGGGGATCAAGCCGTATGCAGGCGAGGGCTCGCCCAGCTGCAGGATGCCGAGTCCGAAGTCGAGACTCGCATGCACGACGAGGCCGCCGAACTCGGTGACGTCCATGATCCGTGCGCCGAACACGTCGCGGTAGAACTCCAGGGCCGCCTTCGCGTTCACGACGGCGAGGAACGGGGTGAGGCTGGTGGCGGTGTTGGGGCGGCCGTTCGTGGTGTGCGCGCCGGTCACGCCCGTGATGCTCTCTGTGGTCATGACGCGAGGCTACGCAGGGCGCGCGTGGATGCGCTTGGACATTCACGACAGTCCGGCCCGGACGCTAGTCTGACCCGATGACCGATCGCACTCGGGGCGCGCTGTTCCCGGCCGAGCTGCCGCGTTTCACGCGTGTCACCCCGGATGCCGAGGTCGCCGATCTCGTCGAGTGGTACTGGGTCCCCGAGTGGGATCTTCCCACGGGGCATACCTCGGCACAGCGTGTGCTGGCGTATCCCGCGACGAATCTCGTGGTCGAGCCCGGGGGTGTCGCGCTGCATGGCGCCACGACCCGGGTCACCGAACGGGTGCTCTCCGGGACCGGGTGGGCCGTGGGCGCCGTCCTGCGTCCGGCGGCCGCCGCGGTGCTCAGCGGCACGCTCGCCGAGCTCGTCGACGCTTCGACCGCGGTGGACGCGTCAGGGCTCGCCGCCGCGGTGGCCGCGGTCATGCCCGGGAATGCGCGGCGTGCCGCGGGGCTTGTCGGGACATGGCTCGACCAGCGCATCGGCGTGCGCACCCCGCGGTCGCGCCTGGCCAACGACATGGCGCGACTGCTGATGACAGATGCCGAGGTGCTGCGCGTCGAAGACGCGGCATCCCGCCTCTGCGTGTCGGTGCGCACGCTGCAGCGGCTCGCGCACCGCACCGTCGGGCTCCCTCCGGCGGCGATGATCCGGCGGCGACGGCTGCAGGAGGCCGCACAGCGCGTGCGCGAGCATCCCGAGGAGCCCCTCGCCGACATCGCCGCCGCCCTCGGATACAGCGACCAGGCGCATCTAGCGGGCGATTTCCGTGCGGTGCTGGGCTTCACCGCGTCGTCGTATCGCGGGTGAGCATCAGGACCCGGCTGCCTGCGTGACGCGCCTCTTCTCGCGCACGTACACCTCGCGCCTGACCCGCGCGACCACGGCGCCCGACCCGTCGACGATGTCGGTAGCGAACCACTCCAGCACCTTCACGCCACCCGCCGCGCGCCTGCGGATCTCGGCGATCCGCGCCGGTGGCACCTCGAACCGTGCGGTGAGCACGCCACGACCGGGGGTGAGGAACTCGATCTCGCCCTTCGTGTCCCATACGACGTAGTCGCGACCGAGCTGGTGCATGACGAGCATGAAGAAGTACGGATCGGTCATCGCCGACATGGCGCCGCCGAACGCCGTCTTGACGTAGTTGCGCGTGAGGACGTTGACGTGCAGCTGGACGGTCGCACTCGTCCAGTCATCGGCGAAGCCTCTGACGCGGATGCCGCTGAACAGGTTCGGCAGCCAGAGGCTCATGGCGATCTTGAGGCGTCGGGGAGTGACACGCATGACAGCCAGTCTGCCCTGCCGCGCCGGCGGAAGGACATCCGCGGAGGTCGCTTTCAGTATTGTTCTAGTTGTAATAGAATAAGGGGCAGTGGAGGGAACATGCTGATCCGGATCGATGCCGAGAGCACGCTGCCGCTGTTCGCGCAGATCGCCGCCTCGGTGCGGGCAGACGTGCTGGCCGGCCGGCTGCGCCCGGGCGATCGTCTTCCTGCGGCTCGTGAGGTCGCGACAGCAGTCGACGTGAACGTGCACACCGTGCTGCGGGCGTACCAGGAGCTGCGCACCGAGGGGCTCGTCGATCTGCGTCGGGGCCGGGGCGCGGTGATCTCGGCCAGCGCCGCCCCCCTCGCAGAGCTCGCCGACGGCATCGCCGAGCTCGTACGACGCGGCGCGCGCCTGGGCGTGAGCCCGGCCACCCTCGCCGCACTGATCAAGGAGATGACGCCATGACCGACCTCACGCCCCCTCATCACGTGGCGGCGGTGCCGATCGCCGATCTGCGGCGTGCACGACGAGGACTTCTGCTGGTGGGCCTGCTCGCGCCCGTCGTGCTGACTGCGATCGCCGTGACCCTGATCGCCGTGTGGCTGCCGCAGCTCCCGGATCCCGCCGCCACGCACTGGGGCGTGCACGGCGTGAACGGCTTCGGCGCCCCGGTGACCTATGTGTGGCTGGCCGCAGGCGTCCGCCTGGGCATCCCCGTGCTGATCGTCGGAGGCATCCTGGCCGGGATGCGTGACCAGTGGGGAGGGGCTGCGCGGCTGCTCGGCGCGGTCGCGCTCGGGCTGTCCGGATTCAGCGCGGTCACCAGTGCCGGGTCGGTGGCGATCCAGCGTGGGCTGGCGCGCGCGACCGATGCCGGAGGCATCGGCGGGGTGCTGGTGGCCGCGGTCATCGTCCTCGCCGTGCTGGTGGCCGCGGGCTGGCTCGCACAGCCGCATGTGCGTCCCACTCCCGGCGCGCCGCTGCAGCCCGCGCACGTCGCGTCGATCTCGGCGGGGGAGCGGGTGGTATGGATGTCGACCGCGATGATGTCGCGCGTCGCGATGGTGTTGATCTCGATCGCCATCGTGCTGGTCGTCGGGATCACCGCCGTGATGGTCGTGCAGGCGTCGGAGGGTGCGTGGATCCCGGTGCTGACCCTGCTGCTGATCGGGTTGGCGTTCGCCTCGTCGGCGTCGTTCCGGGTGCGAGTGGGCCCCGACGGGCTCTCGGTCCGTTCGCAGATCGGCGTGCCGCGCACGCATGTGCCGCTGGCCGAGATCAGCGCGGTGCGCGCCGTGGAATGCAGCCCGTTCGGAGAGTTCGGGGGCTTCGGATGGCGCATCGGGCTCGATGGCCGCACCGGCATCGTGCTGCGGCGCGGGCCCGCCATCGAGGTGTCGCGACGCGACAGGCGGCCGCTCGTGGTGACGGTGGACGGCGCCGAGGTCGGAGCAGCGCTGCTGCAGGCCTATCTCGACCGCGAGGCTGCACGCCCGGCATCCGCGCCTCCCGCATCCGCGCCCCCGGAGCGCGGCGTGCCGGGAGAGGAGGGCCGGTCATGAGCGATGTGCAGGGCCGCGCCGAAGGCGCGCACGGCGCCACGCGCCCCGGTGCCGTGGCGATCGTGACGTATGTCCTGGTCGCGTGCGCGCTGGCCTGGCTGGTCGCGCTGCCGCTGTGGCTCTCCGGCCAGGGACTGCGATCGCCGTGGACCGGGCTGATCCTGCCGGCGATGATGCTGACCCCGACGATCGCGATGCTCGTCGTCGTGTTCGCGCGGCACGCGCCGCGCACGCAACGGCTGCGCTTCCTCGGGATGTGGCCGCTACGCCCAACGGGACGATTCATCGGGATGCTGGTGATCGCCTTGCTGGCGGCGTTCGTCGTCGTCGCGGTGACCACGGGGGGCGCCGCAGCCCTCGGACTCGTCCGCCTCGCTCTCGTGGACTTCTCCGGCTATGCCGAACAGCTCTCCGCAGTGGTTCCCGGTGCCGCGCTGCCGCCGATGGGCGTGCTCGTGACCGTGCAGCTGCTGTTGATCCCCGGCGGCGCGCTCGTCAACAGCGTCCTGACCACGGGCGAGGAGCTCGGTTGGCGCGGATGGCTGCTGCCCGCACTGCGGCCGCTGGGCACCTGGCCGGCGCTCGTGATCACCGGGGTGGTCTGGGGCCTCTGGCATGCGCCGATCATCCTGCTCGGCTACGACTTCGATCGCCCCGACCTCACCGGAGTGCTGTTCATGGTGGGCGGGTGTGTGGCATGGGGCGTGCTGCTGGGATGGCTGCGGCTGCGCAGCGCCTCGGTGTGGCCCGCGGTGCTCGCGCACGGCTCGCTGAACGCGGCGGGCGGTCTCGTGCTGCTGCTGCGCGCGGCCGGGGAGCAGCCCGATCTCGCGATCGTCGGGCCGCTGGGCGTCGTGGCGTGGGTCGTACTGGCCGTGCTGGTCGTCGTGCTCGCACTGACCCGGCAGTTCCGTCGACAGCCGGCGCCCCTGCCACCGCGCCCGAGCGTGCCGGCTGCGCTGCCGCTCCCGCCCGGGGCGTGACATTCGCGCGCGCATCGGGGAAGATCGCAGGATGGTGCTGCGACTGACTACCGTCCTCGAACCACACGGTCCCGCCACAGCGATCGAGCTGACCGACGAGCAGGTGGAACAGCTGGGCGGAGGCAGACGGGCAGCCGTGCAGGTGACCATCGGCGAGAGATCCGCGCGCCTGCGACTGGCGGTCATGGGCGGGCAGAACCTGATCGGGCTCTCCAAGGCCGCTCGCGCGGAGCTCGGCGTCGAGATCGGCGACTGCGTGGACGCCGAGATCGCGCTGGACACGGATGTGCGCGCCGTCGTGCTGCCAGACGACCTGGCCCGCGCCCTGGATGCCGATCCAGCGGTGCGTGCGGCGTTCGAGGGACTCGCCTACACGCATCGCAAGGAGCACGTGCGAGCGGTCACCAGCGCGAAGCAGCAGGCCACCCGCGAACGACGGATCGTCGCGGTGATCGAGAAGGTACGCGCCGGCACCGCGTGAGGGCGGCAGCGCCAGCGAGGGTCCATCGCGGTGCCGGCGTCCCCACCGGCGAACATCGCCGGCCCATCGAGCGGTATCGCGGCCGCGATGCGGCGCCGATGGTCGTCGTCGAGCCCGGCGAGTGCGTCGATGCCGTCGACGTCGTACCAGCCCACGTCGGTGAGCTCGCCATCGGCGGGATGCGGGTCGCCGCAGACCCATTCGCACCGGAAGGTGAGAGTGAGATAGTCGACCTCGTCGCCGTTCGCGTACGTGACGCGCGGCATCTGGTGCACGAGGGCGAGCCGGGTCGCACGGCACTGGACACCGGCTTCTTCACGGACCTCTCGGACGGCAGCGTCTGCCGGCTCCTCGCCGGTCTCCACGATCCCCGAGACGGGCTGCAGCGCGCCGTTGTCCGCCCGCCGCCCGAGCAGGACCTCGTCGCCGCGGAGGACGATGGCCGTCACCCCGACGAGGGGGATCGGGGCATGGCCGATCACATCGCGGAGGCGGACGACGAAGTCGGGAGTCGGCATGCAGTGACCCTACCGGGCACGCGGAGGCGGATCATCCGAGGGCGGATCATCGCGCTGGTCGATCCGATGCCGCTTGTCGCACGGGTGGATCGGAGGCCGCTCACCACGGCGGCGGATCGGTGTCGGTGACCAGCCCGCTGGGGGAGTACCAGCGCACTTGACCGCTGTCAGGGTCGGTCTCGACGCGCCATCGGGTCTCGGTCTTGACCCGATGATGGGGAAGGCAGAGCGGGCCGGTGTTGCCGGCGGAGGTCTTTCCCCCGTGCTGCCATTCGACGCGGTGGTCGATGTCGCAGTCTCGCGCGAGCCGGCCGCATCCCGGGAATGCGCAGACGGGATCGCGGGCGCCGAGCCATCGAGCGAGCGCCTTCGGAACCCGGTAGACCTTGCGGTCAAGGTCGAGGACGGTGCCGTCGACGGGATGTGTGAGGATTCGCACCCAGCTGGTGGCCTCGCCGGCAAGCCTCTTCGCGGTGTCGAGGTCGATGGGGCCGTATCCGTGGAGGATCGCGGGTTCGTCGCCCTCACCGAGCAGCGTCAGCACCGGCACGGTGAGGGCGATGGCGGGCTTCGTGCGCGTGACGGGTATGCGGTCGCTTCCGATACCGGGCTCGGTGCGGGTGAGCAGGTCGAGCGCGACGTCCGTGCGCACCTGGGCGAGGGTGCGGGTCTCGCTGTCTTGGGATGCGAGGTGTCGCGCGGCCTGGTCCGCTCGGGTGTACGCCGCGTGGATGTCGGCCGCGGGGCCGTAGACGCACAGCGTGGCCATGCCGTCGAGGTCGTTGCTCGTCCAGAGCGTGCGATCCTTGCGAGCACGGGAGTGGCGGGCATCGATCGACTCCCGGTGGACGCGCTCCCTGGTCGCTCGTGCGCGGGTGCGGAACTTGCCGGCCGGCAGCGCCTGCGCGGCCGTGAGGATCTGCGCATCGAACACCGCCCAGACGGAGGGCTGCTCCGGGTCGTCGGTGGAGCGGTGTTCGTCGGCCGGGCCGTGCTCGTCGGCCGGGAGGGTGGCGGCGTAGGAGGCGACTGTCGCCGCGTTGCGCTCGTCGACGGTTCCGGCTTGGAACGCGGCCCACACGCGCGGGCAGCGTTCTCGTAGCACATCGGCGTCGTGTGCGCGGCCACGGATCGTGACCTCGGAGATGCGGGTGCGCACCGCCAGGTCGGCCACGGCCGCCCGGACGGCGAACTCGCGCCGCTGCGCGCGCACCTGCGCGATCGTGCGGCCGCGCGGATCGACCCAGCGTGGATCGACCCAGCGCGGGTCGAGGCTCGGGTTGAGGCTCGGGTCGAGGCTCGGGTCGGGCCCGCACCACGGATCGGGACAGTCCGCCGCGTCGGCGAGGACCCGGGCGAACAACGCATACTGGCGCGCCGCGAGCCGCCGCAGGTCGGTGGTGACCTCGTCGACGTCGTCGACGGACCGATCATGCGCGGCGCCGGAGGTGAACACGTCTTCGCCCCATGCCTGCTGAGCGGGCAGCTCCCCGGGCTGCAGCCAGTCGGACTCGTCGATGAACCGGTCGGGGTCGAGCCACTCGACGCATGGTTCGCTCGCTTGGATGTCCATACTTCGACAGTAGAACGAACCTCCGACACTGGGAGGCGTGTGCCGGGTGTCGTTTCGACTCGCTGCGCTCGCTCAACGACCGGGGGGCGTGTGCGGGTGTCGTTTCGACTCGCTGCGCTCGCTCAACGACCGGGAGGCGCGTGCGGTGTCGTTTCGACTCGCTGCGCTCGCTCAACGACCGGGGGGCGTGTGCGGGTGTCGTTTCGACTCGCTGCGCTCGCTCAACGACCGGGAGGCGCGTGCGGGCGTCGTTTCGACTCGCTGCGCTCGCTCAACGACCGGGACTGCGCTCGCTCAACGACCGGGACGTCGCTCGCTCAACGACCGGACGCCGGCATCGGCGACGCCGCGGTCGCCTCGCTAGACTCATCCACGGACCGACGACGCTCCGAGATCCACCTCCCACAACTCAAGGAGTCACCGTGGCACTTATCGAGGCAGTCAACGCGCGCGAGATCCTGGACTCTCGCGGCAACCCGACGGTCGAGGTGGAGGTGCTGCTCGATGACGGGATCGTCCAGCGCGCGGCCGTGCCCTCCGGCGCGTCGACGGGAGCGTTCGAGGCGTACGAGCTGCGCGACGGCGACAAGAGCCGTTATGGCGGAAAGGGCGTCCTCAAGGCCGTCGCCGCCGTCGTCGATGAGCTCGGCCCGGCCGTCGAAGGCGTGGATGCCGCCGAGCAACGCGTCATCGACGAGATCCTCATCGACACCGACGGCACCGAGAACAAGTCACGCACCGGTGCCAACGCGATTCTCGGCGTGAGCCTGGCCGTCGCCAAGGCCGCCGCCGACAGCGCCGACCTGCCGCTGTTCCGGTACCTGGGTGGGCCCAACGCGCATGTCCTGCCAGTGCCGCTGTTCAACGTCATCAACGGCGGCGAGCACGCCGACAACGGCATCGACATGCAGGAGTTCTTCCTCGCGCCGATCGGCGCGTTCAGCTTCGCCGAGGCACTGCGCTGGGGCGCGGAGACCTACCACGTGCTCAAGGGCGAGTTGAAGGCCGCGGGCTTCTCGACGGGCCTCGGCGACGAGGGCGGCTTCGCCCCCGACCTGCCCAGCAACCGCGAGGGTCTCGACTTCCTCGTGAAGGCCATCGAGAAGGCCGGCTTCACACCCGGCACCGACATCGCGCTGGGGCTGGATGCCGCGGCCACCGAGTTCTTCGCCGACGGCGTGTACACCCTCGACAAGAAGCAGTGGAGCGGCCCCGAGCTCATCGAGTACTACGCCGGACTCGTCGACGCGTACCCGATCGTCACGATCGAGGACGCCCTCGCCGAAGACGACTGGGACAACTGGAAGCTGCTGACCGAGAAGCTCGGCGCGAAGATCCAGCTCGTCGGCGACGACCTGTTCGTCACGAACCCCGAGCGCCTGGCCAAGGGCATCGACCTGGGCGTCGCGAACTCGTTGCTGGTCAAGGTGAACCAGATCGGCACGCTCTCGGAGACCCTCGACGCCGTGGAGCTCGCGCACCGGTCGGGCTACACCACCATGTTCTCGCACCGTTCCGGCGAGACCGAGGACACCACGATCGCCGACCTCGTCGTCGCTGTGAACTCGGGTCAGATCAAGAGCGGCGCGCCCGCACGCAGCGAGCGCGTGGCGAAATACAATCAGCTTCTGCGCATCGAAGAGGAACTCGGCGATGCGGCGGAGTTCATCGGCCGCGCCGCGTTCCCGCGCTACAAGGGCTGACGCCGGCATCGGCAGGGAAGGGGGAGTCATGGTCCGAAGGCCGACTCCCCCTTCTTCCGTCACCGGCGCGGGCGCGCCGAGGAAGGATGCCACGCGCCCGCTGCCCCGGCAGGATGCGGCACGCCCGCCGCGGCGGCAGGTGGATGTGCGGGCGTGGCTGGCAGGTTCTCGCCTGTCGGGTTTCACCGCTATCATGCTGGCGCTCGTGGTGATCGCCGTGTTCGTCCTGGTCCCCACGATCGGCACGTACGTGGGGCAGCGTCAGCAGATCGCCGCACTCGAGCAGTCCGTGCAGGTCACGAAGGATCAGGTCGCCGATCTGAAGCGTCAGCGCGCGCGCTGGGACGATCCCGCCTACATCACCACGCAGGCACGTGAACGGCTCTACTTCACGAGGCCCGGCGAGATCGTCTACCTCGTCGACGACGACCTTCCCACCACCGACATCCCGAAGGAGAAGGCGCCGGTCAGCGGTGAGGTGGAAGCCACCCGCACCGACTGGATGTCGCAGCTCGTGCGCTCGGTCGCCCAGGCGGGGCTGGCCAAGACGGCGGCTGTCGGCGATGGTGTCACGCCCGGACAGGGCTCGTCGTCGGGCGCCGGTGCCGGACGGTGACCCAGCGGTCTTTCGGACGACCCCGATAGCCTGGACGACGTGACCACCCCGCCGTTCGCCCCTGTCAGCGACGCCGACCTCGCGGTGCTGCGCGTGCAGCTGGGCCGCCCCGCGCGGGGCGTCGTCGGCATCGCCGCGCGATGCGTGTGCGGCAACCCGACGGTGGCGGCCACCGCGCCGCGCCTGCCTGATGGCACGCCGTTTCCCACGTTCTACTACCTCACGCATCCAGCGGCCACCGCAGAGATGTCCCGGCTGGAGGCCGATCACGTGATGCGTGAGCTGCAGGACGCGCTGGGCGATGACGAGGAGATGCAGCTCGCCTATCGTCGTGCGCACGAGGCGTATCTCGCCGATCGGCTCGGCTTCGGCGAGGTGCCCGAGATCGCCGGCATCTCCGCCGGCGGGATGCCCGCCCGGGTGAAGTGCCTGCACGCTCTGGCCGCCCACGCGCTGGCCGCCGGCCCCGGGGTGAATCCCGTCGGCGATGCCGCGCTGGAGCGCTCGGTCTGGTCGCCGCAGCGTTGCGCGTGCGCAGATCCCGGGCCAGGGCTCGGGGGAGCGGCGTGATCCGGCGTCTTGCGGCCGTCGCGCTGGCCGGCGCCGTCGCGGTGCTCGCCTGCACCGCGGCATCCCCCACGCCCGATCCCGGTTCAGGCGGCGACTCGGCCTCGCCGCGCGCGCAGGAGTACTGGCTCAGCGAGTACGGCATCGAGAAGGCGTGGGACGTCACCGAGGGCAAGGGCGTGAAGATCGCCATCATCGACACCGGCGTCGGGCACGCGCCCGAGCTCGACCCGGCCGTCGTCGACGGCACCGACGTCTCGGGTGCGGGAAGTCCCGACGGGCGCACTCCGGTGGGTCCCCCTGACGAGAAGAACCATGGCAGCTATGTGGCCTCGCTCGCGGCCGGACGTGCCGCCGGCGGCGACACCGACATGATCGGGGTCGCACCGCAGGCCGACATCCTCTCCATCTCGGTCGGCTTCGGCGGGAGCTCGCAGGTGCCGTTCACCGAGCAGGTCGCGACGGCGATGCGCTGGGCGGTCGACCACGGAGCGAAGGTCATCAACCTCTCGTTCACCACGAACACGCTGTCGTGGGATGAGAGCTGGGACGACGCCTTCATGTACGCGTACACGCACGACGTGGTCGTGGTGGTCGCGGCGGGCAACCGCGGCAGCGGCACCGACATCGTCGGCGCGCCCGCCACGATCCCCGGCGTGCTCACGGTCGCCGGGGTGGATCCGACGGAGCATGCCAGCGTCGAGGCATCCACCCAGGGCATCACGATCGGGGTCGCCGCCCCCAGCGAACAGCTGCTGGGCGTCGCCCCCGGCGGCGAGGTCATGGTCTGGGAGGGCACGAGCGGCGCCGCGCCGATCGTGTCGGGGATCGCCGCCCTGGTGCGAGCGGCCCACCCGGAGCTGAACGCGGCGAACGTCATCGAGCGGATCACCAAGACCGCGCGCCTGGCCCCGGGGATGAAGAAGGCGCCGAGTCCGCTGTACGGGTACGGGCTGGTGGATGCCGCAGCCGCGGTGTCCGACGACGTGCCGCTGGTCTCGGGCGGCCCGGCCGACGAGCTGAGGGACTGGATCCGCGTGTACCGGCGTGCCCAGGTCTCACCGCAGCCGACGCCGACTGAGAAGTCGGTGCAGGTGCCGCCGTTGCCGCATGCGGACCCGGTGTCCAGTCCGGTATCGGCTCTGCTCCCGGATCGTGAGAGGGTGCTGTACGGCAGCCTGCCACTCATGGCCGTCACGGCGCCCGCTATACTGGTAGCGCTCGGCGTCACCGTTGCTGCCAGGCGCATTCGTTCGGCGCGCTCTTCTCGCACGCCTCGCCGCACAAAACTCTAGGAGTTCTCCCCACCGTGAACACCGCCGTGACCACTGTCCCCCGGATCCTCATCGTCGGCGGTGGATACGCCGGCTTCTACACCGCCTGGAAGCTGGAGAAGCATCTGCGCAAGGGCGAAGCAGAGGTCACCATGGTCGACCCGCTGCCCTATATGACGTATCAGCCCTTCCTGCCGGAGGTGGCGGCCGGCTCCATCGAGCCGCGTCACGCCGTCGTCTCGCACCGCCGGCACCTGAAGCACACGACCGTCATCAACGCGAAGGTGACCGGCATCGATCACGCGCACAAGACGGCGACGATCACGGGGCCCGATGGGGAGAGCTGGCAGCACGAGTACGACCAGATCGTGGTGACCGCCGGTGCGGTCTCGCGCACGTTCCCGATTCCCGGCATCGCCGACAACGCGATCGGGCTGAAGACCATCGAAGAGGCCGTCGCGGTGCGTGACCGGTTGATGAGCAATTTCGACCGGGCTGCGGCGATGCCCGCCGGGCCCGCGCGTGACCGACTGCTGACCGTGATCGTGGTCGGCGGTGGGTTCGCCGGCATCGAGGCGTTCGCCGAGCTGCGCTCGGTGGCGTCGGCGTTGCTGAAGAACTACCCGCAGCTGACGTTCGACGACACGCACTTCCACCTCATCGAGGCGATGGGCCGGATCATGCCGGAGGTGTCGCTGCCGACCAGCGAGTGGGTGCTGAAGTCCCTTGCCAAGCGTGGCGCCTATGTGCATCTGGACACCCAGGTGACCAGCGCCGTCGGCGGCGACGTCGAGCTGTCCACCGGTGAGGTGTTCTCCAGCGACCTGATCGTGTGGACCGCCGGTGTGATGGCGAACCCGACGGTGGTGCGCGGTGGTGACCTGCCGGTGGAGGAACGTGGCCGCATCCGCACCCGTGCCGACCTGCGCGTGGGCACGGCCGAAGAGGCCGTCGAGGGTGCGTGGGCGGCCGGCGACGTCTCGGCTGTGCCGGACCTGACCGGCGGCGGCGTGGGCGGCTACTGCGTGCCCAACGCGCAGCACGCGGTGCGTCAGGCGAAGTTGCTGGCCAAGAACCTTGTCGCCGTGCTGCGCGGCGAGACGCCCAAGGACTACGTTCACAAGAACCTCGGCGCCGTCGCCGGCCTCGGGCTGTACAACGGCGTGTTCCAGTCGGGCAAGCTCGCGTTGAAGGGCTTCGTCGCCTGGTGCGCGCACCGCGCCTACCATGGCCTGGCCATGCCGTCGTGGGAGCGCAAGTGGCGCGTGCTGTGGGGCTGGTGGAACAACTTCTGGCTGGGCCGCGACATCGTGAGCCTGGAGGCCGTGCAGACGCCGCGCGCCGTCTTCGAGCAGTTCGCCGCGCGCCCGCGTCCGCCGCAGCCCGCGGAGGCCGCGCCCAAGAAGGACGACGTCAAGAAGGCCTCGGGGAAGAAGGACGCTTCCGCCAAGGAGCCCACGAAGGCCCGAGCCAGCGCCTGATCGATGGTGCCCGAGGGCCCGTGCCGACGATGTCGGCGCGGGCCCTTGCCGTATCGCGGCTAGGCTGGCGGCAGCGTCTGTGCGGATGGTGCGCCCCCATAGCCCAACGGCAGAGGCAGGCGACTTAAAATCGCTTCAGTCTGGGTTCGAGTCCCAGTGGGGGCACCACAAATCATGATGCCCGAGGCGACCCCGGTGCGCTAGCCTGGCGGGGACCGGGGAGGTTTCAGCTTCCTCTTTCACCCGACCGGTCATTGGCTGGATTCCAGCAGCACCGTCCCACATGGCTCAGTGCCGACGCGAATGTGGGACGGTGTCTGGACCGCGAGATCGGGCTCGCCATTGATCTGACTCGGTGGCTGTCGATGGTGCAGCATACGGTGACGCCTCGGGGCCGCCTCCAGGGCTCTTCCCCTGCCCCGGATTCCAACGCTAATGTCAGCAGCGGGGATGCTCACTGGGGAGGGCAAATGGCTGCTGGGGGACGGATCGTCGGGCTGGACGGGCTACGGGCGCTTGCGATCGCGCTCGTCCTGGTGGACCATGCGGTGGCGCCACGCTTCGCGGGCGGCGGGATCGGTGTTGCGATCTTCTTCGTACTGTCGGGATATCTGATCACGTCGCTGCTGCTGCAGGAGCGGGAACGTTCCGGGCGGGTTCGTCTCGGATTGTTCTACGCGCGACGAGCGCTCCGGCTGTGGCCGGGCTCCTGGCGATGCTGGCCGTCACCGTGGTCATGGGCGCGGCGGCGATGCACGCCGTCGTCGCGGGTACCTACCTGACCGACATCTCCAACACACTCGGCCATGCCATCTACCCCTACGGGCACACATGGTCGCTGGCCGTCGAGGAGCAGTTCTACCTGGTCTGGCCGGTGCTGCTGCTCCTGCTTCTCCGGGTCCCGAAGTCTGTGCGCGTGGGGGTCGTCAGCGCCGCGATCGCCGCCAGCCT
>ERZ778017.2538-NODE-2538-length-14585-cov-5.309635_pt1 | contig 14585 bp, 8 predicted proteins | sample MGYA00375747_ERZ778017 | MGnify/ENA primary metagenome ERZ778017 (study PRJEB29350, sample SAMN05509838) | bioreactor metagenome | biome: bioreactor; material: wastewater | place: South Africa: University of Cape Town | collected 2014-03-17 ...
CAACAGTACCGGTTAAAATCTTACCTCTGATAGAGACATTACCAACGAATGGACATTTCTTGTCAATGTAAGAACCTTCAATAGCAGCCTTTGGGGTCTTGAAACCTAAACCAACATCTTTATACCATCTCTTGGTCTTTCTGTTAGCTTTAGCTTTTGGGTTAGTGAAGATGTGTGGTTGCTATAAAGTTAGTATGAATTCCAATATGGTAATTGGCGTAGTGGTCTCAAACTGAAAAAGTGAAAATAGATTTGGACTTGAGACATTATCGATATCTGGAAATAAACATATGAAACAATGCAATACAAAACAAAATGAATGGTTAAAAAGACACCTGTAGTAATTTCTGAATGTTTGACACTCATTGGAGATTAGATTAAGAAACTTGGACAATTTTCAAACAATATGAATTTACATCAAAACCTTCAAATTTTTCAGTGAGTCGAACAACACCACGACGTGAGCAAGAATACAAACCTTTTGGAAAGCTCTTTCAGATTGAACGGTTAATTCAGTGGCCATCTTGTCTAATACAAATTGCTTATATTAAGTATCAAAATTTTCAATAATTAAATATATAAAAATTTTATGAAAAACTTCGTTACCCTAGCCAGACCGCACAGTACGAAATCGCACTAACAAAAAAAATTTCAAATTCCTGCAGGTCTTGATTGAGGGTAGTAGCCCTAATGAACCAGAATGTCAGTTATATGTCACGTGAACTATATTGGACCCCAATAGCCTATTTTGGCAGAAACGCATCTTGGGATACCGTTGTCGCAAGTCGTGACACAACGCTTTTGCGACAAAAGAGTTTGTGGCCAGCCTTGCCTCTAATATACACTAATTGTGGAACCATGTATGGAGAATATTCACAATACCAGCCACAGGAGCACCGATTTCTAAGATTGTTGTTTCGCAAGAAGGTTGGAGAGACTCTCAATAGATCAGTAGTAACAACAACTCATTACCGTATCATCGACACTCTTCGATTGTTGTATAGCTGTGCTTTTGTAGGTGAAATTAAACAGGTCATGCTAAACCAAAGAAAGTTTCCCAACCCTCTTCCTTCCTGATACGGAAGTGTACACCTACCACAAACTTATCTTTAATGAGACTAATTTAACAAGATTACAACAGTAGACAATAGATAGAGAGCAAGGGATGAAATGAATTCATCCAGCAACAGTAACATATCGTCGAAGTACAACCTTCCCAAGTTTCGAGCTTCGTCATATGGATCCGATGTTAATGGTGCCTCCGCCAACAATTCGTTTCAGAATGTGTCATATATTTTACCAAACAGAACAGTATCATCGTCTTCAACCACGATACTGACCCCTTCAAACAGGAAGCGTGGAAGCAATACTCAGTCCATCAAGAAACAGGATTTAAATGGCAAGTTATCCAAGAATGGAAGGTTGATAAAGTCAAAGTTATTGAACTTGCACCAATCTCTGAAAGTGGTCACATCCTTAATTGATGAATCCCAACCATTTAACTTAGTTAATGATAAATATGATTATTCGGTATTTACATCGTATCCTAATGTCGAGAATTCGGTGCCTCCAAACGTCAAACAATCTCAGGTAAATGCGTGGGAGTCAGCTGAACAAGTTAGCAAGAATTTAATCTTTAACGATTCTGAAGATGATCAGAGTGATGATGAATTTGATGGCTTTAATCATCCACAAATTCAAGCAAGTGAAGCATCACCTAACCACGATCTCAGTACCAATCCTAAACTTGAACCCTCAGAAATTTCCGGATATAATAGAGAGGAAAATTGGTTGAATAAAATAATCAAGTCAATCCCCGGATATTCCAAAGGCGAACTCGAAATTGTTTTGAAGTCGTACTGCGAAAATTTATCAGAGGCAGAAGAAAAACAACTCATTTATGACTATAAAAAGAGTTTCCAGACAAACCAAGAAAAGTTATTTAATCAGTCCAGTTCGTTACAACTCAAACGCCAAATTCAAGTGAATCAAAAGAAGAGTCTCTTACGGCAATTTTTTGGTTATGCCAACAATTTAAATCAGAATTACATCACAAACAACACCTCATATTCATCCATTGATAATGTCAAAAATATTCAAAAGTTGTTCCACGATGACAAAGAAGAAATCAACTCGTTGATATACGAAAAACAGCAGTTTGACAATCAATTAAAACTCATAGATCAACAACAAGTGCCGTTCGATGATACCCATAGGAAGAGACGATACAAGAAGCTGGATACCGAAACAGAAGACCTCATTCAAGTGCAATCATTAGCTAGTAAAAAGCTAGATGAAATCTACGACAGTCATATAGCCAGTTATGAACAAGTGAGCGATGATGAAATTGAACTCGATCTTGACCCTGGTGCTCAGGATGAATTGCTGCAAATAATCACCAAGAACTTGAGGAAGTATATCAAAGACAATGACGAATAGACGAAAAAAGGAAGATACAAAATACATCAAGTCAAGACCTCGATGCACAAAGATACTCTATTTGAGTCATTTGACCAAATAAACCGAAGCAGTTTACATGTTGCAGCCATGGTTTAATCTAGCATTTTACTTACCAGGTGAAATTTACTGGTGGATACACTTCCACAACCGTCGCAGTCGTTGCGGTCTGCGTAGATGACACGCTTCTAGCCAGAGAAACGACATACAACAGGTACCAATGAGAGATGATACAGGATGGGCAATTACAGGATTAGTAATTACAGGAATAGGGTTAAGCACAACACAAGAAATATACACAATACGAACCAGACCAACAGCGTAAGAGTAGTACAGCAACAATAGCGGTAACAGTAATAGTGTAGAAGTGGGCTGTAGGCCACCGCCCAATTACTAATATTCTCATTACTACCCCTGGTCCCTGGGCTGGGGGTGCCCTCGGAACCACCAATCCGACCGCCACCGGGGGCAACACATTAGCAGCAACAAAATATAAAATCAAATATTGTCAACTAATGTTGAGGAATAGTATTGCTACCGTAAACAGGGCTCAAGCAATTCATCGGCATTTGAGTAGTAGTTCATCAGTCATGGCTCCTGTGAACAACATTGTGAAATCGTACGATTATTTGGTTATTGGTGGTGGTTCTGGTGGTGTTGCCTCGGCCCGTAGGGCAGCTTCTTACGGCAAGTCGGTCTTGTTAATTGAGTCCAAGTACAAACGGTTGGGAGGTACTTGTGTCAATGTTGGTTGTGTTCCTAAGAAGGTTATGTGGTACGCGTCGGATATGGCCCACAGAGTGAGCCAGCTTAAGAGCTATGGGTTGTCTTCTACCCAGCAAGAAATTAAGTATGGCGATTTCGACTGGTTGGGTATCAAGACCAAGAGAGATGCTTACGTCAAGAGATTGAACGGGATTTACGAGAACAACTTGGCAAAGGAAAATGTCGATTTTGTTTATGGATACGCCCAGTTCGTGAACGAAAAGGGTGATGTTGAAGTAACGTTGTCTGCTGACCAGGAGGTGAAATTTTTGGACAAGTCGTTCAATGCTAACGATAAATTGGTTTTTTCTGCTGATAATGTCTTAATTGCTACCGGTGGACAACCATCTGTTCCAAATGGTGTCCCAGGAAGCGAATTGGGGATTTCTTCTGACGGATTCTTTGAATTGGAAAAACAACCTAAATCGGTGTGTATTGTAGGTGCCGGTTACATTGCTGTGGAATTGGCTGGTATGTTCAGCAGTTTTGGCACAGACACCACGATTGCTATTAGAGGAGATACTGTTTTGAGACATTTTGATGAAGTCATTGCTAATGGTGTTACTGACCACTACATTGACAAGTTGGGTATTAACATCATCAAGAATTCTGGCTCAGTCAAGAAAATCGAGGCTGCCGAAGACAACATGAAGATTGTCCACTTAAACAACGGTGATTCTGTCAAGGTCGAAGAGGTTATCTGGACCGTGGGTAGAAAATCGTTATTGGGAATTGGCTGTGATAAAGTTGGTGTGAAATTGAACGAAAAGAACAAGGTCATTACCGATGAGTACCAGGTGACTTCAAACCCTAAAGTTTTCTCTTTGGGTGATGTTGTTGGAAAAGTGGAATTGACTCCGGTTGCCATTGCTGCTGGACGTAAATTAGCCAACAGATTGTTCTCCGGTAAGAAAGAGTTTGAAAATGACAAATTGGATTACGACAATATTCCTTCCGTTGTTTTCTCTCACCCTGAATCTGGTAGTATTGGTTTGACCACCAAACAAGCTATCGAGAAATACGGTGAAGAAAACATCAAGATTTACAACTCCAAGTTCACGGCAATGTACTATGCCATGATGGACAGCGATGATCTCAAATCTCCAACTGTGTATAAGATCATTTGTGCTGGCCCAGAAGAAAAGGTGGTTGGGTTGCACATTTTCGGTGATTCTTCTTCTGAAATCTTACAAGGGTTTGGTGTAGCCGTCAAGATGGGAGCCACCAAGGCTGATTTTGACAACTGTGTAGCCATTCATCCAACTTCTGCTGAAGAATTGGTTACCATGCGTTAAGAACTGTTGACTTTACATATGAATATCGTGTCTATTATGGTACATGTAATATACAATGACGATGTCAGTAGAATGTGCAAGTGAAGTAGAGTGCTGAACAGGTATTTGAATAAATACACTATTTCGTACTAGTAATATGACGTCCACACCAAGCAAATCGTGCTCGAATGAACTAAATATTGACTTTTACCACTGATGACATCGTTTCAGTTCATTGTTGGACTGATGGGAATGGACCTTGTCGACGAAACTACATTATTTAAGCCAGTCTAGGGTTTTTTGCTTCAGGTAGTTTGGTGCTGTTGGGTTTGCAGTCATTTTGTATCGCACAACATGCTGTGTTTGTTTCTTAGTGTTTCATTCTTTTTGGAGGAGGACCTCTTACTGGTGGTTTTGGCTTGTCACCAGGTTTCATGAAGAACATTGGAGCATTTTTCAAGATTTCTGGAATGGTGATGAATCGTATCATCGACCCCCTGATAAAAACTTGGTTCATGTAGCTGGTTTCCCCAGACCTTCCCTTAGTTATCACCACATCGTACATCAGCAAGTTCATATTGTCTTCATTTTCAAGAAGTTTACCCCGGTAAGTCTCACCATTTATGAGCTCAATGGAAATTATATGGCCCTGGGCCTCGTTAAGCAATCTCACTGGGATCCCCGACATCGATGGTGTGCTGGTGTAGAAGTACTAGTTTTAAGAGTAATTTTTCACTGGATGTTCTGTAGTTCGCGCACACGGCCGCAGACCACCGCGAACTACACGGCGGTGGCCCTGCACCAGCGTACCAACAAACCCTGTAGAACGAACCGTTTCGCACTAACACCATTACCAGGTTCACTACATAATCTCTAGCCAAGATCTCCATATGATTCCAAGTGGATTCGCTACCTAGCTGGACCAAGACAACCACAGCCATGAGCCTGCTAGGATCTGCGGTGTTATTTGTAGCAAGTTGCGAGTTTGCGTCGCACGCGAGCACCAAGCAGCTCCAGCGAATAGTTTCTCTGGCAGTAATATCCTCTTGCACCAATTGGATCAACCACCGAGTCCAATTATGATGCACTGGAGCACTACAACACCACGCTAAAGCACATTGTACCACGGTGTGACGTTGTAGACAGTAGGAGATTGTCGCACAACGCAAAACATAGCCTCTGGTGCACTGTGGTCGGACACCACATCCATTTGGTGAGGCTTCGAGGTACTACACCCAAGTTCGTACCTAAGTTCAGGTTCTTGGCTACAACAATTTTTACTTCTACTGCAAATTATTGTTTAAACCGTTTTATGGCATAGTGTCGTTTTCTACTACTTTCCACGATCAATACTGAGGTAGGCAAATTTACTACCATTTTTCGTTCCTGCAACATCTTGTATTACTATAGTTTTGTTCCGATTTATTGACGGCTTGTAGCCATGGTGGAGAAGAAGCGCAAGAGAGTTCCAGTATCTTGCTTAAATTGCAAAAAAAGGAAAGTCAAGTGTGATAAGGTCAAACCCAGCTGTGGAGGGTGTACCAAAAACGGAGTGGGCCATCTCTGTCAGTATCTAGAGCCTCATTGGTGTAAAGATGAAGACTCCGATAAGGACGCCATTATAATCAGCCAGAAGAACAAGATCCAGACCCTCCAGAACCAATTGGACCTATTGCAAGAAAAGTTAGCCCGATCTGGTGCCACCTGTCCAATACCTCCCGTCACAAACACCACATTGATCCCAAGCCATAATGAGTCCAATCCCATTCCCAGCCTAACTTCGGCTATTCCCCCTGTTCCAGTAAACTCCCACTCATCGCCGAACCATCCAGTAACAATTTTGAATAAACTACGACCCCTTTCCGTCACTTCACGAGACGAGTTCTTGATCTATTGCCAGTCCAACTACCAAATCGAACTAGTGAACAATAGAAAGTACTTTGTTGACAAGTACTCGTGGATGTCTCTTATTAAGCTAGATCCTCGTCTTATCAACCTTTGGCTTAAAATGATCCGGTTCCATCACTACTACATTATTTACAAACGATACCAACAGAACCAGAAAAATCCCCCAATGTTAACCTTGAACACAGCAGACAAATGCCCCGTGATCAAACCTTCCACCATCGTCACAAAACTGTCCGAAAGTAAATGTCCTGTAGTCAATGTCCAACCTACCCAAAGTGAAGATAAATCACAATGCCCTGTATTTGATACATCCCAACTAATCGATACCGAATCTAGCTCAAAAATGGTGTCGCCAACTCCAGCTCCTTTGCAGCCGGTGACTAATGGCTCAACGAGTGTGGCTCCTGAAACTGACAGCAATGGAATCTCCGAAAATCTTCTGCCAAATACCTTAGAGACAAGTATATCGTTGAGAATTTCCAGAGCCATGAATGTATTAAGAAACGTATGGGAATCCATGATCACGTTGGATAATTCAACTAAAATTAACGATCTACAGCTACATTTTTTAATGGAATTTTATTTCACTACTGAAGACTTGGTTGCTTTCGACTCGAGAAACATTTTTTCATTTTACCGATCAGAAATCACGGGAATAGTCATCAAAAGAGGCAACAGCGTCATGTTTGACTGCACTGGGTTCATGAAAGCAGAAAAGAACCACGCATTGTTGCAAGACATTTTGGTAAAAGGTAGTTACTTGTGCATGTTGGCAATAATTGTAGACGAGACTTTGACGTACTTAAGACGTCATTCGCTAGAATTTCCAACAACTCCGACCAGTATCCAATTTGCACAATTGTTTCCTTCACAAGCGATGGGTCAACCACAAAAAAGAGAAGTCACCAATATTTATCTGACCTTGGAAGACTTTTTGGCCAATTTGAGATGGAATAATAATTCAGAAAAAATATTGCGTCCATTCATGCCATTTGTAGTGGTAACAATAGCATGGATAAATCAACAAATACTTCATTACAACAAACGAGACCTGCCGCCTGATACGAGGGCGCGATTCACGGAAATTATGAAGTCGTTTTTTAAACTTCTTTTGAGTGAAGACGCAATGATTGAAATATGGAAAGATCCCTACTCTATCAGATTCAAGGATAGTTCAGTCAAAAGGGATTCAGATTTGGCAACTCATCTTACGTTTACTTGGACTGAGCTAGTCAGATTGAACAATTTGTTGACGTTCAAATGCGTTCCATTGGTGAAAAATTCAGAAGTATTGGATGGGTTAATTCGCCGGTTATATTTGAAAGTTGGTGAAGCAGATTACGCAAAATGCCATTTGACCTATCTTGAAGAACTAAAGTCAAAACAAACCAAATTCAAAGACTTGATAATAACTCTCAAAAGTCATTTTTTGCTTTCGAGGATTAATTATATTATTAATCATGGAACTATGTGTTTAGGAGATCCAAGAATAACAGTTGAAATGTTGCAGGATTTGATAACTGAAAGCATACAGCAGAGCAACATTGTTACCCAACTTAACGATCCATTAAAGAAATTTGAGTTATCGTGTTTGCTTCAATACTTGAGTTGTTACATAGCATATGTTATATTGTTACAGGGAGAAGAAAATAAAGACTCGGAGATAATATCGCTGGTTATTCCAGATTATTTTGTTCGCTTTGCCAAATTTATTGATTTCTTGGGAAATGAGGTACAACAAGATAGAAATACTCCAGTATCCCAATATACCTTGCTGATTGTTACCGACTTCATTACAAAATCCATGCAAGTCGTCACTGGTTTGTTGATTCGGATCAATTCTGAAGAAACCAACACTTCGCAAGACGTGTTGATGAAGAATCAAATCAAACAGTACGAAACATTTAAGCCGCTGCCACTCTCGATCACAGCATTAATCAGCAAGAACATGACCACGAGTATTGAGAATGCGATTGATTTGCTCCTGAAATCTTCTTACATAGATCAAGAAAAAATTGCCAAGCTCTCGAACAGATGGACAGATTACTTGACCATAACCTCTAAGGTCAACTACAGTGAGGTACACCGCCATTTACCAGAGCTAGCTGGTAAATTTTTCTCCAACGATCAATCCAGCAATGGTTTGCAACCGAAGACGAATCAGACAAACCATAGAGAGGGCATTATTCCAAGCGGAGAATTCCGTAGGTGTCCTATATCACATATTACCACAACCATGGATGACAATCCAGACGCACCCAAAATACTGGGTGTTTTAGCCCATCAATCATTAGACGCGAAGGCAGACCTAGACAGAAAGAGAAAGTGTCCGTTTGGACAAACACCGGCACCAAACACGAAATACAGCGCACTAGAGAATCCGGGACCCCAGAATGGCCAAATTATGACACCGGGAGGACAACCAATGAGGGTTGGAGCAGATGTTCCTTACGACAACAAGGTTCTAAATGGCCTAGAAAACCCCAAACCCGACATGTTTCCAGTTCCAACGTTTGATTTCAATTCGTTGTCCGAGTTGAACTTTGAATTTTTACAGCAAGATGTGCCGTTAGCTGACTGGAACTTAACCAATGACTTGCTCGGAGACATGAACTTCAACTTGTAGGTCACCATGGACCCCCAGCTGTAGATCTACAAACTATTGGACACTACTCCAGCTTGTGTTTCCTGAATCGCATTGTGAATTTAACTATAGTCCCATAACTTTTCACTTCATCATCTGATCTGCTGAAACATTTCTACAATCATGAACATAGTCCGAATCATACTACAAACGAACCGACCTATTTCCAGCAGACCAACCTGCGGTGTTTTGATGACGTAATAGAAGTCGCGATGAAGTGTGCTTGTGTTTTATGCGAAATCGTATATAGTGTCGCTAGTTGTAGCAAGCATGAATCCACATGCGAAAAGTGATTTTGAAAAATCTCGCTACAAAAATCAAGTTAGTAAACTGTAGGATAAAGTGGCCACAATGTATGGAATACGATCTCTAGCAGTCCGTGGCCCAATAAACGGGGTAAAGATGGCGCTGGCGTTGCGGAGTCCGGTTTTCAGAAACTCTGGTCGGTATATGTCTACTTCTGGTCCCACTAATGCTAAACGAGCTGGCTACAAAAAGTACTTTACCTATGGTATCGCCGTTGGGTTGATTGGAACGGGGTTATTTGCCACTAGTGACACTGCTAGACACTTCATGTTGACGTACGAGAGAGTGGGTATTGTTACTGTTGCTACGATCCGGTGTTTTATGCTATACAAAGACACGTTGGGACAGACATACGAAAGTCCCGAGGAACGGTGCAAAGCGTTAAGCAGCACTCACAAGCGAGCTGCTGAGATCACGTTGAAGGCAATAAGGAAAAATGGTGGGATCTATATCAAGTTGGGTCAGCACATCTCTGCCTTGACTTACTTGCTCCCAGTAGAATGGACAGACACGATGATTCCATTGCAGGACAGATGTCCTCGTTCTTCCATGGAGGAAATATCCGAATTGTTCAAGAGTGATTTGGGGAAATCGTTAGACGAGGTTTTCAGCGAATTTGACCCCAATCCTGTTGGGGTGGCCTCGTTAGCCCAAGTCCATGTAGCTGTGTTGAAGGACACTGGGGAGAAAGTTGCGGTGAAAATACAGCATCCAGCGTTGCAAGAGTTTGTTCCGTTGGATATTTATGTGACTCAGACGGTGTTTCATTTGATGTACAAGTTTTTTCCTGAATATCCATTAACTTGGTTAGGTGATGAAATGCAAAACTCCATCTACGTAGAATTAGATTTCACCAACGAGGCAGAAAATGCCATCCAAACAGCAAACGCGTTCAAGCCGTTGAAGAGACTTACTGCGTTGAGAATCCCGAAAGTTGTTCATGCCGAGAAACGGATCTTGATCATGGAACATGTAGCAGGTGCAAGGTTGGACGATATTGAGTATTTGGAAAAGCACAATATCAGCAAATCTGAAGTTGCATCTTGTTTATCGCACATATTCAACTGTATGATCTTTAAGCCGGGATTTTCGTTACACTGTGACCCTCATGGAGGAAATTTAGCCATTAGACACATTGATAAAAGGAAGTCAAAGAACGGTTTCAATTTTGAAATTGTTCTTTACGACCATGGATTGTACAGAACCTTGCCATTACAAATGAAGAGAGATTACTCGCACTTTTGGTTAGCAGTGTTGGATAACGATATTCCCAACATGAAGAAATATGCTGAAAAGTTTGCGGGAGTTACTGGGGAGCAAAAGTTTCAAATTTTTGCTGCTGCTATCACAGGAAGGGCTCCAGAGGAAGCATTGAATTACAATATAAACACATCGAGAACAGATGAAGAAATTGCCATGATTCAAAGCCGGTTGAATTCCGAACAGGGAGTTCTTGAAGATTTGATGGAAATTTTGAGCAGCATGCCGAGGTTAGTTTTGTTGATTTTGAAAACTAACGATCTTACTAGAAACTTGGACGAGAACTTGAAGAATCCACTTGGTCAGGTGAGGACATTCTTGATTATGGCCAACTATTGTGCAAGAACAATTTATGATGAACAGGTAGAAGAGATTAATGACCAATACGATTTGTATTCCTTCAAAGGAATGGTTCAAAGATGGAAATACTGGTGGGCATTCCAAAAACGACTCAGTGAGTTGTACGTTTATGATTTCATTCTCATGATAAAGAATATCTTCAGATTGAAACAGTATCTGTGAATCTACAGATGCTGAAATGCAAATTTTTTTAGAGTATTTATATAGGGATAGTTGTATATAGTTGATAGAACGTTAATGTGTATGATCGTCGTGATTAAACAAATCGTGATTAAACAAACACAGCAACAAAGCTCATCTGATATCGTGAAACGAAAAATGCAAATAATTAAGGATTGGGAGTCTATAAGTCTTTCTTGATCTTATCCAACAAGTTGTTAATTCTTGGACCCATTAAAGGTTGGCCCCTCGTGGTTCTTTTCTCGATTCGTTCTTTTCTCTTAAGTCTTTCGCTCTCTTTCTTAGCAATCTGTTTCTTTCTTTCTTGCACCTGCTCCAAGTCAGATTTCCGTTTGTCTTGCTTTCTCTGCTTCACTTTTTGTGCTCTCTCAGCAAAATTTAATGGTTTATTTTTGGGTTTTTCGTGGTTGCTATCTGTGTCCTTTTCATTATCAATACCTTCTTTCTCCAAGAGCTTAAAGTAATTCTTCCTTATTCTAGCTCTGTGAACAAGAGCTTTTTTGATTTCCCGGTTTTTATCTTCTCGGCTGATAAACTTGGATCCTGCCATTATGTTGATGGGGTTGTATGTGTAAAATCTATTAAAGTATACTATGATAACCTCACGGTGATAAATAATTTTGGTGATGAGATGCCGGTGTGTAGGAACACCATATTTAATAGACGAAACAAGTAACCCAAATTACTAGCACCTAAACCTCACTGATTTATTATATGCACATACTGTGTTAACTTGTTATGCTTACAGCTTTCCGTGTGGAAACCTGGGTGTCTTTCGGGTTCTAATTGGTCCAATGGGCCCAATACTAGGTTATCTGTACAACTGAGATACACCAACGTCCCACAGATCGGTTACAATGTTCTCTTTTCCTAGTTGCTTGACTGCTCGTGTTCACAGGGACTATTTGGCCGTTGTGGAGCAAACATGTTTTGGAATAGTAGTATTATTTCTCGGTAATGATATCATCAGTTGGTAATCAGCCACCTATTGTATATGGCACATTTGCAGCCATTACAAGACGAGAAGAGGAAACTTCAAATACTTCCCAAATTCACCAATTCCAAGTTACTGTATCGCAACACGCAGTTCTCTGTGCATATAGCTACTCAGGATGCAATTGTTGTGAAGTCTTGAAAACTATGGCATTTTACTGTTATCTATTTGTTATCGCACTTGATTTTCACGGTGCAATTTATTTATACCATACATGTTTTAGTAACCAACACAACAATGGCTGGTTCCAGTGGTTACGTCCCACTTACACAGAATAAAAGTGACGCGTCACCGTCGCAGAACAACCAGAACACCGAAAGTCTGGCGCAAGTGCCGTTTAAACTTGACCTGGACGACGACTTTGGTGATGATGTTATCACCAACCATGACGACGTTGAACTTGAAGCATTTGATTTTATAGAAGAGCCGGCTTCGTCCGGACCACCACAGGGGACGTCTGATATGAAGATGGCCTTCATGAATATGGCAAACTCGATTTTGGGTGCTGGGATAATTGGTCAACCATTTGCATTTAAGAACTGTGGGTTGGTAGGTGGCATTATCGTGATGGTGTTTTTAACGTTTTTGATCGATTGGACATTGAGGCTAATTGTCATCAATGCCGAGCTCAGTAACACCAATCTGTATCAAGATTTTGTCTATAAGTGCTATGGGAAATGGGGGAAAATCGTCCTCTTGGTGTCCATTTCATTCTTCGCCTACGGTGGATGTATGGCATTCTGTGTTATTATCGGAGATACCATTCCCCATGTATTGAAAGCAGTGCTCCCGACTTCAATTACCGGGCCCCAGTCGGTTGTTAGCTGGGTGTTTAGCCGGAACTTTATTATCGTTTTCTTCACTAGTTGTGTGTCATATCCATTATCTTTAAACCGTGATATTTCCAAATTAGCAAAGGCCTCGGGATTTGCCTTAGTGGGAATGTCCATCATCGTGGTTATCACCGTTTGTAGGGCCCCGTTCATTGATAAATCATTGAGAACTCCCTTGACGGTACAGGAATGGACAATCAATTCTAATATCTTTCAAGGTATTTCTGTCATTTCGTTTGCATTGGTGTGCCATCATAATACTATCTACATTTACAATTCCTTACGAAACGCGACTATCGACAAGTTTTCCAAAATAACCCATATTGCTTGTGGTATTTCCGTGGTCTTTTGTGGTGTCATGGGTATTAATGGCCTTTTGGTGTTTGGCGATGATACAAAGGGAAATGTTTTGAACAATTTCAAGAGCAGCGATAACTGGATTAACCTTGCCAGATTTTGTTTCGGTCTCAATATGTTGACCACATTTCCGTTAGAAATCTACGTGGTAAGAGATGTGATAAAAGAAGTGATCTTGGCTTCAAAGTCAGAGGATGGTACTACATCTCACTTGGAATTGAACAATCGTCAACACATTGCAATCACCTCCGTGTTGGTGTTTTCCTCCATGGCAGTCTCTCTTTTCACTTGCAACCTCGGTATCATTTTGGAGTTGATAGGGGCAACTTCGGCATCCTTGATGGCGTACATCTTACCACCGTTATGTTACCTCAAACTTTCTTGGTTAGAACACAATTCCAAAGGAAATGCAAGTATGCTCGATCGAGACTTTCTTATATGGAAAGCAATTCCAAGCATTTCTTGTGTAACATTTGGTTTTGTGCTCATGATATTTAGTACAATTGGAAGTTTGACGGCTCCAGGATCTAATGAACACTGTGTTATAGACTAATTCGATTTTTATCATTAAAATATATATCGTTATATATCTGTACAATACAACTACTCCACTATCTACTCATCGTCGTCGTCATCTATCACAACTCTCTTTTGTCGTTTAAAAGAGTTGCTTTGTTTGAACCCGTCGTCGTCCTCCTCGGCACTCAAGTATTGATCGGAATTATCTGTATTCATTTCTTCATCGTGATCATCGTCTGCACCGTTATCAAGGTTGTCGTCAATTGATTGAGATTCACGACTTTCCAAAGAGGACTCAGGCGCATCAGTATCCGCGTCATTAACAAACATTGATGTCGTCTCCAAAGCCTTTAAAACGGATGATGTTGTTGATTCTCCATTGGAATTTTCCAATGCAGACCATGCCTTTTTGAATTCTGCTAGTTGAGTAGTATTCACAATTCCTCCAGATTTCTCGAGCATTTTACGTAAACGCTCTTCTCTGGCAAAGAAATGAGAAACTTTCTCGTCATCTGAATCATCATCAGATTCGTGTACATATTCGGAAGATTTCAACGGTCTGTCTTCATCATCTGACATAACATTGAATGATCGAGGTGGGCCACGACTGTTTGACTTAGACTTCCCGGGTACCTCCCGTTTCTGTTCATTCTTTTGTTCTGAACTTCTATGACGTCTTTTCTTTCTTGCAATTCCCTTTTCCAAATTTGATGATCCCGAACGATGTT
>ERZ778017.2540-NODE-2540-length-14581-cov-5.025472_pt1 | contig 14581 bp, 13 predicted proteins | sample MGYA00375747_ERZ778017 | MGnify/ENA primary metagenome ERZ778017 (study PRJEB29350, sample SAMN05509838) | bioreactor metagenome | biome: bioreactor; material: wastewater | place: South Africa: University of Cape Town | collected 2014-03-17 ...
GCGGATCTGGTGCGTGCGTCCCGTCTCCAGCCGGGCCTCGACGAGCGAGATCTCGCCGGCCCCGGCCGCCTGCGAATGCACGAGGCCCGTCACATGGGTGATCGCCTCGAGCCCCGTGCGATCGACCACGACCCGGCGATCGCCGTCGGGCGCGTCGCGGCGCAACAGCGGAAACGACAGCTTGCGCGTGCGCAGCGGCCAGCGGCCGACGACGATCGCCCGGTACCGCTTGTCGGTGTCGCGCTCGCGCAATTGCGCGTGCAGGTTCACCAGCGCCGCCCGGCGCTTGGCGATGAGCAGCACGCCCGAGGTCTCGCGATCGAGCCGGTGCACGAGCTCGAGGAAGCGCGCCTGCGGCCGCGCCGCCCGCAGCTGCTCGATAACGCCGCTGGAGACGCCGCTGCCGCCGTGCACGGCGACGGACGCCGGCTTGTCGATCGCGATCAGGTCGTCGTCCTCGAAGAGCACCGGCAGCCGGCGCGCGAGACTCGCGCGCTCCCGCTGCACCGGATCGATGCCGCCGTGCGCGGCGACGGCCGGCGAGCGCGTCGAATCGCGTCCGGCATCGCCGAAGACCGGCGGGATGCGCAGTTGGTCGCCCGCCTGAAGCCGGTAGTCGATGCGGCTGCGCGAACCGTTCACCCGCAGCTGTCCGCTGCGGATCCAGCGATAGAGGTGGCTCTTCGGAACGGCGGCGAAGCGCCGGGCCAGGAAGGCGTCGAGCCGCTGGCCCGCGTCGTCGTCGTCGATCTCGATCCGGCTTGCGCCCACCGGCACGCGGGAATCGCCGGCAGATGCACGGCGGGAATCGCCCACGGGCGGGGAATCGCCCACGGACGCGCGGGAATCGCATGCATCCCCGGCGCCGTCCGGCCCGCTCCTTGCACGCGATCGTTCCATGTTGCGATATACTTCCGGCGTCGTGTGCGATTCTGGCCAGTGGAAACGGCCACCCGCACGTCGGCCGTCCCGGACTCCGCGGATGCCCCGGTGACCTGCGCCGAAGCGAAAAATGCCGCGCAGCGCCCACGGCTCCCGACTCGAGAGTCCGGATTGTACCCGGGCGACTGGCGTCCAGGCTGCAGCGCAACCCGATCGCCGCCACGACTGGAATCTTTCAACCGCGGCCTGCTCCGCCCCAAGGCGAGCAGGCGCGGGCCGATGCGGATTATTCTCGAGAAGAATGCAAACAGGACGACCGCCCTCCCGCGCCGTCGTCCCCGGCAGCGCCCACTCCCGATCCCCGATGCCTTCGAACGCCTTCACCGAACCCGACGGTTTACGCCCGCGGCCGGCGCGCGCTCGTGCCCCGGGCACGTCAGGGCGCCGATAGCACCGACATCGCCTCGCGCGCGCCGCGCCCGGCGCGCCATCGGGCCGCCGGCATTCCTTCTCCTGCATTCCGTTCGCATCGACCCGCTGGCCGTCGCGCGCAGCCACGCCGCAGCGCCGCACACGGAGTCATTTGCATGAAGCGAATGCTGTTCAATGCCACGCACGCCGAAGAGCTGCGCGTGGCGATCGTCGACGGGCAGAAGCTCATCGACATCGACATCGAATCGGCCGGGCGCGAATCGCGCAAGAGCAACATCTACAAGGGCGTCGTCACCCGCGTCGAGCCCAGCCTCGAGGCCTGCTTCGTCAACTACGGCGAAGAACGCCACGGCTTCCTGCCGTTCAAGGAAATCGCCAAGAGCTGGTTCCGCAACGGCGCCGATTCGAAGTCGCGCATCCAGGACGCGATTTCCGAAGGCCAGGAGATCATCGTCCAGGTCGAGAAGGAAGAACGCGGCAACAAGGGCGCGGCGCTCACCACCTTCATCTCGCTGGCCGGCCGCTATCTCGTGCTGATGCCGAACAACCCGCGCGGCGGCGGCGTTTCGCGCCGCATCGAGGGCGAAGACCGGCAGGAGCTGCGCGAGGCGATGGACAAGCTCGAGTACCCCTCGGGCATGAGCCTGATCGCGCGCACCGCCGGCATCGGCCGCAGCGCCGACGAGCTGCAGTGGGACCTGAACTACCTGCTGCAGCTGTGGAAGGCGATCGAGGCGGCGGCCGGCTCCGCCCCCGGGCCCTTCCTCATCTACCAGGAGTCGAGCCTCGTCATCCGCGCGATCCGCGACTACTTCACGAGCGACATCGGCGAGATCCTGATCGACACCGACGACATCTACGAGCAGGCGCGCCAGTTCATGGCGCACGTCATGCCCGACACCGTCGAGCGGGTGAAGCGCTATCGGGACGACACGCCGCTGTTCTCGCGCTTCCAGATCGAGCACCAGATCGAGACGGCGTATTCGCGCATCGTGCCGCTGCCCTCGGGTGGTTCGGTCGTCATCGATCACAGCGAGGCGCTGGTCGCCATCGACGTCAACTCGGCGCGCGCCACCAAGGGCTCCGACATCGAGGAAACGGCGCTGCGCACCAACCTCGAGGCGGCCGACGAAGCGGCGCGCCAGATGCGCCTGCGCGACCTCGGCGGGCTGATCGTCGTCGATTTCATCGACATGGAGAGCTCGAAGAACCAGCGCGAAGTCGAGCAGCGGCTGAAGGACGCGCTGCACTACGACCGCGCGCGCGTGCAGACCGGCAAGATCTCGCGCTTCGGGCTGATGGAGTTGTCGCGCCAACGCCTGCGCCCGGCGCTGAACGAAGGCACGCACATCACCTGCCCGCGCTGCAACGGCACCGGCGTCATCCGCGACACGGAATCGTCGGCGCTGCACGTGATGCGCGTGATCCAGGAAGAAGCGATGAAGGACAACACGGCGGCCGTGCACGCGCAGGTGCCGGTCGACGTCGCCACCTACCTGCTCAACGAGAAACGCAGCGAACTGAACAAGCTCGAGGCGCGGCTGAAGGTCGAGATCGTGCTGATCCCGAACCAGCACCTCGAGACGCCGCACTACAAGACCGAGCGCATTCGCCACGACGACGAGCGCCTCGCCACCTATCGCGCCAGCCACACGCTGGCCGACGCGCCGGCGCACGACAACTCGTACCTCGAGAGCAAGTTCGAGGCGATCAAGCCGCGCCAGGAAGCGGTCGTGCGCGGCATCACGCCCGAGCAGCCGCCTCCTCCGCGCCCGCCGCGCACGGTCGCCGCGCCGGCGCAGCCCGAGCGCGTCGAGGCCAGCGCGCCGTCGCACTCCGGCGCACGCGCCCCGATGCTCGAACCGGCGTCGGCGAACGCCGACGGGCTGCTCGGACGCATCCTCGGCTGGCTGCGCCGCAAGCCGGCGAACGAGGCGAGCGCGCTCGCCGGCCCCGGCGCCGACGCCAGAGCGCCGGCACGCGCGGAACGCAGCGCGGACGCGCGCACCGAAGGGCGCGGCGAAGCCCGCGAGGGACGTCCTGCGCGCGGCGAACGCGAAGCCGGCGCTGCCGAGCGCGGCGGCCGCAACGGCCGAGGCAATCGCGGCGGCCGTGATCGGCGCGATGGAGAACGCGGGGAACGCGGCGAACGCACCCGCCGCCCCGAACGCGAAGCGGGCACGCGCGACGAAGCGGCGCGCCCCGCACGCGGTGAACGCCGCGACCGTGGCGAACGAACGGAACGCACCGAGCGCCCCGATCGCGGCGAACGAGCGGAGCGCGCCGAGCGAGTGGATCGCGGTGAACGCGCCGAGCGAGCCGAGCGGGCCGAACGTCCCGAGCGGGCGGAACGCCCCGAACGAGCGGAACGCGCAGCCCATGGCGAACGCGGCGAACGCGCGGATCGTGCGGAACGTGCCGAGCGTGGCGAACGCGCCGAGCGAACCCGGCGAGCCGAAGCGGTAGACGAAAGCCAGCGAACCGAAGCGGCCGTGCCGCATGAAGCGAGCGTCGTGCCGTCCGCGCTGGCCGACGCCGAACTGCTGGGCGCTGCCCCTGGCAGCGATGACGAGTCGCAGCAAGCGCTCGAAGCCCGAGACGAGTCGCGCAACGGCCGCAGTCGCCGGCGACGCGGCCGACGTGGCGGCGCGCAGCGCGGCGCCGCGGCAGTCGCCGACGGTAACGGCGAAGCCGCTGAAACGGCTGCCGACGACGAACGCGAAACCGCCGAGGAAGCGGCTGCGGCAACGGACGCGGAAACCGCCGGCATCGAGGCTGCGGCAGCCGAAGCGGCGTCCCCCGACCTGGCAGACGGCGCAGTCGGCAGCGAGACCGACTCGGCCGCGCCGACGAGACGAACCGAAGCACATCGCCCCCCCGTACCCGCCGACGAAGGCCCACGCGTCATTCCTAAGAGCCTGCGCATGCCGCCGGTCGAATCGACCGACATCGAGGCGGTGAACAGCGTGCCGCCGGCGCAGCCGACTGCGGTCGAGCCGACGGCAACGTCGCATGCTGCTGCGCAAGAGCCCCAGGCTGAACGAGTCGCGCCGAAAGAAGCGGACGAACCGATCGCTCCGGCGCCGCTACCGCGGGATCAGCTCGAATCGATCGTCGAGTCGGCCGGCCTGCAATGGGTGGAGACGAGCCACGCGGCCCCGGCGGCGCAACCCGAAACGGTGCCGCCGCCTCGCAAGCCGCGCGTGCGCAAACCGCGCAGCGCCGCCAGCGCGGAACCGCTGGAGCAGGTGGAAACCGGGCGCCCGAAGTAAGGAGCAAAAGCACGAATCCCCGACAACACTTGTCCGGGGATTCCGACTGCGGCCACCTCGATTTCAGCGGCACACTGGCGCGGTCCGGGCGTGGACCGTGCCAGTTTTTCGAGCGTGGACCCGATCACTTCGAGCGAAAATGAAGGTTTGCTCGACGACGTCGAGCGCGCCGCATTCGATTATTTCCGGCATACGGTAAATCCGGCAAACGGCCTGGTCGCCGACACGACCCGCGAGCACTGGCCGTGCAGCATCGCGGTCGTGGGATTCGCGCTGTCCGTGTATCCGGTAGCGGTCGAGCGTGGCTGGGTAGCGCGCGACGAGGCGCTCGAATCGAGCCTGACGGCCTTGCGCTTCTTTCGCGACAGCGACCAGCGCGGCGCGCCGGATTCGACCGGCTACAACGGGTTCTATTACCACTTCCTCGACATGCGTTCCGGAAAGCGCATCTGGCGTTCGGAATTGTCGATGATCGATACGGCAATCCTGATCGCCGGTGCGCTGACCGTCCGGATGTATTTCGGCGGGGAAACGGCTCGCGAAGCGGAGCTGCGCGAAATCGCCGATCAGCTGTATCGCCGCGTCGACTGGCGTTGGGCGCAGAACAGCGGCAGGACGATCATGCAGGGATGGAAGCCGGAGAGCGGATTTCTGCATTACGGCTGGGAAGGCTACAGCGAGAGCATCATCCTGTATGTGCTGGCGCTGGGGTCGCCGACGCATCCGCCCGCGCCCGACACCTACGAGGCGTGGACCGCGACCTACCAGTGGGAAAACCTCTACGACATCGATTTCCTGTATGCGGGGCCACTCTTCATACATCAGTTCTCCCATGCATGGATCGATTTCCGCGGTATTCGCGATCCGTTCATGCGAGCCAAGCGCAGCGATTATTTCGAGAACAGCCGGCGCGCCGTCCTCGTCCAGCGCGAATATATGCGTCGCAACCCGGGCGAATTCATCGGCTACGACGAACAGTGCTGGGGCCTGACTGCATGCGATGGGCCGAACGCTGCGGATGCGGGCACGGCGAACGCGGGAAGACGACTGTTCGGATACACGGCGCGTGGCGTGCCCTACGGGCCCGACGACGGAACGCTCGCGGGATGGGCAGCAGCGGCGTCCCTGCCCTTTGCGCCGGAGATCGCCCTGGCGACCATGCGAACGATGGCCCGACGTTATCCCGAGATGGTTTTGGATCATCGGTACGCGAGCGCTTTCAACCCGGGACTGATCGATTCCGACGGCAGGTTCTGGATATCGCCGGGGTACTACGGTCTCGATCAGGGCATCGTGGCGACGATGATCGAAAACCACCGAACGCAGTTGATCTGGCGACTGATGCGCAACTGCGCCTATATCGTCACCGGGCTGCGACGCGCGGGGTTCGCGGGTGGTTGGTTGTAGCAGGCCGTCGATGACCGCGATGGCGACCGCGACGTGCATGCAGCGGCAACGCGGCGGCGACCTTCCCGAGAATGAGCCCGCCGAGCATGAGCGCACGCACAACGTGCGGCCCGCCGACTGGCGCAACCCGGTTCCCGTGCAACGCTACGACCTTGTCGTCATCGGCGCCGGTACCGCCGGACTGATCGCGGCGCGAACCGCCGCGGCGAAAGGCGCGAAGGTGGCGCTGATCGAGCGTCATCTGCTCGGCGGCACCTGCCTCAACATCGGTTGCCTGCCATCGAAGGCGCTCATTCGCACCTCGCGCATCTACGCGGAGATGCGCGACGCCGACAGATACGGCGCGCTCGCTTCGCCGGGCATCCCGGCCGATTTCGCGTTGGCGATGCGCCGCGTGCGCCAGATTCGCGCGCGCGCCAGTCGATCGGATTCGGCGCAACGGTTGACGGCAGCCGGCGTCGATGTCTTCTTCGGTCAGGCCGCCTTCACCGGGGCCGACTCGTTGAGCGTGAAAGGCGCGATCCTGCACTTCGCAAAGGCCGTGATCGCGACCGGCGCGAGGCCCGCTACGCCTTCGATTCCGGGCCTTGCCGAAGCCGGCTTCCTGACCAACGAAAACGCGTTCGAGTTGAGCGAAGCGCCCCGCCGCCTGCTGGTCATCGGTGGCGGCCCGCTCGGCTGTGAAATGGCGCAGGCGTTCTGTCGCTTCGGTGTGCGGACCGTCATCGTGCAGAAGCGGCCTCTGTTCCTGCCGAGGGAAGAGCGCGACGCGGCGCAGGTGCTGTCCGACGCCTTCGCCCGCGATGGCATCGAGGTTCGACTCAATACCCGGGTCGTGAACGTGCGAGCGGAAGGCACCCGGAAGGTGGTCGATCTCGTCAGCGACGACTACGAGAGCACGGTCACCGTCGATGCCATCCTCGCCGGCACCGGTCGGGTGCCGAGTGTCCACGGACTCGCGCTGGAGGCTGCCGGAATCGACTACGACCGCCGCCATGGCATCCATGTCGACGATTTCCTGCGCACTAGCAACCCGCGCGTCTACGCGGCCGGCGATGCATGCCTGGCGCACAAGTTCAACGACACGGCCGACGCCTCGGCACGCATCGCCGTCCAGAACGCGCTCTTTCACGCGCGGCGGCGATGGAGCTCACTGACGATTCCGTGGTGCACGTATACCGACCCGGAGATCGCGCACGTCGGTCTTTACGTGCGCCACGCCCGCGAGCGGGGAATTCCGGTGGATACCTACACCGTTCCGATGCACGACGTGGATCGCGCGATCGCCGACGACGAAGAAACGGGATTCGTCAAGATCACCGTCGATGAGGGGACGGACCGCATTCGCGGCGCGACCATCGTCGCCCGCCACGCGGGCGAAATGATCAGCGAGATCACGCTGGCGATCGAAGCGCGGATCGGACTGCGGCGCCTGGCCCACGTCGTCCACCCGTATCCGACCCAGGCCGAGGCGATCAGGAAGGCGGCCGACGCCTGCAACCGTGCGCGCCCGGCGTCGCGCGCGCAGGATCTCGTCAGCCGATCCCTGCATTGGCTGCGCCGGTGATCGAGAATCCCTCACCCCGGTAGTGGCGGTTTCCCCATTTCCCGCTCGTCGGGCAGGGCGCAATCTCGGAGACTGGAGGGATGAATATGGCCCGCCGGCACGAACGTGACCTGGCACTACCGCAGCGCCGTCGGTCACGGCACCGTCATCGGCGTGCACAAGCTCGGGACCACGGCGGACAACACGATGTACGACATCCGCCAGCACGACCATCATCCCGGCGAGCCGGCGATCCTGCATCACAGCGGCAAGGCGTTGACCGTGGTCAAGTCCTGAATCCGCTGTGCCGGCGTCCGTTCGAAATCAACAAATCCGCACGCCAACTGTCAAACAGTCTCCGTACTCGCGATCTCCACGTGACGCTACGATCGAAACAGCAATGTTCCAGGAGATTCGACGTGACCGAAAGCCGTAACGACCTTTTTGCGCGGTACCGCGGAACCATCATCGGACTCGCGTTGGCAGTGCCGCTGGCATTGGCCGCGCCGCCCCCGAGCTTCGCCGCGGGCATCACCACTTCGGCACCGGCCAACTTCAAGAAAGTCAGTTCGCTGGTGAAGCTGCCCGATTTCGTGCCTGGCTTGGGAACGCTTTATGTCGATCCGGCAACGTTGCCGATCGGGCCGTTCCTCGGCTACGACCACAAGGGCAAGCTGGTCAACATCACCTACATGGTTCCGCTGAAGGATCTCGACGCGCACAAGAGTTTCGATGCGCTGGGTGAAGTTGCCAAGGGCGTGAAGCTCGACCATACCGACATTCAATACAACCCGGGTCATCCCGGCGTGGAAGAGCCGCACTACCACGTCGTCCAATGGCTGATCAGCCCCGCTGCCGTCAAGGCAGAGATGAAGTAGATGCGGATCTTGCGCAGGCGCCAGCCCATCGTCGCGATGCGAACGCAGGCGGCGCCTTTTCGCGAGGCTCTGACGGCGACGTGCGTTGCGGTCGCTGCGGCGCTCTGCGCCGCAGGGCCCGCATCCGCCGCCACGGTGGAAATCAGGCTGATACAAACGCCGTCCGGCGAGACCTATTTCGACCCGGCTGGCGCCCACGTCGCCCCCGGTGACACGGTCCGATGGGTTCAGATCGCCGGTTTTCACTCGATCACTGCCTATCACCCGAACAACGACAATCACGAGTTGCGGATCCCCACGCCTGCGAAGCCATGGGACTCGGGCGTCCTGCTGGGCACCTATCCCGCACCCGGCGCCACCTTCGAGCACGTGTTCACCGTGCAGGGCGTGTACGACTATTTCTGCAGGCCTCACGAAATGGCCGGCATGGTCGGAAGAATCGTGGTGGGAGAGCCCGGCGACGGTCCGGGCACGAAGCCTTTCGGCTATGCACCGAATGAGCACTGGACGTCGGTACCGGAAGTCGCGCGCAAGACGTTTCCGTCCGTCGACGAGATCCTGAAGAAAGGGATCGTGCCAGGGCGCTGACTCCAGCCCCGCAGCACAGCGGTTCGCACTCCTGCTCCTTTCGTCGTTCGTCGGCCGTCGCGTCGACGCCCTGTCGGCCACTTCGCCCGGCAGTCGAGGACGCCCCGCTGCCGTTGTCCGGTTAGCCCCATTACCGGCCTGCCCCCGCGAACGTATTCTCGACTCATGCACCGGCCCTCTGATCGTCGGCGCAAACGAGCCTTCAACGAACAAGAGGAAATATCATGAGAACGATCCTCCTCACCGCAATCTTCGCAACGATCGCCGCCACGGCGTCCGCACAGGAGATCACGCCACCCGATGACACTTTCGTTTCCACCAAAACGCGCGCTGAAGTAATCGCCGAGATGCGCACTGCACAAGCGCAGGGATTGATGAATCAGGAAGGCGAAATCACCTGGGTTGCACCGAACGCCGCCATTGCCGATCGTAGCGTCGCGGCCATCCGTGACGCGGCGCGCCACGCCGAAACCGCGCACCAGTCCAACACGGTCTACGGTCCTCGGTATCGCAACTGAACGGGGTCGGCGGGGACTCCGGTACCGTGTACTGGCCGCTGTCTGCGCTTCATGCGCAGACCGGCGCTGACCGGGCACGGTCCCGGAATCGCACCGGAGAACATCGAGGGCAGGAAGATGATCAACGTTCTTCTCGCAGACGATCACTCCATCGTTCGTGACGGGCTGCGCGCTTTGCTGGACGCAGAGTCCGACATCCGCGTGGTCGGCGATGCGGCGAACGGACGGGAAGCAGTACGGCTGGCGCGACAACTGCGTCCGGACGTGATGATCATGGATATCGCCATGCCGGAAATGAACGGCATCGAGGCCACGCAGTCGATCCGCGAGGCCAGTCCGTCGACGCAGGTTCTGATTCTCTCGATGCACTCGACTACCGAACATATCTTTCGGGCTTTGAACGCAGGCGCAAGGGGCTACCTGCTCAAGGACTCGGCAGGCGCCGAGGTCGCCGATGCCGTTCGCGCCGTTCACGCAAGGCGACGCTATCTGAGCCGGAAGATCTCGTCCACCGTGCTCGATGACTACGTCTTCGAGCGGCACCACGCGAGTCCTCTCGACAGGCTGAACCCGCGCGAACGGCAGATCCTGCAACTGGTCTCGGAAGGCAAGTCGAGCGCGGAAGCCGCAGCGATGCTCTTCCTGTCGCCCAAGACGGTCGACGCCTATCGCAGCCGAATGATGCAGAAGCTGGAGATCGGCGACTTGCCCGGGCTGGTCAAGTTCGCGATCCAGCACGGCATTACGCAACTCGAATGATCGACGCCACGGCGCCGTCGGCCAGCGAAGGCTGCGCAAGACTTCGGATGGCGGCGAGCAAGCCGGGAGAGGCAGCCATCGACTCCACAACTTTCGGGTCAGGCTCGCGCGAGAGGCGCACGGCGCTGTTCACGCTCGTGATCGCCATTGCGCTCGGCCTCGTCGCCGCAGACTTCGCGACCTGGATCCAGCTCGATGTCGCCGTGATCTACGGTCTGCCGCTGGTCCTGGCCGGTGCGCTTCGTAGTCGTGCGGTTCTGTGGATCCTGGCCGCATCGCTGATCGCGGCGACGTTTCTCGTGTACGCACTGCAGGTCCCGGCGGGCTCGTTCGCGCCGAACGAAACGTTCTTCGTCAACCGGGTGCTCGACGCACTTTCGTTGCTGCTCGTGGCCGGGGTGCTGCACCTGTGGATGAGATCCACCGCGGCCAGGGAAGCGCAGTCACGCGTCATCGAGGAGCAGAACGAGAAGTTGCAGGCCGCCACGGTCGCGCGCCGCATGGTCGAAGTGCAGGAAGCGGAGCGACGGGCCGTTTCCAATCGACTGCACGATCTGGTCGGGCAGAAGCTCACTGCGCTCAGCATCAACCTGAACATCGCCCGGAGCCATCTGCCGCCCGATCGGACCACCCAGATTCGTACGCGCCTGGACGACTCGTTGAAGATGATCGAAGAGACGACCGAGAGCATTCGCGACGTCATGGCCGAGTTGAGGCCGCCCGTGCTCGACGACTTCGGCCTCGCGCCCGTATTGCGCTGGTACGCCGGCGAATTCACCCAGCGAACGGGGGTGGTCACGTCGGTCGTCGAGGAAGGGCAAGCCCGCCGCCTCGGTCCGACGACCGAGCACGCGCTTTTCCGGATGGCCCAGAACGCGCTCGCCAACGTGGCCAGGCACGCGCGTGCCGACAAGGCCGTGATGACGCTGCGAACGACTGCGGACTCAATCTGCCTGACCGTGGCAGACAACGGTGACGGCTTCGTTCCGGCGGCGGTTCAGGCGCCGACGCAGGACCACGGCTGGGGATTGATGATCATGCGCGAGCGGGCCGCGGCGATCGGCGCGCGGTTGAACATCGACTCGGCGCCGGGGCACGGAACCAGGGTTGTCGTAACCTTGAACGAGAATCCCGATGATCAGAGTTCTTCTGGCGGATGATCACGCTGTCGTACGTGCCGGCCTGCGTGCCCTGCTCCAGGCACAACCCGGAATCGAGGTCGTCGGCGATGTCGCGAATGGGCACGAGGCCGTGCGCGAAGCGCGGCGGCTGCATCCCGATGTCGTCGTCATGGACATCGCGATGCCGGAGCTCAACGGAATAGAGGCGACGCTGCAGATGCAGGATGTCTGTCCCTCGACCCAGGTCCTGATCCTGTCGATGCATGCGACCAACGAGCACATTTTCCGTGCCCTTCGTGCAGGCGCGCACGGATACCTGCTGAAGGATTCCGCCGGCGTCGAGGTGGTCCAGGCAGTTCGCGACGTGCACGCGGGACGGCGCTATCTCAGTCAGCGGATTACCGCATCGGTGATCGACGACTACATCGCGGAGCGCCACCGGTCGAGCCCGCTGGACTGCCTCAGTCGTCGCGAACGACAGATCCTGCAACTGGTCGCAGAGGGGAAGACCAGCGCCGAGATCGCCACGATGCTGTTTCTGTCGCCGAAGACGGTCGATACCTATCGCAGCAGGATGATGCACAAACTGGATATCGACGACCTGCCCCACCTGGTCAAGTTCGCGATCCAGAACGGGATCACGCAACTGGAGTGAAGTGAAGGGTAAAGGGAAAGAATCACCCTTCACCCTTGACCCTTCACTTCCTCAACGCTGAAACTGACTCGGCAACGCCGCCGCCGTTGCCTCGTCGGAACGACGCGCCGGGATCTTGCCCGAGCGGATGTCGTCGTACCAGTAGCGGTGGTGCTCCCTGGCCCAGGTCTCGTCGACGTAGCCAGTCTCCATCGCCTCGAGCGCGCCTTCCATCCCGATCGTGCCGATGTAGATGTGGCCGAACACGAGCGCGATGAACAGCAGCGCTGCGCCGACGTGGATCCACCAGAAGGTCTGCTGCGTGAAGCGCGTCTGCTCGAAGTTCGGGAAATCGAGCACGAATCCGGCTACTGAGACGATGATGCCGAGCACGACCACGCCGAACCAGAAGAACCCCTTCTCGCCGGCGTTGAAGCGCCCGCTGGGCACGTGCGGGCTGTTCTTCGACAGCAGTCCGCCGAAGCGCATCAGCCAGCGGATGTCGTAGCCGCGGATCCAGTTGTCGCGCACGAAGGTCAGGAACATCGCGATCGTCGTCGCCGCGAACAGCGGACCGACGAAGTTGTGCGTGGTTTTCGACAGGATCGCGAGGACCGAGAAGATCGTGTAGCCGGTGAGCGGCAGCAGGATATGCTTGCCGAACAGCATCAGGATGCCGGTGAGCCCGAGCACGACGAAGCACGCCGCGTTCAACCAGTGCGTGGCACGCTCGACGAAGGTGAAGCGCTCGATCAGCTGGCCGGTGGGCGGCTCGCGCAGGCGGATCTGTCCACGATAAACGTAGAACAGCGCGATCAGGATCAGCACCGCCACCAGGAACCAGCCGCCCCAGACGGTCATCGGTCCGTTGCGCAACTGCCGCCAGTCCTCACCGCGCGGCTCGATCAGCACACCGCCCTCGAACTTCGGCAACTGCGTCGAAAACGCCTTCGCCGAATTGACCTGGCGCCAGATCGGTGCGTTGTTCAACGGCTGGACCTTCTGGCGCCCGGCCGGATCCTCGCGCGTGTCGGCCAGCGCTTTCGCCGCCGTTTCGGCCGTGGGCGCGTCCTGCAAGGGCTGGTCCTGTTGCTGCGCGAAGGCAGCAACGCACCACAGCCCGACCAGCAGCGTCAGGAGCCGCATCACTCGTTTCATGTTCAGCCTCCGATGCGGATGTACTCGTTCTGCCCCTGAACCCGCTTCGTAAGTTGCTTCTCCCAGCTCTTCTCGTCACCGCGCGTGTACTGCGTCTGGAACGGCAGCGGCTCGCCCTGCCAGGGCGGCGTATCGCGATCGACCACCGTATGGCCCATCCGCTGGCCTTCGATAAGCTGCGGATTCTCGGTGCAGGCGCCTAGCGCGCCAAAGGCGACGAGTGCGGCACCCAACGCCGCGATGCGTGACTTGTTCATGGCTCAGCTCCCCCGCTTGCGCTGCTGCGCGCCGCCCGGACCGTAGGCGGTACCCCAACCCCAGAGTTCGGCGCCCTTGCCGCGCGCCATCACGCGCTGCCGGTAGATGTTCGCGAGCTCCTCGCCATCGCCGCCGAGCAGCGCCTTCGTCGAGCACATCTCCGCGCAGACAGGCAGCTTGCCTTCGGCGAGCCGGTTGCGCCCGTACTTGGCGAACTCCTCGGGCGAACCGTCCTTCTCGGGGCCGCCCGCGCAGAAGGTGCACTTGTCCATCTTGCCGCGCAGGCCGAAGGCGCCCGCCTGCGGGAACTGCGGCGCGCCGAAGGGGCACGCGTAGAAGCAATAGCCGCAGCCGATGCAGAGGTCCTTGTCGTGCAGCACGACCCCCTCGTCGGTGTGGTACATGCAGTCGACCGGGCAGACCGCGATGCACGGCGCATCCGAACAGTGCATGCAGGCGACCGAGATCGAGCGCTCGCCCGGCTGGCCGTCGTTCAGCGTGACCACGCGCCGCCGGTTCACGCCCCAGGGAATCTCGTGCTCCTGCTTGCACGCCGTGACGCAGCTGTTGCACTCGATGCAACGCTCGGCATCGCAGATGAACTTCATTCGGGCCATGGAGGGTCTCCTTTATCCGTTCTGCGATGCGCGTCAGGCGAACTTCTCGACCTGGCAGATCGTGGTCTTCGATTCCTGCATCATCGTCACCGAGTCGTAGCCGTAGGTGGTAGCGGTGTTGACCGCCTCGCCGCGCACGACGGGGTGCGCGCCCTCCGGGTAGAACTCGAGCAGGTCGCGCCCCTGCCACCAGCCGGCGAAGTGGAACGGCATCCAGCAGGTGTCCGGCCCTACCCGCTCGGTGACCAGCGCCTTGACCTTCAGCTTCGCGCCGATGGGCGTGGACAGCCAGACGTACTCGTCGTTGCGGATGCCGCGATCGTTCGCGGCCTTCGGGTTGATCTCGACGAAGGCCTCCTGCTGCAGTTCGGCGAGCCAGGGGTTCGACCGCGTCTCGTCGCCGCCGCCCTCGTACTCGGTGAGCCGTCCCGACGAGAGGATCAGCGGGAACTTCTCGTACATCTTCTCGTCGACGTTCTGCTGTTGCAGCGTCTTGTACAGCGTGGGCATG
>ERZ778017.2541-NODE-2541-length-14580-cov-4.546231_pt1 | contig 14580 bp, 14 predicted proteins | sample MGYA00375747_ERZ778017 | MGnify/ENA primary metagenome ERZ778017 (study PRJEB29350, sample SAMN05509838) | bioreactor metagenome | biome: bioreactor; material: wastewater | place: South Africa: University of Cape Town | collected 2014-03-17 ...
TTGTTGTTTTAGCCGACCCCAAGCAAGCAAGCCTCTCTCGCCCTGAATAAGATGATAGATAAAATAGACGAGCAAGCTGACAGCAATTACCGGCCCTATTACATATTGAAATCGTGCAACTAAATCATTCTTCACAGTAAACCTCCAAGATACATCGCCACTATCATATCTCGGCTTACTAAAACTCTCAATATACTTGATATTTTTTATCAAAAATTTCATTTAATTATCTTTTCACAGTGGGCTTGAGAAGGCCCTTAAAAAAAGCTATTATGTCTGCAAATAGAGAGTAGATTTCGTGAAAAATAAATTACTAATAATGGGTCTAGCGGCGCTTTTAGCGGGATGTAGCTGTACACCCCCCCCTAAGGCTGCTAAAGAAATTTGCACTGGGACTAAAAAATCCTACACTGTTCAAGGAAAATCTTACCATCCCCAAGACCATTATGATTATGACGAAAATGGAATAGCCTCTTGGTATGGGCCCGGTTTCCATAAGCGCCCTACCTCTTGTGGCTCAATTTATGATATGCATTCTTACACAGCTGCTCATAAAACCCTCCCTATCCCCTCTGTGGTAGAGGTCACTAACCTTGAAAATGGTAAAAACTTAAAGCTCGTCATTAATGATCGCGGTCCTTTTGTGGATGATCGCATTATTGACCTTTCTAAAAAGGCTGCCGAAGAACTAGGCACCCATACTAAAGGCTTGGCCAGAGTTAGAGTAAGAGTAATTCCAGAAGAAAGTAGAGCTTTAGCGACTTACCTTAAACAATATGGGCGCTATGGTATTGATCCAGCAGGCCGCTAATGGGATGAAATTTATTTCCAAGAAATTGCAGGCAAATCTCCCGCTGAAGAAGTCATGGCAGAAGATCCAGCCATTGTCAAAGCTGTCATGCGCAGCGATAGCCACCATCAGCCTGTTTTGCAAAACACAGTTATGCATAGCAATCAGCATCACTTTAAATCTCAAAACTTAACTTTCACCCGAGATGAAGAAATTATTTTTGAAGACTTGCTGGATACTCCACCCGCACAGCGTGTTAAAAAACCCGCCCCTCACACTGCAGTAAAAAGTAGTGCTTCGGGTGGACATTTTATTCAAGTGGGAAGCTTTGTTCAAAAAACCAATGCTGATCGCTTAAAACAACGCCTTGCAAAACATGGCAAAGCCGCAGTCGTGCGAGACAAACAAAGTGGGAATATGTATTCAATTAAATTGGGGCCTTATTCCACCCGCCAATTAGCAAAACGAAAACTAAATCTCGTCGAAAACGAAGGGCATCATGGTGCCCGTCTTATCAGGAATTAATACGCAGGAGACTATACGTGAAGAATAGGGCAATCTTGAGCTTACTCATATCATCTTTAATTTTGGCTGCCGAGGCTAAGCCTAAAAAATCTACAAAGCAACCTCTTACTCAGCCCATTGAGCAAGCTCAATCCCCAACACCTATGCCTGAAATTCCGGGTGTCTCTCCTGCTATCGCTGCTTCGCTTCGTATTGATACCATCGCTGAACAAGCCATCGTTCTGGATTACTATTCCGGAAAAGTCCTCTTTGAAAAAAACGCCGATGCGGCCATGTATCCCTCCTCCATGACCAAAATCATGACGGCTTATATGGCATTTGAAAAAATGCAAAAAGGTATCGTCCGTCCCGATAGCCCTATCAATATTAGTGAAAAAGCCTGGCGGACGGGTGGCACAAGGATGTTCTTGAATGTTAATACCCAAGTAACAGTCGATGAATTACTTCACGGGATTATTATCCAATCCGGTAATGACGCTTCAGTTGCTTTGGCCGAAGGAGTGTCTGGTTCTGAAGAGGTATTTGCTGCTGAAATGACTCAAAAGGCCCATGAACTTGGATGCTTCAACACAGTTTTTAAAAATGCTAGTGGCTTACCTGATCCTTATCACAAGACCACAGCGCGCGATTTATCCAAGATTGCGTATCATGTTATCCGGGATTACCCTCAACATTATCCTCTCTTTGCCAAAACCACCTATACTTATGGGGGCATCACTCAACCCAATCGCCATCCTTTACTCAATAAAAATGTTGGGTGTGATGGATTAAAAACCGGAATGACTGATCTGGGCGGCTATGGGGTGGTCATATCCGTCCAAGAAACTGACCCGCAGAACAATCACAAGCGCTTTATTATCATTATTAATGGTTTAAAAAAAGAAACTGATCGGGCTAAAGAAGCCTTAAAGCTATCAAATTGGGCTCTTAAAGCTTTTACAACATTAACATTAGCCAAAAAAGGACTAGTGCTTCAGAATGCCCCTGTGTATTCAGGCACGGAAAACACCGTTCCTGTTGCTCCCGCTACGGATGCCTTTATCACTGTCCCAACTGTGGTAAAAGATCAGGTTAAGTATGAAATTAAATTTGATGAGACTATCGCAGCCCCTATCGCTGTAGGACAAATTCTGGGTAAACTGATCATCAATACCCCGATGTATGCTCAGCCCCTATCCTTTGACTTGGTTGCTACTAAAAATGTTGCAAAAGCCGGAATTTTCAAGAAGACCTGGCGCTCCATCACCCATATCTTTGGAGGTAAAGCGTGAGCTGCGGATATTTTATAACTTTTGAAGGTGGAGAAGGCACAGGCAAATCCACTCAATGCCATCTCTTGGCTGAATATCTCAGGCTCAAGGATAAAGAAGTTATCTTGACGCGGGAACCCGGAGGCACTGACGGTGCGGAGCTCATCCGTGCCCTGCTTGTGTCGGGGGATATCAATCGGTGGTCAGGGGTAACAGAAGCGCTGCTGCTGAATGCAGCTCGAGTTGATCACTGGGATAAGGTCATTTCTCCAGCTCTCAACCGTGGGGCCTGGGTTATTTGTGATCGTTTTGCCGATTCCACCATCGCCTATCAAGGATATGGGCGCGGATTGGACATTAATTTCCTATGGAGCATGCATAACTCAGTCCTTCCTGGCATTCAACCTAATTTAACTCTTGTCTTTGATTTAGATCCAGAAATTGGGATTGGCCGTGCTCTAGCACGTCGCACCAGTGAAGTGAGATTTGAAAAAATGGACCTAGAGTTCCATAAGCGGATGCGTGAAGGCTATTTGGAAATTGCCAAGAATAATCCGGAGCGCTGCCGAATCATCGAGGCTTGTCAAGGGATTGAAGAAATTCATTCAACTATTAAAGGCTTAATTGAAGCCCTATAATAAGCCTTTTTATTTCAACTATTACACTCTTTCTTATTTCTTAAAGTAGTAGGTGAGGCAGATGTCTATTCACACTGTTGCCTTTCCCCTTATATCTCATATCTTAAATTAAGCTTGAACGATAAGAGAGGACCGTTTCTTTCTTAATTAAATTAACTTTGCGATTCATTAAATCCTATTCTCTTCAGTATTGAAGCTCTAAGGAATATTAATACCCCTAAACTCTGAGGAACATTTGTTCTCTATCCTCATGGTGACCGTTGCCAAATTGGAGAAGGAGTTCCTCTCAAGCTTTATAAAAAGAGGGCTATTAGGTTGTTACCCCTTAAAATAAAAAATAAATAGTACGCATATTATTATAAAGCCTTATTCCCTGAAGGGCCCCCTCTCCCTACATAGAGGAGTCGCTCCCTACATAACGATACCAACTTCCTAATAAATTTTTGTCTTCAGAACCTACAATTACATAGAGTCCTTTTAGGTACCCTTGAAACGCATACGGACACCCATTTATATCAACAAAAAATTTACCTTGCTCGATTAATTTCTTTGTTTCTGCATCATTTTTCGCTTGATAGAGTAAGCCTTGTCTGGTCAGAGCTTCATATAGAGCCTTCTGCTTATGCTGAGGTTCAGGTAGATGGGGATTCTGGTTTATCTCATTGATAGTCGAAGGAGAAATCTTGTAAATTTCAGCAAAATAAAAAGGCGTATAAGGCTTAAGCTGTGGTAAAGAGTCATTAATTGCATGGAGTACCATATGCTTTCTAATTAAATCTCTCAGCTCTTTACAACGATTAGCTTCCTTAGTTCCCGTAATAAGCATATCTTCCCGTCTATACCCTCTAAAATCAAGAGGCCCTCCCCTGCTGACAAGCTTCTCCTGACCCAGGTGATTCATAGGAAGGCTTTGTTGATCATCTATAAGATGGAACACAACCCCACTACATTGAATATAATTCTTATTTATGATATCCTTTTTTATTTCATGATATAATGGGGAAGAAACCATTCTTGTGCGATAATCTTGATCAGGGAGACGGCTTGATCTTTTTTCATTATTTAAAAGGCCTGCCGTTTCATTTAATACTCCCGCAAATTTATAGCTTTGTCCTTCAAATTTAAAGACAGGTCTATCTCCATAATAATAAGGAGAATATAACTGTAAGCAAAGAGATAAAGCTGCTGTAGAAGATAAAAAATCTTTATCAATAGGAACAATTTTTAGCCCACTTTTAGGAGAATTATATAAAGAGGCCAGAGTTGTTAGATGGTTAGAATATGTTTCTACACTAGCAAATTGATCTTTTTGTGAAGATAAGCACTCTTGTTCTTTTCTAAGGTAATCCCTAATTTCCCTTTCTGACCACTCTTTCTCTATTCCCTGTACCAAGTTAATTAAAATGAGAGGGGCAATTAAAATTGAGAAAACATATTTAAGGTTTTTTTTCATTTTTGATCTCCTCAACCCATAAGATTGATCTAGTCTCAAATTCATCTTTTATATATCTAGAAAAAGATTAAAGAAAAAGATTAAATAAGAGGTAGTTTTCCTGTTAAAGCAAGAACAATTTTTAGTGTTTTTCATATAAAAGAAATTTTATCTCAGTCCCTCCTTCCTCTTCACTTAATGAGAATATATGTGTATTTTCCTCTTGAATGAAGGTAGCTTTTAATTCTATATTTTTTTAAAATTTATCTTAAAATTTATTACTTTAGCTGGGATAAAACTCTGTTTCTATGCCTCAGAAAAAGAAAGTCCATTAATATTCTTATAAAAAAGGAAAATTATTTTTATCATCTTATCTCTTCATCATCAATTTTATAAATTAAAAATATCGCTATGACCAAAAATTTACTTCTTGCAACTTGCCTATTCATTCAAGCAAATGCCCAAGAAGATATATCCTTTCTCACCTTCACCAATGCTAGTTCTCATTCTATCAAATTAATGCTTCGGATGGGAAATACTGATTCTATTCCTACCCTTAAAACACCCGCCATGGATATTACCATTCTTGAAGCCGGCACCTCATTATCCTTAAGAGAGAAGGATCTTAAATCTGACTTCCTCAGCCTCGGAATAATGCCACAATTATTAGAACTAACCTTGATTCTTCCTATGAATGATCTTCGGCTTCCCTGTGTCTTTGATAACATTCCCCTTGGCAGTGAAATAAAATTAGAAGACAAACTGATTCCTTCTCAATACTTACTGACTCTCAGCCCGACAGCCCAAAGTTACATATTAATATTTAAGACCACCGTTAGCCAAAAATTTTGGGCCGTAACACAGAAGTGAAAAGTAGATTATCGCACAAGAAAATTATTTAAAATCTATCCGTAATAACAGAAGGCACATTATGAAAATTACTCTCATCACTTTTTTGAATAGATTTTTCAGATTTTTAATCTTGAAAGGTCGATAGTCTGTTCGTACCATTCAATTAGAATGGTTTATTTATTGAGATTTGGGATTTTTATGCCTCATATTTTTTAAGCTTTTAATCCCCTTCAAAAACGGTAGCTTCAATGAAAAAAGCTTGGATTATAGGACTCTTTTTTTTAACCATAAAAAATTTTACCACTCCTGTTCTTTCCATGGAGATCCCTTTGAAAAAAAACTTGAAACTTCAATGTGATCAGTCCATAAAACGCTGTGATTTTGAAGAGATGATTTATACGCATCCTGAGCATCCTTTGATTAGAGCAAGTAATGAATTTCTTTGCAGGAAGAATAGTAATGGCATCGATCATTCGCATACAGATACTGAACATAATAAAAGTATAACTTTTGCAGGATTAGCACCTCATATTGGATCCCGCGTAAACAATGTTATTCCGCCAGAAGAATTTGAGTATCTCGAGAAAAATCTTCCTTTTCCTTGTACTTTCCCTATGAATGGGCGGATTATTAATTTTTTAAATCTCTATCAATTAAAAACCGGCGAAAGAAAGGGGCAATATTTAGGCGCTAATATATTTAATTTCTCTCAGGTATTATCCTCAACAGGAAAACAGCAATATATTGCCACAGAAGCCCCTTATGATAAATCTGACTATTATAGAATGGTTATTGACTCTAAGGCGGTCATTTTAGTTAGCCTAACTACTGATACAGACGATAGTGAAACTGGCGCCTTTTCAAAATTCAGAAATGGCTTAAGTGTGGCTTTGCACCATTTAAAGAACGATGAGATTATTAATGTAGATGATTATGAAATTAAAGTAATTGAAGAAAGAGTCGAGCATCTAGAACCTCAAACTGACATATTGATTAAAAGTATTGCCATTTCAAAAGGCGAAGAGCATAGAAAGCTCCATCATATTATTTACAAGAATTGGTTGGATGGGAGTTTAGGAGGCTCTGCCTCAGCTCTGGCATCTTTACTTCGCACCATTCAACATTCGGAAAAGGTATTAGACGCTAAAGCTACTAATCCCTTAATTGTTAACTGCGGGTATGGCTATGGCAGAACAGGTATTTTGATTTTAATGCATCAACTCTCAAAAATGCTACCTGCGGACTTAGACAACTATGACTTATCTAAAATAACCGTGGACATCAATCCTTTACTTAACGTCCTAGAATCTAATATAGCTCAAGGTTCGCCAATTGGCCTTTATAATCCTGAACAACAGACTGCTAAATTAAAATTATTGATGGAGAATATGATAGCTATATTATTACACTTCTGACCAAGGATTATAATAAGGCAACTGATTATGGCTATCCCTTTAGCAGAACCGCACATGCCTTCATAGTCCAAGTTATTTTAGTCACATCTGAAGAAAAGTCCTTCGCTACGCTCAGTGTACTTTTCTTCAATTTATGTCGAGTTTCTAAGGCTGGAAGCGGTTCTGCGCCTTAGAAGCAAATTAATATCCAACCATTATCCATATTGTTTTTGTAGGATTTGTTCTATTTCCAGACAAAACTCTGCAATTTTGTACACGGATTTTTATCATTTTATTATTTATTTTTTAGCTTTACACATTTCTTCAACGTTGCTGAACTTAGATCATATCAAGTTCGTTTGGATTGAAAAAAAGCCTTCGCCATCGCCTTAAACGCAGGAGCAGCCAACCGAGCTTCAAATGACTTAAATTCCTCTTCCATTTGTTCTGCTACGTCGGTGGACGGTAATTTTAATAATCGCTTAGTTTCAAATAAGGCCGTTGCGTCCTTCTTAAGCAATTTATTAAGAATATCCCCACAACAAGTTTCTAGGGCCGCCTGATCAACAACACGATTGACAATTCCCCAATAGAGAGCTGTCTCAGCAGAAAATGACTCTCCTAGGAGCAAAAGCTCAGCGGCCCGCAGGTATCCAACTCGATTGGGTAACATAAGAGAGCTTGCAGCCTCTGGTACTAAAGCAAGATTAATAAATGGCAACTGAAAGCGCGCATCCGTTGCTGCAATCACAAAATCACAATGCAATAACATAGTGGTCCCAATTCCCACGGCTGCTCCCTGAACAACTGCGATAAGTATTTTGGGAAATGATGCTAAAGCTTTTAAAAATCTTGGCGCAGAGGCAGTTGAGGATAGCCCTTCCATTGATAAAAAGTCGGCCAAGTCATTACCAGCAGTAAAACAATCGCCTGCTCCTTCAAGCTTAACAGCAATTATCTGCTCATCGTTCACAGCGCAGGTGAGTGCCTCAGTCAAGGAATCATACATTTGCTGGGTAAGGGCATTCTTTTTAGTAGGTCGATTAAGCCGAATGGTTAAAAGAGGACCCTCTTGATTAATTAAAACATAAGGTTCTGTCATGGCTACTTCCTCGTGAGAATGATTTTTGATCTTCTCAGAAAATTTTTCTACTTTTTCACGGCAACATAGTCAGAAGTTGACTCAAAAGCCAACGTCTCGCCTTCATAAATGGTGGCGGTTAGAGTTAAGCGAGCGCGCCCTTTCCGCTGAAAGGAATTAAGGAAAGCCGTCGTCTGCTCTTTGGCGGGAGCCGGACAAAATACTGTAAAGTCTGAGACAACGGGAGCTGAAAACTTTGACTGGCTGGTATGAACAAAAATATTGGCCGCTAATTGGTGTTGTTTCAATATAAAATCAACAACAGCCCAACTGCATAAAGAGGCAACACTAAATAAGCTACCGCCAAAGGCAACCCCTTTATCATTAATATTTGCAGCCAGGGAGGCCTTTAGCGTCACTCCCCTAGCAGAAGAATCAATAACCTCAATCGCCATCGCTGAGGTCACCGGAACTTTTTCAGCCATAAAATCTTGAAGAAATTGCGCGTGCATGCTTACTCCTTATACCAATTTTAATTCTTTAAGGCCTAAATCCTTAAAGTAGGACCGGAGCATATCACGAGTAACCTTACTTATATGATTTGGCTGCCATTTAGGCTCGTTATCTTTATCGACCAATAGGGCGCGAATACCTTCAAAAAAGTCATAATGTTCCACAAAGCGTTGACTGAGGCGAAACTCGATCTGCAAGCATCGCTTTAAAGACATTCCCTGTGTCCGTTTCAACAATGTAAAGGCAATAGCCATACTCAATGGAGATTTCTTCCTTAAATTGCGCACCCATTCATAGGCTTTTGGATGCTTGGCTTGGTACAGTTTTTCTAGAACGTCTACGATAGTTTTACCGGTAAAAACTTCCTCAATTAATGGTTGGCAGTCAGCCAACTCGGAAGCCGGAGCATCCGTATTAAATTGAGCCATAACTTGATGTACTTGTTTGGCAGAGGTAATCTTTGTTAACGTCTCGCGCATAACCTCTATTTTTTCAGAAGGAACATAATGGGTCGCTAGACCACAATAGAGAGCATCTGCCCCTGTAATTTTCTCCCCCGTAATTGCCATGAACATTCCGAAGCGCCCTGGGCATTTATTAAGAAAATAACTCGCCCCTACATCCGGAAAAAAACCAATAGCGGTCTCGGGCATGGCCATAATGGTTCTATCCGTCACCACACGGTATGTCCCGTGCACACTCACGCCCAAGCCACCGCCCATACAAATACCATTAATGAGAGAGATATAGGGTTTAGAATACTTACTGATATAATAGTTCAATTCATATTCTTCACGGAAAATCGCCTCTTTATAATCACGCCGGCCTTCTAATTTTGCCAAATAGACTGAGCGGATATCCCCGCCAGCACAAAAGGCTTTATCCCCTGCCCCCTCAAGGATAACACAGACCAGCTGATCATCTTGCTCCCATTGCTTGAGCGTTTTCATAATGGCGCGAATCATCTCTAGATTCAAAGAATTGAGAGCCTTCGGCCTGTTAAGTGTTATAATGCCAGCATGATCAATTTTTGAAAAGAGTACCTCTGATTCTAATATTTCCTGCGTTGCTGCGGCGACCATGTCTTCTCTCCCCTTTTTAACTCAGTACCTTGCGAGCAATAATAACTCGCATAATCTCATTTGTTCCCTCTAAGATTTGATGAACCCGCAGATCCCGAACTAAGCGTTCAATTTGGTAATCCTTAATATAACCATAACCCCCATGAAGTTGCAGAGCTTCATTAACCACTTTAAATCCAATATCGGTGGCAAAGCGTTTGGCCATGGCACAATAAAGAGTGGCTTCGGAATCATCGTGGCTTAGCATAAACCCTGCTCGATAGACCATAAGACGGGCCGCTGATAATTCCGTTTCCATATCAGCCAGCTTAAACTGTAAGGCTTGAAAATCAGACAACGGGCGCCCAAACTGCTGCCGTTCCTTAATATATGATTTTGCTAAATCTAGCCCCTGCTGAGCGCCTCCCAGTGAGCAAGCTGCAATATTAATTCGTCCTCCATCCAATCCTCTCATGGCAATCTTAAAGCCATCTCCTTCTTCTCCGAGACGGTTTGTCACCGGGATGCGGCAATTATCAAAATTAACCGTACAGGTGGGTTGAGACCGCCAGCCCATTTTTTCTTCTGGTTTGCCAAAACTTAATCCCGGGGTTCCTTTTTCAACAATGATGGCCGAAATTCCTTGGGGCCCTTCTTCTCCAGTACGGGCCATAACCAGATAGAGATCACTTGTACCCCCGCCCGAAATAAAGGCCTTAGCTCCATTTAGGATATAATACGCGCCTTCCCGTACAGCCTTTGTCTTTAAGGAGGCCGCATCAGAGCCACTGTCTGGCTCTGTTAAACAATAACTGGATAACCAATCGAGACTAGCCAACTTTGGCAACCAAGCTTGGTGTTGAGCAGGCGTTCCAAAGTGTTGGATTATCCCGCCAACCATATTATGTATGGATAAATAAGCCGAGGTTGCCACACAACCCCGTGCCAAGGCTTCAAAAATTAAAGCCCCCTGGAATCGATTTAAGTGACATCCGCCAAACTCTTCTTTAATAAAAAGTCCAGCAAATCCCAAGGAAGCAGCCTGACGTATTGTGTCCACTGGAAATACTTTCTTCTGATCCCATTCTGCGGCATAAGGCTGCAGATGGTCACGTGCAAAAGCTTCTGCTGCGCCTTTAAGGTGTGCGTGTTCTGAATCGAGATAAAAATCCATAGTGCATAACGATAAGAAACTCTATAAGATTAGCTTAACGAGAGTTCGCTGAAAACAAAAGGAAGATTTTATGGCTTGGGGAACCTATCCGAATACACGTTTACGGCGTTTGCGCCAAGCAGCATGGGTTCGGGATCTATGCGCAGAAAATGATTTAACCCCTAGTGATCTAATTTGGCCAATTTTTATCCGCGATGAAGGCACATCCCCTTTAATTTCCAGCATGCCTGGCGTCAACCGTTTAACCCTTGAAGAATTAATTGAGGCTGCTCAACAGGCAGCAGATGTGGGCATTCCCGCTATTGCCCTTTTCCCTACTACCCCAGCTCATCTCCGCAGTCCGGATGGCAGTGAGGCGCTTAATCCAGATAATCTTATCTGCCAGGCTGTACGGACTATTAAGTCTTTAAATCTTAATATTGGGATAATTACTGATGTTGCCCTTGATCCTTATACCGATCATGGGCATGACGGCATTATCATTAATGGTGTCCTTGATAATGATGCAACAATCGAAATTTTAGAGCAGCAAGCCTATATTCAAGCTCAAGCTGGGGCTGATGCTCTGGCGCCCTCAGATATGATGGACGGTAGAATTGCAGCCATTCGCGATTATCTAGATGACCAAGGCTGCCAAGATCGTCTTTTAATTAGTTATGCCGCTAAGTATGCTTCAAGTTTTTATGGCCCTTTTAGGCAAGCTGTGGGAATCTCTGCCTTAGGAAACTTAAAAGATAAAAAAACCTATCAACTTAACCCTGCTAATAGCGATGAAGCGATGCGAGAAATTGCCCAAGATATTCAAGAAGGGGCAGACATGATTATTGTTAAGCCGGGTATGCCTTATCTCGATATTATTCAGCGCGCCTCTACTGAGTTTAATATTCCAGCACTTGCTTATCAGATTAGTGGTGAATACGCTATGCTTAGAGCCGCTATTCAAAATGGCTGGCTTGATGGTGACCGCGTAATCTTAGAATCCCTAATTGGATTTAAGCGCGCTGGTGCTAAAGGAATCTTGACTTACTTTGCCTTTGATATTGCTAAGAAATTATCTGAATAGCTTTCTCATATAAGCAGCAAGAACAACCATATTCCCTAGACCGTGTTTTATTTAAAACGATTTCCTCTTTTATTAATTAAGCTTTAAAATTATTTTAACTAAGAATTAATCCTTACAAATAGATGTTTCATTTTTATAAATAAACGATACGCTAAAATTATATGCTATTTTTAGATAATAATTTTTGATGCAGCATACTCTTTCTCTCTCTGGTGCTAAGCACATCCATTCTGCCTTAGCTACAGCGGTCATGAAAAATAAATTAGAGAGCAATAAGGGGGTCTATTCTTCTCTCTTGTTAACTCCTTTATTCTTGCTTTCTACTTGTATGAGCCAGGCTGCCCCCATAAATGTGGTGAGCGGTGACACCAAAAGTATACCTGGGGATTACTCAGACAGTCAGTATGATGATGTTACAATAGATGCAGGCGGAACTCTAAATGCCACTGCAATGATAGATAATAGAGGTACAGTAACCAACAATGGAGTTATGAATAATTCTTCTTAAATGTTCATCCTTAACCAACAAGCTACCAGTATTTTTAACAACAATGGAAGAATGAGTAATGACTACATTACTGTTTATAATTCTAATACAGCGACTTGGAATAATAACGGTACCCTGGATAATAACGTGAGTACTTTCTACAATGAGACATCAGCTACTTTTAATAATGATGGAACCATAAACAATACCAATGGGACGGCTATCTACAATCAGGCTAACTCTACCTTCAATAATAGAGGGTCCCTCAATAATACTTATAGCAGTTTAGAAAATAATGGTAACTTTACAAATAGCAATACAGGGACAATAAACCACAACAGCCGCACCCTGAATAACAATAATTTCTTTGAAAACTTAGGTTCCGTGAATAACGGCGTTGTTGCGTAAATAGAAAAGGTTGTCAATAAAAGGTAAATGGAAGTATCTTTTTTAAAATAAAAAGGGATGCACTATGCCTTATAAAGTACGGATTAGGCGCTCAGGCGCTATTCATAAACGTCAAAAGCACTATCGCCTACAGAATTGGCCAGCCTATAATCAAGCTTTAATAAACAGAGGAGATCTCACTTTATGGTTTAGTGAGGATCTTCACCATAACTGGTACGCTCAAAAATCTCCTATTCCTAAAAAAGGACAGCCCCTTCATTATTCTGATCATGCCATTACAATCATGCTAACATTAAGGCTTATCTTTAAACAAAAACTTAGGCAAACTCAAGGGTTGGTCGAGTCATTGTTTCATCTCTTTGGCCTTCAATTGGATGTCCCCAATTATACAAGGCTATCACGCCGAGGGACTGTTCCTTTAATCACGCGCCAATTAGAAAAAATGGATGAACCCGGTCATCTTGTCATTGATAGTACAGGTATTAAAATTTGGAGAAAGTGAATGGCTCGAAACAAAATATGGCAAACAGTACAAACGCAAAGTCTGGCGTAAGCTTCACCTTGGCATTAACAGCAAGGGATTCATTGTTTCTCGGGTAATGACAAGTCATTTAACAGATGATCGATCCTGCTTAGACGCTCACCTTAAGCAGGCTGATGTAACAAAAGTAAAAGAGCTTATTGCTGATGCGGGCTACGATGGGCAAAATGTTTACAGCCAACTGGAATCAGTCAACATTAAACCCATTATTCCTCCAGCTCGAGGATCTCCTTCACTGTCAGAAGAGCACTGCTCTGTTAGACAAGAGGGTATTAATTACATTGATAAAAAAGGACTGTACGCCTGGCAAACAAGAAATGATTATGGTAGGAGAGCAAAAGCAGAAAATACGATATACCGCTATAAAGAGGTGATCGGTCGTAAGCTTAATGCCAGGTTATGGGATAACCAGGATGCGGAATTGCATCTTGGGTGCTTCATTTTAAACATTTTTACTAATCTTGGCGTGCCGGAATCAGTTAAAATCTAATAATTTTGGGAAAAAGGGAGAGTTTGTTTTTGCTTCCCATTTACGCAACAACGCCGACGTTTATGAATAGCGCCTGAGCGCCTAATCCGTACTTTATAAGGCATAGTGCATCCCTTTTTATTTTAAAAAAGATACTTCCATTTACCTTTTATTGACAACCTTTTCTATTTACGCAACAACGCCGCCTTTAATTATAAGGAAGAATAGTACCCTCACTACAAGAAGTAAAAGCTCATAAAATTTTATTTTTGTTAATTTGAAGAATAAATTCTCTGACTTAAAATATTGACAAGCTAGATGTAATTGTGGTTATTGAATAACATAATAAAATTAACAATTAAGAAGGTAAATCAATGCTTTATCGAGGAGGTTACTTTTATATTCTAAGTTTAACGGGATTCTTATCCCTTTTAACGTATAGCGCCTTTGCTAATACATTACCATTTGATCCGCAAGATGAAAATTTACGCAACAATACTTTCCTAGCAGAACGTTCACCCGTAATTATTGATGTTGCAGAGCCCTTTTTCGAGTATAAATTTGCACCTCGGCAAGGCTGTATTATTTATGGTCCCGAGCAAATTGCTCTTTCCGGGTGGTCGGTAAGTGGTATTGGCGATGTGAATGGCGATGGTGTAGATGATGTGGCGGTTGGCTCGGGCAATATTGTTGTTCCCTTTGTGAACGCTTTATATAGAGGATTTGGTTTCATTATTTACGGCAAGAAGGGGGGATATAAGTCACCAATTATGCTGAACCAACTTAATGCGACCATAGGGTTTTATACCGCTGGTTCAAGGGCAGCTGACCTAGCGGGTAACAGCGTCAGCTATGTCGGCGATGTGAATGAAGATGGCATATCGGATTTTCTTGTTAGCGCA
>ERZ778017.2544-NODE-2544-length-14573-cov-5.675851_pt1 | contig 14573 bp, 15 predicted proteins | sample MGYA00375747_ERZ778017 | MGnify/ENA primary metagenome ERZ778017 (study PRJEB29350, sample SAMN05509838) | bioreactor metagenome | biome: bioreactor; material: wastewater | place: South Africa: University of Cape Town | collected 2014-03-17 ...
CCGATGAACGAGGCGCCGAGGTGCGGCGAGATCGGGAAGAGCATGCTCGCGAGGCTTCCCGCCGCGCCGGCGAGCGCGGCGCCGGCACCCGCCGTCAGCGCGTAGGTGAGCGTCGGGTTGATGCCCATGATGCGTGCCGTCTCGCGGTCGAGCGCGGTGGCGAGAATCGCCTGCCCGTGGCGCGTCTTCGACAGCACGAGATGGAAGCCCCACGCGAGCGCGACGGCCAGGACGCACGCGGCGAGCCGCACCTGCGGAATCAGGACTCCGGCGATCTGAAGCGATTCCGACGCGTAGGCGGGCCGCACCGATCGCAGGTCGGACGTGAAGCCGAGCACGAAGAGATCGGTGAGGATGAGATCGAGCCCGAAGGTCAACGCGAGCGACAGCAGCAGGCCCGTCCTGAGGATCGGATTCAGCAGAAAGCGCTGGATCAGGAAGCCGACCATGAACAGGACGACCATCGAGATCGGGATCGACAGGAACGGATCGAGTCCGAAGCGCTCGAAGCCGACCCACGCGATGTAGGCGCCGATCATGATGTAGGCACCGTGGGCGAGGTTGATGATGCCCATCACCCCCCAGACCATCGAGAAGCCGATCGTCGCCAGGCCGTACACGCCGCCGAGCAGCAGGCCGTTGACGATTGTCTGCATCAGCACGGGAATCGACCTCGTTGGTTGCGCGAGAAACCGGGACGGCGCGCCCCGGCGAGCCGCTGTCGCGAAGAAAGAAGGCGAAAGGGGAAGCCGCTTCCGGCGACCCCCGGCGCACCTCGATCAGTGCTGCTGACGCGGGAAGACGGGCGCCACCTCGCGCACCGACTCCGGATAGATCACCTTCGGCTCGCCGCCGACGATCTGCGAGGCGTTCAGGGTCGCCTTCACGTTCACGCCCTGCTCGTTGAACTCGACGGGGCCGTAGAAGGTCTGGCCTCTCAGTGCGAGCATCGCCGAACGGACCGCATCCGAGTCCAGCCTGCCCGCCTTCTCCAGCGCCAGCTGAAGCACTACGCCTGCCGCCGCGCCGCTCGCCGCGTGATAGGTGGGCGGCTTGCGGTACTTCGCTTCGAAGGCCTTCGCGAAGCCTTTCGAATCGCCGAACAGCGGATCCTGGTACGACAGCGTCGGCACCCAGTAGTCGACGCCCATCAGTCCCTCGGCGGAGGCGCCGAGCGCCGTGCGGAAGTCCTCGACGCCGATCGACATCGCCACGCCCAGCATCTTCGGCTGCACGCGCAGCTCCTGCATGCTCTTGAAGAGCAGGATCGTGTCCTGCGCGTAGCCGGTCGCGAGGACGATGTCGGGAGCCGCCGACTTGATCTGCGTCGCAACCGCCGACAGGTCGGTGGCCGTCTTCGGATACTTGTCGGCGTAGACCACTTCGAGGCCCATCTCCTGCGCCTTCTTCACCGCACCCGCGCTCGTCACGTTCGGGAAGAGATCGTCCGGGCCGACGATCGCCACGCGGGTGGGTTTCGGGGAAAAGGTGGTGGCGAGGCTCAGCAGCGGATGCAGCCCGGCGTCGGCGAGCGGCGACGGCGTGAAGATGTACTTGTAGCCGCGCGCGTACAGGCTGTTGGCGGTGGCCATCGGCGTGAGCGTGAGCACTCGATAGCGTTCGCTGATCGCGGCAGTGGCCGTCGCGATGCCCGACGAGTACGGGCCGAACAGGAACGAGACCTTGTCCTCGGAGATCAGCTTCTCGGTGAGCCGCGCGCTGGTCGGCGCCTTGCTCTCGTCGTCGTAGTAGACGATCTCGACCTTGTACGTCCTGTCGCCGACCTTGACGCCGCCTTTCGCGTTGACGGTATCGCGCCAGAGGTCGTAGCCGTCGCGCAGCAGTTGCCCTTCCCGGGCGAAGGGCCCGCTGAGGCTCACCGACGCGCCGATCTTCAAGACATCCTGCGCAGCGGCGGGTGCCATGAGCGCCGAACAAAGCGCAGCCGCGCCGAACCCGGCAGCGATCCTCGAATTCCACGACATAGGGGGCTCCTCTGCGATGTTTTCCGCTTCGCCACGCCGCCCGGACGGGCGGTCGCGGAGCAATTTGGATACTTATTGTATACACCAAGTATACTACTGCTGAGTATACTGGTGTCCGATTCGCCGTGTAAACAGGCTCGAACGATCATGTCCACCCATCTGCGCTCCGGCCGGCAGCCGGCGAAAGCCGGGCCTGCGAAGAAGGCAAGCGCCAAGCGGCCGCCGGCGTCCCCGGCGAAGACGATCCGGCGCGGCCCGAAGGGCGCCAGCGGAAGCCACATCTACGAGCAACTGCGAGAGCAGATTCTTTCGCTCGAACTCAAGCCCGGAGCCCCTCTCGAGGAAGCGAGGCTCGCCCAGGCGCTCGGAGGCTCGCGCACGCCGCTGCGCGAAGCGCTGATCCGGCTCGCGGCCGAGGGGCTCGTCGAAATGCTGCCGAACCGCGGCGCCCGTGTCTCCGGCATGGAACTGCCGCAGCTGCAGGAGCACCTCGAGGCCTTCGAGTTGTTGCAGCGAACGGCCACGGTGCTGGCTGCGCAGCGACGCCCGGCGGCATCGATCGACGAACTGCGCCGGTTGTGCGAGGCCTTCGAGCAGCGCCATGACGAAGGCGACGTCTCGGGCATGATCCAGGCCAACTGGGATTTCCATCACGCGATCGGCCTCGCCTGCGGCAACCGGTACATCGCCCGCATGTACGACACCACGTTGACCGATGGCCTGCGGATCTCCCGGCTGGCGATGGCCTTCGAGTGCTACGGCAGCAGCGAGGCGTACAGCCTGCACATGAACGACATCGTGCGCGAGCATCGCGAGCTGATCGACGTGATCGAGCGACGCGACGCGGCGGCAGCGGCCGATCTGTCGGATTCGCATTCGAACCTGGCGCGGCTTCGTGTCTCCGATTACCTCGCGCGCAGTCTCACTCGCGGCATTTCGATCCGGTCGGCGCACGAGGAAGCTTCGCGTGTGTGAAGTCTGCGCGGTCTTCGGACGCGGAAAGCACTGGACCGCGCGCGCCAGCGGAGAGAGCACGGCTCTGGAAGCCTTCGACATCCGCCGCCACCGCGACGAACGGCGGGAGGCTCTGCGGGTGCTGAACGCGGTCCTGCGCGACGAGGGCGTGCACGTGGCGGACTGGGACGGAGAGTCCTACCAGCTCGTGCTACCGACCGGGGCCTTCGTCGTCGCGGCTGACCTCGCAGACGTGTGGCCCGCACTGAAGCGGTTGGGGCTGGAGGCGCCGGACCTTCTCTCCAGGCAGTTCCTGGAGCGGAACGAATGAGGCTTCGACCGCGCGTCCGCCTGCACGTGTTGACGGGCTTTCTCGGGAGCGGGAAGTCGACGCTGCTGCGTCGTTACCTGCACGGTTCCGCGAACGCAGGCAGGACGGCCGTGCTCATCAACGAATACGGCAAGGTGGCGATCGATCACGTGCTCGTGAGCGCGGTCTCGCCTCTTTCGCAGGCGATCGCCGGCGGCTGCGCATGTTGCACCGTGGACGATGCGTTGCGGCAGGCACTCGTCGAAATCCTCGCCGCCGGCGAGCGCGACCCGGAGACGGCCGTCACCGACATCGTCTTCGAAACGTCGGGATTGGCCGATCCCAGCCGGATCATCGGCACGATCCTCGGCGACCGCGACCTCGCGGAGTATCTCGAGGTGAGCAACTGCATCACCACCGTCGAGGCGGGATCGGACACCGACGTGCTCGAGCGCTTTCCCGAAGCGCGCAACCAGATCGCCTGCGCCAACCGGATCGTGCTGACGAAGGCCGATCTCTCTGCGGCAGGGGAAGCAGCGCGTACGGCCGAGCGCCTGAAGCAGATGAACCCGTTGGCCCTGGTCACCTCGTCGAACGACGACTTCGACCTGGCCGCGCCGATCGAGGAGCCGCGCTCCGCATTCCCCGCGGACGCGGTCCCCGCGCCGGTCGTTCACTCTCAGGGACTCGAAACCTTCCACGTGGAAATCGACCGACACATGATGTGGCCCATGTTCTCCGTCTGGCTCACCGCGGTCATGCATCGGCACGGGAGCAGCATCCTCCGCTTCAAAGGGGTGATCCCGCTGGGACGAGCGGATCGCGCGCTCGTGCTGCAGAGCGTTAGGCATCGGGTGTCGGTGCCGGAGCACCTGCAGTGGACGCAGGAGCAGAAGGATCCTTTCGGGCTCGTGTTCATCTGCGAAGGCAACTACGAACGACGGATCCGGGAATCGCTTTCCGCCTTCGCGTCCCTCGGCATTTCATCGGCGTTGCAGTTGCACTTTTTACGTGCGGCACATAAACTGTGCACCTGAAGGAGCCATGGAAATGACCACGAACATCACGCTGCGACTGGACGAGAAGACGCTTCGCCGGATCAGGCATCTCGCCGTCGATCAGCAGACTTCCGTCTCGGCATGGGTCGGGAACCTGGTGACCCGAACCGTCGCCGAGTTGGACGGTTTCGAACCCGCCCGCCGGCGCGCCCTTCGCGCCATGAAGCATCCCGTGCCGGTTCGAGAGGGTCCGCTCGGTCGCGAGCAGGCGCATGAACGCTGAGGTGTTTGTCGACACCAACGTCCTGTACTACGCCAACACGGATTCGCTCGATCCGCGCCACCGCCAGGCGCGCGCACTCATCGAACCATTGTGGAGCGAACCGGGCAAGGCAGCGATCAGTGTGCAGGTGCTACAGGAGCTGCACGTCAACCTGATTCGCAAAGGTGGACTCGATCCTTCCGACTCGTGGCGGCGGTGCAGCGACTACCTGGCCTGGAGGGTGATCGACAACGACCGCCTTCTGCTCGGCTCGGCTTTCGACATGCAGACACGCTGGAAGCTGAGCTACTGGGACAGCTTGATCGTCGCCGCCGCGCAGCGCTCAGGAGCACCCTTGTTGTGGTCCGAATACCTGGCCGATGGTCAGCGCTATGACGACGTACGAGTCGTGAATCCGTTGACTGCGCGATAACCGATAACCGGTTGCGGCGATGGCTCGGCGTCATGGCGTGCATCCGGTTGGCATGGGTGTCGCGAACCTCCCGCTCTCCGACAGGGGCCAGGCAACAGGCGCAAGGACACCCGGATTGATCGCGATCATTCCGCGCTCCCACGAGCCGGGCGAAACTGCCCTGCATCCGCTCCCCCTCCCGGAGAACACCTCGATGACCCGCATCCAGATCTTCGAGTCCGCCCGTTCGGAAGCGGGGCGCAATGCCAGCAGCCGTCTCGATGCGATGGCGGAAATCGCGCGCGCCCGCGAACAGGGCGCCGACATCGAGCACTACGAATTCGCCAGCGACGCCGCCGAATTCCTGCGCGATGCGCAGGTCAAGGCATACATCGACACGGTCGGCGCCGATGCACTGCCGCTGGTACTGGTCGACGGCAGGCAGGCGCTCGCCGGACGCTATCCCACGCGGGCCGAACTGGCGCGCTGGAGCGGGTTGTCGGTGGTCGCGGTGCGCGTCGACAGCGGGAACTGCTGCAGCGGCGGCAACTGCGGCTGATCCCGGGTCACGCCGGAAAGATCCACACCGATTCCCGCGGCAGCTCCAGGTAGCACGGCTGCGGCACCTGCGCCTCGCTGCCGTAGGCGCGCAAAGCGAATCCGTCCGCCTCCGCACCGCCCGGCTGCCGGAACACGTATTCCCACTTGTCGCCGAGATACATGCTCGCGGAGACCGGCAGCGAGACGCTGTTGGGCGCCGGCGTCGAGCGCAGGCGAATCCGTTCGACGCGCACGATCGCCACCGCCGGCTGCCCTTCCTGCAGGGCGCCGTTGGCCACGCCGCGAATCGAACAGCCCGCGGCCTGCAGCGCCGCGTCGCTGCCGTCGATGGCGGAAATCCGCCCCTCGATCCGGTTGTTGCTGCCGAGAAACTCGGCGCAATACCGCGTCGCGGGTGACGCGTACATCTGCTGCGGCGTGCCCTGCTGCTCGATGCGACCCTCGTTCAGCAGGAGGATGCGATCGGAGATCGCCATCGCTTCGGCCTGGTCGTGCGTGACCAGGATGGCCGACAACCCGAGCCGCAGGATGAGCTCGCGCAGGAAGGCGCGCGCCTCCTCGCGCAGCTTGGCGTCCAGGTTCGACAGCGGCTCGTCGAGCAGCAGCACCGGCGGGTTGTAGACGAGCGCGCGCCCGATCGCCACGCGCTGCTGCTGGCCGCCGGAGAGCTCGCCCGGATAGCGCTTGCCGAGCCCGCCCATACCCAGCTGCCCGAGGATGCGCTGCACACGCTCGCGCCGCTCGTGCGCCCCAACCTTCCGCAGCTTCAGCGGGTAGCCGATGTTCTCCTCGACGGTCTTGTGCGGCCACAGCGCGTAGGACTGGAAGACGATTCCCAGATCGCGCTGCTCGACCGGCATTTCCGTTCGCGTCGCGCCGTCGAAGAGCACGCGCTCGCCCATCGTGATGCGCCCTCGCGACGGCAGCTCAAGCCCCGCGACGGCGCGCAGCAGCGTCGTCTTGCCGCTGCCCGAGGCGCCGAGCAGCGACACCACCTCGCCGCGCTGCAGTTGCAGCGACACGCCGTTCAGGACGGGATTGGCGCCGTAACTCAGGTACAGATCCTCGACGGCGAGTTCAATCATGCAGCTTCACTCCGAAACGCAGCGCCACGCCCATGCCGATCACGACCAGCAGGATGTTGATGAACGAAAGCGCGGCGACGATGTCGATGGCGCCGGTGGCCCACAGCGAAACCAGCATCGAGCCGATCGTCTCGGTGCCCGGCGTGAGCAGGTAGACGCCGGTGGAATACTCGCGCTCGAAGATCAGGAACATCAGCAGCCACGAGCCGATCAGCCCGTAGCGCGCCAGCGGAACGGTGATGCCTCGCCGCACCGTCGCCGGCTTCGCGCCGGCGCTGCGGGCGGCTTCCTCGAGTTCGGGCGCCACCTGCAGCAGCGTCGTCGAGATCAGGCGCAGGCCGTACGCCATCCAGACCACCGAGTAGGCGAGCCAGACGCTGAAGATCGTCGATCGCAGGTCGCGCAGCGGCTCGATCGCGTGATCGCGCAGCCAGTCGGCAGCCGGCAGCACCGACAGCCAGCCGTCGTCGAGCGACCGATCGAGCCACATCGGGACGAACAGGAACACCCAGAGGAAGGCAAGGCCCGCGAGCAGGCCGGGGACGGCGCGCGGGATCAGCACGCTGTAGTCGAGGAACTGCGTGACGCGGTCCGGCTTGCGGTGCATCGCCAGTGCGATCGCCGTGTAGCAGGCGACGGTGAACGCGCCGCCGATCACGCCGATCAGGATCGAATTGACGATCGCCCGCATCAGCGTCGCCTGCTCGAAGACGGTGTGGAAGGCGCGCACCGACAGCACGTCGGCCAGCGAGACGCCGATGCCCCAGTGCGTGACGAAAGCGCGCAGCACGACGCCGGCCAGCGGCACGACGATCGCGACGAACAGCCACAGCGCGACGACGGCGCCGGCCAGCACGCGCCAGCGCCCGAGCGGCAGCACGCGCGCACGCGCGACCTTGCCTTTGACGGTCGCATAGCGGCCGGCGCTTCGCAACAGGTGCCGCTGCAGCATCACCAGCGGAATCGTGAAGGCGATCAGCACCATCGCGACCGCCGCCATCAGGTGGTAGGAAGGAATGCCGAGCTTGTTGGTGAGCTTGTACAGGTAGGTCGACAGCACCAGGTGCCCCTCGGGGTCGCCCAGCACGAGCATCAGGCCGAAGACTTCGAGCCCGAGGAAGAAGAGCAGCACCGACGCGTACGACAGCGCCGGCCGCACCATCGGAAGACTCACCGCCGTCATCACCTGCAGCGGCGTGGCGCCGACCGTCCGCGCGGCTTCCTCGACGTCGGAGCCGAGACTGCGCAGCGCGGACGAGATGTAGAGATAGGCATAGGGAACGTGCGTGAGGCCCGCGATGACGATGATCGCCGGCAGCGAGTAGATGTTCCACGGCACGAAGCCCAGAAGGTCGTGAGCCCAGGTCGAGAAGAAGCCGACCGGGCCCGCCGCCACGACGTAGCCGAAGCCGAGCACCATCGGCGAGACGAACACCGGGATCAGGATCAGCGGCTCGATCCAGCGGCGTCCGGGCAGATCGGTGCGCGAGATCAGGAACGCGAGCATCGCGCCGAGCGGAACGGCAATGACGACGAGCCCTCCGGCCAGCAGGAAACCGTCGCGCAGCGCGTCGTGGAAATCCGGATCGGCGAAGACGAAGCGGAACGCGCTCAGCCCCAATTCCTTGTCGGGCAGGAAGAAGGGCTCGGAAAGAAAGCTCTGGACGACGATGAACGCGAGCGGCGCATAGATCGCCAGCGCGGTCAGGGCGACGACGACGACGCGGGAAACCGAAAGTCGGCCGGGGCGGGTCATGGTGGAGCCGGTCGCGAAACCGCCCCTGCCCGTCGCCTTCGACAGCGGGCAGGGGCGGCGACGAACACGATGCAGTGGACGGCCGCAGTGGACGACCGCAGTGGATGGCGTTATTTGCCGATCGCGCCGCGCCACTCCTTGATGAAGGCCAGACGCTTGTCCTGCTCCAGGTACTCGAGCAGCGACAGATCGACCGGGATCGGTTTCAGTGCCTTGCCCAGTTTCTTCGTCATGCCGTCGACGTCGTTGTCGCCCTCGATGTCGTCGCGCACCGAGGCGAGATTCGCCTTGTTCGCGAGCACGTCCTGGCCGCGCCGCGACAGCAGGTAATCCATCCACAGCTTCGCCGCGTTCCGGTTCGTCGCGCTCCGGCTGATGAAGGCCACGCGCGACAGCACCAGCGTGTAGTCGACGGGATAGGCGACGCCGAGCCCCGGATCGGTCCTGGCGCGCGTTTCCGCATAGGAGCCGAGCACGTTGTAGCCGAGCAGGTTCTCGCCCGACGAGACGCGCTCCATCATCGTTCCGGTGGACGACTGCACGACGAGCCCGGCCTTGCCCACGGCGCGCAGGAAGTCCAGGTAGCGCGGATCGTTGCGGCTGTCCTGCACGGCGAGCATGAAGCCGACCGCCGACTTCTCGACGTCATAGGTCGTCACCTTGTTGCGGAACCGGTCGGGGGCGCTCGATACGAGCTTCGCGAACGCCTCGTGCGACTTCGGCACCTCTTCGGGCCTGATCAGTCGGGTGTTGTAGATGAAGACCGCCGGCTCGTAGGTCGTGCCCCAGGCCTTGTTCTCCCAGTTCGACCACTTCGGCAGCTTCGGGGCCTCGACGCTCCTGTAGGCGAGCGCGTAGTTGCGCGCCAGCTTCATCGCCGAGTCCATCGCCGAGCTCCAGACGACGTCGCCGCTCTTGCTGCCCGAGGCCTGCTCGCTGAGATAGCGGCTGTAGAGCTCCGTGCTGTTCATGTCGTTGTATTCGACCTTGATGCCCGGATACAGGCTCTCGAAATCCTGGATGACCGGATTGGCGGCCTTGGTGTCGGTCGTGGAATAGACGATGACCTTGCCTTCCTTCTTCGCCGCGTCGATCACCTTCTGGTAATCGGCGGGGTAGCCGGGAGGCGCCGACTGGGCTGCGACCGGCAACGCGACGAGAAGGGAAAGGGTCGCCGCGAGAAAGGCGGCCGGAGCCGGTCGGTATCGCATGGGGAGTCTCCTTGACGAGTATTGCAGCGATGGAACGGACAACGCTCCGTCAGCGAGGACACTGCACCTCGACCCGGAATGTTCTTCGGCATGGCTCCGGTTCTGGCGGCACCTGCAGTCCGAGTACGACACGCGGGTCCGATCGGGAGGCCCCGGGCGCGGATTTCGTCGAGTTTCGTCGAGGATACGCGTCTTTCATCCGGGCGCGGGACGAACGCTTCACAGGTTCGTCTGCTCCGGCGGCACCGCATCGGGCATCGAGGCGCTGCCGTTTCCCGCCCGCCCCTGCGGCAGGTCGATCGCGCCGAGCAGGTAGCTCGTCATCGTGATCGATCCCATCGCGGCGCCTTCGGCGAAAGCGCGGGCCGGCTCGCCCGCCTCCTCGCACAGTCCGGCGAGATAGGCGAGCGGCAACAGGTGCTCGGGCGTGGGCACGGCGAGCGCGAAATCCGGGTGTGAGATCAGCGACGACAGGCGCGACGGGTCCGAGGTCATCACGGTCTTCACTTCGGCGTCGAAGCGCTCGGCCCAGTCGTAGGCGGTGTCGCCGAGCGCCGGATTCATGCGGCGCAGGTTGTGCACGACGTTGCCGCTGCCGACGATGAAGATGCCGCGATCGCGCAGCGGCGCCAGGCGTGCGGCGAGCTCGAGGTGATAGTCGAGCGGCGCGCCGCCGTGCAGCGAGAGCTGCAGTACCGGCACGCTCGCATCGGGGAACACGTGCGCGAGCACCGACCACGTGCCGTGGTCGATGCCCCAGCTGTCGCGATCCAGGCCGACGAACGACGGCTTCACGACGTCGACGATCTCGTCGGCGACCTCCGGCGCTCCGGGAGCCGGGTAATCGAACTCGAAAAGCTCGCGCGGGAAACCGTAGAAGTCGTGGATGACGCGTGGCCGCGGCATCGCCGTGACGGCCGTGCCCTCGATGAACCAGTGCGCCGAGATCGCGAGCACCGCCCGCGGGTGCGGCAACTTCGTGCCCAGGTCGCGCCACGCCGACGTGTAGCGATTTATTTCGAGCGTGTTCATCGGGCTGCCGTGGCCGATGAACGCTGCGGGCATGCGATCGGGCGTCGTCATGGTGCCTGCCCTCTGCGCGGTGGGTCAGCCGCGACCGCGGCTCGACGTCGGAACGTCTGCATCGTACGCACACGGTTGGCGCGGTCGACACAGCCCGTGCTGCGGGTCCGGTTTCGCGGCCTCGAGCCGCCTCGAGGCCTATGCTGCCCGGTTCGCACAGGCCACGCCCTACGAATCGCCACAGGGAGCAGCAAATGACCGAGCGAACCCCCAAAGCAGGCGCCGGCTCCACCACCGGCAGTGGCGCACCGGCGCCCAGCGACCGCAACTCGCTGACGATCGGCCCCGACGGCCCCATCCTGCTGCACGACGTGCACTTCCTCGAGCAGATGGCGCACTTCAACCGCGAGAAGGTCCCCGAGCGCCAGCCGCACGCCAAAGGCGGCGGCGCGTTCGGCACCTTCGAGACCACCGCCGACGTTTCGCAGTGGACGAAGGCCGCGCTCTTCCGCAAGGGCGTCACTACCGAAATGCTGGCGCGCTTCTCGACGGTGGCCGGCGAGATGGGCAGCCCCGACACCTGGCGCGACGTGCGCGGCTTCTCGCTGAAGTTCTACACGGAGGAAGGCAACTACGACCTCGTCGGCAACAACACGCCGATCTTCTTCGTGCGCGACCCGATGAAATTTCCGCACTTCATCCGCAGCCAGAAAAGACTGCCGGACTCGGGGCTGCGCGACAACCACATGCAGTGGGACTTCTGGACGAACAACCCCGAGAGCGCGCACCAGGTGACCTACCTGATGGGCGAACGCGGCTTGCCACGCACGTGGCGCCACATGAACGGCTACGGTTCGCACACGTTCCTGTGGGTGAACGCCTCGGGCGAGAAGTCCTGGGTCAAGTACCACTTCCACACGAACCAGGGCATGGAGTTCTTCAGCAACGCCGAGGCAATGGCGATGGCCGGCAAGGACGCCGACTTCCACCGTCGCGACCTGTTCGAGGCGATCGCACGCGGCGAGTTCCCGAGCTGGAAGCTGTCGGTGCAGGTGATGCCCTATGCCGACGCGAAGACCTGGCGGCTCAATCCCTTCGACCTCACCAAAACGTGGCCGCACGCCGATTACCCGTTGCACGAGGTCGGAACGATGACGCTGAACCGCAACCCCGAGAACTTCTTCGCGCAGATCGAGCAGGCCGCGTTCTCGCCGGGCAATACCGTGCCCGGCATCGGCCTGTCGCCCGACAAGATGCTGCTCGGCCGCGCGTTCGCCTACAACGACGCGCAGCGCAACCGCATCGGCACGAACTTCCACCAGCTGCCGGTGAATCGGCCGAAGGTGGCGGTGAACACCTACCTGTTCGACGGGCAGATGAGCTACGAGCACAGCGGCAATGCACCGGTCTATGCACCGAACAGCGGCGGCCGCTCGTGGGCCGACGAGTCGGGGGCGGTGAACGACGGCTGGGAAGCCGACGGCGAGATGGTGCGCAGCGCCTACACGCTGCGGCCCGACGACGACGACTTCACGCAGCCGGGCATTCTCGTGCGCGAGGTGTTCGACGACGCGCAGCGCGACCGGCTGGTCGAACAGGTGGCCGGCAGCCTGCTCGGCGGCGTACGCTCCCCGGTGCTCGAACGCGCGTTCGAATACTGGAAGAGTATCGATGCCGACGTGGGGCGCCGCATCGAGAACAAGGTGCGCAGCGGCGCGGCGCCGGAACCGGCCGCGGGAATGGGCGAGCGCTGAAGCGCGGGAATCGGCGTTCGGCCGAGGCCTGCACAGGAACCGCCCCGATGGCAAATGAACGTACCTGGTTCGGCGGCTTCGAATCCGCGTTCCACGACGTCGACGGCGTGCGCATGTTCGTGCGCATCGGCGGCCGGATCGACGCGCCGCCGTTGCTGTTGCTGCACGGGTTCCCGCAGACGCATGCGATGTGGCAGCGCGTCGCGCAGCGGCTCGCGCCGCACTTCCAGCTCGTACTTCCTGATCTGCGCGGCTACGGCGACTCGGGCAAGCCTCCAGGCGACCCCGATCATGCGCCGCTGCCCGAACGCCTGATCGGCGCCGACCCGCGCTTCTATCTGCATGCGAGCCTGGGCGGCTGGGGCAGCCGGGGCCGGGACCACATCGAGCCGCAGGCGCTGTCGGACTACGAGCGCTGCTTCGGCGTGCCCGAAACGATCCACGCAGCCTGCGAGGACTACCGTGCGAGCGCGGGCATCGACCTCGAGCACGACCGCGCCTCGCGTGCGGCGAGTGAACGGATCGCGTGCGACCTGCTCGTGCTATGGGGAGAGCGCGGCGTCGTTCAGCGCCTGTTCAACCCGCTGGCGCTGTGGCGCGCGCAGTGCGCCGGCTCCGTCAGCGGCCACGCGATGACCGCCGGGCACTTCATTCCCGAGGAACTGCCCGAGGAGACGGCGCAGGCGCTGCTCGGATTCTTCGGCGCCTGAGCCGCGCTCACCGGTCAGCTGCAGCTGCCGCAGCAGTTGCCGGGAGCCTTGCCGATACGCACGCGCCAGAGATCGGGGCCCTGTTCGAGGTAGTCCCAGGTGAAGAGACCGTGGAGACTCGACTTGAACTGGCGGTGCAGCGGCGCGGGATCGTGATCGTTGACCAGTTCCAGCGCAGCGCCCTGCGGCAGGGCATTGAACGACGAGAAGATCAGACTGTGACGCTCGTTCGGGGCGATCGTACGGACATCGATGGTCGAGTGGATCGCCTCGCTTGTCGTCGCGGACGCTCCGGTTCTCGAGCGGATGGCTTCTCTCATGATGGAATGATTCTCCGGCGCCGGGTTGAAGATGCGCTAGAAGTATATCTTCTCAGCGGGAGACGTGGCACGGCGCGCTATCCATTGTTTCCGCATCGCGCTACCGCCCGATGCTTTTTCGCTCCCGGAGTCCGCACGTAAGGAACGAATCTCGCCGGGACTGAACCGCACAATTCCTGCGCGAGGTCGAATCGAATGCCGAGAGAACTGATCATCTCAGGTTCGCCCTTCGAGAGCGAGATCGCGTATTCCCGTGCCGTGGTCCGGAACATGAGCGGCTCGAACGGCGCTACCGTCTGATGCGTTCTCGCTCGTGGAATCGATTCCACGGGCGAAAGCGCATCAAATGGTAGCGGCGCCGGAAGCGGCGGAAGTAGGGCGAGTTGCCGGAGCCGGCACAATCCTCCGCCGTGATGTCCAGCGAAACCGAAATGCCTGAGGCGCCCGAGTCCATGGAGTCGCCAGCACCGTCGCCGCCGCCCGCGCCCAGCGCCTGGCGACGCTGGGTGCGGCGGCTGCTGTGGGCGGTGTGCGCCGTGTTGATCCTCTGGGGCCTGCTGTGGCTGGCGGTGCCGCCGCTGCTCCAGTGGCAGGGTCAGAAGATCGCCAGCCAGGAACTGGGCCGGCCGACGCGCATCGGCAAGGTGGATTTCAGGCCCTGGTCGCTCGAGCTGACCGTCCATGATCTGGCCGTCGGCGGCGTGGCCGGTGCGCCGGATCAGTTCACCATCAAGCGGCTATATCTCGACGCCTCGTGGCAATCGCTGTGGCGGCTGGGGCCGGTGCTGAACGCCCTGCAAGTGGATGATCCGGCGCTGCGGCTGACCCACCTGGGCGAGGGCCGCCACGACATCGACGACATCCTGGCGCGGCTGGCGGCGCAGGCCCAGCCAACCCAGCCATCCAGGCCGCTGCATTTTGCGCTGTACAACAGCGTGCTGCGGGGCGGGCGCATCGACTTCGACGATCGCGCAGTCGATCGCGTGCAGGAGGTGCGCGACCTGCATCTGGCGCTGCCGTTCATTAGCAACCTGCCCTCGGCGCGCGAGGTCGAGGTGCAGCCGCAGCTGGCCTTCCGCCTGAACGGCAGCGGCTTTGATTCGCAGACCCAGGTCTTGCCGTTCGCCCCCTCGCGACAGACCGATGCCAGCGTGCAACTGGCGCACATCGACCTGAAGCCCTACCTGGGCTACCTGCCGGCCGATCTACCGCTGCGGCTGCAGGCGGGCACC
>ERZ778017.2545-NODE-2545-length-14568-cov-4.138703_pt1 | contig 14568 bp, 7 predicted proteins | sample MGYA00375747_ERZ778017 | MGnify/ENA primary metagenome ERZ778017 (study PRJEB29350, sample SAMN05509838) | bioreactor metagenome | biome: bioreactor; material: wastewater | place: South Africa: University of Cape Town | collected 2014-03-17 ...
AATTAGCGACGCAACTCAAACCAGCCGTTGGCGGATATAAAGTGGGGCTGGAGCTTTTTGTTTCTTGCGGGCCACAGATATTTGAGCACATCAATCCAGCGCGCACATTTCTGGATTTGAAATTTCACGATATCCCCAATACTGCCGCTGGAGCGGCAAGAGCTGCGGCGCGGCTGGGCGTTTTGATGTGTAACGTGCATTGCTTGGGTGGATTGCAAATGATGCGCGCCGCTGCCGATGCGGCGCATGAAGAAAATCCTGCGACAAAAATTATAGGCGTCACTATTCTAACTTCGCATGAGGCAGCATCGTTGCAGCAAATCGGCCTGGATAAAGATCCCGCAAACGCTGTGATTCATCTGGCTGCATTAGCCAAAGAAGCGGGGCTGGATGGCGTGGTTTGTTCACCGCAGGAAATCGCCGCAGTGCGCGAAACGTGCGGTGAAGATTTTCTTATTGTAACTCCGGGAATCCGCCCTGCTAAAAGTACTTCTGACGATCAGAAACGTACACTAACGCCACGCCAGGCATTACAAAACGGCGCGGATTGGATTGTGGTGGGACGACCCGTTACCGCAGCAGAAAATCCGCTGGACGCAGCGCAGCATTTGTTTGATGAATAACGTAGGGAAGAGATGAGTGGGGGCAGGCCTCCGTGCCTGCTTAAATGGCTATTTTCCTTATTGCCGTTTTTATAAAAAGTGACAGCAAGCTGATCAAGTATTTGCAGGCACAGAGGCCTGCCCCCACTCGGTGTTATGTAAAAGAAATTTGCTACTGCATCGACAACGTCGAAATGCGCCGCGCTAAATTGCCCGCAATTTCGCCATAAATCCCCGTGACTTCACTATCGGGATCACTCGCAAAAATAGGCTTGCCGCTGTCGCCGGCGGTTGTAATATCCATTACACGCGGCACTTGTCCCAGCAAGGGAACATGGAAATGATCCGCCGCACGCTGGCCGCCGCCGCTGCCGAAGAGTTCGATCTTTTCGCCATTGGGCGCTTCAAACCAGCTCATGTTTTCCACGATTCCCAAAATCGGAACCTTGACTCCGGCCTGTTCCATTTTAGAAAACATATTCCCAGCACGCGTCACATCTTCCAGCGCCACCGCTTCAGGAGTGGTCACAATCACAGCTCCCGTCAACGGCGCGTTTTGCATCAATGTCAATTGAATATCGCCCGTACCTGGCGGCAGATCGATAATCAGATAATCCAAATCGCCCCAAACCACAGAGCCCAAAAATGTCTGAATCATCTTGCTCACCATCGGGCCACGCCACACAATCGGCGTATTTTTATCCGTCAAAAACCCAATAGAAATCAGCGCGATGCCATATTGTTCTAATGGATGAATACGCTGCACGCCATTTTCTTCGGAGCCTTCTGGCTGAATGCCTTCGGGAATTCCCATCATAATAGGAATCGAAGGGCCGTAAACATCGGCATCCATCAACCCCACTTTCGCGCCAGTTTTGGCAAGCGCTAAGGCCAGGTTCACCGACGTGGTACTTTTACCAACGCCACCTTTTCCAGAAGCCACAGCAATAGCATTTTTAACGCCGGGAATGAGATTCTTAATCTCCGGCGGACGCCGCGTCTGCGCCGTCATACTGATATTGACATTGGTCACGCCCGGCAAAGCCGAAACCAGTTCGTGCGCTTGCGCATTCATCTGATCTTTGACGGGACAGGCTGGCGTTGTTAATTCGATATCAAAGGCCACATTGCCACCGCAAATGCGCACCTTTTTGATAAATCCTAACGTCACAATATCCCGATGCAAGTCGGGATCAATGATATTTGATAATGCTTTCAAGACCTCGGCTTCACTCACCGCAGCATCTTCAGCAATTGGCTGATCTAACGTCTGTTCACTCATGTATTCAATTTTACCAGCTTAGTGGAAGAAGAACATAAATTGGATAGTTCTATCTGATATAAAATTGTTATAGCATTTCTGCGTCTCTGTTGACTAAGTGAGAAGTACGCCATTCTGAGACCGGATCACCGCAAACCGCGACAGTGAGAGGATGAAGTGAAAGTACTTTTGTCATTGCGAAGGAGCGAAGCGACTGCGGCAATCTTGTCGGAACGAACAGATTGCCGCGGTCGCCGGAGGCTCCCTCGCAATGACAGCAGGAAAGTTCATTCCGCCCTTTGCAAGCGAAGCTTGGCTCCGCTCCTCAGAATGACGTACATTCTTTCCGTAACTTCTTCAGCAAAGTGCCGCGCCAGTCATGATGGGTGAACCTATACGCGGCAAAGATGAACCACTCCTCACAAAAGTACTTTTGCCTGTTTACTTCTCTCGAACCAAAATAATCCGATCCACATACACATTCGTCACCGCTGCATTTTGCGTCGGCGCAAACCAGATGTACATACCACCATCTAATTGATGCACTCCCAAATCTATCTCTTGATAACTGGAGCTGGCAACATCTTTCAATGGAATGGATATCTGGCTGACGGATTTGCGATTGGTCACATCATAAATACCGCTTTGAAATCCAGCACCTGTCTGCGGCGCATCGGCTTTGGTATCCACGCGCGCCATCGCATAGACATGCCATTTGTCGGGCGAGGCGTCGAGGAATTTTCCCAGCTTGGCTTGAATCGCCCATTCGTTGGTGTCGCCGATAATGCTGGCGGTTTTGCCGTTGGAGGCGGCGGCATCTTTTGCGATGCTGCTGAGCGTTCCCTCTCTATATAGCGACATATTGCCTTCTTGAATATCGATGACGTCGCCTTCTGCATGGCCTTTAGCAAAATCTGGCAGTGGCACCGGCGGCGCAAACATGTCTTCCAATTTTGGAATCTCCTGCGCAAAGCTGCCGTGTTCTGTCCAGTTGCGGATGCCAAATTTTTTCGCATCGGCGATGAACTGTGCCATTGCCACATTGGGATCTTTCGGCCCCAGGAATTCCTTATTCTCACGCGCCGCGCTTTGCTTCAAAATGGTGTAACGGAACAGCATTGCAACTTGCAGTGACAGACTTTCGCGATGCACGCGATCTGAAAGTACTTTGTCGTCTTTCACTGCATCTGCGGCTTGTTGGAAAAGTTGGATCGCTTTGTTTGTGGTGTCCAAATCGAGAAAGGAAAAGTCATAGTTAAAGGTAGATAATTTGGTCTTCCTGGCGAGGAATGACTTTTGAATCAGATCAATATACTGCTTCAAATACGGCGCAGCCGCGCCATAATAACCTTGCAGGAATTCATTGGTCAGTTGTTCCTGATTCAAATTAGGATCCCACATTAATTTGGCGATCAGCCAGGTGCGCAACTGCACGAAGTCGCCCACGCCGTTGGTATAATTATCGCCCTGTTCAAAAACGCCTTTCACGCTATTATTAGCGAAGAAGCGTAAGTCCGGCCCCAATCCAAGCCAATCGGGATGGGGAAAAACGTTGCCTCGAAAATTAGTCACGTAATTCCACACAAAAAGCTCCGGAGCAATCTTCGACCACCCTTTCAGATTATCACGCGTCTCGGCATTCCAATCGCTATCGAGAGGATGGCCAAAGTCAGAGGAAATCGGTGCCAAGCGGATGATGACATTTTTGGCAGGACGAATCGTTTTGGGCGGCTTCTCGGTGTAATGATAAGCCAGCGTTTCCACTTTGAAATTGGGATATTGCTGATATATCTTTTCAGCAACTTTATTGACAAAATTTAATACCGGCGCGCTTTGCGAACCTTCTTCCTCCGCCAGTTTCATTGATGGCGCGTCCTGGCAATAATTGTTGTTATCGTTTTGCGAAATCGAGATATATCCCGCCTGCGGATTTTCCTTAATCCATGCCAATGCCTGTTTGGTCAATTCGTCAAACACTTGCGGATCGGAGAGATTGAGTTGAGTTCGCTGCGCCGCTGGCATTTTGGATGCAGCCGTGCAGGGCTTATCCCCATTCTCCGGATCGCTATACCATTCGGGATGATCTTTAAAGTACTTTTCCGGCGGCAAGAGTTTGCTGAAGGTATGCACAAAACCCAGAATGGTGTAATGTCCGCCCCATTCCGCAGTTTGCTGTTGCGCGTTGCCGTTCTCGCGCATGATGGTGGCGAATACGGGATCTTTCACTGCTGTGGTGTAATGTTCGCGATAATCAAATGGCGGAACGTATACAACATTTTTTGCTGGTACATCAAAAGTACTTTTATACGGAATAGTACTTTCCGTCGGCGTCCACCAGCGGCAGCCAGCTTCATCTTCAAGAAATTGATACACCGCATACAACGTTCCGCGCGGGCGTCCGCCTGCGAGAATGAGATTCTTTCCAACGGTTTTAATGACAATGCCGTCGCTGCCAAGAGAATCCCAATCTTGCTTGGGTAAAAGTACTTTTACCCGCGCGCCAGCGCCCACCAAAATCTGCGGCGCGTCGGCATTCACATCACCTTCCGACTTGATGGAAATGGTCGCGCCAGTCACTTGCTGAAAGTACTTTTGCAATTGATCGGCAGCAGTTTTTTCAGCGGGAATGGCGTCACTGGCTAATGCAATCGTATACGATGTTTTGCCGTTTTGCGCCAGCGTAATTGCGTTGCCTTTTTGCGCCATCGCGCATCCAGCAACCAGCAAATTGGCTAATACTAATAGAACTATTTTTCTCATATTTTCCTTGTACTTCATCTATTTTTCGCGAATCAAAATAATCCGATCTACATATAAACTTTTCATCGCCGAATCTTTAGTGGGCATGAACCAGAAATATCGGGCGCTGTTCAGTTCATGTACTCCCAAATCCACGCGTTGATAATCCGAACCGGCAACGTCTTTCAGTGGAATGGTCATTGTTTTATCCACCGATGCCTTTTCTGTGGCGTCATAGATGCCGACTTGAAAGGCATTTCCTGCCGGCGTCGCGCCGTCTTTAGCATCCGCTCGCACCATCGCATAGGCATGCCATTTCTCGGTTTTTGAGCTGAGTGAATTTCCCAGTTTTGCCTGAATAGACCATTCATAGACATCACCAGGAACGCTGGCGGCTTTGCCGTTGGAGGCGGCAATGTCCTTGACAATAAAACTCCAGGTTCCCATTTTATAGAGAGTAAAATTGTTTTCTTGTATGTCCACCACATCACCATCTGCGTGGCCTTTGGCGAAATCAGGTAACGGCGTTGGCGCGGCGAACATGTCTTCCAGCTTGAGCGCCTGGCTTTCAAAACTATTTCCCTCGCTCCATCTTTTGATACCAAACTTTTTCGCAGATTCTATATAATTCTGCATCGCCAAAGTGGGATCTTTGGGTCCGAGGAATTCTTTACCTTCACTCGCAGCGGTGTTCTTCAGCAAGTGATAACGATAAAGCGTGGCGATATCCAGCGACAACCGTTCGCGTTGCACACGATCGGATAATTCTTTATTTCCCTTCACGGCATCTTGCGCCTTATCAAAAAGCGTAATTGCTTTATTGGTGGTGTCGATATCCAGAAATGAGAAATCTTCGTTATAGGTTGAAAGCTCTCTCTTTTGCGCCAGGAAAGAAGATTCGATCAAATCCAAATACTGCTTCAAATAAGGCGCGGCATCGCCATAATAACCCCGCAAAAATTCATCAGTCAATTGCTGCTGATCCAAACTGGGATTCCACATTAAGTGCGCAATTAGCCAGGCGCGCAGCTGCACAAAATCGCCCACGCCGTTGGTGTAATTATCACCTTGCTCAAAAATACCTTTCACATTATTGTTAGCGAAGAAACGCAAATCCGGCCCCAAACCAGCCCAGTTGGGATGCGGAAAAACGGTGTTGCGGAAGTTGGTGATATAGTTCCACACGAATAACTCCGGCGCAATCTTGGCCCAGCCCTGAACATTATCGCGCACTTCTTTGTTCCAATCGCTATCGATAGGATGGCCAAAATCGGTATAAATCGGCGCCAGGCGAATGATGACATTTTTGCCGGGACGAATCGTTTTGGGTGGCTTCTCCGTGAAGACATACGCCAATGTCTCCACTTTGAAATCAGGATATTTCTGATGTATTTTTTCCGCAACTTTGTTGACAAAATTAAGTAACGGCCCAGCGTAGGAACCTTCCTCTTCGGCCATTTTCATGGAAGCGGCGTCCTGACAATAATTCTTCCCATCATTTTGCGAAATCGAGATGTAGCCAGCGTCGGGATTTTTATCGATCCAGATTAATGCTTGTTTTGCCAATTCGTCAACAACGCCAGGCGCGGAGAAATTGAGCTGAGTGCGCTGATGTCCCGGCATATTCGATGCGGCGGTGCAGGGCTTGTTGCCATTTTCCGGATCGCTATACCAATCGGGATGTTCCTTAAAGTACTTTTCCGGCGGCAGTAATTTGCTGAACGTGTGCACAAATCCCAAAATAGTATAATGCCCGCCCCAGTCTTTCTCCTGCTTTTGATGATCACCGTTCTCGCGCATGATGGTGGCGAAGATTGGATCAGCTTGCACTTCTGTAGTGTAATGTTCGCGATAATTAAACGGCGGCATGTATGCAATATTTTGGTCTGATATATCTAAAGTACTTTTGTGCGGGATAGTACTTTCCGTCGGCGTCCACCAACGACATCCAACTTCATCTTGCAGAAATTGAAACACTGCATACAATGTCCCGCGTGGACGTCCGCCAGCGAGAATCAAGTTCTTCCCAACGGTTTTGATGACAATGCCATCGCTGCCAAGAGAATCCCAATCTTGTTTGGGCAAAAGTACTTTTACCCGCGCGCCCGCGCCAACCAAAATCTGCGGCGCGTCGGCATTCACATCACCTTCCGACTTGATAGAAATCGCCGCGCCTGTCACTTGCTGAAAGTACTTTTGCAATTGATCGGCAGCAGTTTTTTCGGCAGGAATGGCGTCGTTGGCTAATGCAATAACGTAAGCCGTTGTGCCGTTTTGGGCAAGTGTGATCGCGTTGGCTTTTTGTGGCATAGCCCATGTCGCAAGAGCGGAAATTGCAAGGAAGGCGAAGAGTATCTTTCTCATGATATTAATTATTTTGAATGGTGACTTACCTGAAATTATTGGGGGCATGCAGAATTCGTAAAATCCCAGTAGCAGTTGGGCTGCGTGGATTTGCCAAAGTCACTGGTTTGTTTCATCCATTTCACATGCCCATCCGCGAAAGCAACATTCGCTCCTTCCATGTGCGGCGCAAATCGTGTATCACCGACATACGAAACGCCATTATAAAGTCCGTATCCTTTATAGCCTCCGTAATTGGCAAAAACGTAGGCGTAATTCGCATAAGGATAATGATCATCCATAAACATCACTGTTTCCGAAGGACGGGGCACAGCAGCCATTGTGATAGGCGTATTGGTAAGTGTCCATCCATTAATGTAACGGCTATACCCGTAGCTGGGAGAAGTATCAGAATCCTGCGATGGACACTGAAATATCTGAACGCTCTTTGTATAAGGATACATAACGTCCATCCAGGACATATATTTACTGGTGTGGAATCCATCCGAAACGTTATATTTTGCACAAGGCAAACCAGTGCAAGCCGCGCCTGTAATATACGTGCTCGTATCGTTGTAGGTGCCGATTACACTTGGCGCGTAATGCTCATCATAATCCTGCACATACATCATCATGCCGAGCCCAATCTGCTTGAGATTGCTCATGCAACTGGCGCGACGCGCATTTTCCCGCGCCCGCGCAAAGACGGGAAAAAGAATAGCGGCGAGGATTGCTATAATTGCGATAACGACCAAAAGTTCAATTAGAGTAAAAGCTCGCTGTTGCCGATGCGTCCGGCTGTTTGTGTGTTCCATAGTTATCTCCTTTACAAAAGTACTTTTACGCAGCTACCAACTCCCGCTCCATGACAGCGCCCTTTGGCGGCGCGGTGCTGTGGCCATTAACAAAGGTGATTGGCAACGTGATGTCCTGCGGAACTCGTGTGGGATTTTGCAGTCCATCCAACAACGCTGCCATTGCCTTTCTGCCAATTTCCTCCAACGGCACGTCAATCGTGGTCAATGATGGCACGCCGTTATCCTCGGCCAAGCCATCGAAACCAGTCACGCTGAGATCGCGTGGGACTTTGATTTTTGATGTTTGCAACGCGCTTATTGCTCCGCGCGCCACTTTATCATTTTGGGCGATTAACGCAGTGCAACCCAATTCGTGCCAATCTTCTTCCAGCCAGCGCTGCATGTAATACTCACCTGCTGCCACATACCACGTTTGAAGTTCGCGCCATTCCTGCCGATTCTGCACCTCACGCATCCAACGCGGATCCGGCTCAATATCCGCTTCCTGCAGCGCCTTCAAATATCCCTCTTTGCGTTGTTGGAGCTGCGAAAGCCCAGCATTAAAAGTCCCCAAAAAAGCAATGCCGCGATGACCTAATTCAAGCAGGTGTTTGGTCAATTGATACGTACCGTCAAAATCATCCCATCCTATGCAAGCAATGCCGGGAGTTTTGTTGATGATGGAGACAAAAGGAAAATTGCTGGGCAATTGCGGCAAACCGGGATGCGGATCACGGGGATCATGCGTATCGCACAGAATCGCCCCGTCGATTTTTTTCCATTGATCAAAGCGATCGCCGTTATCGATTAATAAAAGGTGATAATTGCGATCACGCGCTTCGCCGCGCATCCCCGCGAGCACTGAACCCCAATACGCCAGATTCTGCTGCGGCGACATGTGATAAGGCGCGACGAACCCCACAATTCCGGTGAATTTGCGGGGCACGGGATGATTGACAAAAATACCGCGACCAGGCGCGCGGCGAATCAACCCATCATTTTCCAATAATGCATGCGCCTTTTCCACCGTGTGCTGAGCCGCTTCAAACTGCAGCTTCATCTCGCTGAACGACGGCAATTGATCGCCCGGCTGCAACCCGCCACCAGCAATCTGCTGGCGCAGATGTTCAGCCAGTTGCAGGTATTTGGGAATTTTGAGATGACGATCAATGAGTGTGGTCATGTTGTCACTTTATTACTATAGACTTAAGGTATTGTTCCACAAATCGCAATATCTTAAACATTTATTTTTTACATATTTTCGCATTCCGAATTATCGGCAGGCACTATGAAAATAATTGGCACATGTGTAACATTTGTGCGATTGGTCATCCTGAGGGAGCTTGCGACTGAAGGATCCCCAGCCTACGATGAAAGACGTTGAAACTTCGGGGGATTCTTCGGTCGCAAGCTCCCTCAGAATGACGTCGTTATCTATGCAAGCACAAATGTTGCTCATGAGCCAAGTACTCTTTAATTGACCCGCAAAGCCCCGTCACTTACAATACACTGAAATACAAATTACGTAACTCGTGAAATTATTTATACCCGCAAAGGAAATGAAATGAAAATAAACATGAATATCTGGAGACTTTTGATTTGTCTGGGATTACTGTCTGGATTGTCCTCGATCAGTAACGCCTCTCAAGTGCGTTTTACCAATTTAAACTGGTGGAAAATCTGGCCGGGCACGGTGAAATCCACGCTGACCTATGACCAGCAAAACGACGCGCTGGAACTGAAAGGGAGCGAGGCGACCACCATTTATCAATGGGTGGAAATGGAGCCGATCAGCGTGTATCGAATTACTTTTTTATATAAAGCGGACGTGCAAAATAACCAGGCTGGCGCCAGTCTGGGTTTGAATTTTCGAGGAACGGATGCGGCGGCCAAGGAATTGAAAGCGTTGCGATTTCCGTTGAATTTACAAACTGCCGCAGTCCAGTGGCAGAAATTTTCCTGCACTTTCGTGACGCCCGCAGAACCGAAGCAGACAACGCAATTCATGTTTTCCCACGACGCGGGAATTAACCTACTTTCCATCAAAGATTTGCAGTTGATAAAAGAAGCGCCCGTGACAGTTTCGAAATCGGCAGTCTCCTCAAAAGTACTTTCACCCGATTCCACCGTCTGGAAAACCGCGCCGGCTTTGAGCGATTTTTGGAATGCCGAACTCAAAGGCGAGCCAGCTTCTCAAAAAACCGATGTGCAACTGACCTGGGACGACGAGGCGCTGTACGTTCTATTTACCAATTACGAACCCAATATCGCGCTGCTCAATAAGTCGCAAACAAAGCGCGACGGCAGCATTTGGGATGACGACTCGGACGAAGTTTATATTGCAACGCCGGGTAACAAAGCGTTTCAATTTATCACCGGTGCAGCTGGCGGCAAATGGGACGGCACGCTGATTCAGAAAGTCGATGGCGATCCTTACACGGCTGATAGCAAGTGGAACGGCGAGTGGGACAGCGATGTGAAAATAGACGGCGACCGCTGGACGACGGCCTGGCGCATTCCGTTTGCAACGCTGGGCGAATTTCCCAAAGACGGCCAGACCTGGCGAATCAATTTTGCGCGCCATCGCTATGCGGGAAACGTTCGCCAAAGTTCGCGCTGGACGTATGCCGACGGAAATACCAATGAGGTCGGCCACTTTGGATATTTGCGGTTTGATGGCAATGCCGCGCAGGCCGAGCGGCTTGTGCAACCCATCGAATTGCATCCGCTCCAGATCAATCGTTCCGACGCTACGTTTGCGCAAGTGCTGGGCGCGGCTGCCGGAAATTATCACACCGAAGACTGGTCGCATGATTTCTTTCTTTCCAGTTATCCCAAATCGTTTCAGGAAAAATATACCAAAGAAAGCTGGCAAAAAGAGATGGAAGCAAAGCTAACCCAGCGCGGCGAGAACGGCAGCTACGGACCGTTTTTGCCAGGATCATACAACGCCGCCGGTTGGCCGATATTGCTGGCGGCGCATGAAAAATACGGCATGCTGTTTCCCTATACAATGACGACATCGGGCAACGACAAAATCGCCATGGACAACGGTGCCAAATATTTTGATCCCACGCCGCAGGGCGCAGCGCAGGGACGCGTGGTGGAGTTTGATCCCGAAAAGCGGAAATCGATTTTCGCGGTTCTCGATACGTTTCTGCAGCGCAATCCCGATAAGAAGAATTTGATCGCCTATTTTTACGTCGTCGATGAACCTTCCAATTCCATGTTCGGCGCATTCAGCAGAACGCGGCGGCCCGACGCGGGAAAAATTCTGGACGCAGTGGACGCCGAAATTCGCGCCAATTATGGCGGCGGGAAATATGGTTTGTATGATGACTTTGCCAGCGAGAATAAAAATTCTCCGTATGAGCGCATTGCCTTTGTGAAATGGTGGAACGCGCAAATGGACGATTGGGGAAAGCAGGTGCGGCAGGGATTAAAAGAGCGTGCGCCCGAAATTCCCGTTCTTCTCGCCAACCAGAACACCGTCAGCGGCGCGCCTTTTGTGGATGTTCCGCTGCTGTCGCGTTACAGCGACTTGGTGTCGGTTGATCCCTATCCCACCGCAACGCTGGCGGCGCAAGGCCGCGCCCGCGCGCTTTATCACACGGGCTTTTCGACAAAATGGATGCACGATTTATCCGGCGGAAAAGATACCACCACCATCGCACAGGGATTTGTATATCACGGCACGGCGCCTTCGCCAGATGACGTGCGCGAGTGGGCATCGCAAGCATTGAAAAATGGCGCGGACACATTATCGTGGTATGCAGCCGGACCGGCACCAATTACCATTCCCGACACATGGGTCGAGATGAACGTCATCAATAAACAAGTCGGAAAATTAAATGGAATCGTCTTTCCCACGACGCGCACAGCGATCTTTCATTCGCTGATTTCGCAGGCTGGATTAAACGATAAATTTCTGAACAGTGCTTATACCGTTTATAGCCTTCTCGGCGAGCAAATCGGCTCGTGGTTTCAATTCGTGGGTGACGGCGCACACGCGCAGGACTTGAGCAAATTCGATTTGTTCTATGTGCCGTCGGCAACGTATCTTTCCAAAGAATCCGCGCAGTCTCTGCTTGCCCGCGCCAAGCAGGGAGCAACAATTGTGTTTTTTGATCCGCTCAGTTTGACGCAAACGGGTTTAGGTGAATCGCTGTCAGAATTGCGCACGCAAATGATCGGCGGCACGCTTGGAGCGCAACGCAAAGCGGTGCAATTAAAAGTGAAAGCAAACATCATTCCCGAATTGCCGCAAGAGACAACTCTTCCGCTGACGCCGATGGCGCAAGGTCCGCAGCGCGGCAACGTTCTCGCCTATGACATTGAGCCGCCCAAAGATGCAAAAGTGTTTGCGCTTTATAACGACGGACGTCCCGCCGCCTATAGCCGCACCGTAGGCAAAGGCCGCGTTATTTATTTCGGCGCGCAACCTTTTGGGAATGCTGATTTAGCGGTGACAAATTCATCGTGGCAAACACTGATGCGCGGATTGGCCAAAGATATAAAAGAGCCAGTCGATCTGCCGATCTGGGATTTTTATTTGAAGAAATAGGCGACAAGGTTGTTACTCCAAAAATCCTTCAATCGTGTCATACCTTCGACTTCGCTCAGGACAAGCTTCGAGCGAATTTAGTATTTTCGTCATCCTGAGCGAAGCGAGGAACGAGCGTAGTCGAAGGATCCCCCTAAGTTCCGACGCATTATTCCGTTGAAACTTGGGGAGATCCTTCAGGTCGCTGAGCTCCCTTCAGGATGACGTCGTGTTCATTCATGACCTTTGCAAAGCGGAACGTCGTTCATGAACCTCGAAACATCATCATTGAGGATTTATGCAACACTTCAATGCAAAGTAAAAGTACTTTTGGCTGGCGGAATTTCTACGACTGCATCACATATCCTTGCGCCAACTCTCTAAATTCCTGCACCTGTCGCGTTTCCCAATTCGCATCTTGACTTAATTCACGCGCCATTAACGACGCGACAATTGGCGCGACTTCGATGGCGGCATTAGCGTTCAAAAACAACATCCGCGTTCGCCGCGATAAAACATCTTCCACGGTGCGTGCCATTTCGTGACGCGTTTGCCAGATCACTTCGCGCTTTTGATAGGGCAAAGAATGATGCAACGGTTGCGCTAAATCAGTATCCTCAGCAAAAGTACTTTTGACGCTACCTGCGTCCGCGCCATAAACGCGCCAATGTTCGTCTTCGATAGTTTCATCAGTCCAACCATGAATCGGGTGATTTTCCGTGCTGCATGGTTTTCCTTCCAGGCCGGCAATAATCTCCGCTTGATCAATAACATCTTCAGCCATCTTGCGATAGGTCGTCCATTTTCCACCGGTAACCGTAAGCAAGCCGGATTCAGAAACTACGATTGTGTGATCACGCGAAAGCGCCGCTGTCTTTGCGGCATCGCCCTGTTTCACCAACGGACGCAATCCCGCAAAGACGCTGCGAACATCGGCTGGCGTGGGCCTTTTAGTCAGATAACGAGCAGCGTGCGTCATCACAAAATCGATTTCCTCCTCCTGCGCGCGCGGCTCCAGTGACGGCGAATCGATTGCGGTATCAGTTGTGCCAACCACAACATGTCCATGCCACGGGACTGCAAACAGCACGCGGCCATCAGCAGTTTTGGGAATCATGATGGCGGTATCTCCAGGCAGAAATTCACGCGGCAACACCAGATGAATTCCCTGGCTGGCGCTTACCATCGCTTGCGCGTTTTCATCATCCTGCTGCCGAATTCGATCTACGAAAACGCCTGTTGCATTGACAACACATTTGGCGCGAATGGTAAATTGCTGACCGGTTTCACCGTCTTCCGCTTCCACGCCAGCGATCAAATTATCTTCTTTAATCAGCCCCACGGCTTTCACATAATTCACCACAATCGCGCCCGTTTCCGCTGCCGTCTGCGCCAGATTGAGCGCCAAACGCGCGTCATCAAATTGACCGTCATGATAAATCACGCCGCCGGATAAATGCTCCTGTTCGATGGTGGGAATCAGTTCTACCGTTTCCCCTTTGCTCAAATGGCGCGACGCGCCCATTCCCAATTTCCCCGCCATGCGATCATACACTTTCATGCCGACGCCGTAAAACGGCCCTTCCCACCAGCTGTAATTGGGAATCACAAAAGCCAGATTGCGCACCAAATGCGGCGCATTGGCAAAAAGCAAACCGCGCTCTTTGAGCGCTTCCAGCACCAGCGAAATGTTGCCCTGCCGCAAATAGCGCACTCCGCCATGCACCAATTTTGTGCTGCGGCTGGAAGTGCCTTTAGCGAAATCACTTTGCTCGATCAGCGCCACACGATAGCCGCGCGTGGCAGCATCCACAGCCGCGCCAAGCCCCGAAGCGCCGCCGCCGATAATAAGAATATCGAAGGTTTCTGATTCGCTGAGCAGAGTAGAGATTAATTCAGTACGCTTGAAATTCATGTTAAATCAAGGATATCATGTTAGCATTGAAGAATAGTTGCGTGAGAATGAGATGGGACTGAGGAAAACACTTTCATTAGAATACGAAGGACCAGGCATCCGTTATCCATTACCTGCCTATTTCTGTTTTTGTCCACACTCCAGCGACGACATAGTTTGGACTTACCCTATCTTTTTGCAAACGACCATCACTATAAGTCGTCACAGCTTCCTCCAAAGAAGAGCCGTAGGAAATAGTGACAGGAACATTCCAATCATCTTGGTATATCATTGCTGAAACTAGCCATGCATCTGATATAGAATCCCCCTTGTTGTACATTGCAAAGAAGTCCCTCACTACATCGCCGCTACCGCTTGCTGTTCCATCA
>ERZ778017.2546-NODE-2546-length-14567-cov-5.895328_pt1 | contig 14567 bp, 11 predicted proteins | sample MGYA00375747_ERZ778017 | MGnify/ENA primary metagenome ERZ778017 (study PRJEB29350, sample SAMN05509838) | bioreactor metagenome | biome: bioreactor; material: wastewater | place: South Africa: University of Cape Town | collected 2014-03-17 ...
CGTAATTGTCGTCCAATTTGATGGTTGATTCCAAATCCTCAATCAATTTGATTTGCTGATCACTATTGCTCGATTTGCAGTTAGCCAAAACCGACGCTAATAACGAATTCGTCATGATCAAGTCTGATGGTAGGTTACCTAATATATGCAATAATGCGTACAAACCACAACCATTGTTGATGGTTTGCTTGAACCAGTTTACTCTATCAATCAATTCATTGTCATAGTGCTTTCCACCGTCAGTTTGCGACCGATACGACTCGTAGTTCGAGGTTAATGGAAATAACAAAATTATACCGTAAACAGGCTGGGGCAATAAACCGACTAAATCTGGGTCGGTGAGCGAATATACGTCGTGGAACTGTAACACTGAGCAGAGCCCAAGCTTCTCGCTCAAGTCATTGAAGATTGCTGGGTTGGATTCAAGTGGGATCACTGACATCTCTGACATGGGAAGAAGATTAATAATCCAGAGAATTTACTAGTGGAGACGTTTGGAGTAGACGGTAGGAGAAAACGGCGGCGGAATAGGCCGGTCATGCTGACCCAGCGGGTGACGGTGCTAGGGTAGGGCCGTGGGACGGGCACACATGGTAGCGCCAGGCAAAGGTGCCCCGCTGCCATACTTGATAGTACTCTACGTCAGTGTGGTAGTCAGTACGTCAATGCTCAGTACAACAATGTGATGAACTGTGCCTGTATCCTCCTTACGGAGTGGCGAGAAAGATTGTATACTTTTCACAGATGTGCTTAAAACGTGCCTCCTCAGTTTGTGTGGTTTAAAAGTGCGACTGGCGGTTTTTGCTGCAAATAATTTAGTTTTTCCTTTTTGCAACCAGCCCCAGTGTACAGTTATAGATCACTAAATTAGATACAAACAATGTAGTTGCTTTGTCCCTTTTGACCAAGGATTCTTGGAAATAGTTTTTATTCATAAATGGTTGGAATATAGCCGTTGGCAAAGTGCTGCAGAAGGAGCTTCCAATCGTGTCTAGCAAGTTAAATCACTACATAGAAGCAATTGCAACGTGCTCTCCTTCAATAGAGTACGTTCCATGGGTTGCCCCATCAAGCAAATGTGCTTTGAAGGCGGTATTTTTCTTTGTGTCTTGCGTATGTTTGGTGTCTTGTGTATTTGTTGGGAAAGTAGGAAGTGGTTTAAATGGCGGTCAGGATTCTAGGTCAAAATCAGATTTTGTGTTTGGCTTGGGTAGTCGGCTACAATTTCCGGCTTTTCGCTAGCTCGTCAATTTTACATGTACGATATTTCTGCTTTTGTTGCTCATGTACATTACTTGTGTTTGCAACATTTTGTAAAGTTATGTTCAAATTTTGGCTTAAAGGTCGACACTTTGTTGCTTTGCCCATTTGAATGCATGTTTCTTGGTTATATTTTAAACTTCCTACCTACCAGCACAAGCTTCATTTTCATAGTTGTATTTGTGCAACCCCAGAGAAACCTAGAAAGCATTAGGAGTTTAGGCTTTACTGGGTGAATCAGCTAGGGCTAATTCCAATATTGTCCTCATTATTAGGTTGTTCAAGCTAAACTACCAGTAGTTGACATGCACTTCAAGTTGGTTTTACATTTGGAAACTGCGGTGCTGACCATTATGTTTTCTGTCTACTTGTCATTAAATAATTTGCTACACCGAACGGTCTAAAGTTGTCAAGATGCCATAATAAGTGTGGTGTTTTGTACTATCCCGAACTACCGTATTTCAGGATGCACCAACACTCAGCGGTATTACTCCAAATGCCGTACGATCCAGAACTGAGCTAAAACTTGCTCTAAGAAAGTTGCTGTTTAACACGGGTTATCAAGAAATCGATGTTTGCAAGCAAGATCTAGTACCTAGAACTTACTGTCTTACTGTCTAGAATTCACTAGCTACCTCTGACTGCCCAATTACCTGGTATACTCCACAGTGTGACCTAATGGGATAGAATTTTCGAAGTAGATGGGGACATGAAACCGCTATTCAGAGCTCTTGTAGGGCTCATTTCCACGAAATCTCGTTATTTACTGTGTAACTGTTCAATCCCGGACATCGTACACAGGTGCTGTTTTCTACAACAACAAGTATCCTTTAACTTGCTAGTCCCTACAAAACTACTTCAGATTTAGCGTCATGCTGGGATCAGTTTGAATAGCATGCTTTTAAACACAAAACACCCTACATTATAGTTACTGTGAACCGGGTTCCACTGTTCTCAGTTACACTCCGTCTATTCTCCCTCTATTCTCCCTCTATTCTCCCACCATGTTCCCTCTGAATTTCCTCTGCTCGACTTGTCTTAGATTTCGCAATTTTGGGGGCTTTCGAACTTTGGCTAGGGGGTTAAGTGGGGGCACCGTTTTTCGTGGGGGTCCTCAAATCACCCATTTTCACCAATCACACAGCTTTTAAGTCCTATTACTAATAATTTCACATCAAAACACAAATTGATCTGACATTTCTTAGCTACAAAGTGGCACCAATGAATTCCAAGACAGGCTGGACAGTATACTGTGCCGGCTACTTGGCAATACTACTGATACTGTTCTTTCTATTCAACTATGGAAACGATGAACCAGCACCTACAATTGTGTGGCAAAAGACTTACATAGCATCGTTGCTCTTGTTTGCAGCCAAGGCTGCAGTCAAGTTCATCTACTATATCTCAACATTACATATGGGTACACTTTGGTACGATACGTCCATGATGCCACGGTTTTTCATACCAGTTTTTGAAGAGATTGCGTCGTTTGTGTTGTTGCACAAATGGCTTCATAATACATTCCAAGTTGCCATTGTAATCCAAACAACCAATCTACTCCAATTGATCGGCCATGGAGATTATTTATTGATATTTCGGTATTCGGAAAGATATGCCAAATTTCTTCGTTATTATGATGTGTTTGCGGTGTCTCCGCCTACTGGCAATACGTTTTCTAGACCGTCTATCTGCTCAGAATCTACATTAGCGTCGCAGAATTCAAAGTTGAGTTTTGATGATCTTCCGAAATCCTTCATTCCGAAACTGACACCTATGCCAGTTTCGAGTTCCGAATCGAATTCCACCATTATCGACTCTCTTTACTCTGTTTCTCCTAAGAACACCTACCATTTGAACACTGCTACTGCAATTGCGACGTTGGATATTTTAGACAAATTGGAAGATGAATACCTAGACCCATTGGCAAGTGATATTGAACACACTCCGAGTTACGATAGTATCGATAAATACGACGAGGTTGCTGCAAAAGAGTCGTTTTCAACCTCGTTTGATGAATTTCATGATCTTCCTACGGGGGAGACTACTTCTCGTTTCACTAGATTTATAAGATGGTGGTCATGGTTGTTTCCCTTCTTGATTGAATCTAAGAAGGTTCGTACCAGGCGTATTCCACTCCATCACCGACTTTCAACATATTCGCTAGTGGGAAGTTGTTCGAGGAAAAACTCAGTCATTTCTAGATTATCGGGTGCAGGTGCATCTGATCTTGAAGCTGGTATTCAAGAGAGTCCTATAGATACTAGACATGCGTACTTGAGATTCATAGAATTTGTTACAAACTTCTGTGACTATCGTCGTGATCAGGAAATGCCAATAGATAAAGCCTTTGTGAAATTCGGCGTATTAATAACTGATATCCATTGGATATGGATATTGCTAAATACGCTTAACATGATACTTTTGAGTACCATCTCATTCTTGACATACCATTATTTTGGTATTGAATCACTTTTAACAATTATCATAATTAGATTGTTCAAGCAAAATTATTTGTACGATCAAATGGTGAACATCAACTTCAAGATTGTTTTACCTATTGAAACTGCTATATCTGCAACTGTGCTTTCAGTTTATTTCTTTCACATATACACTTGACTTCCTTGAGATTTTCTTGATGGTCACTTTCACGTTGAGTTACAGGCTATTCCGTGCTGTCTTATATTTGTAATTCATCAATTCGTCCTCATCATTGTGTCATGATTGAGTTCTGGTATTTTATGAACTTGGGGAGCTCTTGGCTAATTACCTATGAAGAGTTCATTTACATTATCGGTTTTCACCAATCAGTTGAAATGTTACATCTAGCAAACTACTTGTTAATTGGCAGTACAAGTCAGGTTTGGGTATATAAAATGCCTTCTATTTAACCAACGACCCGGTAATTTGCCTCGTTTTATAATCTTGAAATGATAAACTACTTTTAATATTATAAAAACTATTTACAGTGGTATTGTTGGTCTTGTTCTGATCTTATGCTCTTGCCAGGTTTCACTGATTTGTTGATGAAATTTTTGCAAAATTCATATCGTATTTCATAGCAAAATATGGCGATTGAGTACAAAGGCTAACAAATTTAATACAAATGAACTTTCGACCGGTATGGTTTAATGGCGGGTTTTACTCTACTATATGTCGTCCAGTCAACTGCTAGTTATATAGTTATTTATAAATTTAGTAAATGCAATTTACTTATAAAACAGGCTAGTTGTCCGCCTTAGCATGGTTCGAGATGCATGTTGCCTCCTATAAAGGGAGCACTATAAAGAGGTGTGGTAGTCCCCAAAAAATTCTGGAATCACGTTACTTTATTAAACTCCTTATTTGAAGCAACCTACAAGTATATCAGGCAGCAAGCAAATACCTAGAGGATTTAGTAGAAAGAGTCTAACTAGCTTTGAGCGGGGAATGGTAAATACATAGTTGAGGATGAAATTAAGGCTGGTGGCTTCAAATATATTTTGAATGAATTTACGAACTTGAAACCCCTGAGGCAGACAGACAATTTCATCTATCTTGAAATGGTGACTAGTCGGAGCTGTACACTTCACAACTACAGTACGTTGTATATTTAGAGTTTTCTATTTTTTTCTTTTCTTCAAAACTGCTTGTAGTTCATGTATAGAGCAAGGTTGTACAAAGTTCATTTAATTAGAAAAAATAATGATTATCCTGAGTAGTTAATTATTTTGCCTAAAAAATAATTTAGAATTGGAAAAATCGAAGTGAAGATCATTCATTCACAAAAACAGAATTTGGGGTTTGTCAGCAACTAAAGGCGTTTCTTCTTGACGCGATACAATGATTCAATTTCACCTATACATTTGGTGGACGAAGCATCGTTTTCCGAAGCACAAAACATTGACTGCCTTCACATAAGAAACAGGAAATACGATTCGCTATATGTAATCAATATGTGCTAATCAACCATGCTGTATTCTGATAAATAGCTTAGCTTATGGATGTACTTAATCATCAGTCCCATAAGTGGTTAATCAACATACTGTACGTGGTCTGTATTTTGACTGATCAATAAATATTATTTGTTCGTATTTATGTTTCTGTATGTACGATAAACCAAGAATACCGCTTAAAGTTTTCTTAGCTGCTCAATGAAATGTCACAACGACATCAACTTAGACCATGGGTTTTACATTGCAAGACACAAGGGCCACACCAACTCCCTTGGATATGAATTATTGAATCTAAGCGATGACGTGGGCAATTTTGCTTACCTATACGAAAACCGTATTATTTGGCGTTGCAGAAAATTATCTTGGTCGTCAAAATGACACTACGGGAACATGGCTTGTGAGTTCATTCAATCATATAGTCATTTGCACTATATAACTGGTCATTTCCTGTAATCTTTCGGTCTTTCACTTGAATAGCTGTAGTTCCTCAAATATAGCAAATATTAAGTGGAATCAACGATGTTGGTATCAGGTTTGCTGATTTTAGTTGGGTTATTTTCATCCATAGGAGCCTTGACAATCAATCAGGACACTGTTATAAATGGACCTTATACATTTCCAGATGAAGATATATTGATTGATGATGATGTTTATTTGTCGATCTGGAACAACAATTTTAACGATCTTGGTGGTTCATTAATAGTTGGTGATGGAGGCGGCTTCTATATTACAGATTCTCAAACCAGCATCTTCCTGTTAGATCAGTATCCACCATATACAATTTACAACAGCGGTATAATCTCGGTTTCTTTTTCACAAATTGATCCTATGTCTGATTTTAGCCTTGAGGGGTCACTGTTCACTAACAATGGTGAGATATTCTTTCTATGCTATCAGCCTTATGGTAACCCTCAGATAGATCTTCTTTCCCCAACATGGAATAACCTGGGATATATCATATTTTATGGTAGTCTGGGACTTGGACTGGTTCTGCTCGGAAATACCAATATTGCTAATCTGGGAGACCTCTACTTTGAAAATATGATATATAGTCAGGCAGGTTCCATCTTAGGAAATGGTTGCATTCATATTCAAGCGGGTGGACTCGTATTATTGAACTTTCCTCAGTATCAAATTACAAATACATTTTACATGGAAGACTCCACTTCAAAGTTGTTGGTAAACTTACTGCCTCCCCAAACGTATATTGTGGCAGGTTTTGGTGGTGGAAATACCATCTCTCTTGTCTTTCTTAATGATGACTTCCAACTGTTTGAGTATGATGGAACTTCAGGTCTTCTAACGCTTTTTACAGGTTTTGATGCTTCCACTCAGTCGTATACTTCGCCTCAGTATTTCCAAATTGGAACTGGCTATATAACTACAGACTTCCAAATTACTGGAAATGGATTCGTCTACAATGGTCCAGTACCAAACACAGGAATGCCTTCTAATTGTAGGATGGCCCCAGCTTTTCCAGTTGCACCAACAAGCACTACGTCATCATCAGCTTCATCTAGTTCTCTAGTGGTATCTAGTTCTCCAGTGGTTTCTAGTTCTAGTTCTCCAGTGGTATCTAGTTCTTCCGCGGTTTCTAGTTCTAGTTCTCCAGTGATATCTAGTTCTTCCGCGGTTTCTAGTTCTAGTTCTCCAGTGGTATCTAGTTCTCCAGTGGTTTCTAGTTCTCCAATGATTTCTAGTTCTCCAGTGGTTTCCAGTTCTCCAGTGGTTTCCAGTTCTCCAGTGATTTCTAGTTCTCCAATGATTTCTAGTTCCCCAGTGATATCTAGCTCTCTAGTGGTTTCTAACCCTACAGTGGTTTCTAGTTCTCCAGTGATATCTAGCTCTCCAGTGATATCTAGCTCTCCAGTGATATCTAGCTCTCTGGTGGTTTCTAATCCTACAGTGGTTTCTAGTTCTCCAGTGATTTCTAGTTCTCCAGTAGTTTCTAGTTCTCCAGTGGTTTCTAGTTCCCAAGTGATATCTAGTTCTCAAGTGTCGTCCACACAGGTGTCTTCAACAGAAACTTATTCATCCAGTTCTGCAACATCTGGTTCAGGATCTTCATTATCTATAATCTCATTTGGCTCGTCTACGCTGTCATTCTCCCCATCATCAAGTATCGTATCTTCAAATGTCCCTAAAACGTCTAGTAATTCTGTTTCATCCAATATCCAAACATCGTCTGGGAAGAGTCTGTTGAGCATTTCGGAAAGTGCTACAATGTCGACTTCTGCAATAACGTCTTTAATCACTTTAGTTTCGTCATCAGCTTTATCGTTGGAAAGTGAAGTCTCATCCTCGTCATATCTTGCGACTTCATCTACACGTCTGTTGAAACTGACCTCCATATGTCCCGAATGTAAGGGATCTTCTGGGACTTCGAGCAAAGAGGCAAGTCGTTCTTTACTCACCGAATCGTCTGTAGTTTCTGCCGTACCATCCCAGACATTTGGAGCTTCGTCTGTCACCACCACTACAGAATGCCCAGTCTGTACCAAATACGTAACTTCTATCATCACCACAGGAGAAAACGGGAAAGCAACAACTGAAACCATCGGTGTAACTATTACAACAAGCTCAAACGGAAAAATATATACGACTAGTTTTGTTATCGAAAATGGTTCTCCTTCTCCGTCAGGAATTGTCACGGCATATTCTACGACTTGTGTTACAACATTAGCAGGTGGATCTGTGGCAACTTCAACGATCAAAGTAGTTATTGGAACCAATTCTGAAGGACTGACATACACCAGTTCTTCTTTAATCCATTCAACACAGATAGAGGGTGAAATATCATTCTACACAACCACATATGTTACTGCTTCTGAGAACACTGTGGTAACATCCATTTGTGAGGTGATAGTTGCAACGAACACCGCAGGATCTACTTTCACTTCCTTTGCGCCAATATCAGGCACATCTGTAATTGGATCTCCCGGAATTCATGCCAGTGAGAAAACGAATGGGGCCGCAACGGCAGCTGTTGTAACCACGACACGGACATCTGTCGCGGCTACTTCAACCTCTATGAGTTTGTCTCCGGCTTCTACGAACGTGTCTGTTGGACAATGCTCACATTCCAAAAAACCAGAACGAGTAGTTGCATCAGTGATTGCTTTGATTCTTGCATGTGTGATTATCTAAGGACCCTAACTCACGGTGTTTGCTTTCTCCATTAAGATATTCACAGGTCCTAAAGACAATAATTTGAGTATGCAGTGACGGTGTTTAGCTACTTTGTATTGTACTAATCGAAAATGCCCCACTAGGTGTGTATTTCCTCAAGAAGCCTTACATTTCAATTGTGCTTAAGCGGGAATTTACGAGTGAAATAATACTGCCAAGACATGCAACCACGCAAAATGTCTGTGCAACTCCAAGCACATAAGAAACTTGTCGCAACAAACGCTGGTGCTAGCTGTGCTATTAATGTGGACCTGCAATATAATTTGGTAGGCTTCCTGATGCAATATGTGCACTATTGGGCCTTGTAGAAGCATTTAATAAAGCACTTGGCAAAACAGAGCCGAAACGATAACTGTTAAAACCCTCTTCTTTAGCACAAGGAAATGCCAGTATGAGTTTTGAAAGATTCATTTCATTCACACCCGACTCCTAATCGGTAAACTTGGATTTCAGGTTTTCTGGGTCTGTTTCAACAATTTTTCTTCAGATGTGTACTTAATCTCATTGGCCAAATTCTGGTTTGCCAGGTCCGAGTGATCCATCGCATTGCAAATTCAGGATTGGTGGCCAAAGCCTCCTAATGGATTCCCGTCACCCCAGCACTCCAACTGTGTTCGTCATTTTGTGAAACGATTTTATTGAATTTTTGCAACTAACGAGGCTTATTGGATTACGTCATGATTTTACGGGTGGTCGTTTTAAGGGTCTTTCGTTCGTTCAACTCGCACTTTATACCTCCTTTTCTTCTTCAACAGTAATATACATTGTCGACCAAAACAGAGTACCTTTAATATTACATATTTCATTTGTTTGAGAGGCTATAATGAATATTAAGTCAGGTTTATTTATATGGTTTTTGGCTCAGGAATTGATAGTGTTGATACTCTGCCTTTTCAGCCCGTCTGAAGGTAATACAGACCCTCCCTTGGTACATTCCATGTTGATAGCGCTGGCAATAAATTCTTGCAGATGTTTGATCGTAGGTTTGTTTTACACTTGGACACCAGTAAAGCAACGTTTGCGATATTACATATCATTTACTGCCAAGTTGTTGGTACCAGTTTTTGAAGAAATTCTCTTGTTTGTGGTACTACAAGCATATCGTGATTTGTACCAGGTTTCTCTTATCATGGGAGTAGTTATTCAGTTGCGGTACTTAGATTCTATGGAGTATGGTTATTTCTTGGTAGCTTCAAAGCCAATGAGTGAGTTTCTCCAATCTTACAATATGTTTTCCACGTCTTCATCTACCGTTGACGGTTCACCTACAATGTCGATTAGCTCTGATACATTGGTATCTGCTGAGGACTTAAATCCCGGCAATCTCAACGATACTGCGGAAGATTCAATTGTAGATTCTATTGCGGAACAAACGGTGCACTATGGCGAAACTGATTCTCGTTCCAGTTGGCTTCCAAAATGGCTCTCGAGGTCAAATCCACCGAGAATCGAAATCAAAAATGATGAGGAATCATTGTTCGCAACAGTATCAACTGAAAAGATTGACAACAAAAACGACACGGGCCATGCCTATTTAAGATTCATTGATTTTGTGGAACAACTGGATGAATATCATGATAATCAAGTCATGCCAATAGATAAAGTATTTGCAAGGTTTGGAGTGTTGGTGTTTGATATCCATTCGATATGGATTTTGCTAGATATAATCAACATGGTACTTTTGAGCACCATCACTGTTTGGACATACCATTATTTGGGCATTGGGTCCTTATTGGCAATGATTGCAGTTAGACTATTTAGAGAAAACTACTTGTATGATCAAAAGGTCAACATCAACTACAAAATTGCTTTACCTGGAGAAACCATGGTGCTCGTTATTGTGGCTTCTCTTTATTATGTTTCAGTTCATTAGTTTCAGAGTATCAAAAAATCACTTCAATTGTTGAATAAATAATACACTCTAAATAGTCTAAATACAATGATATAATCAGCACAACTGAGGCTAGTCAATAGCCGGGGTTGTATGCTTGTGGCATGCGTCCATACCACGTTATGAACGAATGTTCCGGGTGCTCAAATAGCTTTCGTTAGTATATGTGAATCCGTTAAGGTAAAATACGTCTTTCCCAAGATAATTGTTTGTTGTCTGTGGTGTAAATGGCATGTCTGTAAACTCGGAATCAAAGTTCTCTGCCAATATAGGATCGGTGATAATTGGCAAGATTGGTGGTAAGATATCGCTGGTTTCAACATTGGCCAAGTCCTTCCAGTTGACATGTCTGAAAAATGGGTGCAGTTTCAACTTCTCAAAATCGTCGTCTATATTGAATCTCTTCTCTGGATCAACTTGCAAGAGCTTTCTCAAGAAGTCCTTGGCATCGTTAGAGAGGTAAAATGGAAATTTTAGTGATTTCTTCGTCGACGCCAAGATCTTGTCCATGATTTTCTTACTATTGTTCCCAGTAAATGGAGGCTGTCCTACTAATAAGTCGTATGCCACGCATCCTAACGACCACCAGTCAACAGAATAGTCGTAAGGATCACCCTTGATGACTTCTGGTGCCATGTACTGGGCTGTTCCCGTCATGGAATGGTTCTGTTTCTCGTCATCAGAAACTTCTTTAGACAATCCAAAATCCGTCAATACCAAGTGACCTTGATTGTTGAGCATGCAATTTTCCGGCTTCAAATCACGATAAATTACCTTGAGGTTGCAGTGCAAGTACCGTATTGCCAATACCATTTGTGCTATATAGAAGCTAGCATTCTTTTCTGTCATGAATCTTTCTTGGGCCAAATGATGGAATAACTCCCCTCCGTCAAGATATTCCAATATCAAATACACTTTATTGTTGTCCTGGAACGCGTAGTACAACTTGACGATGTTTGGATGGTTCACAGTTTCGAGAATGGTTTTTTCGTTGAGGGTTCTTTGGTAGTTTTTCTCGTGGATTTCGTTGGTGTTTTCGTTAATGATGAAACTGGCTTTTTTCAATTGTTTCTGGGCAAACAACTTCCCCGTGGTGACTTCCCGTACTAGTAACACTTTGCCAAACGAGCCCTTGCCCAAAACCTTGATTGGCTCAAAATCGCTCAATTTGGGCTTGTAGCATGCCTGGGTGCCTGAGGAAGCAGAAACATACGACCCTCTGATTCCGACCTCGTACGAGCTCGCAATGGCCAGATTTCTCCGTGGCTGGTTTCTGTTCTGGGGAATTGGAATGGTGTCAGATGTGATAGCAATGGGGATAATGTCGTTGTACGAGTCTAGCTCTTCGTCGTTTTCATTGCCAATCAATCGATAGTTGAGATTTTCGTTCACCTGGAGATTGTTTTCGAGCTTGTTGGCCAAATTGTCTACGTCATCGTAGCCATCCATATTGAAGACGGTCATATTGGCAGCAAAATGGCGAGTTTTCGAGATTTTTTTTGGATTAACGTGGTCTGTCAGTAATTCTGTGTATGTATTATCAATCAGAACGGGAGTATCAGTTGTCTATTGCCATGTTCTAGTGGGTCTAATTCTAATAAATCATAATTCTTGGTATAAATTTTTCAATTTCGCATCCACGTGAGCCCCACTAAATTTTGCACCCAAAGCTGTTGTACTGGCCCGTAGCAGCACAGTTTGTTAGAGAGTAGCTACATTTGAACGCTTGGGTAGGTAGAGACAGTACGGTTTAGTGCTGGGGTCAAGTTTTGGAATTTCTACGATGAAAGTGGCTGTTTGGTAACTGATAATATTGCGAAATTAGGTGTTTATTAACTGGAGCTATCTATTAATTGGGATAATTATCGTCGTACTGCTGCACATGTTGTAGCTGGCACTGGTATCGCTATTTTAGCGAGAAATTTGGCGCATTGTTGCATTTCGTTCATTAGTTTGCCTTAGTTTCGTGTTTGAGAGTCCACGTTGGGGCTCGTAGAGAAGCCAATTCTGGTTCGGGACTATCATTACTGTCGTATTTCCGCTTTGATATACACCTTGTCCTTTGTGTTGAGATAATCCAATAATAGCTCATCTTTGGCCCGGTCCAAGTTTGTACGTTTTTGCGTGGTGTAGTTTTTCAACACCACGGGCGAGATGGCAGGGTTCTTGTATATCACCGACAACCTGACGTTATCGTACAAGATGTGGTGTTGCAGGATGATCTTGTAGAAGATCCAGTTACAGATATTTTCTATGGAAACCAATTCCAGTTTGCTCAAGGTCATAGTAAAAACGTCGGGCAGAAAAACCGATCCACTCAAATATACTACAAATAACACCTTGTCTTGTTCCAGAGTGTGGGACGAAGCAGAGTCAAGTGGAGGTGATATTTTCGACAAGTTTGACGAAGTTCTGTCAATTTCCACTTCTGCCATCGACCCAGAATAACGAGAAATCGTTTGTTTTGTGGCATATGAAATCGACGCAAACGACGATATCGATGATCTATTATCGTCTGTTTCGTACAACGACCAGTTAGATTCCTGGGTCGACATTGGCGAGTCGAAGTTCCCATCAACGGTAGTACAAAAAGGTGGTTCAACGAGACGAGGAACAAACGCATCTTGCAACAGCTTGCCCCCCATAGTGCCATTGGCATGGTCTTTCAGAATCGACGAAAATGACCGTCTGGACGTCACACTGGGTCGTGATGGAGGGTCTTGCACCAAGTCGAGTTTAGTGAAGAAATCTGGTCTTGACGGTGAGTCCAGTGAACAATCGAGTCTAGCAATGAAATCTGATCTTGAAACTGGTGGTTCGTGTTGTGGTTGGTATTGACGTTGGTTTGATTTTGTTGTGGTTCTATATCGGATGTTGTTTTGGTATTGTGATTTTGGTGATTGCGATGGATCTGATCTGGACCATTGTGGTTGTGCGAACGGGAATCCTGAAACCAACTGCGGTTCGGAAATCGAATAGGGTGAGGTGCGAGCCAGAGTGGTGGACGAGGGAGTGCTGTTCTTGCGGTTCAGGAACGAGAGTTTCTTGGTAGGGGAGTTCCGCAGGACCAAGCCAGAAAGCCGTCTCATGAACGACGTATCCGGAGGTGACGAAGGAAGTGGCTCGGTGGTGTTGAACGACATGAAGATATTAACGAAAAAAGATTATAGTTGAAGAAAAGATGATAACCAAAATAAATACATGAAAACGGTTTAAAGCCCTCGTTAAGGAAAATCCCTAATAATACTGCAATAGGAGCATTTCCGAGATGTTCTGAGAAAATCTCCTGGCCACGTCCCGATCTAGGCACCACTACTACCAGTGTGGGTCCATCTCTGCCTACATACCGGTACCAGAGATAATCAGAGTAATCTCGCTTAATTTACGACATGTTTGCGATGCTTGGTGCCGCAGGTTAAGTGTCGAGATGGAAATGGTGTGGGAGGTAGTGAGATTCGGCCACTATCGCAAGCAGGGATGATTATGACGGTGTCGTAAACCATGGTAAAACTTGGCTGGTGAGGGCATCACTTTAGGTAGTAGTCTGTTACCGGCGTAGAGGCGTACGGTGGTGGTGGCTCTGGTTGTCGGTGGCGGGGCACATACCACCACGCACACCACGATTGCCGTGGTACGTGGTATTGTGCGCCATAGCACCGGCCCTGGTGCCTAATTTTAGTTTCCTGTGTGCGTACGGTTCAACTCTGGACCACGACGATGACGTCATACAGCATGTGGTAAATAATTTTTCTCGTATTCCTTCTGGACGCACGTGAAATTGCTGCGACTTGTGCGTAAAACGGTTATGATTTTGCGCTACCGCTCGGTTCACCACCACGACAAGAACAAAGAAAGTCATCACACCGGACGAGCTGCCATCGCACATTGTGACATTCTTCACAACAAGCGATTCACAGTCGTTTGCTTTTGTCGATCTGTTAGTCGAATGAAACCACATTTCTGTCGCTGCAGACACTACTTTTAGCTGCAGCCTAATTTTGGCTGCAATTCTGAAATTCTCTCTTTAACAAGCACCATCTTTGTACCGTTGTTCAGCTTGTGTCAATTCTCTCACGCCGGCAAACTTGAGCTTAGTTTCAGTCTTTGTTCACACTGTAAATTGCCTGGAACACTTTATACTCGGAAATTGGCCAACCCACACTTGCGTTCACTTCACGGGAAATCGACATGGTTTTTTTCTCTTATTCTCTTTTCTTTCTTTCTTAATTCCCTCTCTCTTCTCTTCTCTTCTTCCTCTTCTCTTCTTCCTCTTCTCTTCTTCCTCTTCTCTTCTT
>ERZ778017.2549-NODE-2549-length-14563-cov-37.003722_pt1 | contig 14563 bp, 17 predicted proteins | sample MGYA00375747_ERZ778017 | MGnify/ENA primary metagenome ERZ778017 (study PRJEB29350, sample SAMN05509838) | bioreactor metagenome | biome: bioreactor; material: wastewater | place: South Africa: University of Cape Town | collected 2014-03-17 ...
TCTCGATTTGCCGGTCGTTGAGGCCGAAGCGCTCGTAGATGCGGGCAATCTGCGGCTCGAGCGCGCGCTCGTTCGGCAGAAATATGCGGGTCGGGCAGCTCTCGATAATCGCAGGCGCGATGCTCGAGGTTTCGATGTCGGCAAGGCTCTGCGTCGCGAAGACCACGCTCGCATTCTTCTTGCGCAGCGTCTTCAGCCATTCGCGGAGCTGCGCGGCGAAGGCCGGGCTGTCGAGCACGAGCCAGCCTTCGTCGATGATGATGAGCGTCGGCGAGCCGTCGAGACGTCCGGCGATCCGGTGAAACAAATAGGACAGGACAGGTCCTGCCGACGCGGCGCCGACAAGTCCCTCGGTCTCGAAGGCCTGCACGCGCGCGGCTCCGATCCGCTCTTCGTCGGCGTCGAGCAGCCGCCCCCAGGGTCCGCCGACCAAATAGGGCGCGAGCGCCTGCTTTAGTTCGCGTGACTGGAGAAGGACGGCGAGGCCTGTCAGCGTTCTTTCGGCCGCCGGGGCCGTCGCGAGCGAGGTGAGCGCCGACCAGAGATGCTCCTTCGCCGCCGGGTCGATCGTTATTCCCTCGCCTGCGAACAGCGCGGCGAGCCATTCGGCCGCCCAGCTCCGCTCGGACGCCTCGTCGATCCGGGCGAGCGGTTGCAACGCCACCCCGCCTTCGCCGTCGTGGAGCGCCCCGCCAAGATCCTGCCAGTCCCCGCCCATCGCGAGCGCCGCGGCGCGGATCGAGCCGCCGAAATCGAAAGCGAAAATCTGCGAGCCCGGATAGCGGCGAAACTGCATTGCCATGGTGGCCAGCAGCACCGACTTGCCGGCGCCGGTGGGGCCGACGACGAGGCAATGGCCGACGTCGCCGACATGGAGGGAAAGGCGAAACGGGGTCGAGCCTTCGGTCTTGCCGTACAACAAGGGGGCGTCACCGAAATGCTCGTCCCGTTCCGCCCCCGCCCACACGGCGGACAGGGGGATCATGTGGGCGAGGTTGAGGGTGGAGATCGGCGGCTGGCGGACATTGGCATAAGCGTGACCGGGCAGGCTCCCGAGCCAGGCCTCGATCGCGTTCATGCCCTCGATCGTGCAGGTGAAGTCGCGCCCCTGGATGACCTTCTCGACCAGCCGGAGGTTCTCCGCGGCGAGCGCCGCGTCACTGTCCCACACGGTGACGGTCGCGGTCACATAGGCGACGCCGGCATGATCGGCGCCAAGCTCCTGCAAGGCCATGTCGGCATCGGCGGCCTTGTTCGAGGCGTCGCTGTCGACGAGCGCCGATTGCTCGTTGGTCATCACCTCCTTGAGGATCGCGGCGATCGACTTGCGCTTGGCGAACCATTGCCGCCGGATTTTCGTCAGCAGCTTGGTCGCGTCGGTCTTGTCGAGCATGATCGCGCGGGTCGACCAGCGATAGGCGAAGGCGAGCCGGTTGAGATCGTCGAGAAGGCCGGGCCAGGTCGCGGTCGGAAAGCCCGTGATCGTCAGGGTCCGCAGATGCTGCTCGCCGAGCCGCGGCTCGAGCCCGCCGATGAGCGGCTCGTCGGTGAGAAGCGCGTCGAGATAGACCGGCGTCTCGGGCACCCGGACGCGCTGACGCTTCGTCGATACCGTCGAATGCAGATAGGTCAGCGTCTCGCCGTCATCGAGCCATTCGGCCTCGGGCATGAAGCCTTCGACGAGATGAAGGATGCGGTTCGACCGGTCGATGAAGCTCGCGAGATGCTCCCTCGGGTCGACCCCCGAGCGCTCCATGCCCTCATAAAGCCAGCCTTCCGCCCGCGAGGCATCCTCGGCCGGCGGCATCCACAGGAGGGTCAGATAATAGCGGCTCTCGAAATGCGCCCCTTCCTCCCGGAACTGCTCGCGGCGCTCCATGTCGACAAGAGCGGATGCCGGATCGGGGAAATGGGACTCGGGATAATCGCTCGACGGCAGCCGCTGCGCCTCCACGAACAACGCCCAGCCCGAGCCGAGACGCCGGATCGCATTGTTAAGCCGCGAGGTCACGGCGACGAGTTCGGCAGGCGTGGCGCTGTCGAGATCGGGACCACGGAAGGACGCGGTTCGCTGGAACGAGCCATCCTTGTTCAGCACGGCGCCCTCGGCGACGAGCGCAACCCAGGGAAGATAGTCTGCAAGGCATGCCGACTTCGAGCGATATTCGGCAAGGTTCATCATGGCCGCATCCAGACAGGATATTTGAGGTGACGTTTGGCGACGTCGACGAATTGCGGGTCGCGGCGCGCCGCCCAGACCGAGAGCGCATGGCCGACGATCCAGAGGACAAGACCCGCGATCCAGAGGCGGAGGCCAAGGCCGATCCCGGCCGCGAGCGTGCCATTGGCGATCGCGAGGGCGCGCGGCGCGCCGCCGAGCAGGATCGGCTCGGCGAGCGCGCGGTGCACGGGCGCGAAGAAGCCAGTGACTTCGGCCGGTGCATCCATCAGACGACGGCTCCGCCGCCGAAGGAAAAGAAGGTCAGGAAGAAGCTTGACGCCGCGAAGGCGATCGACAGCCCGAACACGATCTGGACCATGCGGCGAAAACCGCCCGACGTGTCGCCGAACGAGATGGTCAGCCCGGTGATGATGATGATGATCAGCGAGATCACTTTCGCGACCGGCCCCTCGACGCTTTCGAGGATCGATTGCAGCGGTGCTTCCCACGGCATCGACGAGCCACCGGCCCGAGCGGGCAAGGCGGTAACGAGCGCGACATAGAGGGCGGTCGAGGCGAGCAGGAAGCGCGGTGCCTCCCGCCGGGCGGCGTGGGTCATGGTCAGTCTCCTTCGGGGGTAAAGAGGGGGGTGATGCGATAGTCGCCGGTCGACGCATCGAGACCGTCGACGCGGGCGAGTTCGGCAAGGCGCCGCCCGGCGCCATCGCGCACGAGAACGGCAACGAGATCGATCGTTTCTGCGAGGAGGGCACGCGGGACCGTGATCACGGCTTCCTGGATGAGCTGCTCCATGCGGCGGAGCGCGCCGATCGCACTGCCTGCGTGGATCGTGCCGATGCCGCCGGGATGTCCGGTGCCCCAGGCCTTCAGAAGATCGAGCGCCTCGGCACCACGGACCTCGCCGATCGGGATGCGGTCCGGCCGAAGCCGAAGCGAGGAGCGGACGAGATCGGATAGCGACGCGACCCCGTCTTTGGTGCGCATCGCGACGAGGTTCGGAGCGGCGCATTGCAGCTCGCGGGTGTCTTCGATGAGGACGACACGCTCGCTGGTCTTGGCGACCTCGGCGAGCAGGGCATTGGTGAGGGTGGTCTTGCCTGTCCCGGTGCCGCCGGCGACGAGAATGTTGAGGCGGTCGGCAACCCCCGAGCGGAGCGCTTCGGCCGCCGGCGCCGACATGATCCCTGCTGCGACATAATCGCCGAGCGAGAAGACAGCGACAGCGGGCTTGCGGATCGCGAAGGTCGGCGCCGCGACCACGGGCGGCAGCAGGCCCTCGAAGCGCTCGCCGCTTTCGGGAAGTTCGGCCGACACGCGCGGCGACCCGGCATGGACCTCGGCGCCGACATGATGCGCCACGAGCCGGATGATGCGCTCGCCGTCGGTGGCCGCGAGCAGGATACCGCTATCGGTGATCCCTGCGCCGAGACGATCGACCCAGAGCCGGCCGTCGGGATTGAGCATGATTTCGATGACCGCGGGGTCGGCAAGCCACTCGGCAATCGCGCCGCCAAGCGCTGTCCGCAGCATGCGGGCACCACGTCCCTGCGCCTCGAAACGGACCGGTTCTGCGCCCATGATAGTCCCCGTTGGATGGTCCGGGCAAAGGCGCCCGGCTCGACGGGGATGAGTAAGAGACGCAAAGATTCACTATTTTCAACAGAGATTTGCGCGCGTCGTACTGTGGGTAAGAAAGACAGGGAATGGCGTAGGCTGCGATGCGATCAATTCCATTTCAGCAACGATTAAATGAAGTCCGGCGGGTTGTGCCGGGCGCGATTTTGACAACAGTGAAAGGATGAGTGATTCGGGGTTGCAGCATTCGGACGAGTTCTCGAGGTGGACGCGCTTGACAGAAAAGCAGCGGGCCTGTCTCGATTTGCTGCTCGAGCGGAAAACCTCAAAGCAGATCGCCCGCGACCTCGACATATCGAAACAGGCGGTGGATTTGCGGCTCACCACTGCGCGCGACACGCTGGGCGCGGCCAACCGCGACGAGACCGCGATCATCTATGCGCGGCTTCGGCAGACCTATGATCGGATACCATGTGATCCGGTCATACTACCGGCAACTCCCGAACTGGTGCCATCCAACTTTCCAGACGGAGGTCCGCCCAATCTAATGGAATTGCACGACAGTTCCCAAGCCTTGGGTCGGCCATCGGGCAACCGCTCTCCGTTCGGGGATTTGTTGAGGCACGATTATAGTTCGGCAGTACGCGTCGGGATTACGCTGGCAGTCGTTGGCACCATCGTCCTGATCGGAATTGGCGGGCTGTCCATCGGGCAGACGCTCACCGCGTTACTTACTCGCTGACCCCCTTCCTTTGTCGCCAACCATAGCCGGAGCGGACGCCGCCTCCGGAACAGGAGAAGTCATGTCCAATGAAATCGCACCAACCGCCGCACGCCTTCAGCATGACGTCACGGCAGCCGAAACGAGCGTGGACGACACACTCATCACAATTTCTACTCTCATGAGCAGCGTCGTTGCGGCTCGGCGCGACACGTCGGGCGTTCCTGTGGTCAAGGGGCATGCAACCATCCGCCGGCTCGCCACAGCGCAACTCGCGCTCGTCGACCTCAGCGGCGACATCCACCGCGTGCATGGCGATCTCGTCGAAATTGGCCGAGAGACCGCTGGATATGATCTGCACCAGGAATGCCCGAAGGCATCCGCCTCGAATGTGGTGCCGCTGACGGCAGCAGCCTGAGCCGATTTGACCGGGAGCCATGAGCATGAAAAGAAAGGAGGATGCGCGTAGCTGTCTTCCTCCTGATCATGCTCGTGGCCATCGGTTACGCTCTTCGCAAGGGGGGCGGTCCGGAGCGGGCGATGGCGGCGATAGCGGCCGTTATGATCGCGTCGGATCAGGCCTTGCACCTTTTGATCGCACCGGAATATGCGACCCTCGACGTCGGCCATCTGACGATCGACATTTTCGGTTCGAGTGCGACGATGTTTCTGGCGATGATAGCCTATCGCTTCTGGCCGATGGTTGCGGCAGCGCTCCACATTTTGCCACTACTCGCGCATCTCAGCCGATACTTCGATATCTCTCTGCACCCGGCTGCCTACATGATTATGCAGGTAGCCTCATCCTGGCCGGTGGCCCCACTCCTCATCGTTGCAACCTGGCGCCACCAGCGACGGGTGAAGCAGCACGGCAGCGAGCCATCCTGGCGAGGCTCATCGCCGCTGTCGAACCCGCCAACAGCCAACTGATTGCCAACAAACTTCTCGACGAATTTCGAAGCATCGGAAGAATTTGGGCAGCATCGCCCGAAGCACTTTACCGCTTCTTGGGCCGCGGGTCCGCGGTGGTCTCGCTAATTGTTGGCGCGCGCGAAGCAGCCTTGGAGACGATGGAAGGCGATCTGCGCGGGATCGCTATCGACCCGTTTAGTCCAGCGCTCCGTCGCTATCTGATCGCATCGATGGGATCTCTTAACGAGGAAGTGCTGCGCATCCTGTTCCTCGACGAATCGCGCAGGTTGATAGCGGACGAACAGCTTCAGCAAGGGACGTTGGCGCAGATGGCCGTCTACCCGAGAACTATTTTTCGCCGCGCCCTCGAGCATAATGCAGCCGGAATCATTCTTGTGCACAATCACCCCAGCGGTGACCCGACGCCAACTGAGGAGGATATCGAGGCGACCCGGCGTCTGGATCAGATCGGAAGGTCGCTCGATATCGCGGTCGTCGATCATATCGTCGTGACCTCGGCCTACGCACACCACATCGTAAATCGCGACGCCCTCGCCGGAGCCCCGCCAGAAACATCATATTATGCCTTCCGGAGCAGACTCACCGGTTCGCTGGATGCCCCTGTCGACGCAGCTTACGAAAACGCCAAGACGGCGATGCGCCGCCGTTTGCTCCGCCAGCAGCTGATCGGCGCACCCGAGCTGTTCGGCGATCCGGCTTGGGAGATGTTGGTCGATCTCTTCGTTCACGAATGCGAGCGCAAGCGCCTCTCGATCAGCGCTTTGTGCGTCACATCCTCGATCCCGATGAGCAGCGCGCTACGGCTTGCGCAGCGGCTTTGCGATGCCGGCATCACCCGCCGCGTGCCCGATCCGATCGACGGGCGCCGAACCTTCATCCGTCTGGATCCCGCCATCGCTCACCGGATGCGCGCCTATTTCGAAGCTGGTGCCGAATGAGCGATGCTGAACCCGCATCGTCAATGGTCGCGCGCACTACCCGAATGTTCGGCGGCCGCGCGCACCATCTGCGCCCAGCTCCCGATATAGGCAGCACGGTTCTTATACTGATCCCCGGACTCGGCGGTCATCAACGCCACGCTGCCAAGCGTTTCGGCAAATTCGTTGGTCGTGCAGACACCTTTTCGTTCCAGTACGCCGCCGAGCGCCGCCAATATTGAACCAACCGCAAAAAGCGCGTCATCGTCCATGATATACTCCCTCAATCCGGCAATTAGTGGACCATTGAACTTTGGCTCTTGGATGGCATCTTTCCGGTCCCGCGCAAAGCGCCAGCGACAACCCGAATTAGGAGCGGCAACAAAGTCGCCATATAATGTGGCCAACGGATTTGACCGTGCGGAAGAGGAGATACGGTGCCCAAGACGCTCGCTGCGGAATCGCCAGATGGCCGCGTCTTTTTCGCGCCGGGCATTCTTCGCCATTCGCCGTTCGCCAGCGACGTTGCCTATGTCATCGCGCTGTGGGCGCATATCGATGGTGACATCGCGTCGATCCTCAGCCGGATGCTGAAAAGTGACATTGCGGTCGGAACAGCAATGTATCTCTCGCTGGTCGGGGCCGGAGCGCAGCGGGGTGCCCTCGACGCGGCAGCGCAGGAAGCGCTCCCCGAATGGCAGCAACTTCTGTTCAAGGCGATCGGCTCGGTCGCTGAGGAGTCGCGCAAGACCCGCAATCATTTTGCCCATCGCATCTGGGGACATTGCTCCGATCTCACCGAGGCGATCCTGCTCACCCACCCCAAGACCATCGTGAAATATAACATCAGCCATCGCCAGCGCGTGGAGGAACTGCCCGACGGACGCGGCGTGATCCGGCCCATGCCGATCGATGAGCAGGAAATCCTCGTCTATCGGCGGCCTGATTTCGATGCGGCGATCGAGGAAGCGGAGCGAGCGCAGACGCTCTATCGGCTCCTTTACGCCATTGTGTGCGATTCCGGCGAAGGGCCAAAGTCCCAGCTCCTCGCCGACCCCATTTTCAAGGCTCGCCTCGATCAGGTTGCGAAGGGCGCGAGCGCCGAGGCGAAGGCCATTCTCGGGATCAAGGCCAAAGAGAACCGGAAGCACTGACCATGCGATACTGGAACACGGGGGACACCCCCACCAATTCGAACCTCAGCTCAATCGAGAATCTCGCGCGCCCATGGGCCGGGATCGACGCCGAGCGTCTCCTCGATGTCATCCGGGGGGTCATCCGGATCGAGAAGATGCTGCCCAAGGCGGTGCGGCATCATTTCGAGCTGCCGCCCCTTTTCGTCGGCGCTGGACCCTATGATTGGGACGCCGCGCGCCGGGATAAATATCATAGCGAACTCTGCGAGGCGCTCACCGCGGGACTTGCCCGTGTACAGGCCGACCCGACTCTCGCGAAAGATGGCGGAGCCGATCTCAGCGACCGCCCTCCGACACGGGGCGAAGAGCTCGAGTTCGCCTGCAGGGCCTGGAGCCGCAATCGGACGAGTAGCAATCTCGACGATCTGCGTATCGCATGCAGCGTGCAGGGGATGCAGAGCCGCTTCGACAAGCTGGAGCGCTGGCTGGCCCGAAAGCGTCCGGGCTCGTCGCCCCATTCGGTGGCCTATGAAGTCGAATGCGCGCTCGGTGACATCGATCGCTACGCCGATACCTATCATTCGATGGAAGCAAGCTACCGCTTCGTCGAAAAACTCCGGGAGCGCGAGCAACAGGACGAAGAGGACTGAGCGAATTACGGCTTTCCCGGAAATGCGGGGAGATATCCCCAGACGCACCCCCGACTGTGGATAAAATTGCGATTCACCCTGTTGACAAGCGACTCGCTTGAGGGGCACTCCAGCCCGGAGGGCTTATCCCTCACGGTAACCCGCACGCGCATCTGTAACAGCGCGCCATTTTCGCGATGAATCCGTGAGGTTTGTGATGACCGACATGCCCCCTCTCCCGCCCGTAGGCGATCGTCCGATGACTGACCGTGAAGCTGAGCTCGCCCAGTTTATGGCGCTCCTCAGAGACGGCCGACCAAAATCGGCAGTTTTCCTCGAACTTACACGAACGTCGCTCGCGAAATATCTTGGGCTTTCGTTGCTCCTCGCCTTGGGAATCCTGTGCGGCGTCCCGTTTGAGGTGATCAAGCTTTTGGTCAGGCTAGGGTGATCTGGCCGTTTAGCCATATGTTCAGTCGGGGCTGGCGACATCACGCATCAATTCTGTGGCCAACTTAGGGCCGACCTCCATGCGGCGAGATAAGGCATCAACAAACCCTTCCCATCGCCGTTTGCCGCTGGCCTGCGCGGCCGGCAACGCATCGTCGGGCAAAGGTGCGGTGCTCGTGAGCCAGTGCCGGACGAACAGGGCCAGCGCTTCGCCCGACATTTCGCCATGCCATTCGATGCGGTCGAGCTGGCGGCCGATGCGGTCGAGGCGCCGGGTCAGAAGGGCCTCGATCCGCTCCTCCTGATCGGGCGAGAGAAAAGAGCGAAGCGCAGCCTCCAGCACTTCGGTCCGGGTGAGGCCCCGTCGATGGGCCAGGTCCGTCAGGTCGCGCGAGAGGCCGGTTTCGATCCGGAACGTCTGTTTGACATGCGATCGGATCATAGCTGGATCCCGTCGTCGGGATCGAGCGCCGCAGCCCGGGCGCCGCGCGCCATCCGCCGGTCGGCTGCCGCGCGGAGCCGCGCTGCATCGGCTTGTGCTCCATCATCGCTGAAATCGAACTCGCCGTTGGTGCTGCGCTGCGGCGGCGGCGCGATATCCTCATGGACGGGAAGTTCGGGTTCCTGCCGGATGCCGCCGTTGGCGGTGTCATCGATAACTCTCCGCACGGCCGCCGCCTCCACCGGTTGCTGTACGCGGTCGACGGTCCAGTCGTGGGCGGCGGGCGCGCCGCGACCCGGCGCGGGCGGCGGCACGACGCGGCTCGCGAGGCGCCGGTCGCTATAGTAGCGCGCCTTCTTGGCCCTGATCGGTGCGAGGCCGGCGGCCATCACGATCTCATCGTCCGGGGGGAGCTGCATCACTTCGCCGGGGGTCAGGAGCGGCCGGGCGGTTTCGGTCCGCGACACCATCAAATGGCCGAGCCAGGGCGAGAGCCGGTGGCCGGCATAATTCTTCATCGCGCGCTGTTCGGTGGCCGTGCCGAGCGCATCGGAAATCCGTTTGGCGGTTCGCTCATCGTTCGTCGCGAAACTGACCCGGACGTGGCAATTGTCGAGGATCGCATTGCTCTGGCCATAGGCCTTTTCGATCTGGTTGAGCGACTGGGCGATCAGGAAGGCCTTGATGCCATAGCCGGCCATGAAGGCGAGCGCGCTTTCGAAGAAATCGAGGCGTCCGAGCGCGGGAAATTCGTCGAGCATGAACAGCAGCCGTTGCGATCGCGCCTTGGGATTCAGCTCCTCGGTCAGCCGCCGCCCGATCTGGTTGAGGATCAGGCGCATGAGCGGCTTGGTCCGGCTGATATCGCCGGGCGGGACCACGAGGTAGAGCGAGACCGGGCGCTCGCTTCCGATCAGGTCCGCGATGCGCCAGTCGGACTGTCCTGTGACCTTGGCGATCACCGGATCGCGATAGAGGCCGAGGAAGGACATGGCGGTCGACAGCACGCCCGACCGCTCATTCTCGCTCTTGTTGAGCAGCTCCTGCGCCGCCGCTGCGACCACCGGGTGAACACGGTCTCCCAAATGGCGGGTGGTCTTCATCCGGTGAAGGGTCGCCTCGATCTTGCGTTCGGGGTTCGAGAGAAAGGCCGCGACGCCGGCGAGGCTCTTTTCCTCTTCGGCGTAGAGGACATGGAGGATCGCGCCGACGAGCAGGGCGTGGCTGGTCTTTTCCCAGTGGTTTCGACGCTCAAGGCTACCTTCGGGATCGACCAGCACGTCGGCAACATTCTGCACGTCGCGAACTTCCCATGCGCCGCGACGGACCTCGAGGAGCGGATTATAGGCTGCCGATGCGGGGTTCGTCGGATCGAAGAGCAGCACCCGGCCATGCTTCGCGCGAAAGCCCGAAGTGAGCTGCCAGTTCTCGCCCTTGATGTCATGGACGATGCAGCTCCCCGGCCAGGTCAGCAGGGTGGGCACGACGAGGCCGACGCCCTTCCCGGACCGGGTCGGCGCGAAGCAGAGGACATGCTCGGCGCCATCGTGGCGCAGGTAGGTTCCGGCCATGCGCCCGAGAATGACGCCATCAGGGCCGAGCATGTTGGCAGCCCGTATCTCGCGCTCCTGCGCCCAGCGTGCCGATCCATAGGTCTCGGCCCGCCGACGCTCGCGCGCACGCCACACCGACATGCTGATCGCCGCGACGACGGACAGAAGCCCGCCCGACGCGGCGATCGCGGCACCGCGGTAGAAGATCGGCGGCGCATAGGCGTCGAAGGCAAACCACCACCAGAAGAAGGCGGGCGGCGGATAGACGGGATAGTCACCGATGCGGAACCAGGGGGCACCGAGCGCCGCCTGAAATCCGAGCGCCTCCGCCGTCGATTGGGTCGCGGTCCAGACCGCCGCGACGACGATCAGCAGCACCGCGAAGATCTGGCCCCATAATATCCTGTCGCTCATCGTTCATCCTTTCTCAGATTGCGATCCCGCGATTGCGGCCAAGGCTCCAGTCGATGCCGCCCGCGGTGGCGGTGCCGGTGACATGCTGGCCGAGGTGCCGGTCGAGCGCCGGGCGCCAGGGCACGAGTTGAAAGCCAAGCCCGTCGTCGATCATCGCGAAGCGCCCCGAGGCGAGCGACACGCGCTCGCGGTAGGTCCCGCTCACCGCGTCGCCGGTGGCCGGCGGGCGATGCGCGAGCCCGGTGCGCGCGGCGATGGTCTCGCAAGCCGCCTCGAGGTCGCGCCGCCTCAGCGTTTCGATGAGATCGGGCGCCAGTACGAGCTTGCCGTCCCGACGGCTCGCGAGGCCTTCACCCGCGAGAAACTCGGCGCGCGCGGCCATGGCGCGGCGAACATCGATGCCGAAGCCCGAGGTTGCTGCTACGGGCCTCGCCGCGACCAGTTCGCGGTCGAGCCAGGTTGCACCGCGCGCGGATATCTGGTCGGCAACCGCAAGGTCCGATCGCAGGGCGAGCGAGAGATGCTCGCCGTCGTCGCGTCCTTCCCAGCGCCGCAGCTCGACGATCGCGCCCGGCTTCGCGTCCCCGGTCCATTGGAGATCGGAGAATTTGATGTGATGGGTCCGGCCATCGGTCCCGTCGACGATGGCGAAGGCGGAGCCGGCAAGCTCGTCGTCGAGGCCGCGTGCGACCAGCCGCCCGACGAGGCCCGATCGCTCCGCCTCGCCGTGAAGGGCGAGCCTCGATGCGTCGAAGGAGAGCCCCTGCATGCGCATGGCGCGGTGGACGCCCTTGATGATGTCGCCGCGCTCGCCGAGGTCGCGCAATATCGTTTCGGCGCGCGGATCGATCTCGAAAATGCCGGGTCCAAGGCGCGTCGCGAGCCCAAGCGTCTCGAGCTTCGCCGCACGTCCGATGAGATGCCGATCGCGGCCCGGCGGCGAGCTTGGGTCGGGACGGAGATCGACGATCCCCGTTTCGCCTCCGCGTTCGCGCAGCCGCGCGTCGAGCCCGGTCCAACGCTCGGCACTCGCCTCCCGCGCCAAGCTGGCGTCGATCTCCTGTTCGTTTCGCGGACCGAGCTCGAGAGTGGCGATCTCCGACGCCCTTCCGCGCACGCCTTCCGACATATAGGCGCGGTCGACGACCAGGTCGCTTCCGTCCTCGGCGACGCCGCGCACGAGTATATGGATATGCGGATTGTCGGTATTCCAGTGATCGACCGCCACCCAGTCGAGCCGGGTCTCGAGATCCTTCTCCATCCGGCCCATGAGATCGCGGGTGAAGGTCCGAAGGTCCTGGAGCTGCTCGGCATCTTCAGGGCTGACGATGAAGCGGAAATGATGGCGATCGTCGGCGCAGCGATCTGCGAAGGCCTCACGGTCGGCGGCGTCTCCAGACGCATCGAACATCATCGCTTCCCGGCCATCGCGCGTGACGCCGTCGCGTTCCAGATAAGCGATATGCCGTGCGAGCGGCGCGGAGCGAAATTGCGCGCCCTTATGCCGGACGATGCGCGCCATGACCGTCACGCGGCGCTGCGCGGGGCCGCGCCGGATCGTCGCAAGCGCGGCGCGGCCGCGGCCATGCCGACCGGTTCCGCTGCGACAGCCGCCGCCGCGACGAGAGCGGGTGTAACCCGAGCGGGCGGCGGCCTTGCGCACCTGCGCGGCGAGCCTTTTCCCGCGCCGCGCCGATCCTGAACCAGCGTCGCGCCCTCTTCCCGGCCGCACCCGAAAATCATGCTCGTCGCCGCTCACAGCGCCGGTGCCATATCGTAAGCGCTTGTTCTGCCTCGGAAATCCAGAGGTCGATATGGCAGCCGGAGGGGGGTGCCATATGCATAAAGCGCTGTTATCCAACCACAATCTGCCGGCGAGCTGGCAGGTCTTTTATCTTGCCATCCCCCCGAACCCCTTCTGAACGCCAAGCAGAGCCTATCCATGGACCGGCGCACTCCAGCGAATATCGCCAGGACGACCATCACCGATTGTTCCCGGAAAGCGGGACGAAGAGGGGCGAGGATGCAGGCGCGGAATGCGACGGCCCCGCAGGCGCGCCATCGCCGCGCTGCACCGAAGTTGCAGCCGGCGTGCCCGATCGCTGCTCGGTGAAGAGCGACGCGCTGCGCCAGCTCGGCGGTTCGGCAGTCCGCGCCATCGCCGCTGACGGAGCAGCCGGCGCACCGAGCGCGGGCGCGATGGCTGCCACATAGGCGACCGTCTCGGCGGGCAAGCCGCGCCGCCCCGCTGCATAGGCGTCGGCGCGGCCGGGGCCTGCATTGTAAGCAGCCAACATGAGGCGAACGTCGCGATATCGGTCCCACATCGCGCGCAGATAGGCCGCGCCCGCGAGGATGTTAGCGCGCACGTCGAAGGGGTCGGACCCGAGACGATGCTGCGCCGTCAGCATCGCCCAGGTTGCGGGCATGATCTGCATCAGCCCCATTGCACCGGCATGCGAGAGCGCCCGCGGCTTGCCGCGGCTCTCGACATGCATCACACGCCATATCCAGACCTCCGGTACGCCAAAGCGTTGCGATGCCTCCGCCACATGGGCGGCATAGGGGTGCGCCGCGGCCGTCGGCGCTTCCGCCGGTGCCGCGCCCCATGCCCGGTCCGGGGCGGCGCTCGCCGAGCAGAGCAGCAGCAAGGCGAGGCGCACGGCGCGGACGCGCGCCGAGCGAGCCGGATGCATGATGCTCACGCTTGTTCTCGTGGGACGGGACGCGTCCAGAGGAGATGATATTCATCCTCGTTCTGCGTCGAACGGAGCAGATTGGCGCGCAGCGGAACCGCGAGCGCCGGGTCGTCGATCTGCAGGGCAATATAGGAGCCGGCGCGTTCGCTGCGGCGTTCCCAGCCTGCGCCGATCTCGACGCCGGTGTCGGCTTCGACGAGCAGGACGCGCCAGGCCGGTGCATTTTCCGCGTCGTTCGGCTTCGCCGGAACGATCGCGATCATCGCATCGAGGAGCAGCGTCCGGATCTGTCCGGCATAGCCGTCGCCAGCGGATTGAAAGCTTCCGATAATCATGAGGACATATCCTTTCCTTCGGGGGTGAATGCGGAGCGATCGGCGTCACGGCGCCAGCGCAGCGGCGCGCCGGGCGCATCGCGCACGAGCAGCGGGTGCGCGACGCCGACGACGCCGGTGTCGGGGAGCGGTCCGAAATATCGGCCGTCGAGACTGTCGGGCGCGGGGTTGAGGAGGAACAGTTCGCCGGGGCGCAGGCGATGGCAGCCGAGCCAGCGCGGCAGCGGCCGCCCGAGGCGGTCGGCGTCCCGCGCTCGCGCTGCCGGCGCGCCGTCGATCGTCACGAAGGTGCCGCTGCGACAGACGAGCGCGCCTTCGCCGGCGGCGACATGCTTCAGGAGCGGCACGCCGCGCGGCACATAGCCGCGCACGGCGAGGCGCGTCGCGACCACCTCGGGCGGGTGGAAGAGGATGAGGTCGCCGACCGCGGGCTCGGCGCCGACATCGACGCGGTAGAAGCCGATCGGAACGCTCGGGCTCGCGTTCCAGATAAGGCGCGGTTGCGGCGCGAGCGCTGCCGCCGCGACGAACAGCGCCGCGAAGAGCGTAGCGCTCGCCGCGGTCGCGCGGAGCCAGC
>ERZ778017.2554-NODE-2554-length-14530-cov-5.323178_pt1 | contig 14530 bp, 10 predicted proteins | sample MGYA00375747_ERZ778017 | MGnify/ENA primary metagenome ERZ778017 (study PRJEB29350, sample SAMN05509838) | bioreactor metagenome | biome: bioreactor; material: wastewater | place: South Africa: University of Cape Town | collected 2014-03-17 ...
ATTAAAATCGTGTTTGTCAAACATTTCGCCATAAATGTAGTCTGGAAGCGAGTGCTCAACTACCTCACTAAACGTCACCGTATGGTTTTCATGTTCTGATGTTGCATGAGAAATCTGTCTTGGGGTAGAAGGGATGATTAGACTTGCCTCTTGGGCAGGTTCTATGCATTTGTCTTTAGAAACGTCAACAGTCAGAGGGAGATCAACTGACTGAAGTTGCAAGCTAAGACTGTGATCACCGCTAAATGGTTCCTTGCATTCATTATCATCACCTAAATTTATGCTTTGGAGAACAAACCCACCATCACAATCACCAACATTGGCAACGTCACCAAAAAGATTACAGATATCAAACCAATCATTTGAACTCATGTATTCAATGTATAGCGAGAAAGCTTATTACATCCCATGACAAATTATATACATCTGTCTGTTGGTCTGGATGTGAACCCATTTCATTCCCAGACTACGAACAGCCAGACGATTCTTGAGCCCAACAGATACGTGTTACTATTCTTTCCCAAAGAAGGAGAAATACTATATCTGACACAGTCCAGGTACCCTATGTTTTTAAAGCATCGAAATAATTTTGTTTCTTGTTTCGAAATGGCTGCAAAATTTAAAATGGCTGCAAATGTTGAGCAGCATTTTGCCTGAAGTGCGATTACTAGTCTAGAACATCTATCTATTAAAGTAGCCAAATAGCCATATATCTCTGAATAATATTGTGCCTAGTTGACTATTGTAGGTTGCAGACTAAAAATACACTATTTATGTGGTAATATTACAATTAAATGTCTACCAGAAATACTTCCTATTCCATTTCTAGACAGCCACAGGAACGTCAATCCTTCTCAGCCCTAGAATACTGTCGTGTCGTTCGGCGAGTTTGTGTACTTGCGCTGAGCAATCAGGTCTCATCTCTATTTGTTTAATGTTATATTTGAGCTTCTTAAGATGGAAGATATGTTGACATCACGACCGTGCAAGACTGTCGTACAGTGGGCTTGTGTTTTCATACTTTCCGAGATACTGTTTCAAATTGTCGGCTAGCCACAGCAATAAATTGTCCATTTCGCTTATCAACACCCCGATGCTCACACCGTCCATTTCCGTTTGACTTATTAACCCTGGCAAACTCGTCAAGAGTCGCAATAAATGCTCTACTCCGTATACTTTTGACGGCACAATTTCTTTATTCACCACGTTCTTTTTCAATAACTGCAAATATTGCAAATTTTCGTACTTGTATAGCAAGATTAAACTGAGAGACTTGTCGAAGTATAATTGCAATCCTGTTAATATCTCTTGCAAGACATTCTGCTGGGCCTCATCTAGCATTTTTACACGAAACGTTTTGTAGTCCAGCAAAATAGACTCAACCGGATGCTCAGATGGCAACGCCACCAATTTACGATCTCTTGTTATGAACTGCCAGTCATCAACCAAAATGTATTTTAGAGAATTGTGGAACTTTAGGTGAATAGTAGGAACCTTCTTCTTTCTGGGTTTGGAAACCTTCGACGTAGTTGTCGACAGTTTTGAAGATTGAGAGGTGTTTGGTTGCGACGACGGTTGCGACGACGATTCCTTTGCTGGTTTCGATGCTTTACGTTTAGTCAACTGGTCTAATTCTTTTTTCTTGAAAATGTTTTCCTCATTATACTCCAAAATCCGTTCGATGCCTACCCATTCGTCCCATTTGCTGTTCCATCCTTGATAATGGAGAAAATATGTGTCGATATCCATCAAATTGGTCAACTTTGGGAACTTGGAAACTGCCTCAGGCTCCGTCGTGGTCTCTACCGTAGCGGACCCAGCCCGGTGGACACGCAAAATTTTCGCTTCATAGATCAACGGGCCATGAAACGCAAACACGATATCGCCCGCCTGAAGCTCTCGTTTTACCGGTGTTTCAGACATCAATGAATCGGTGATGTTGCAGTAATATTTAATTGCATCAGAGAAAAAATGTCAATGCTCGCGAATCCACACAATTTGGTGCCAGACAGTGCGAGGTTCCCCGGATTATCGTGGTGTCTACTGCGACTATGGAAATTTTGTCGCGGGAGCTAGGCACTTTGGTTGTGCGCACAGCGAAAGAAGCCTCTGGCTAAATTAGGCTAAGTAAGGAACGACTTACCAGTGGAAAATTATCAAACAAATCTCCGACGTCCACAGTATTCTAAAAACAGGTAGAATTGGCAACAACAACAATGGCAATACTATCTCAAACTACATCAACACCGTAATAACGAGAACACAATTTTGGTCTGGAATTCCGTGGACGTCCATTGTTTGGTTTAGTGCAATTTCACGTCTAACGGTAGTGAAAGTAGAGCCACCGCCAAATAGCCGAATATCGACGGAATTGACCCGGAAAAACGACGTGTAGGTTCAGGGAATGTGCGCCAATAAACTCCGTCTGTAAAATAGGGCAGTTGTCGCTGTAAATTGTGGGCTTCCCGTAAGTAATGTTGTAGGCGTGTGTAGTGCGATTTGTAGAATTTAAAATTTTTGGCCATAATAAAACACACCAAAGCAATCTTCAGTGTTGGACTGGAACCATACAGAACAGAACAGAACATGTCTCCACAAGCAGCTAACGGTGGTGGAACCACGGGCTCGTCGGCCAACAATGTTCTGGGAGTTTCTAACTCTGGCCTGACTTCTGCTAAGAGACAGTCTAACTTGGTTGGTGTACATTATAGGGTGGGAAAGAAGATTGGTGAAGGGTCGTTTGGGATAATTTTCGAAGGAATCAACATGTTGAACAACACGGCGGTTGCAATCAAGTTCGAGCCTCGCAAATGCGATGCTCCTCAATTGCGTGACGAATACAGAAGTTACCGGATTTTGGCTGGCAGCCAGGGGATCCCCCAGGCATATTTCTTTGGCCAGGAGGGTGTCCACAACATCTTGATCATTGACTTGTTGGGGCCCTCTTTGGAAGATTTGTTTGATTGGTGTTCTCGCAAGTTTTCCTTGAAAACTGTCATTCAAGTGGCCAGACAAATGATTCAACGAGTCCAGACCATCCATGACCACAACCTAATATACAGAGATATCAAGCCAGATAACTTTTTGATTGGAAGACCACATTCGCCGGGCGAAAATATGGTTTACATTGTGGATTTCGGGATGGCTAAGCAGTATCGTGACCCCAAGACTAAGGTCCATATTCCATATCGAGAAAAGAAGGCATTGAGTGGTACGGCAAGATACATGTCGATTAATACTCATTTGGGGAGAGAGCAGTCGAGAAGAGACGATTTGGAAAGCTTGGGGCATGTTTTCATGTACTTTTTACGGGGATCGTTACCATGGCAAGGGCTAAAAGCACCGACAAACAAGCAAAAGTACGAGAAAATTGGGTTGAAGAAACAAACCACGTCGATTCAAGAGTTGTGCTACGGGTTTCCTATCCAATTCAGTCAATACCTCACGTATGTTCGCAATTTGAAATTTGACGAGACTCCAGATTATGACTATTTGATAGATTTGATGAACAAGGCAACGATCAGCATCGGAGAGAAACCTGAGGCAGACTACGAGAAGATGCATTACGATTGGATGGATTTGAATGGTGGAAAAGGATGGGACTCAGCATTAAATAGAAAGGCAAACTTGCATGGATATGGTAATCCTCATCCTCCAGCGCACAAGCTGCGACGCCAACCATATCAGAACATGCAAAGCATTCTGCAGTCAGCACGGAACATTACACCGTTGGCCAACAACAGAAAGCAAAATTATGGAACAATCGACCAGCAGGCCGTTCATCAAATGGATGATATTACGTCTGAGGAAAGTGAACGGAGAAAGCCAGGTTGTTTACGAAGAATGTTTTGTTGTATTTGAGTGGGACCCAACGAATTCGTAACACTCCCTAGATCCATTAATACAATCAGAAACAATGATATAACGTTAAAATAATCACTTGAGAAGAAAGTGTAATTTGGAAACTTGTATATTATGAATTTCAATTTCAGCAGCAGCTTTTTCTGTTGATGATAAGGTGCAGATTTGTCTACAATATACCTGACCAAGAACAGGTACTGTGTACCGAGAACTTTCGATCTAGCAATTATTTCATTGATTATACTTGGTAATACATTGGTTGAGCCATGTATTATTATACGGCAGTTCGTTTGAGTGCAATTGACGTTTTATGAAGAGCCTGAAATGCTTTCCAAAGGAAGATTCAAGGACGTGTTGTTTCTTCCAGCTAGCTGGAAATTGGAGCAGAGTGCTTGTTTGTGGAATTGCGACAAAGTGCAAACTGTAGTGGTATTTGGTCGACAACTGAGTGTGAACTGCAACAGGTCTGTTGCCAGAAAGCCATCTGTGAAATGGAAAATCATGACGTTGCAGACGGAGAGCCATCTGTGAAATGGAAAATCATGACGTTGCAAACGGAGAGCCATCTGGGAAATGGAAAATCATGACGTTGCAGATGGAATGCCATCAATTTGGATACAACGAAAGCACCATTGCTGCATTTTTGGTGTCTACGTAGAGGGGTTGAAGCATTAGGAGATTTCACGCTTAAATCGCAAACTCTGACTACAAATATGGAGCCAAAATTGTAGTTTGCCGTGCCGCTACTGCAATTACGCTCTCAGGGACGAACACAAGCCTACACTCGGGTTGAATCACCACGGCAAGGTCACAGAATTTGGCTACAGTACACTGCAGACGAAACACCAACGCTGAGAAAGGACAAACGACAGAACGACCTATTAAGTTTGCCAATACCCAAGCAGAAGTAGAGAACACGACAAACCCTCACACCCATTGCTTATATTCTGGACGTCTACTATACAAGACAGGAAGTCACGGCAACTTTCCTACTCTCCAGCCTCACCATAATCCGCACCAGAGTACGATTGTGATCTACAGCCGCGTACCCGTCACCGTGCCAATTCCCACGGCCAAGCTCACCTCTACAATTCAATAGCTCGCAATTGTCCGTAGCACAAGAAATGCCATACATTGAATAAATCGCAAACCGTGCGAAAAACTAGATTGTAGAAATCTCATCTCGCGAATGTTTTACTACACCACCGCGTGGCTATGAGTAAGGATTTGAAGCGATCAAAGTTCGCGTGTATACGTTGTCGTCGTAGAAAGACACGTTGTTCCGGGGATCACCCGTGCCAACTATGTTTATCGGCCAATGCAGAATGTCTTTATGCTCGAAAAGCTCGAAAGGTGATGGTGCTGGACATTGACCTAGAACGATATCAGCAGCAGATAGAGGATCTCCAGCGAGAAGTGGCGCTATTGAAACAAGGATGCAAGCTGGTGGGACTACAAGATGTTTCCAATGGATCTGGCATCAACACGGGAGTTTCCATGATCGTCAGTGAGCCCCTCTCGTTGTTGGGGTGTGCTTCTCCTGAGGTGATTTGCCTCCAGTTACGGCGATGGTTTGAATGTGGCGAGGATTTGCCGGTGAAGACGTTTTCTGCCGAGTACGAGGAACATTGCTACGACGAGTTGTTGACCACCATCAACGCACCAATAGAACCCAACACCGTGCCATTGAACTACGATTTGGTGGTCCGGTTGTTGGAGAATGTGATATTTTTCATCAACATGGGGTATCTTGTCATCGACACGGAGACATTCAAACAAAAGGCCCGTCTGTACTTTGCTGGCGAAGACGTGGGACAGATTTTCACCTACAAGTTACTAATGGTGGCAGCGTTGGGCCAGGTGTACGACGTCAGTGACAATTTGGCGACGGCAGGAAAGCGTACTCAAGTGCCAGGACTCGAGTATTTCATGATGGTGATCACAAATTTACCGTCGGCAATAAACTTGCTCTTGATGAGCGACCACAAGGAATCAGCCGAGATCATTGAGCTATTCAGCTGGGTTGCAATGTACTTGAGGATTCTTGATAAAAAAAGTGCCGCGGTGATATTTACATCAAACGCATTGCAAATGGCAATATCGTTGAATTTACACAAGAACGACGATATGGCCGGGAACAAGGCGTGGTGGTCGATTTTTTGTCTCAATCGGTACTTTTCAACGAGGATTGGCAAACCACTTTTGCTATCAATTGATCAAATTCAATGTCCACTACCGACCGACGAAGCACTCATACATTACATAGAATTGGGACAGATTTGTGATCGAATTAATCGGTCGTTATTTGACGGGAAAACAGAAGACACTTTCCACAATAATAATTACAAACTAATTGCGTCAATAATGCAAGATTTGATCAAGTGGAAGGACAATGTACCTGAAAGGTTCAAGTTGAAGATCACCAGCAGCCAGGAAATCTTGGACGATAACGATAGGATTGTTTACACGTTGCATTTGAATTACCTTCACCATGTATATCTTACATGTATACCAATTTTATTGAAGTTTGCATTTATTCAAATTAAGAACTATCGACAAACAAAATCAATCATTTCGATTGACTCACTTCTAACCAAAAACTGGTTAAATTTGATAGGGAAACTAATCAATTCGTGCCAATTGACGATCAAGATTTTCATGAAATTGTACAAACAAAACATTGTGAGAACATTTGGGTTTACAGACTTGGACTATTTGTTTAGCACAAACCTCGTATTTTTAATTGCCATGATGCTAAACATCAATAACATTGATTTTTCATTTGAAGAGTATTTGCAATGGGGTTTAAACTTTATGAATGAGATGAAAAACAAGGGTAATTTGGTTGCAAAAGGAAAGTTGTGCAAATTTATGGAATTAGTTGACGACTCAAAAGAGTTACTTAAAGATTTAGGATATGAATCCTTGCTTAATACAGTACAGGTGAAGTACGGTGATTCGAGTTCAGTGTCCCAGCTGGCAATGACACCTACGAGGTTTTTCGAGGATTATCAACTTAATAATGACATCATCGACTGTACTTTTTTGACAGAAACAGATATTCTATTCTTGGATACAATATCCCAGTGAAGAAAAAATAGAAAAGGACTGAATTGCGGCAAATTTTATTGACACAATATTGTGTTTGTGCTTAGCTGACACAGCAAGTGAGATCCTGTAATATTCAGTAGATGCGTAATAAACCCACACTATGTGTAATGACAGAGGTGAATGGTAAACATGTGTAGATAAGAAACCAGCAGGTTCTTAACATGACTGGTTATGCAGGTACGACCAGTTGTACCAGAAACGAATCTGGTCAAGCAAGCAAAGGTCTATTGCAGATACATATGCATTGTCCGAGTGAACAATGAAACAGGCGGTAGGAAAGCATTTGTAAGTTGGCAATGTAAAATAGGTAGAAAATAGGCTACGCAGTTTTACAAACAACCACTGGTGCTGTATGCCACACAACGTCATACATGGTGGTCTGTACCTCCTGTTGATACTCTAAGCTGAGTGAATACGGAAGAATCCACAATCCGTAAAAGGAATTATTGGAAACATTACCACTTGCAGTTTGCTGGTTACATACAGCACATAAACTAAAACCTGTTGTACCAGTACAGGTAACAACCCAGACTACGCAACGCTTACAAGTACATTACAAGAGGCTTGTATCTGTATCTAATCGGCATCAAATCTAATTCATTAACTATATACGTCATACATCATTTTTACTCGTCCATTTCAGACGAAACAGAGGACTTTCTCAGTCTGGGGTCAGACGACTCGGACTTGGCCATGTAACCTGCGATACCCGATAACGACTGTTTTCTAGGTTTCTCAAAGTCCTCTTCGTCAAACCCACCAGCCATTTGTACTGTGGAACTTTCTCTTGGTAACCAGTACTTGTTATTTGTGGGGGTGTTGTGGTAGCTGTAATACGACCCCGTATTTACCTGAGAAGCACCACCGTAATGATGGACGGTCTTTCCACCGTTGAATTTGGACCCGATTTTGTTAAAGAAGTTGTCAAATAAGTCTGGCATTATGAAGTAGATAATAGCTAGCAGTAGCCAGTAAATGAGTCAAGTTATGCGGGACGTCTTACTTATATAGTGCTTCATGAGGGGTATTTTTAGTGAGTGATTACCAATAGTGTACATTAATACCACCAGTTATCCCCTGAGCTGCACTACTGACTGCCACCACCACAACTGCCCCACAGTACTTCCAACCTACACGACTGCCCTCTCGAACCATCTTTTGCCACGAACTTTTGTCCACCTCTACAGAGTCCATGTGAATGAGTTGTTATAAGGTATGCTGGCACGAACTAATCTGCTAGTACCGTAAGCTTTTCGACACTTAGAGGAGAGGTTAGTGTCACTTGTATAATATTACTAACTGGGGTTACACAATACTGGTACTCATTACTAAGTAAAATGTTCGTGATGTTACCCATTTGGGTGCATGATTTATCCTTGCAGTGTAACTCCGTGAACTACTGTGCAAAGGACTCCCTGGTGTTGGGGTTCGTTTTGATGGCATCGCAGCTGTATTATTATGCTGATGCGTTGTTTATATACTAACTGTAGGCTTGACGGTGACACATATCGTGATTACAATGTACTCGGATTTTATTTGCTGTTCTTCCTACCCCTTTCAAATCCCTTATTTTTTCCATGCCTGCCTTATCTATTGCTTATACTCACTACTCCTGACACAAATCGCCCATTTTGTACCTTTTGACTATATGCACCTTCAGGTTTCAACAGACCTTCCTTGCAGCAGTATGCTTCGGAAGCAGTATATCGATGACGTTAGTTGACATCAGCTGATACATGCCTTATCTTACAAGGGTCTGGTCTAAGTAGTTATGCCTTCGAAACAACCAATTATGGTGGTATCTGTGGTCCAATTCGTGTCTAGGGATTTTCTTCTAGCTTCAAGAGATCCAAGGAACAATCTCTGAAATCTTCGTAATAATGCAAGCTGCCCTGAAAGTGATGTGCACCATTACGTTGACCATTGTCAAATAAGCATAGGGAAGCTTGTCTGCATGGTAGAGAACATTAACACAATCAAGTTCAACTTTCAAGATAAAGACAATGTGGAAGAGAAATGCGAATTCGACCCGGATGTTTTGCTAGTTCAATTATCTCGTATCGTTAGTGCCCACTTATTATTTAATCGTTTCCTCTTCTATCTATTGCATATTTATCTGTGGTACAATGAAGGTACTCAACTGTGGTTGACGCTGAATATTTGGCTCCACTGGAATCCACTGCTCAATTTCAATTTAGTCTTTCTCTGGGACACACTAATCTAATAAGAGTGAAGTCCCTAATTGGGATAAGATACTCTGCGTGGGTTCATTCATAAATGAACCTTCAAACTGCCTGTCAAATAATCAAATAATTAAACATGCGTAGTTAAAGTATGTATTAAATCACATTAAACAGAGAAGTATAAACAGAATATGTATGAGCTACAAGGACACCAGGTACAACTACCATAAAATCGAACTACCTTTAAAATTGCAAATTCCTGTGGTTCGTCATGCCTATGAACCAACTTAAAAGAACTCCATCATTTTCGTCGTGATGAAACCGTTTCAGATTAACACCTTATTCTTGACCAAATCCAACTGTTTCTTCAACAGCTAATGTTAACTTTTGTTTCATAGTTTCATAATCCGTATATGGTGGCAAGTCAACTCTATTAAAACATGTATGCGATTTGGGTAATTGAGTTGGTTCTCCAGCCTTCTCAATAGTAAAACGTCTTGGTCCATCAGATCCCTGTAAATCTTTGAAACCATTGACTGGTATACGTGACGTTCCGGTAGTAAATTGTAACAATCTTGCCTTTTGTTCTGAATCCCATTCTTTGATACATTTCCAGAACCATTGGATTACTTGGTCATTTTCTTGATAACCTCTATAATCGGTATGTTTCTTCCAATCTTCCACATCAATTTCTGCTAAACCACCAATCAACAATTCTAATTCTCTTTCATCAAATACATTGACCAATTCTTGTGGAATCAACTCATTGAACCCATCAATAAATGCCTTAAATTGTTCCTCCACACGTTTACTAATCTTCCATTCACAGATCAATTCGACATATTCGTGTTTATTTTCTTCAGTCACTTCAATATCAGCACCACCTTCTTTCAATGGAATTTCCACAATCTCTCCGAATCTTTCATCTTCAGCTGTGAAAGTTAATTCAAGAATGTCGGTGATATCATTGTCACAAATCCATTTCAACGATCTGTAAAACTCAGCATCAACACCTTCCATATCTTGTAACACCACTTTCTTATGCAACATCATTTTATATAAGGCACCAACAAAGAATGCATCAAGGAAACGTCTGTGGAAAACACCAAGACCCACAACTCTACCAATGAACTTGAAATAGTTCAAGTGTTCTGGATTAATACCAGAGTTTGCATTGATTTGCAATGTGTAATTGTCATGAGATGAGTATTCGAACAAACAGTAGAATGGATTAAACATATCGTGTGACAACAAGAAGAAGAATTCTCTAGAAACACCACCGTAATCCAAACCTTCTTCTCCGTCGAACTTGATCATCAACCGTTTCTTCAAGTCTTCTGGAGTCTGTCTCATAATCTCTTGATACGAGTCTTCGAAAATGTGATCTCTTCTGACCTTAATATGGCATTGCCCTGGTAAAATTCTCAAAGCTGGTTGAGATCTGAAATAAATAACCTTACGTCTGAAATCACGCTTGTATTGTGGGACATTTTGATCCAAACTCGAAGGTAAACGAGGATCATCCCACGTCGTGGTCTTGGTATTATGATCAACAAAATAAACTCTGGCGGTATTGGTTAATCTCATTTCCCAACCGGAAGGCAATGGACCCAATTGTGACACTGGCTGTTGTTGGATCGTAGTATTTGGACCAAAAGTACGAATGTACTGTTGTCTTCTTGGATCAACCCAAGTGGTAGTACGAGTGTTGTGATCGACAAAGTATGGTCTTCCTTCGTTGGTAAACCGTTGTTCCCAACCAGATGGTAATTCCCCTAATCCCGAAGTTGTTGCACCAGAAGCAGCCATAGAAACAGCAGCACCGGGAGATACTGGGGCATTTGCCCCAGTAGCATGAACAGTTACGTTACCAGAAGTAGATGAGTTTGTTGAGTTTCCTGGAGTGAAGGGAGATCCTGGGGTTTCACCAGGCAAAGTCCGGCCACGGTGCTGTCTTCTTTCTTGTTCTACGGCATTAATTCTTTGCTGGCCCCTTTCTGATTCGGTTTCGTCCAAGGTAGGTCTCTGCCACGTTGTAGTACGAGAATTATGATCAACATAATAAGTTCTACCAAAGTTATCGGTTCTTCTTTCCCAACCAGGAGGTAACCTGCCATATTGGTCTTCAAAAGATGAAAATTGACGATTTGATGGGTTATTTGCTGCAGTGGTGGCAGGGGCCGCTTGGCCAGGCGAATGGGATGGAGGTTGCGCAGGAGCTACGGAATTTGACGATGGGACCCGAGGCGACGATGGCTGGGCAGGATTCTGCCTGGAATTTCCTGACGACAACGTAGAGGACCGATTACGGTTATGGTTAATGACGACGATAATCTTTCCTGACACCTGCAAGTTCTCATTGGATTTCTTCAAATCTCTCGTGATCGTTTCTTCGGCATTGGACAACGACAAGTCGATGACGTCGCCAATTCTGACGTTGATAACACCCAAGAACCCCTGATCCTTCTTTTTGAACTTTTTCTGGTCAAACACCTGGATTACAAGAATGGAGTTCTCCGACGCGTTGAACTGGAACGACTCGTTCCAGTAGGGGTTCAAGGTCTTCTTTGCCGTCTTTGTGGTCTTTGTCTGCGACCCATCGATCGTGATCACCGCAAATGGATCAGGCTGTCTGAACACATCCCGCTTATAAAGCGATTCAGCAGCAACCACTTTGACTGTAATAGGGATTGACATGATTATCAATAAATATCGAGGAAGTGTCGGATGGCAATGTCAAACTCAAATGCCTATACTCAAACCGCACCAAACCCACACGGAATATCGTAAACGATGACTATCAGGTCGACTGCTATGGTGATGAAAAAACGGTTTCAAATCATTTACAAAATTTGTTGTTGCCGGATATTTCATGTATACCGTCCGCTTCCGCAGCGACCAAGTCTGGCCAAAACCGGCGCTGTCCCGTCCACTACCACCGCCTTGGTGGTGCCATGCCGCCACCCACCGACCCAGCGCCAGGCCCGTGCCACCACCGCACCCCTGCCAATTGCCCCAGCGGCTCCGACGTTTTAACAATGAGATTGAGAGCAATATTTTCGAGGACGACATTGGCTGGAGGTTGTTTGACATCGCACGGCTACGGTGCGGATCCGACGTGGTCATAAATACCTCAGTTGGGTCGTTACAGCTACGTTGTACGAGTGTTTACTGGGCTATACTACGTCAAAGGCACACAGTGCAACCGAGGGCTGTACTGACAGATGCAATACTATGACTCAAATACAGGTTTACTCATACCACGGAGTTGTTGCAGATCAATGGCCACCACAAGCCAGGTAGGAGATACCGGACAGCGTCGACGTGTATATTATGTGGTGCTCGACCGGGAAATTACTGCTTCGCTACCTGTTGTTTCCTAACTAAGTATGGTTTTATCAACTTTGTGTTTAGTGTCTTTCTGTTCTTGCCTATTAGGGCCAATACTGGGTACAGTTGGTAATTGCCTGTACACATCTCGACTTACGAAAATCAAAGCCCTGACGTTTCAGCTTGGTAGCTTCTGGCACTACAAGTAAATTTCGTCATACATGCATTACATTTATTTCAAATCATTACATTTATTTACTAGAAATCATTACATTTCGTTATTACATATACATTACTACAAATACATTACTACAAATACATTATATACACATTACTACATTGAATGACCACGTTTAATTGCTACATTCATTACTGCATTCAATCACCACATTTAATTACTGCAATTACCTAACTAATTTAATTACCACATTTAATTGCTACTTTTAATTGCTACATTTCTTTACTACATCTAATTACTAAGTTTCTTTTACCACATTTCTTTACCACATTTCATACCACATTTACTATTTCTACTTATTCCAACGGCGGTTCCCATTTGACCACCTTTTTCTCGTTTACTTCTCAATCGTCTCTATCCCCAATTGTCTACTCTACAATTCAAAATTGTGTTTATCGTTCATTCATTACGTATTTAGGTATCATGATAATATTAGTAAGCTTGTGTACTTTTGGGTGGTGATCTGAGGTATTTTCTCAACCTTAATATCTTGTTCCAAGTCTTGTTCCACCTTGAAGTCCTTCTCCACGTTGAAGTCTTGTTCCTGGCCCACGATAGTAGGATTTGTCGACAACGTCTCCAAACTTCCATTCACCAGATTAAGACGAGGCAGGTCTAGGGAAATCAAACTATCATTCTTGTCGTCGAATCTGAACTCGTCAAATTCTGGCAAATCCAAAACGTACGATGCCTGTGACTCTTTCTCATCGAGTTCATTTTCCAAACCAAATGATTGATGCTTATCATTTACTTCTGGTTCAATTTCCTCGGCTAATGTATCTGTCGAAGAATTGATTTCTCTAGGTGAATAGTTAGTGTCTGTCATTGTTGGTTTTCTTTCAATCGATAATGGCTCTACTGTTTCGTAAATTGTTGATAATTTACCACTATCAAGCTCCTCTTCAACCAATGTGTCGGTAGAGTTGACTTGTCCCACCAACAATTGCAAGTCTTGCTCGCTGTAGTAGAATTTGTCGGAACTGACATTGATGTCCACGGCATCATAAATCTTGTTATGAACACCAAAGAACGACGATCCGTCAACTGATAAAATCTTTGTATCCTGGCCATCGTTGATTGATTTCATGGCAATGATATTAGTATTCGACGCTGGTAATATTGTTCCACATTGTCGTTGTTCACTTATATGCTTCAATTTGTTGGTTTTCCCATCAAAATGTATACTTGTTAATCCTTCTTTTAACGAACATGCACTCAAATCAGTTACATCCGTTGTCAAATCCCAGTGGATTATATTACCATCTCTACCACCAGAAAATAAGTCCCCATTATTCCATTCCATGCTTATAACTTTGTCATGATGACCAAATAAGTTTCCGTAACTTTCTTGTTTCCTTATATCCCACAATCTTATAACACCATCCCGGTGGTATGCGGCAAATACGTTCTCATTATCAGGATTCCATTTCATTAACGACGCATATTGCTTCTTCTTGTTAGTTGACGATGATAAACTTTTTGGTAACTGGAATTTCGGGGTTCTCAAGTCAAATAATGATACTCCAAATCTACCACAAATACCAATAGTTGCCGAGTTTAATGGATCAAAATTAACCAATCCGGTGATAGTAGTGATTGATATCGGAGTTGGCCGTATTTGTGATTGACAGTTGTTCAAATTCCAATGAAATAGATTATTGTCGTATAAGGATAACAACTCATTTGATTCCTGGTCAATGAAGTTCAATTTTGAAATGTTGGAATTCCTCACTGGCGAAGACGAAGACTTTAAATGTTTCCTGTGATTGAATCTCTTGACTATTTCTGCTGATGCATCTTCGTCCCC
>ERZ778017.2556-NODE-2556-length-14529-cov-4.944176_pt1 | contig 14529 bp, 12 predicted proteins | sample MGYA00375747_ERZ778017 | MGnify/ENA primary metagenome ERZ778017 (study PRJEB29350, sample SAMN05509838) | bioreactor metagenome | biome: bioreactor; material: wastewater | place: South Africa: University of Cape Town | collected 2014-03-17 ...
TCTTTGTTATCTTCTATCTTCTGTTTTTTACGTTCAACCGGTGAGTTTTTGCAGCTTTGCAAGAATAAGCTTATAAATAGTATGAATATGCCAAGCACTTTATAGCTTAGTATAAATTTCTTTTTCATAGTAATTTAAATAAGAGATGTATGTACGATGATGTTTCTTGAATTAGATTAGAATTGGTCTATTTATTAGAAATCTTCTGAAACCCCTCACCCAATCAACGCCTAGATATATTTATATCCTGTGAGGTTTTAAAAGAAGTTTATTGAAATAAGATACTCTTTAAACTTAACAAATAATTTACAACTTAACTTTGTTTTATCTAAGTATTAATACTTAGATAAATAGTTTGAAGTGCATTAATACACATTGTTATAACTCTTCTCATCTTATCAAAATAAATATGCCATTTTGAGGCCCATAGAGGCTTTTAAAGAGGACTTTTTTGTTTGTATAATTTCTTCGCCCCAAGATAAAATCTCATTCTGTGTTCTCTTAGATGGCTCAAAAAAATGATTCTTTAGGGGCTTTGAATACAAGAGTATTATAGAAAAATTATGACCTATTACTGCTATTCTAACTTTTATTCAGAACCCAAATTAATGGTAGAATGGTAAGGTATTTAACCCACCATAAATATGAAAAACTTACTTTATTCTGTCATAACTTCTATAGATTAAAAAATATTTAATATAATAAAATATATCGCAATATATTTTATTATATTGCATTCAATTATTAATTATAATTTATGTATATACTTGCTATTGCGAATAACAAAGGAGGGGTAGGTAAGACTACTGCTGCCCAGAATATAGGAGCAGCTATAGAGAATTTTTCAGATAAGAAAACTTTAATGGTTGATCTAGATCCTCAAGGAAATCTTAGCAATAGTTTTGGTGTTCATCTTAAACCAGGAGATTTTCATGTAGGGCATTTTTTATTAGGAAAGGTAAGCTTAAAAGATATCGTTAAAACTTATAAGCAGACTAAGATAGATATCTTGCCAGCTTCTATGGATTTAATAAAGCATGAGGATAACTTAAAGAGTTATTCTGCCTATCCTTTTACCTTAAAGAGTTTATTAGCAGAAAATAAAAGTTATTACGATTTTGTAGTAATAGATTGTCCTCCAGCATTAGGCACTTTAACTACTTTGGGACTTGTAGCTTGTAATTTATACTACATACCTATACAACCAGAATATTTTAGCTATCAAGGTCTCAAAAACTTTATACATTATGTTAAAGAGATTCACACTATAAATCCAAGTATAAAGTTAGGCGGTGTATTTGCTAATCGATTTAATCCATATAGCAAGAAAAATTATAGTAAGAATATTATTGAAGCAGTAAGGGATCAGCTTCAAACTAAGTTTTTAAAAAATTATATAAGAGAAAATATAACTATTACAGAAGCACAAGCAAAAGGTGAGCACATATTTGATTATGATATAAAATCAAATGCGGCTAAAGATTATTATGCTTTAACCAGGGAAATATTCGGACAATGAAGAAATTTGAAATCGAAATGCTTCCTCCTATACCAGAAGAGGAGCCTATAAATTATAATAGTAGAGCTAGCAATTTTGAAAATAAAAATACGGTTAGATTATGTATAGATACAAGTGAAAAAATTGCAGACAAAGTAAGAGACCATGCCTACCAATGGAGGTTAACTCAAAAGGAAATGCTATTAAAAATTTTAGAAGAATATCTTGATAAAAATATGGTGGAACCACGCCCACAAGCCTTAAAGGAGAAGGGCAAGCCTGGGCCAAAAAGGAAGATCAAAAGATAAAAATGTATTATAATATATTAATTTATATTTCAATGTATTATAATATATTTTTGATTATTATTCTTAAAAGTCAAGAATGGTAATATATTGCAATATATTTAAATGAATTGATTTATATTGTAATATATTTTTTTAAATAATTTAAATAATGCTTATAAGTGAGTCCATTATAGTTGATATTAAATCTATCATTACTCAGTCAAAAGACAATGCTATTCGTGCCGTCGATTACCAGCGTACGTTAATGTATTGGCATATTGGCAAGCGTATCTTTGAAGAAGAACAAGAAGGAAAAGATCGGGCAAATTATGGAACTTATCTCATCAAATATCTTTCCAAGCAGCTACAACCAGAATTTGGAAGTGGTTTCTCTTCTAGGCAATTACAATATTATAGGCAATTTTATCGCACCTTTCCAATTGCGCATACACTGTGGGCGCAATTAAGTTGGAGTCAATATAAGCTGTTATTAAGTACCGGAGATAAAGATAAAATAGAGTTCTATATCGCCGAAACAATAAAGAATAATTGGACAGTTAGACAATTAGAGAGGCAGATATATAGTAGTTTATATGAAAGGCTTTTAATAAGTAATGACAAAGAAGATGTATTAGCAGTCGCCAGGAATGAAAAGCTACCTACTGATGCCAGAGAGATTATTAAGGATCCAATTGTTTTAGAATTTTTAGATTTAAAAAGGGAAGCTTCTTATTACGAAAAGGACCTAGAAAATGCTATTATTACTCATTTACAAGAATTTTTATTAGAATTAGGTAATGGTTTCTCATTTGTAGCAAGACAGAAAAGGATACATATAGAAGGGGACGAATTTTTTGCAGATCTGGTATTTTATAATCGTTTATTACAATGTTTTGTTGTAATAGAAATAAAGACAACAAAGCTTACCCATCAAGACATTGGACAGCTGCAAATGTATGTAAATTATTATGATAGGGTAGAGAAATTACCGCATGAAAACCCTACGATCGGTATTTTACTATGTGCCGATAAAAATGATTCGGTTGTAAGGTTCACGCTACCGGAAGGGCAAAAACAAATAATTGCTAGTCAGTACAAGCTTTATTTACCCACAGAAGAACAGTTATTAAAAGAATTAAATGAGGAATTAGAAAGCTTTAAAGAAAAAATTGGAGAAACTCCAGAATAGGAAATATAGAGCACATTAAGTTGAGAAAGGGTACCCGTTCAGGGGTCTAACTCCTCTAAATTTAGCTTTAAAACCCCATTTTATTTACCAAGTAACTTTTAAATCTGCTTTTTACAGTTGGTATATAGTGGCTTTTATACTTGGTAGTTAGTTGTATTTGGGTTCGCGTTAGAAAAGGGAATTTGTAGTACGCTAAGGAAATTTTATTACCAGAGTGGGGTTCTAAGCGTAAACCCACAATTTTTCCGATAGATAGATTTTTATTTACTTGGGCAATATTTAGTACAGAAAAAGTAAAATATTTATGTACCGCCCCTAACCCTACAAAAGATAGTACAATTATAACTTTATATTAGAATTTTATGTACAAAAATAGTATCTTTATATTTCTTAGATAAAACTGTACTATCTGCTATGAAAATAGGATACGCCAGAGTTAGTAGTAATTCCCAAGAGCTTGACTTGCAAAAACAAGAGCTCTTAAAAGCCGGATGCCAAAAAATATTTAGTGAATCCATAAGTGGAAAGAATAATAACCGAGTAGAGCTTATGGCCATGCTTGAATCCCTTCGAGCCCAAGATATTGTAGTAGTCTATAAAATAGATCGTATCGCCCGCTCACTCAAAGGACTTATTGAGATTGTCGAAGCCTTGCATACAAAAAAAGTAGATCTAGTATCTTTGGATTCAGGGGACCGCGTAGACACTACCTCTCCAATGGGCAAGGCTTTCTTTCAAATAGCTGGCGTCTTTGCAGAACTAGAAAGGGGGATGATTAATACAAGAACTAAAGCTGGTAGGGAAAAGGCAAAAATGGATGGCGTTAAATTTGGCAGAACTCCTGGTACTAAGAATAAAATGACTAATCATAAAACAGAAAGGATCAAAATATTCTTGCAAGCAAGCAAGAGCTATGATTGGATTTGCAAAGAATTATCTGTAAGCAAAAAAACTATCTCTGTTATAAAAAAATCCCTATCTCTTCCTACCTTACAACTAACTTCGGAAAAATTGAGGGGTTACGATTAGTGTTCCTTTACAGATACCTTAATTCGGAAGGTGAACTGAGAAATTATGGAATTCAAGTAATAAAAAGATAATGCTAATTGTGAGCTGAATGCTCACCAGGCAGCAAAAATACCATTGAGCCAATCAAACCGTAATTTCCTGTACCAATGCGCCCGCTGGTCCTAACTGTATTAAATAAGAATGACATGCTTCAACGATTATTTGTATTCCTAGTTGTAACCATTTTACTCCCCGGTTGCCACACGAAGCCCATGGTGACAGATAAGGATGATATTGGACCTGCTGTAGTTAAAAAAAAAAGAATAGAGATAGTGGATAAGAGTCAGCGAGTTATCGATAAAAGAAGCAAGACAGTTACAAATAATGATCTTACAGTGAGTATTGGCCAAAGCCCAATACAACAATTAACAGAAAATGATATATCTACACTTTCTGTTATCAATTTAATCGATGAAGTCATGCTGCAAATTTTTAATGAGCTGACTGTTAGAGATATTGTGCAGGCAAGCGAGGTATGCAAACATTGGCAAGTGCTAACAGAAGAACCTGTTTTATGGAGAGCAGTGCGCTTACGTATTCGTGGTGACTATTCACCTAAGGATACGCCCAAAGAACAAGTTAAAAAGCATATGCTACGGGTGCGTGTGAACATGCTTTCTGACTTTACTACCATTACACATTTAGTAGATAAATATAAGCTTAATGACGATCATCCCTTTAACATATACCAAGATTTATTCATAAAACTATTTTATAGATCAAATCTAGAAATGGTAGATGACTATGCGGCCCAAGGCAATGAGACAGCTATTAGCCGAAAAATAGAGGGACTTGCTTATGGTATGTATGGCTATAAGCAGAATGTCCAAGCTGCTACTCTTTTTAATGAAATTTTAGTGGAGCAAGGTAATGAAGGAGCTATTAGGCGGAAAATAGAGGGGCTTGCTTATGATAGGTATGGCTATAAGCAGAATCCCCAAGCTGCTGCTCTCTTCAATGATGCTTTAGTTGAACAAAACAATGAGGAAGCTATTAGGCGGAAAATAGAAGGACTTGCTTATGGTAGGTATGTCTATGAAAAGAACCTGGAAGCTGCTGCTCGTTTCAATGATGCTTTGATTGAACAAGGCAATAAAGAAGCCATTAACTGGAAAATAGAGGGGCTTGTTAATGGTGCGTATGGCTATAAGCAGAATCCCCAAGCTGCTGCTCTCTTCAATGATGCTTTGATTGAACAAAACAATGAGGAAGCTATTAAGCGAAAAATAGGGGGACTTCTTACTGGTAAATATGGCTATGAAAAGAATCTGGAAGCTGCTGCGCTCTTCAATAATATTTTAGTGGAACAAGGTAATAAGGGAGCCATTAGCCGGGAAATAAGTGGACTTGCTAATGGTATGTATGGTTATAAGCAGAATCTCCAAGCTGCTGCTCTTCTCAATGATGCTTTAGCTGATCAAGGTAATAAGGAAGCTATTGTGAGAAAACTACAGGGACTTCGTTATGGTTATTATGGCTATGAGAAGGATCGAGAAGCTATTGTCCTCTTTAATGATTATTTGGTTGAACAAGGTAGCGAGGAGGCTATTTGGAGGAAAATATGGGGACTTGATACGGGTAACTGTGGCTATGAAAAGGACTCCCAAGCTGCTGCTCTCTTCAATGATACTTTAGTGAAACAGGGTAACCAAAAAGCTATCGAGCGAAAAATAGAGGGGCTTGTTAAGGGTAACTATGGTTATACAAGAGACACTCATCAACTCAGAAGTTGGATTGAAGAGGAAGCAGCTAATGGAAACCAGTGGGCTTGTTATTTAAAAGCACAAGGGCTTAAATATGGTATTTTAGGGTTTGGAAAGAACAGAGAAGCTGCCATAGAATATATTTTAGCCAACAGTATTCCTTATTAAAACACTTGTATGATATAAGGGACTACAGGGAAAGTAGTAATTACTATATTTATTAATCAAATCTAAAGGCCCGTTTGGGCCAAATATGCGGGATAACACAAAGTTTTTGTTCCGCTGCTTTTCTTAACCCTCTGCATATCTCTATCCCAACTCTTTATAGATGGCTTCCAGCTTCGACTAAGCCTTGAGGGCCTTCGTGAAGCAACCCCTAGAAAAGCTTTATTAAAGAATAAAATTAATTTATAAGTCCACACTGCGGCTATAGTATAGATTTTATAATACAATACTTCTATTTATTATCGAGGGTATTATTTAGGAACTTTCAAAAGGCAGAGTAGATCGACTTTTTGGAGTCTTTAAATATTTTCTTATTTACATTGGTTTCTTCCATTTTGTTCTGCTGTAATAACCTCTGCGGATCACACAGCAGTTTAACTGACAAAGGTTGCTCCATTGCTCAAGAGCTTACCTATTATCTGAAAATCATCTTGCTTCAAAGCTAAATGTAAAGGTTTTTCTCCATTCGAGATCTTGGCATTCACGTCTGCTCCGTGATCTATTAAATAGTTTGTGGTTTCTTCCTGACCTGTGGCAACAGCTATATGCAGAGGTGTTATTTTGTTGTTCTTAGTTTTAGCATTTACATCCGCGCCATATACTATGAGCAGCTTTATTATATCTGTATGTCCTTTTAAAACAGCTATATGTAAAGGAGTAGAATCATAGCTATCTTTCACATTCACTTGGGCTTGATGTTCTAAAAGCAGCTTTACTATATCCATATAACCTTGCGAAACAGCTATGTGCAAAGGATAAAAAAGTTCATTGCCTGTAGCATTAACATCAGCACCTGTTTCTAGTAAGTTTCTAACAGCTTCAAGATCTCCCTTTCTAATAACTATATGCAAGGTAATATTTTTGATATTAGTGGCATTTTGAATCGAGTTGCCATTACAGCACTGGAATAAGAACAAAATTCCAGTCAAAACAATCGCTATAAATTGTTGGCATATGGTATATTTTATATTCATAATAAAGCTAAGATTAGGTGAGTCAATTATAACTTTTATCTATCTTATTCGATTAATCCATTATTCTGAAGATAGAGTAAGAAGACAAAAACACAATACGTTTAAATGAACGCTTTGAACTGGATTTTAAGCATAGAGAGATTGTTATGACTACCCTTATCCTGTTACAGGGAATTTTCTTGTAAATAGGAGCCTGTCAGGGGATGTAAGTAAAAAGACGTAAATCTTGTGGGTATTGTTAACTTAAAGGAGTTAACTGATTATTGAGCTTAAGAAAAAGAAGATTGAGAGATTTTTCAAGCATATGTTCGGCTTTTGTATAACATTTTCCTTTTCTTTTAAATCTGGCTAGCGAGTGCCTTATCCTGCTGTTATATCCTTCTACTGTATATGTCTCTGCCTTGCTTTGTCGATGTTTCTCCCTGGGTATAAATGCAGTATAACTAGCCCAATAATCGCTATAATAGTACTGAATTTGCAGATCTTTTATTTTATCCCAAAGTCGCAAACCTGTTTGAGTTGATCTATCTCCACACACAAATGAAATAAACTTTCTTCCAAGTCTGTCAACGGCTATCCACACCCAACAGTATTTTTTTTGAACCCACATACGTGTGTATTTCATCTAATTCTACCACTTTTACCTCTTGTTGGTGTTTAGTCGGCAAACTAGCTGCTTCTCCCCATTTTTTAACCCATTTATATACTGTCCCATAGCTAATTTTTAATATACTCCCTATTGCTCTAAATCCTAACCCCTCTAAATATAACTCTAATGCCATACCACGTACTTCTTCGGGTTTCTCTGTGCTCCTTTTTACAACTGTATAGCGATAAGAACAGCTTTTGCATTTATACCTTTGATAATTACCTTGCTTGCCACTTTTTATATATTGGCTATTTTTACATCGTGGACATTTCATATTTTTAAACTTTTCCTCAATTATATAAAAATCCTCTTAGTTAACAATACCCTAATTCTCATGGTGCATTAGATTATTATAACTTAACCAAAGAAATTATATTAAGATGACACAGAACAAGAACCAATTTGCAATTTTACCTATCCCTACACATAAAATACAAGAACAGGACCAAGTACAGGATAATGTAGAATTTGATAAAAAAGATACTATAAGAATGAGTGTGGACGTTCCTTATGAACTGGCAGAAAAAATAAAAGATATTGCTTATGATACAGGAGACGCACAAAATGTAGTCATTCTACAAGCCATGGAAGAATTTGTCAAGGATAGGATTATTAAAAGTAGACCTGAATCTTTAAAAATTAGAGAACAGGCTAGAAGAAAAAGAAAACAATCTTCCAGTAAGTAGCAATAGAGAATTAAGAGGTTAATATAAGAAATTAGTCATACATTGCGCTCTAACTGAAATTAAACGACCAACTTTAAACTAAAATTAGATATTCAAAAGGGAAGTAAGTTATTTTATCAAATAGTTGCGGGTACTATCGACCTTAATGAAGATAAAAAGAAGGCCAAATAAGATTAATAGGCATAGGTTAGAGAAAGTATGTAGTAAAGAAGAGATAAAACAGATTACAGGTTTTAAGATAGAATAAAATAAATGGATATAAAAATACACCAACCTCATGATAGATTTACCAAGCGTATTCTTTCGGAGATAACTGTCGCTAGAGATCTTATCAAGACACATCTGCCGCCTGATATTGTTAAAAGAATAGACTGGGATAGTGTACAGACAACTAATTCTAGCTTTGTTACAGAAGAGCTTCAGCAGTATCATAGCGATGTGGTGTACCAGTGTACTATTGATAAGAAAAGTGCTTATATCTATACCCTTATTGAGAATCAGAGTACGCCTGATAAACTGATGGCTTTTAGGATATTATCCTATAATGTAGCCCTAATGGAACATCATTTGAGAATGGACTATAAGGAGTTACCTATTATCATCAATATATGCATATATATGGGAAAAGAGAGCCCATATCCTTATTCACAAGATGTATATGACTGTTTTGAGGATGTGTCCCTTGCCAGAGAAAGTATGTTTAAGCCCTTCAAATTGCTAGACTTAAGCGTACGCTCTCAAGAAGAGTTGCTCGCAGATGGAACACTCGGAACAGTTGAGGCATTACTTAAGCAAGGAAGAGAACGTGACTATTTAAATTGGATAAATAGCAATCCATTATTAATTTGTAAATTGATAAGCAGTTATGGAAGAAGTATAGCCATATACATACTAGGAATAGATAATAAAAATGAGCCACAGGAGCTGCTAGAAGCAATGATAAAAGTAGCACCAGAAAACAAAGACATCATTATGAGTGCAGCACATAAATTAATACAAGAAGGTATGCAAACAGGTATACAGGAAGGTATACAAACAGGACTTATAAAAGGTATCAAAGAAGGTATGCAAAGTAGGAATTTAGATATCGCTAAAAATATGCTTCAGAAAGGATGCGATATTAACTTTATTACAGAAATTACAGGGCTTAGTAGAGAAGCTATAGAAAAGCTTATAAAAGAATAACAGTACCTTATAAGTCCATATTTAAGTCTACGCTTCAGCTATAGTATGGACTTCATAATACAATACTTCTATTTATTATCGAGGGTATTTAGGGACTTTCAAAAGGCAGATTAAATCGGCTTTTTGGAGTCCTTAAATATTTTCTTGCTTCATCAAAACTCAAATTTACATTTGTTTCTTCAACTAGGCTAGCTAACAAGACTAACCCTTCACTGTGCTTAGATTCTTCACGCTAATGTCTACTTGGGGGCGGCGCCACGAAATAGCAGAGCATCAATTTTTTATTTGTAAAGGCTGGATAGTATTAAGACACAAATTTTTTGATTATTTTAACTGCTATCTTTTTAAGATTATAGACATGAAGAAAATTATCTTTTTCTCTTTTACAAGCCTAATTCTATCGTTTATACTAGGGTGTGATACCCCCCCTATATCAGGAGAAGATCCACTATTGCCAGATTTAGTTGAGGATGATTGGAGACTAGGACTTTCTCAAGCCTCTTCACTATCCGTAGCACAAATCAATAATTCAGTGACATCCAGCTCATCAAGCGAACCAATAAAAGACGAGGTTACAAGTATCACCCAACCATTACTTATAATTTCAAGTAATAATAGGAAAAAAGATAAAGGAAAAGAAAGGATAAAAGACAATGAAGAATATAAAGTTGAGCGAAATTATGGATTAATAAATTCGCATCGAGAAATGCCAAGACTTGGTATGGAAGAAGAAGTATATGAAGAGATTACGGAAGGAACAAAGGAACGTATATATAAATACGGAAATAGTTTTTTGCAGGAACAGGAAAGACAATCCTCTATTGTAGAAGAAAATAAAGGCTTATTAGGGACTTTACAAGTTCTTCCTCCAGAGATGTTAGAAACTATTATACTTGATATAGGCTTTAATAAAAGCAATCCGCTCATAATGGCCAACCGTACTTTTTATGAGATTGTGAAAAGCGTATTTCATAGACAACTACGATATGCACTTAGAGCAGGAGATATAGATAAGTTTAAAGAATTAATAATAAATACTATGGTGTATCTAAATGCTAAAAATGAAGATGGTTATACTCCTCTGCATTTGGCCGCTTTAAGTGGTAAACTAGAATTTGTTCAATTTTTAATAAAAAAAGGTGCAGATGTAAATACTCGTGGAGGTAATATAAAGCCATTCTTTACCCCTTTTCATCTAGCCCATATTATAGGACACACAGAAATAGCAAATTTTTTATTCGAACAACAAGCCTTTAAGAATAAAGCTGTAACGAGGTTGCATTTTGCTGCGATGGATGGCGAAGACATAGAATTAATCAAAATGCATATAAAAGAAGCGATAGCTAAGCTTAATCCTAAGGATTTACCAGAAGAAAAAGAATTTATTAGGCAATATATTAATGTTAAAGACGCCAATGGCTATACGCCTTTGCATCGGTCGGCTAGAGGTCCGCATTTAGAAGTAATTAAATATCTAGTTGAGCAAGGCGCTGATGTAAATGCTAGGGATAATAATGGTTATACACCTTTGCATTGGGCTGTTGGTACTTATGATATAAAAACAGTTCAGTTTCTATTAGCACATAATGCAGATATAGATGCTATTAATATTAATGGTAATACGCCTTTGCATGTTGTTTTTATAAACAATAAACAGACAGAAGGTTTAGCTGGGTTACTAATAGAAAATGGAGCTAGCGTTAACCTTACTAATAAGGAAGGTTATACCCCCTTAGACTTAGCTACCCAGAATGGGCAAGAAAAATTAATTATTGATTTAATAATTAATAGAACAAATAATAACGGTCATACATCAATTCATTTAGCTATTCTGAAAAACAATTCAGAATTAGTTAGCTACCTATTAAAGCTTAATGCTAACCCTAATACTAAGGATAGATATGGAAATACACCTTTACATATGGCTGTTAGACAACGGAACCTAAACATAATTAAGATTTTACTAGATAATGGAGCTGAGCTAAATGCTACAGATGATAATGGTTGGTCGCCATTAGCTATTGCTATACAAGAAAATTATTCAGACGTAGTTGACTATTTACGTGATCGAGGTGCGGATGAAGATGATAGCCCTTTAGCCAGCTTTTTTTAGAAAATAGTTATCTATTGTATATGTATAAGAGTGTGCAACACGACCCTCAATTGAAGGATGCCGAAGTCCATTTAGTTTGCATTCAACTTGTGTTACCACTACTTCAAACTCCATATGCGTCATAATCCAATAATACGACAATACCGCTAACCTTACTTATACTCTTAACTTGACCACAAGCGGCCAGGTGAAAAGTGGTTTTAATAGGGGGCTGTTTCGGAGTACGAAACAGCCCCTTGCAATTTACAAGCAAGGCAAAATCAATAAAATTAGTATCTAAATCAAGGATTTTTGAGCTATTGTGCTCAAGAGATAAAATGGTCGGTTTACTCTATGGTTTACTCTAATCGCTACTTTGCTCTATTTATAGTAGGAAGCTGTTCGCCTCGTTGATCACTTCGTTGCTAAAACTCTTCAGGTAGGTCTGCGTAATTTTCTCGCCCTTATGTCCGAGCGCCTCACTGATCACTCCGGTTGAGATGCCACTTTGCTTGAGCACGGTTGCATAAGTATGCCGTGCTACATAGGTTGTCAGGTGAACAGGCACTTTAGCTGCCTGGGCTAATTCTTTCAGTGAAGCATTTACTTGCCTGAGTACTCGGTTGATTCGGTTAGAAATTTGTTGGGGCATTGTGTGCTCATTTTTACTTAAGGTTGGAAAAACAAAATCATCTGCATGGCCACTTGTATGCTTCTTATATCTGTCCAGGATCTCTAACGCAGGCGACATCAGTTTGAACTGCATCATCTTGCCTGTCTTTAGCCGCGTGTATACCACTCGATCTTTGACAATTTGTTTCCACTTAAGGGTTGCCATATCTCTAAAATTCATCCCTTGCCCGTAATAGCTAAATAAAAAGTAATCCCTGGCCACTTGGAGCTTACTATCCGCTGGTAAAGGTAGTGCTATAATTTGTTGGAGATCTTCTCGGCTCATGACACGCTTCTGAGTAAGCGTACTGAACTTCCCTAAGGAGAAGGTATCAAAAGGATAATGCTCCTTTTTTATGCGCTTCGCTTGAATGGCTTTATTGAGAAAGGCTCTTAAAACTTGGAAATAAGTACCAATCGAATTTTCAATTAGGCCCTGTTTATAGAGAAAAGCTTCATAACGGTTTAAAAAAGGAACATCAATGTCATTAAAACACAGCTGGCGGCTACCTGTAAATTCTTTTAAAGAAGTTAATAGTCGCTTATAAAGGCGAGCTCTTCCTATTTTACCACTCTGGGTTAAATTCTCGCAAACTTCTGAAAGAAAAGGGTATATCCCTTGCGAAGCTTGCTTAGGTTCTTCTTGCAAACAGAGCAACTTTATACTAATATAGGCTCCTCACTTACACTTACTTTATAATATGAAAAAAACTTATACGCTGTTCCAGCAATACATAGCCTATGTTTTACTCATCAGCTTATGTTTACAAAGCTGTGGTGGTTTTTCTAACTTACCCTTACCTAATTCTACTGATAAGGACGCCACCATACAATAGATATATTATTCTTTAACTCTCATTATAATTCAACCTAAATCAATTGTCGGAGGATATTTTCCTTTTCCCAGTCCAACCCCAATTACTTGTAGTCGCCTAATTTACATGTATAATTAACAGTTAACCTGACACTTTAATGATAACTACCTATACGAATTACACACCTAAAGGCGAGGATTTTTACCCTCTCCCACCTAACTACATAAATATGCTCATATATACCTTATTCTAGAAATGCCATGTAATATGTGGGTCTATATTCCTTAAACATTCAACCTCTTCTTCAGTTATATTATTATCTCTTATATCAATTTCACATGGATAATACAGGTGTTCAGCAAAATCTCTAGCCCACACAAAATCTATATCATTATCTCTTAAATCAATCTTATTTATACCTAGTATTCTTAAGATAACGGAAAGTTCTACCTCCTCAGTATAAAGTCCTAAACGATTATCTCTTAAATCAATAGCTTCTACGTCAATATTCTCAGACATAATTTTGAATTGTAAGTCTTTTAATTGCTTCTTGAACCTCCAAAAATTGTCAGATTCTATTTTAAAATACTCTAAATTACTTTTATCTTCTTTATTTGAATAAACAGGGTTAATAAATTCAGGCTTTACTATAACTTGTGTAAAGTCCGTATTAGAAGTATCAATTGAAGTGGAGGAACTATATGTAACTTTATCCTCTAATTTATCTTGATACAATGTTTTGATTATTTTCTCTTTTCCCTTATCCTCTTTAGCCTCATAAGCCACTTCTTGTTTAGTATTTAATAATTGTCTTTCTTCTTCAATAACTGGTATAAGTGCCTGAAAATGAGCCATACTATGATATAGATATACAACTTTTATGGCATTTTCAGGAATAAATTGATGTGCAAGCCTTAATACCTCATTTTTACTACTATTAGGCTGATATATTTTTACGCCTAAATTGTTAATATAAGCAATAGCGTCAATAGATGTATAGTTCGTATTATCTATGGTTTCTGAGCTATCTCCTTGTACATCATGAAGTGCCACCATCATTTCGTTATTTCCTATATGGTGTTCAATAAAAGCCGTATATGCTTCTACAGTAGAGGATCTTTGTCTTAATTTAGCCAATATTTCTTCTTCTTGCGTAGCTATATTCTGAAGTGTTGAATGAAGTAATTCTATATTTGGTTCTTTAGAATTATCACTTTGTGCCTTAAGTTGCCTGTTACGTTCTTCTTTTAATCGATTGATAGGCCCCATTTGGCTTTCATAAAGTGTATAGCCAATTGCGTCTTTAACTTCTTTAGGTAGTTGCTCTGGGTTGTAAACTGCTGATACAATTTCATTAGCAATCATATAGCGAACAATTGGATCGTCTTGATGTTCTCTTAATCTTATAATTTGTTCTTTCTTATCCAATCCAGCTGCATTGAAGAAACAGCGCATGCCTTTTCCTGAAACATTTTGTCTTTTAAAT
>ERZ778017.2565-NODE-2565-length-14493-cov-5.518216_pt1 | contig 14493 bp, 8 predicted proteins | sample MGYA00375747_ERZ778017 | MGnify/ENA primary metagenome ERZ778017 (study PRJEB29350, sample SAMN05509838) | bioreactor metagenome | biome: bioreactor; material: wastewater | place: South Africa: University of Cape Town | collected 2014-03-17 ...
ACATCAACAGTTTGTTGGGTTTACCTAGATCCATAAATGAAGACGAATTTGACCAAGACTTCCCAGAAGAATTGGACGACGAAAACATCACAAGAACGGAGTACCGTTACGGCCAACAACAGGGCAGATTATCGTCGTCAGGATGTGCTAATCACCACACAAAATTGATGCTAGTATTGTCTCACATTATCAAAAAACTATATCCTATTAAGGTGAAAAAGACAACCAATAAGGAATCAGTAACCCCAGACAACATTCACAACAAGGTAACAGAACTAGAATTGGAGTTGAAAAACTGGTTGGACAAGTTGCCAATTGAATTGAAGCCTACCGACCCTTCACAAGCTGGCAATGCACCCGAAATACCGGAAAAATTCGTGCTAGCAAACTACTACATGCATCTTGCATTTTTGAACTGCCAGATTATGTTGTATCGTCCCTTCATTCATTTTGTTTCTAATGGAAATATGACCACTGCGGACCCAAGAAGTCTCATACGAGGAAGAAATTGTATCAAAGTTGCCAGAATGGTTGTGAAATTAGCCAATAAGATGATCGACCAAAACTTATTGGTGGGTACTTATTGGTTCTCGATGTACACGATTTTCTTTTCGATTGCGTGCTTGATTTACTACTTCCATTTTGCATCTAATAACCCTAACAGTCCATCCAACTCTACTCTTGGAGCCAACTATGCTGGTGTTTTATTTGACGATGACTTAAACATCGACATGATCAAAAAAGATATAGATATCGGAAAGAAGGTGTTGGATTGTCTTAAAAACAGTTCCAACAGCTCGTTAAGGATCTACAACATTTTGAATACGTTATTTGAGCAATTGAATAGAAGAACTGCAAACACCACAAGAGCAAGAAACAATGGTTTTGGTAACCATGTTTCTGCCCATATGCCAAACTTATCGTTTGAGAACCCACCACAAGAGCCAATTTCTAACATCGCAGCTGCTCCAGAAGTTACTCCCATGGAGCATAATCCTACCATACAAATTGGGGAGTTTGATTTGAACCCGTCATCACAACCAATGGAATCGATGCCAATAAATCCTGATAGTTCACCGGATGATCCAGGATTCAAAAACCAGTATATTCCTGGGGTATTTGACAAATTGGATGCCCAAATCTTTGGAAAGATTTTACCACCTTACATGTTGGAAAAGAACTACCAAATACATCAACGGTCGCAGATAAATAGCCCGACTAACGAACCTGTTGATGGATCTATGCCCCAGCTTCCACAAATGACACCAGGATCGTTGAATATTGATGAAAACACCCTACAACAAAACCAATTAGATAATATAAAAATGGAGGATTACGACTTACTAGCCTACGGTGACCAAGACTTAGATTACTTGGATCCCTTCAACTCAGCAATGGATTCATTCAATTCTAACCCTATGTGAAACGAGGACTTTACTTTTCACCACGATATGGTGACACACTGCCTATGGATGTTGTGAACAAATATGTTGCTTTTGTCACTGCCAATGTCGCCAACTTGTGGTTTATTTTATTAACTAATGTACAATTTACGATAATTTGGACCGTGTAGAACTGTATAGAAGAAGGTGAAGCTTTTGAATTATCGACTTGTTGAATAATGTAGTTGACATGAAGCCTAGTGTTGGCTAAAAACTACCAGATTTGAGAGGTGGTTTTGAATACTGAAAAATTTAAACTTTGAAATTTATTAAAATTGCGATAGTTACACAACTGTAACCGTCGTTTGTAATACAATTCCTATTTGCCTTTGACGACGACCCTTCAATGATTTCCTGACAGGGTTCATTGGTTAAATTGTACTAATCTTCCCTAATGGTAGCGCCGAAAATTATCCCATCTCTACCAAATTGGAAATTTTGAAAATCTAGACGAAACCAAAGTGTTGTAAAACTGGAACACATCAAGCAGAATGAGTGATAGAAGAAGATTGCTTGGACCATCAAACACTATAATACCCAATGTGGGAAATTCATCCGGGTCAAACAGCATAGAAATAGACAAATCTGACTCTCGACGTGATGATGAAATCAGAAAGTTCTTCTTAAAGACGGGAACAATAGAGAACGCAAACGGTTCGGCATACTTAGAAGTGGGAAATACAGTAATCCAGACAAGCATATTTGGACCTCGGCCCATACACGGTTCATTTGTCAACCGAGCATCGGTTTCTGTCGAATGTAAGTTCCTTCCACATATAAGTCAACCTTGCGATGAGGTATTCAACAGTCACGAAAATGGTACAAATACAACTCATGGTAGAACTGAATTGACCAATATCGAACAAAAAATCTCAAGCTACATTGAAACCAGCTTGTTGCCTTCAATTATCTTGGAAAAATACCCAAAATCCACCATTGATATTTTCATCAATATATTATCTGTAGACGAAGGAAGCAATTCGAACGGAGACTTGCTCAATTTGATCAATTGGATTGTCAACTGTTCTTCTGTGGCATTAGTTGATGCTCAGATCGAAGTACGGGATATTGTTACTAGTGGTCAGGTACGATTGGTAGAGGATTCTGTCGTCATGGACCCTACTTCTACTCGTCCAGGTATAAATGCGTTGGTGAGTTTTATGAACTTGAAAAATGACGAGATTGTAGGAATCTGGCTCGACGATGATCATGATGGAATCACAGATAAGAAGGTCGTGAAATTGGTCGGGGGATGTAATGAAATGTCCAAAAAGATTAGATCCAACATCAACTCTTATTTGTTGAGTAGCTTGAAATAACCAATTTGCAATTGACTAGTGTACTATAGAAGTAATGATATTTTACTATGTATTAATATATACAATCTATTTGATTTGGAGTTACTTTATCTATTTTTTGATCGCTCTCTAATCAGTTAGCTGTGAGAACGTCTTTTCGTAAATGTAATGATACAATTCCGACTAGATTTGCTTTTTGATTTCGCTAATCGCGAGATCGTCTGAGCTCAAGTCTTCTAAAACTTTCTTGATGTTAATCAATTTCTTAGCCAATGACTTGATGGTGAACCCATCTTCGTCGCCATTAGTCAAAAGCACTTTTGAGCTAATCTTGATAGCAGTCGACTTCAATATGATGTAACCAATCTTGTTATATGTATCGGTAACACTTGGAGTTTCATTGGCATACTTACCGATGTTTTCTTCGATCGATGGGATTTCAATAACATTGTCAAACACTACTCTCTTTAAAGTGTTAGCAAAATCAATCAATTCATGATCGGAATTTGGTACTTCAATTTCTTCACCTTTGATCTCAAATGGTTCAGAAATATATGCAACTTCATGCTTTCCTTCCAAATGTAATCTAAATTCATATATTCCTTCTTCCCAGAACAATTTGTTCTTTTCGAAAATATAGGACCCTTCATTCTTTTCGCATGGTGTCCATCTTCCAGCAGAACTGATGAGAGTCTTATTACGAGCATATGCTGTTTGTGAGATTTTGTATAAACCAATCCAGTTCGTTGGTGAGTGCAATTCTGCTGGTGATTTCCAGTTAACCTTGATAGGATTACCAAGAGTTGCGTATCTAAGAGAATCTTCGCTGCCTGCTTTAAGACCGTCGATAGTTAATTTGTAATCAGAATTTACAAAAGTTAACCTTTGCGACAATTCAGCAATTCTTTGCTTGGAGATCTTCGCGTTCGATAATTTCAATTCTTTGATCAAGTTTTCAACGGCATCGGTGATTGAAATGCTGGTTCCTCTCTTTCTCTTCTTGTTCAAGTCATCATTCTCGTTACTCAATCTTCTGATAACATCAGGAATTAAGTGCTTTTTGACAGTCTTGGTAACACCGGAATCTTTCAAAACCTCCTTTTCACCGTACACCTTAATCATATGGAATCTCTCGACAAAATTGATTCTGATAAAGTTGTTGGCTACCCAAAGAAGACAAAGACTCAAGTTTTCTACAGATGGAATCATCAAAAATACACCCATTACCCCACAAACCCCAAAAATTTGTTCAGGGTTGTTAAGGTAACGATAAACACCAGCCTTAGTTAATTGAATTGGCCTTTTAGATTTAGGAATGAAAAAATCACCATAGAACCAACCGAAATAACCAATGGATTCAATAATCGAGGCATTAATCCACACTTGTGTCAAAATTAAAATTGCCCCAAGGAAGTTTCTCAAATAAAACCAGTCGGAAAACAAGAAATCACGGTTTCCTTGCAAAATGTAAGTCAAATTGAATCCAAATAAGGAAGAATAGGTCAAATTAATCAATGAATTGTACAAGATTGCCCAGTTGTTTAATGATTTTTCAATAGGAATATCCATAGAAAGGTACCATTTGGTATAGTATTTGTAGTAGCTTTGCAAAACCAATAAAATATCGATTGAGAAAGATTCCACCAATTTGATAATAAAAGCCAAAACAAACAATCCAGTTGCAAACGATTTGCTTGCTTGAGAACCCAAAATTGGAATAGTAATACCATAAGAGACAGTGATGATCAAGTTGACAATATCAGAACTTCTCAACCAGTTGAAATTGAACAATCCAACTAATGGCTTCATATTGTCGAAGTTACGTAAATCTTTCAATTTCAACACTGCTGCCAGGTTTATTTCGTTGGTAGAAGGACCGTAAATCTTGTCAATGTGTGGGTTTTCAATGAATTGTAAAAACACCATTTGCAAGAAATGTCCAAAAATGGCCACCACCAAAACGACGTACGATTTGGAAATAAGAGCAAAACCATAGTACCCGATATAACCAACCGAGTACATTGGATGAGGGAACATTTCAAACACACCGTCAAAGATCAAATCTTCGTTGTTAATTTGCCTAAAGAAGAAATCACCCCAGTACCACGCGTAGTCTTTGATGGTATTGTGGGCATTAACTTTAACCCACAAATTAAACAAGATAAACGATGATCCTACAATGATTCTCGAAGCAACTAACCAGGTAGGTTGGTTGGACAAGAATTGGTAATCAGAGTCAATAGCACATGCAATCACCACGCAAATAAACGTAGTGAAATCGGACATTAAGATCAAATCAACAAATTTTCTAAACAACAACCAAGTGTTAAATTCAACAGGGTAATCTTCGAGGTTGTACTTTGGACCCCGTTGGGCCTTGATTTCCATGGTGGTGTACTTGATCATCGAGGGAGACAACAAGTATTTTTCTGCCCAAATCACCAATTGGTTGTGGTTGGACTGTTGTCTCAAGCAGAACCCGATACCGAAATTGTACGAAAGACGCCAGAAGATGTAAAGCCCGACGAAAATAGCGATCCGCAACTGGTTGTTGCTGACCAAGTAAAACACAAGGAAATTGGAACACAAGATGGTCAAAATGATCACCTCCAAATACGACTTTCTGACGGAGGGATCAAACAACGTCTTGACCATATCGTGAGTTTCGGGAACAGTGAATGTTGATCCGCCAAATGTTATCCCTGTAGGGCCGGCTTTGGTGGCATTGGTGGTTTGGGAGGTCATTTTGTGGTCAGAGTGTACGTCTGTGACCGTGGCCATGCCAGCAAGTGGTGGATGTGTGGGGTAAACTCGACCACGAAGATCAATTGTTCACAACAGCAGAGAACAGGAACCTATTCTCAGAATCAGTGTATACAGACGTGGTACCACGAGTGTAGTAATCACGATAACGACGCACAAACGCGAATTTACCGTAGTAGAAGTCACACTAGTGTAGCAGCAGTCTGGCACAAACCGTGGCAGTCTACTGGGAAATAAAGTGTGTAATAGAGTTTAACAAATGCAATCGACGCCAAAATTGTAGCGAGAAATACAAACGGCGTGTAATAACGGTACTAGAATTAGAATGACAGAATCACTAGATAGCTAGAATATATTCACGTACTTTAGTGGATGGCAGTAAAAAGTATGTCGTCCGGTAGTATCACCAGTACGTACTTGTTGTCTTTATACAATGCAGTGGTTTTAGTACTGGGGCGATGGGAGCTCAAGTACGATTCACTGGTCAAGAAGAGTTTTGACTCCAGGAATTTTTCAACGAGATTTAAATACGTAATACGAACTGGGCATGTGATTTTCTGTTGGGCCAAATCAACTTCTCCATTTCGTCACCGCGTAGTGCAACGTACCGACGTCTGCACCACCAGTGAGGGCTTAAACCTGGTGTCATCGCCCCCGTTCCACGCCATGTCTCTGTACTCTCCGGGGTGGTGGCCGTGGCGACGGTGGTGACCCTGCACCACATTGACGTTTTTGTTTGGTTTCGCCAACATTTCGCCGGATCTGGCCCACGCGACGTTATCGGTGAAGTGAAAATTTGGAAATTTGGGAATTGGGTAATTTGGGGAGTTGGATTTTCTTCCATTTGCTCTGCGGAGGTTTCTATCAACTCAGTATTCCCAATTGCCACTGCAACAGACCAGGCTTCAGATGCTCGCCAATTGCACTCCATGGTCGTATCTATGCCTTAATCGGTAATTTTATTATCGGGGCGCTACCATACATGTATGGGGAAACGAATCAACCGTGTTTGGCGACTTCAAGCAGGTATGTGGCTGGGAGCGTTGAGGATGATTCAGTACGTACCATTGGTTTCAGCGACGTATTGACTATCAGGGGAGATGTACTCAGATCCCTTACATTGACGCCATAAATCGCCGTAGTAGAACAGTAGCTTCCCGGCAGTGTCACTGACAGAAAGTCATCTGTGCACCACAAACGGGCTCAAACAGGCAGCCAGTTTAGGCAAGAAATCGATATCTACTTCATTCTGCATCTACAATTTTTATGCGCTAGTCAGCCCAATCAGCACCATACCCACATAGGGTAATTCTATTCTCTATTAACAGAATGTCTTTCCGTTTCATCTTCTACATTGTCGCCTATCCATATTACTCTATTAATTAAATGCAATTCTAAACTAAAATCTTCTGTGGCCGCCTAATGGAGCAGTGTTGGAACCCGATTGTTGGTACCCTCTACCGCCTCTGAAACCACCACGGCCACCACGGCCACCACGGCCTCTGTAACCTCCTCTACCGTATTTGATATGCGATCCCCAACTTCTCTTGTCGAATCTTTGTAATTCTTCTGGAACGGTTTGTTTGGCTTCTCTCATAATTTTACACAAATCTCCTCCTAACTTACTGTCCTTGTCAGTGAACAAAGAAACAGCAGTACCAGTGGCACCACCTCTACCAGTTCTACCAATTCTGTGAACGTAATCTTCAATGTTACCTGGCATGTCAAAGTTGATGACGTATGTAATCCCTTTAACATCTAATATGTTAGTATTCAATCTTCTGTATTCAAACATTCATTGGGAGTTTGGCGTCTACATTAGTTCCCGAGAGATTGTTTATTATCTATTTAATACACATATAGAAAAGCATACCCTTGATCTAAACTCGAACATCTGTATTGTATACATAGTCCACCCAAGTAAAAATACTGTTTACCAATATTCTCACTGTTATCCTGACTGCCGAAGGTCTGTCCAACCCGATCAAGACGAGTAATTAGATCGCAAATCCAACATGTAGTTGAATCTTCTCAAATGCACTTTTCAATATATGAATTAAATCTCTCGTAGGTCAAAAACAAATCTATCAATGCCCAGCACCAAATGATCTGAAAAACCTATAATATTCTTCTCTTGAGCTTCCATCCATAGCTAGGAAATCCTCAGTTGGAAATGTTTTGTGGAATCCACCATGGGAATTAAACTCAAAAAAAAAAAAAAAAAAAAAACGCCATCGAAGTTGAATGATATCAATCATTCTTCTTGAAAATCGTGAATTATCACGATAACTCCTAAATGAAAGTTAGTGTAATATAAACCTCCTGGGTTTATATGAAAAATTAGCTTCATCAAGAAGCTTACTATATATACATACCAATACCTCTAGCAGCAACATCAGTTGCAACCATAATAGGAGATTTACCAGACTTGAATTCTCTTAAAACCCAGTCTCTTTCGGATTGTTGTTTATCACCGTGAATGGCTAATGCAGGCCATCCGTCAGATCTTAAGTAACTTGTTAATTCATCACAAGTCTTCTTGGTGGAAGCGAAAATCAAACATTTGGATTCCTTATCAGCAGTTGCGGTTTCCAAATGCTTGACTAATCTGTCTCTCTTTTCAAATTCAGAAACAACTTCAACCAACTGTGTAATTGTATGAGATGCAGCTAATTCCAAAGAACCAATGGTAACTTGAATTGGATCGTCCAAGTAATCTCTAGTCAAAGCTTGAACTTCTTTTGGCCAGGTAGCAGACCACATCAAAGTTTGTCTGTCTGGTCTAATTTGGTCAACGATTTTTCTGATTTGTGGTTCGAAACCCATATCTAACATTCTATCAGCTTCATCCAATACTAAGTAAGTAACTCTCTTCAAGTTAGTCTTACCCATTTCCAACATATCAATCAATCTACCTGGAGTGGCAATACAGATTTCAACACCTCTAGCCAAATCTCTGATTTGTTGACCTTTTGGAGCACCACCGTAAACACATGTGTTTCTGATTCTAGAAGAAGAACCAAATTTATTACATTCTTGTTGGATTTGAACTGCCAATTCTCTAGTTGGTGCTAAAACCAACACAATTGGCCCATCACCAGGACTCAATAATGGTTGTGCGTTGATGTGAACAATAGCTGGTAAACAGTAAGACAAAGTTTTACCAGAACCAGTAGCAGCAATACCAATCATATCTCTACCAGATAAAGCCATAGGCCACCCTTGACATTGAATGGCAGTAGGGTTTGGGAAACCTTGCGCCTTGACTTCCTTCAAAACGTAATCTGGGAAACCAGCTTCGTCGAAAGTAGTAATTGGCTTAGGAATGTCAGTACCAATACATGACATTTCGTGTTCTCTTCTGAATTTTTGCACATCTGCATCTGATCTAGCTTGAACATTAGGATCTTCAACATAAAAGTTCTTTTCAAACTTTGGCAACGACTCCAAATCCCATTCTGGAGCAACCAATTCAACTCTTTCATTGTAGTTGTTTCTTTGGAAACCCCCACGACCACCACGGCCACCGTAGCCACCACCGTAGCCACCGCCGTAGCTGTCATTTCCACGATAGCCTCCATTACCGCCTCTGAACCCGCCAGAGCCACCTCTGAAGCCATTGCTTTGTTCTCTATTATTGTAACTACCACTTCTATCGTAGGACATTTTCTTCTATAATATACTGAAAAATTATAAAAAAAAATTGCGATGGCTTGTGCTTTTATAGTCGTAAAAGACAAAAAGAAATTGCGATGAGCAGCACATGCAGGTGCTTACATTTCACAAAGTTATTCTTAGACAAGAAAGTTAGAGAACTTGTGGGTACAAAGTTCATGGATGCAGAGACGGATCATAGCAATTGCTGACGTTACTGTTACTACGAGATACAGCTGGTTGAATTGTACAATTTGCTGCAATTTCAAAGTCTTCGGTTATATAGCCGTGCGTATAGTGATGAGATGAGCTAATATATTGTAGTCTGTCGAGAGGGTGTCTCTATGAAAGTTATATTGCAAAATGGACCTTGGCAGTGAATTGTATAATTTCAAAGTATTACTTTCTACATAATTTGATTTTATACGCTAAATCATCATAAGTGATACATTAAGGGTACCAGTAGTAAATTAAATACTAGTAAATTCGCAAAAGTGCCTGGAAACTGACAGTAATAGTACATTGTATTTGTATAAAGTGTAGTGATTCGTTATAAACAAAATGCAAGCGGTTTTGTAGGGTTGACCGGACAAGTGGTCTCAGAAATGAAGCGATGAGATGCGAATACAGCATAATGGACGAACGACGAATCTAAGGCTCGGTTCTCTTGAAGTTTCCTTGCTCAATTTTGTCAGCAAACTTCTCTTCGATGGTGGTACATAATTCTGACAAATTGTCCAACCCTTGGTGTAATGCTTCAATAGCAGTAATATTACCGTAAGTTTGGATTCTGATATTCAACTTGTTTTCGGAAGGGTGAGGAATGGAGTACCCGCAGAACTCCACCTCTGGGTTTTTCATGATGATGTATCTTAATGCATTTCCTAATGTATGGTCTTCGTCGGTGATTTGGAACGAGGCAGCAGCTCCGTCATCGGATGCTCCTGGCAACAATTTGATCTTATCTAGGTCATACACCTGTTCTTCATCCACCATTGAAACATCGACGTCGGTCATATTGGCTGTATTTCTTGCAAAGATGGTAAAGAGTAGTAAACTGAATATTTTGAAAAATTTATGATGAGGTGTGTTGAACCCAAATCTACAAAACCGATTTGAAAGAATCGTCGAGTTTATAGAAAAAATTCTTGATAATCGCATCATAATGCGACTCCTTCTGTAGTAACCATAACACAATTGATGTCTAAAAAGTTTGAACTACTCTTGTCTATTCAGTAATCCAAGATATTTAACATACTCTTTTTTTTAGAGGCTACATAAACCAAACTCTAAGAATACTAGTGCTAGATCGACAGAAATTACACCATTTTAATCACAATTTCAAGTAGAATACAACCGTATATTCAGAACATCAATATTCATACTTCTTTCACCCCGTCTCTTTGTGTTTGTGCTCGACCTGTGGCTAACGCGACTGTTTACAAAATGAAAAACAATTTCTGGAGAATGTTTACAAGCTGTTTTCCACGATGATTTCCCACGATGAATTGACTCAACCGTTGTCAGAGTCGTATATTCACTTATCAGAAGACCTCTCTGAAACTGTATCTTTGGACAATGCTAGAGAAAACACCGAGGAACTACGCTTACTATGTAAAAATCTCGACCGTGAGAACCAATTCATGTCCTCCAAATTGAATTTCTCTCCCACATCCAACTTCAACAGCGATTTGTCGAAACATGCGTCATCAAAACCATCTTCACATTCGACTCCATTGATCAAAACGAATCCTGAACATCATTTCAATAGCTACTTGCCAGACATTTCAGAGAACCAAACTGTCTTGAACGAGCACAGTACCAACACAATCCCACAGGCTGAAGACCAAACGACTAGCCCTAGGCATACAGTAAATAATGATTTCATCGACAAGTTGCCCTCATCAGTTGGCCAGCAAATTGTCGATTCTCTAAAACAAGTAGTGGAACAGTTAATCATAGATCATACCAAGCCCAACAATCAAAAGCCTGATAACTTCACTACACCCATCAAATCGAATTCATCATCACCAAAATTACAAGACTCTCCTTTGACCACTCCTCCGGATTCCAACGACCAGCATTATTATACGAAATCTTTTGACCAGAGCTATGATAACTCATATTTGAACAAAAAGTCCAAAGAAAATAACCAACGAGAATCAAACAGCTTTGAGAAGCAACAAGAAGTGTTCCAGAAAAGTAAATCTCCATTTTTAGGGCCAGAGCAACAAGAAAAGTCGCCTTCTCCAGTAAATTCAGCAAATGCTTTTCCCATGGCATCGACATCGTCGCCAATGCTTCCATCCTCTACTTCCACAAAAATTGCCTCTGCACCAGGAACACAAGAAAATCTTCAAATAGAAGAGCTACAGAAGAAGATTGACCAGATGACCACACAAATAAACCATTTGCAAACTGAAAATATTAACCTCCAAATCAACATGAACAATCTACATCAGCAGTTGCTACTCAAAGACGAATTTCAGATTGAGGTTTCCAATACACGGGAGGCTGAGGAGCTCAAGCAACAAAACAAAGAACTAGAGCTCAAATTACAGAGACTTAATCAGGGCTACGAGGAATTGAAAAATGAGTATAATTGGTACAGAGGTAATAACAAGGACAAACAAGAGGACCAGGAGTCCAAAGATGATAAGACTGTCGACCAGAGCCAAACACAAGCGACAAATATCACGCCAGATTTATCTAACGATACAAGAGATACATTGGTTTCCAAGGAATGTGTGAATTGCCCTAACTACATTAAAACAATAAAATCATTAGAGGAAGAATTGCAAAGCAAAGACACAGAGCTCAATGAGTTGAGACGCGAAATAGGGAACAAAGACGAGATTATTGATGAAAACAAAATCCCAGAAAAATTTGTGCCGAAGTACCATGAGTATGAGCTCAAGAAACTCGATGACAAAACCAAAGTTGAGCTCGTCAATGTGGTCAAACTGATCATGCTAACGTTGCTAATCAGCGACGTCGACAACCTTGGCAAGAACATGACGAAATACGGAACCTACTTGAAGCTCTCGATACCATTTCTTGACAAAATACATGAGAAACTATATGACAACAACGGACCCTTAAAGCCGTCATATTATATCCGGAACAAGGACGGATGCGACGACGACCTACAGAGACTCAGCAAATGTCTACAGGGAATGCTAGATACAATTGGGTAACGAGTACACGATAAACAGAGATTACTGTAGCAACAACATATGTAGCCTTGCTGAAAGGGTCACAAGACCCTCACCTTGGTAAATGGGATGTTTTCCCAGCCAAAGAATGGTATTCTTAGGTGTGGCAGGTACTTGGCCCAGAAAAGTGCCTAGCTTTCTAGTACTAATATGCAATAAGACCTACAACTACCAGTAAATGGAGATTCTTTCACAATCAGTAAATTCTACAAGTAAGTCGCACCACTAACACAAAGGTGCGTCAAGTCCCACTGTAAAAGATTGGGTTTGTTTGGTGCCCACTCCACAGATTTCCGTGTATTGAAACGTAAACCACCACTTGCGACAACTGTTTTCCTAATGCGGTAGTCTCTCTAGTCCCGATTTGGCAGTACGGTCCTGTACTGATACCGGAGTTTCTAGGTGGAGGTCACGCATACACTACCACGAAGTGGGGTCGGGACGTGCCACCAACTTCGACCTACGTCACCACTGCCTGGTGGTACCTTCCGGCGAAAATTCCCATACACGCACCGTGCCATCCCTCGTTTCACCAAACGTCAAAACAATTGACGGAGTTCTTTAGCCAACAGCATTCTAGGACATCGTCATCACGAGTATCTTGTGTTTCCCAGCGATTTTTAGTCTCACGCTGGTGAAAGCTTGCATTTGTTTCATTAAAATACAGAAATCTTCGTAAAGGGTCCGTTTCACCCTTGATTTGTTTCAGCACAGTTAGCTACTGGTCATTTGTCAAGAGACAATTAGCTGAAACCCGTCATTAACCACTTGCTGCACTTGGTAACTTCTAGTTACATCTGTCTCAGTGGTATTTGGTACATTTTTCAGGGTTCTGGACGTATTCTAGTTCCATTCGTTCCCATACTTTAGAACCAAAGAAGGAATATAATCCAGTACTCACAACAGAGAGTCCCCCAGGACGGTGTATGCCAACAACACAATACTCCCAGCAACAAAGAAACTTCTCCTGGTTTGAATTAGTCATTTTTTTCTTCCCACGGTTTGTACTGTAGTCTCCGTTTGGTACAAAATACCCCAAGTTGTGCCGTTGACACGAGAAAAGTGGTGCAATAATTACGCAACAGGGACACAAATTGCTTTAGCAACATGGGAAAATCGGTAATAACACCCATTAATCCCCGTCATGATAAATCACCGCACATGCAACCTACAAATCAAGCCCAGTCACAACAGCAACAACAACTGAATTACAACTACCAAACTATGCAAACTCCTGTTTTGCGACCCAATGAGTACAGAAGAGACTCGATTGGGTTGATTCCGCAGCGACCACGGGGAGATTCGATCTATTTACCACCACCAATCGACTCATTGAATAACCCTGTAGGTGGTAGTTTCAGTAGATCGAATTCGATATTTTCATCATTAATCAACTTACCAAGTTCGCAGGGAAATTCTGTATCTGAGCCATCTAAAGCGACCCTTGGATCTACAAGCAGGCCCCGTCAACTATCAATTGTTCCTGGTGAACAAATTTCGTATGAAGACCTAGAAAATTTAATCAGTAGAGAAAGCTTGGGAAATCTCCTACAACAGAACCAAAATAACCCGCAAAATCAAAGCAAAGTTGGAAGTATTGATTTCTCATCGTGGAATGAGTTCAACAATAATAATTCAATAAGTAGCCCGCACGCCAATCCGCATCAAGGAAGTCTAGGGTCAATAAACTATCCTGGAGGGTCAATTTCATACTTTAATGGGTCATTAGGAGAGATAATCGCGGGCATGATTAATAATGGGTCAATTGATTTGTCAAATATGTCACAGGAACAACGGAGAGATTCGATTTTGAAGATTTTGAACGACTCTCAGTTAGCCAGAAGGACTTCGGTTGATGAAAGTGCTCCTAATAGCCGTCTTTCATTGAACTCGTCAAATCAATCAATAAAAACAGAATTACGTGAAGACATATTCGATAGGAAGGGCTCGCAAGATGGTCACAATGCACTTCAAGATAGCTCGAAAACTATTACTCAGTCCCAACATTTACAAGAACCGCATTCAAAAGTTGATAAATTGAGCCCGACATCATCGTTGAGATCAAAAGATGAACCTCAGTCTCCAAAAACGTCACCTACACCATTTACAGGTAACTCGGGA
>ERZ778017.2566-NODE-2566-length-14490-cov-5.096709_pt1 | contig 14490 bp, 12 predicted proteins | sample MGYA00375747_ERZ778017 | MGnify/ENA primary metagenome ERZ778017 (study PRJEB29350, sample SAMN05509838) | bioreactor metagenome | biome: bioreactor; material: wastewater | place: South Africa: University of Cape Town | collected 2014-03-17 ...
GGGCGGCCCTACCACGAGGCGATCGGCGTGGCCCCGGCGCTGACCGGCCGGCTGTGCGCCGAGATGTTCCGCATCCGCTCGCTGGACGTGGTCTCCCGCGTGGCGGTCGTGCTGGGCGAGGATGACGCGGCCACGTCGTTCGCGCGGGATGCCGCAGCATTGCGCGTGCGGTTCGCCGACGCGAACGTGGACTCCGACGGCGCGCTGCCCGTCAAGCTGCAGGGTGTCTACGTGCTGGCGTTGGCCTTCGACCTCGTGCCGGCGGAGGTGCGCGATCGCACCGCGGCGCGGCTGGCGAGCCTCGTGCGAGAGCGCGGCGACCGGCTCGACACCGGCTTCCTGTCGGTCGGGCATCTGCTCGACGTGTTGTGGGACACCGGCCACGCCGATGTTGCACGTCGCGTGCTGTGGCAGCGTGAATGCCCGTCATGGCTGTACGAGGTCGACCAGGGGGCGACGACCGTCTGGGAGTCGTGGGACGCCGTGGTGCCCGGCCGGCCACCGCGGCCGGTCTCGCTCAACCACTACGCGTTCGGATGCGTCGACGATGTGCTGTTTCGCCGGATCGCCGGCATCCAACCCACCTCGCCGGGGTACGCGACCGCGCGCCTCGTGCCGGATCTGGAGTGCGGGCTGGCGCGGCTGGACGCTCATGTCGGCACCCCGTACGGGCGGCTCGGCGTCGCCTGGGAGACCGCCGGCGGCGCGGCCGAGGTGACCGTCGAGGTGCCGCACGGCATCCATGCCACCCTTCAGGCCGGCGGTGCCGATCTGCCGTTGTCGGCCGGCCGCAGCCGCCACCGCCTGAGCATCCCCTGAGCCGGCTCAGGCGGGCGGACGGGGGACCGGCCACGGGATGGTCGTAGCATCGACCCATGCCGTCTGCTCGTCACTACTCGAAAACCCCTGCTGTCCGTGAGCGGCTGGTGGCCACCACTTTGCAGCTGGTTGCTGAGGAGGGGTATAACTCCACCAGCATGCAGCGGATCGCCGACGAGATGGGCATGAGCAAAGCCGGCATACTCCATCATTTCTCTTCGCGAGACGCCCTGATGCTCGAGGTCCTGCGGCGTCGCTCAGGACTGGTCACCAGCGAGGTCGCCGCCATCGAGGATCCCATCGAAGCGGCCGTCGATGTCACGGCGAACAACGCCCGACAGCCGGGGCTGGCCGCGCTGTCCGCGGTCGTCACCGCGCTGTCGGCCGCCGACCTGGAGGATTCCGATCGCCGCGGCTACATCGATGGGCGGTATCGCCGACTTCGGCAGAGCTTCACCGAGGCGTTCCGGCGGGCCCAAGACGACGGCGAGGTGGTCTCGACGGTCGAACCCGAGGTGCTGGCGGCGCTCCTGGTCGCGGTGATGGAAGGGATGCAGCTGCAGTGGCTGCTGGATCCCGACCTCACGATGTCCGAGCACGTACGCGCCTTCCTGACTCTGACCCAGCGCCCGGAATCCGAGGACTGAGCGCTCGGTTCCCCGCTCGGAACACGCCGCGGACGATACGTTCGCGGCGTGTTCCGCGTCGCCGTGCTGCGGAACGGTATCTGAATGATAACAAAATCCGACCAATGGTCGGATAGTTCTTGACAGGCCGAGGTCACGCCCGTAGCTTTCTGTCAGCGATAGCTCATTTCATTGAACGAGAGCACGCGCTGGGGCGAGTCAAGCGATGTGCATTCCCCAGCAGGCCAAACCGCGACAGAGGGAGAATAGGCAATGAAGGCTAGGTTCTCGATCGGCGTCGCAGCACTCACACTGGTGCTCGCGATCGCAGGGTGTGCGGCAGGCGGTGACACATCGCCGACGTCGGATGCCGGCGGCAGTGGGCCGCAGGGGGAGATCACCGTCGGCACGCCTCTGGACGTGACTACGTGGAACCCGCACCTGTCGGCGATGGGTCCGATGATGACCTATCTGACGCCGGTGTATGACACTCTGATCCGCAGTACGGCCGACGGCGCGCTCGTCCCCGGGATCGCGTCAGCGTATAAGTACACCGACGGCTCCCGCACGACGTTCGAACTGACGATCCGTGACGGCGTCGTGTTCAACGACGGGACTGCCGTTGACGCACAGGCGGTCAAGGCCAACATCGAGGACGCCAAGTCCGCTGCGGGCCCGTTCTCGCTCGGGCTGTCCGCGGTCCAGAGCATCGATGCGACGGGCTCGACGGTCACGATCCACCTGGCCAACGTCGTCCCGAACCTGGAGACGACGCTTGCCGGCCCCGCGGGAATGATCGTCGACCCCGACGCCCTCGGCTCAAAGGCGCTCGCCGCAGCCCCCGACGGTACCGGCGCATACACACTCTCCAAGAGCAGCACCAGCGGTACCAAGTACGTGCTGGAGGCGCGCAAGGACTACTGGAACCCCGACGCGTTCGGCCCTCGAACGCTGAACCTCGTCGTGCTCACCGACAACGATGCGCGACTGAACGCGCTGATCTCCGGGCAGATCGACGCGACCATCGTGTTCGCACCGCAGGCGTCTACCGCGGAGAAGTCCGGGCTCACCCTGATCCACCAGCCGCTGAATGTGTACAGCCTCGCGCTCGCCGACCGTGGCGGCTCGAAGGTACCGGCCCTCGGCGATCTGCGCGTGCGGCAGGCGCTGAACTACGCCGTGGATCGCGCGGCCATCGCCAAGGCCACGACGTTCGGCTTTGGCACACCGTCGACCCAGATGTTCCCGCAGAACTCGCCGGCGTTCAGCAGCAAGGCGGCCGACCTGTACCCGTATGACCCCGACAAGGCGCGGGAACTGCTCAAAGAAGCCGGATACGGGAGCGGGCTGACGATCCCGGTCTTCACCGAGGCTCGCTTCGCCAGCTATCTGGAAGCCATCGACGGGTACCTCCGCGCCGTGGGCGTCACGCTCGACATCACGACGGCCGACTCCGGCGGAATCCAATCGTGGTCCGACCCGAAGTACGCCGCGACCGTCGTCGCATTCGGCACGAACGACCCGCTGACCGGGCTGTCCACCTGGGCGTTCCCGACGTCGCCGAACAACCCGTTCAAGACCGAGCTGCCTGATGTCGGTGCGCTGCGCAGCGCCATCTACGAGGCGAAGACGAGCGACGAGCTCAAGGCTGCATATCAGGCCGTCACCCTCGCGATGGCCGAACAGGCGTGGTTCGTATCCACGAACTCGGTGGACACGATCTACGCGTACAACCCGAAGGCCGTCAAGGGCATCACGTCGTATGTCGGCAACTCCGTTCCCTACGTGTTCGGCTGGACCGCGGTCAAGTAGTCCCGGCGGCGAAGGCCCGGGGTCCCGGGCCTTCGCCGCCTCCCGGAGAGTGATCATGCTTTTCTTCCTGAGCCGGCGCGTCCTCACGGCGCTGCTGGTCCTCCTCCTCGTCTCGGTGCTCGCGGCGCTGTTTCTCGATCTGATGCCGGGCGATCCCGCCTCGGTGATCCTGGGTGAGCAGGCGACCCCGGATGCCGTGCGACGGCTCAACGAGCAGCTGGGACTGGACCAGCCCTTCCTTGTCCGCTATCTGCATTGGCTGGTCGGCGCGCTGCACGGTGACTTCGGAACGTCGCTGTTCGGTGGGACGCAGGTCGCATCGGCGATCTGGTCCCGGCTGCCGGTGACCGCATCTCTCGCGTTCGTGAGCACACTGGTCGCGATCCTCATCGGATGCTCGGCGGGCATCCTCGCCGCGCTGCGCCCGGGCGCCGCCGTCGACCGGACTGTTCTGGGCGTCAGCGGCATCGGCGTCGCCGTCCCCCACTTCTGGTTCGCACTCATCCTCATCTCGGTGTTCGCTCTGCAGCTGAAGTGGTTCCCCGCGACCGGCTACACCCCGCTGGGCGACTCGCCGGGGGAGTGGGCGCGGGGCCTTGTGCTCCCAGCCACCGCGATGTGTCTGGCCACGTGCGCGATCCTCGCGCGGCAGACACGCAGCGCGATGGTGGGAGTGCTCGGTCGTGACTACATCCGCGCGGCACGAGGCCGCGGTCTCTCCCCGGCCACGATCGTCTTTCAGCACGGTCTGAAGAACGCCTTCATCCCGATCATCACCACCATCGGCCTCATCGTCTCCGACGTCGTAGGCGCGACCGTTTTCATCGAATCGGTGTTCGGGATGCCCGGCATCGGCCAGCTGCTGATCACCTCCGTTCAGAACCGGGACATTCCGACGGTTCAGGGGATCATCGTGGTCGTCGCGGTGGGCGTGCTCGTCGTCAACCTCCTCGTCGACCTCGCCTACGGCTGGCTCAACCCGAAAGCACGGACATCATGATGGCGGAGAGCATCCTCGTCGAGGCCGCCGGCGCGGGCGGCTCCGCCCCGCGTCGCAGCAGGTTCGTCAGGCAGCTGGCCCGGCGGCCCCTGACCGTGATCGCGGGCATCGTTCTGGTCGTCATCGTCATCATGTCGCTGCTGGCCCCGGTGCTCGTTCCCGCAGGCCCGTACGTGCAAGACCTCGCCAACACCTTCGCCGCGCCGAGCGCGAGCCATCTGCTGGGCACCGACCATCTCGGCCGCGACGTGATGACCCGCCTGCTCTACGGCGGCCAGCTCTCGCTTCCCGCCGCGGCGCTCGCGACGGGTTTCGCCATGCTGATCGGCATCCCGACCGGCCTCGCCGTCGGCTACTACAGCGGATGGCTCGATCGCGCGGTGGCGATCGTCACCGACACCGTGATGACGTTTCCCGGCGTCATCCTGGCGATCTCGCTCGTGGCCGTGATCGGGAACACGCTCACCAACGCGATGCTCGCTCTCGGCCTGGTGTTCTCGCCGGCGTTCGTGCGACTCGCCCGCGCGGAGGTGCTGGCCACGCGAAACGAGAACTTCATCGTTGCGGCTCGCCTGCTGGGCTACTCGACGCCGCGGATCATGTTCCGGCACATCCTGCCGAACATCGTCGCGCCGCTGATCATCCAGACCTTCCTGAGCTTCAGCTTCGCGCTCTTGGCTCAGGCCGGTCTCGCCTTCCTCGGTATCGGGGTGAAGCCGCCGGCGCCCGCGTGGGGATCCATGCTCGCCGATTCCGCGACCTATATGGCGGCGTTTCCGTTCCAGGTCGTGCCGGCCGGCCTGATCATCGCGCTCACCGCCCTGGCGGCCAGCCTTCTCGGAGACGGCGTGCGCGATGCGCTGGGTGCGGGCGTGCGGGCCAGTCGGGTCCGTCGTCGCCGCATACGTCACGACCCCGCGGTGGACCTGCCCGGTGTCGCGCCTGACCAACGCAGCCTACTCGCAATCCGCGATCTCACTATCGGGTACGAGGAGAACGGCACGTGGACCGACATCGTGCACGACGTCTCCCTGACGGTGGAGAAGGGACAGACCTGCGGCCTCGTCGGCGAGTCCGGGTCGGGGAAGTCGCTGACTGCCGCTGCGATCCTTGGGCTTCTGCCTGCGCCGCTCGAGGTGCGCGCCGGGATGATCGCCGTCGACGGCGAAGACCTCGCCGCGATGTCCGAAGCCCAGTTGCGGCGGCGGCGGGGTCGCGCGGTGGCCATGATCTTCCAAGACCCGTTGGCATCGCTGAACCCGACGATGACGATCGGTGCGCAGCTCATCCAGACCATTCGGCTGCACGAGGGGGGCAGCAGGGCGGCGGCGCGCAAGACGGCGATCGAACTGCTGCGCACGGTGGAGATCCGCGAACCCGAGCAGCGCCTGAACGCCTATCCGCACGAGTTCTCGGGGGGAATGGCGCAGCGGGTCATGATCGCGCTGGCGCTGGCCGGATCGCCACAGCTCCTGGTGGCGGACGAGCCGACCACCGCGTTGGATGTCACCGTGCAGGTGGAGATCCTGGACCTGCTGCGGCGCCTACAGACCGACACGGGCATGGGCATTCTCTTCATCACCCACGACCTCGCAGTCGTCGCGGACATCTGCGACAGCGCGGCGGTGATGTTCCAGGGACGCATCCTGGAAACCTCGACCGTGGAGAAGCTGCTGACCGCTCCCGACCACGTCTATACGAAGCAGCTGATCGCCGGCGTCGCCGTCTCGGCTGCGAAGGGGGCGGAATGAACGACGTCCTCGTCGAGGGAAAGGCTGTCTGCGTCCGTTTTCCCGGCCCGCGGTCGAGCAATCGGTTCGCCCGGCGAGGGCAGGCCGACGCCCTCATCGACATCGACGTGCGGGTCGCCGTGGGCGAGACCGTCGGCATCGTCGGCGAGTCCGGGTCGGGCAAGAGCACCCTCGCCAAGACACTCCTGGGCCTGGTCCCGCGATCGTCCGGGACGATCGCCTGGTCCGGCGTCGCTGCGCCGATGTCCGCCGAGGGCGTTCGGCGCCTTGCCACGCGCGACGCGCAACTCGTGTTCCAGGACCCCTTCGGCTCTCTGAATCCGATGATGACGGTGCTGTCCGCCATCGCCGAGGTGCTGCGACGTCGTGGCCGCACGCGCCGGGATGCCGCGGCTGAGGCGCGGAGCCTCATCGAGGCCGTTCATCTGCCGGCGAGCAGCCTGGACCGGTACCCGAGCGAGTTCTCCGGCGGCCAGCGCCAGCGGATCGTGATCGCCCGGGCACTGGCCGCCTCTCCGCGACTGCTCGTGTGCGACGAACCGCTCAGCGCCCTCGACGTGTCGACGCAGTCGCGGATGATCGCGCTGTTCATCGAGCTCCGGGAGCGGTATGGCATGGCGATGCTCTTCATCGGCCATGACCTCGCCGTGGTGCATCAGCTGTCCGACCGCATGCTGGTCATGCATCACGGGTGCGTCGTCGAGCAGGGCGCTGCCGACGACGTCTACCTGCGCCCGCGCGAGGCGTATACGCAGAAGCTCATCGAGTCGATCCCCGTGCCCGATCCAGCGGTTCAGCGAGCGCGTCGCGCTCGCCGCTTCGCCGCTTCAGGCAGATAGAAAACGAAAGCGAGATTCACGTGGCCCCTTCCATGTCAGAAAGCCTCGGGTTCACCGGCGCTCCGTTCCATCTCGACGATGGCGCGGTGGCGTGGGTCGAACGCACGCTAGCCTCCTTGTCGGTCGCCGATAAGGTTCGGCAGATCATGATCCGCCTTGTCCACAACGGCACGAGCGAAGAGGAGCTCATCGCTCTGGCAACGTCCGGGCTGGGCGGCGCCAGCCGGTTCCCGAACGGGAAACCGCAGTTCCTGGCGAGGTCAGCCGAACTGCTGCGCCAGCGTGCAGCGATCCCGATGCTGCTGTCGGCCGACTTCGAGTTTGACGAGGTAGGAGCCATCGGTGGCCTCGATGAGGGCATCCGGTTCCCCAACCAGCTCGCGGTGGCGGCGTCTGACGACCCGGCAGCGGCGGGGCGGATGGCGACCGTCGCCGCACGCGAAGCCCGACCCTACGGGTTCGATTGGTCGTTCACCCCGGTGGCCGATCTCAGTCTGAACGCCGCGAACCCGCTGGTGGTGACCCGGAGCTTCGGCGATGATGTAGGGCGCGTGCGCGCGTTCGTCGAGGCATACGTGCGCGGCATGGAAGACGAAGGGATGGCCACCGCGACCAAGCACTTCCCCGGGGACGGCGTCGACTCGCGTGATCAGCACACGGTGCCAACCCGCAACAGTCTCGGACTTCAGGCCTGGCGATCGTCGTACGGGGAGATCTTCCGTGCCGCGATCACGGCCGGCACCCGTACCGTGATGGCCGGGCACATCAGTCTGCCCGCCTATGTCACGGACCAGGGTGGGACACCGGAGGAGGCGTACCTGCCGGCGACCCTCTCCCCGCGACTGCTCGAGGGCCTGCTACGGCGCGAGCTCGGTTTCGCCGGACTCATTGTTTCGGACGCGAGCGAGATGGGCGGGTTCCGGTCGTTGGGCCGCCGCGAGGACATCGTCCCGGCGTGCATCGCCGCGGGCTGCGACATGCTCTTGTTCGATGCTCCTGGCGATCAAGCGATCCTCGAGAAGGCGGTAGAGGACGGGCGCCTGAGCGTCGAGAGGTTGACGACTGCGGTGGCGCGAGTCCTTGCGCTCAAAGCCTCGCTGGGTCTGCATCGCGAGGTCGTCCGGTCGGCGCTGAGCGCTGAGCATCGCGCCGAGCATGAGCAGTGGCGCGACGAGGCGGCGCGTCGAGCCGTCGTGCTCGTGCGGGATGACGACGCGCTCCTCCCGCTCCGTCCCGACACGCACAAACGCATCGTGCTGGCCATGGCCGCGCATCGCCGCAATGTGTTCCGCGACCTTCCCGACCTGGAGATCGCGGCGCTGTTCCGGGAATCCGGCTTCGAGGTGGTCTCCTACCCGGAGGCCGACCTGGATCCACAGCGGGATGTGCTGGTGTATGTCGTGGCGGACGAGGCGAAGCAGGGGAAGATCCATCTGCGCGTGGACTGGACGCAGCTGCAGCCGGGCTTTCCCCGGTATATGGATCGGGCCTTCCACGACCTGCCGACAATGCTCATCTCCTTCGGCAGCCCGTACGCGGCCTTCGATGCCCCGCAGTGCCGGACGATCGTCAACGCCCACTCGCCGGTACCGGCCGTGCAGCGCGCGGTCGTGGCCGCCGTCACCGGCGCCCAACGGATCGAGGGGGTGAGCCCCGTGGACCCGTTCGCCGGGCTCGACGAGGCCGAGACGCGCAGCGATCAGGCTCTGCATCATGCGAACGCGGTGGCCTGAGCACTCACCCGGTGACAAACTCAGGTCTGCGTCGCACGCAGCGGCGACAGCTCGAGGGCCGTGCGTCGGAACGTGTGGACGAGCGGATTGCGGGTGTCGGCCAGGCTGCACAAGACGACCGTCGCCGGCGGGATGTCGGTGATCGGGACGTACGAGAGGGTGTCCCGCCGGTAGTGGGTCGCAGCCGAGGCACCCGCGATGTTCACGCCCGCCCCCGCGTCCACGAGTTCGAGCAGACCCTCGACGCTGTCCGCGGTGGGCCCCCGGCGCGGCCGCGTGCCGTCCGGACGCGGGTCGACGATCCACCACGAGATCGCCTCGGGCGATCCGCCCGCTGCCGAGACGAACGTCTCATCGGCCGTCTCGGCGATCGTCAGCGACTCGCGTCCGGCCAGCCGGTGCCCGCGCGGCACGACGAGCACGCGCGGCTCGCTCCACAGCTCGTCGACGTGCACGCGCGCGGGGAGATCCAGCGGCCACGGCGCGAACACGATATCGGCGCGGCCGGCGTCGAGATCGTCGACGACGTCGAAGAAGCCCAGGCGCCGCATCTCGATACGGGCAGTGGGCACGTCCTGCAGCATCCGCGCGATCGCCTCGGTGGTGAGCACCCCGGCCCCGGCGGCGACGATGCCCACGCGCAGCCGCGGAGCATCCTTGTCGCGACGAACCGAGACCGCCCAGTTCAGCACCTGGTCGTGATCGTCCTGCACGCGCTGGGCGAGCGGGAGCAGGTCGCGGCCGTGCGCGGTCAGCTCGACCTTGCGCGGGTTGCGTTCGAACAGCCGCACCCCGATGCGCTGCTCCAGACGGGCGATCTGCTGGCTGAGCGATGGGGGTGTGATGCTCAGCCGTGCCGCGGCGCGACCGAAGTGCAGTTCCTCGGCGAGCACGCAGAAGTAGCGGATGACGTGGATCGGGATGTCCATCCTCGAATGTTAGTCGAAGGCTAACAAACGGTAGCGAGATGGAAGTTCCCGCAGTGCGGTCGTTCGGTGAGACTGATAGCACGAACCTTACGAGGAGGTAAGCCCATGACCATGGCGATGTCATTCCCCGAAGGCGACGCGCAGAAGGTGCCGTTCGCCGGGATCCTGCCCGGAGCGCCCGCACCGTACGTCTTGCGCAGCGGCGAGGGGGAGAAGTCGCTGGTGTTCGATCAGCTGTTCCGCATCCTGGCCTCCGGTGACGAGACCGACGGCCAGTACGGGGCGTGGACCATGAAGGCGCCCGAGGGAGACCGCATCCCCGCGCACCGGCATCTGCGCACGCACGAGTTCTTCTACGTCATCGACGGGGCGATGTCGGTCTGGATGGACGACGGCGCCGACTACCACTCGAAGCAGACGCTCGAGCCCGGCGACTTCGCGTTCATCCCGGCGGGCCTCGTGCACGCGTTCAAGGCCGAGCGCAACGCGGCCTGCTTCGGTGCCGGGACGGCGGGGTTCGAGCGATTCTTCCACGCGATCGGGCAGAAGACCGACCTGGACGAGCCGCACGGCGTGTTCGTGCCCGACATCGCCGTCATGCGCGCGGCAGGCCAGAAGTACGCCACCGAGTTCCTGCCGGACTTCGCCTTCCGGGACTGACCGATGCGCGTGCACCGCGATCTGGAGTATTCGCAGCCGCCCGGGTTCCGGCCGATCTCACTGGATCTGCGCCGGCCCGACCACGACGGCGCCCCCGTCGTGGTGTACTTCCACGGTGGGGGCTTCCGCGCGGGCACGCGCAAGGTGTTCACGCCCGGCATCGCGGATGCGGCATCCTTCGACCGGATCGTCGAGGCGGGATTCGCCGTCGCCTCATGCGACTACCGGCTCAGCGGCGAGGCGCGGTTCCCCGCGCAGATCGACGATGCGGATGCCGCGATCGACTGGGTGCGCGATCATGCCGACGACTACGGTCTGGACGCGTCGAAGGTCATCGTATGGGGAGTGTCGGCGGGCGCGACGATCGGCGCCCTCGCCGCACTGCGGCGCCGCGACGTGTGCGGCGTCGTCGACTGGTTCGGTCCGGCCGAGCTGTTCGCGCTGGCCGCGCACGACTCTGGCGATCCACCTGAGCGCACGCGCGAGGCGCTGTGGCTGGGGGCCGGGGCCGACACGGTGCCGGATGCCGCGCGCGCGGCCAGTCCTGCGCTGCAGGTGCACGCCGCCGCCCCGCCGTTCCACATCGCGCACGGCACCGCCGATGCGCACGTGCCGATCGCGCAGAGCGAGCTGCTGGCCGGCGCGCTCGCCGACGCCGGTGTGGACGTCGAGTACACGGCCGTTGCCGGAGGGGCTCACTTCTGGCGGGGGGTTTCCGACACCGCGCCCCTGTTCGATGCGGCCCTCGGCTTCTGCCGGCGCGTGGCCGGGCAGTGACGCCTCCAGCGGTTCAGTCCACCGGCTCCCCGGTCGGATCGTTCTCGCGAACCGGCAGCAGCTGCGGTCCGCCGGCCGGATCGGGGGACCAGGTGACGAGGTCCCACCCGTCGTCAGGATCGCCGTCGAGCTCGATGATCGCGGTGTTGTGCAGCGGTGTGTGCTCGAGGAGGTCCGCATCCAGACCCCGCACGCGCGCGCTCGTCCACACGCGGATGGCGGCACCGTGCGAGAAGACAGCGACGCCCTCGGATCCCAGCGCAGACGCCTGCATGATCCCGCGGTCGAACCGCTCGAAGAACGATGCGCCGTCGTGCGCGGCCCCCGGCATCCGCCTTGCCAGCTCGCCGCGTGCCCAGGTGAAGGCGGTCTCGACATAGGCGCGCACCGACGGCAGGTCGCCGTGCATCTCCAGATCGGCGGCCTCGATCTCCTCCAGGCCCGCCACCACCACCGGCCGCAGGCCGCGTTCCCGGGCGAGCGGCGTCGCGGTCAGCGACGTGCGTACGAGCGGCGAGACCGCCACGGCGTCCACCATGCGCCCGCGCAGGGCCGCCGGGATCGCCGCGGCCTGGCGATGGCCGAGCGCGGTCAACCCCGGTCCCGGCATGCCGGTGTCCAGCAGCCCGGCGACGTTCGAGGGGGTCTGGCCGTGGCGCACAAGGTACAGACGCATGGCTCCATCCTCGCCTACCCCGCGCGGCCCGCCTTCCAGTAGCCGGTGAACGAGATGCGCGCCTTCGGCACCCCGGATGCCACGAGATGGCGCCTGCTCTCGGCGACCAGACGCTGCTCTCCGGCGAGGTACGCGTGCAGCGTCTCGGGGCGATCGGGAGTGTATTCCCGGGCGTGCTCGAGCGCCTGCACGCCCGGGCGAGCGTGCGGGTCGTCGCGGACCAGCCAGCGCACCTGCACGCCGGTCGGGGCGCGCAGCTCCTGCTTGTCGGCGGCATCCGGGATCTCGATGATCGCGACCCCCTGGCGTTCTGGCGGGAGGTCGCGCAGGATGCCCGCGATGGCCGGCAGCGCGGACTCATCACCGACCAGGAGCACCGACTCGGTGTTCCCGATCGGGTCGAATCCGCGACCCTGGTCGATCATCGCCACGCGTTCGCCGGCCTTCGCGCGCTGCGCCCAGGGGCCGGCGACGCCACTGCCGCCATGCGCGACGAAGTCCACGTCGAGCTCACCGGCATCGGGTCGGTGCTCACGGATCGTGTAGTTGCGAAACGGCGGGCGCGTTCCCGAGGCGGCGGCGAGGTACTTCAGATAGCTGCCGAACGTGAAGTGATCGGGGACGGCGTCGAAGTCCGTCACGCCGCCGGGGTGCGGAAGGAACAACCGGAACCACTGGTCGTAGCCGCGCACGGGAAGCCGGGTCAGGTCGTCGCCGCAGAAGGTGACCCGCGTCATGTGCGGGGTGATGCGCTCGGCACCCGAGACGTCGGCGGTGTACATGCCCACTGCTCTGCGACCGTCGGCGAATCCCATGCCCCACCCTTCTGGATAATGGTTAGGCTAACCTATCTCGCTCCGATGGTGGCGAGACGGCGTCCAGAACTCCGCCGATTGCGTCGGGTTGCGGGCAAGGAGTGTGGTTTCAGCCACCTCGAGCGACGAATCGACGGAGTTTTGAACCGGCTGGCGCGGCGGCGCCGGGAGCGCCGGGCGTCGGCGGTGCCGGGGCGGCGGGGCGCCGTGGTGCCGGGTCGGCGGGGCGCCGTGGTGCCGGGTCGGCGGGGCGCGGCGGTGCCGGGGGGTGGGGTTCCGCGGCCCCGGCGGGGCGGGCGGCGGCCGCGCCGCAAGCGGGAACCCGGTTTACTGAGAGGCATGGAGCCCGATTTCACCCTCGACGACGAGGGTCTGCACGACGCCCTGCGCGCACTCATCGACGCCAAGCGGACGCCGGGCACACCGCACGGCGACCCCGGCGCGGTGCTGGTGCTGCCCGACGACTGGCCCGACGCGGGCATCGGCGGCCGGGCGGCGCTGGCGTCCCTGGCCGACACCGCGCTGGTGCGACCGACCCGGCTGGACCACCCCGGCTTCTTCGCGCACATGGATCCGCCGACGCCCTGGATGACGTGGGCCGCCGCGCAGTGGGCCGCCGCGATGAACCAGAACCTGCTGCATCCGGACAGCGCTCCGGCCGCCCGGCAGCTCGAGCGTGTGGTGGTCGGCTGGCTGGCGCCTGCGTTCGGGATGGGCGGCGGCCATCTCGTGCCTGGATCCACCGTCGCGAACCTCACCGCGCTGTGGGCGGCGCGCGAGCTCACCGGCGCGCGGCGCGTCGTCGCCTCGGTCGTCTCGCACCTAGGCGTGGAGAAGTCCGCACGCATCCTCGGCCTCGACTACGTGCCGATCCCCGTCGACGCCGATCAGCGGCTGCGCGTGGATCTGCTGCCGGATGACCTCGGCGACGCCATCGTCGTGCTCACCGCGGGCACGACCGCGACGGGCGCGGTCGATCCACTGGATGCGGCATCCGGCGCCGCCTGGCGGCATGTCGATGCGGCGTGGGCCGGTCCGCTCCGGCTGTCGTCGCACGCGCACGTCCTGGACGGCATCGACCGTGCCGACTCGGTCGCGGTGTCGGCGCACAAGTGGCTCTACCAGCCCAAGGAGAGCGCGATCGTGCTGTTCGCCGACGCAGCGCGGGCCCACGCGGCGATCAGCATGGGCGGCGGATACCTGGCCGCGCCCAACATCGGGTTGCTCGGCTCGCACGGCGCCGCGGCGCTGCCGCTGGCGGCGACCCTCCTGGCCTGGGGGCGCGACGGCGTGCGCGCTCGCATCGACGCCGACATGGTCCTCGCGCAGCGGCTGGCTGACCGGGTGGCCGTCGAGCCTGCGCTGGAGCTGTTCGCACGGCCGACGACCGGGGTCGTCGCGTGGCGGCCGCGGGATGCTGATGCGGCCGCGGTCCGCGACCGGATGAGCGATGCGTGGGTGAGCACGACGGTGATCAACGGCCAGACGTGGTTGCGCTCGGTCGCGGACAATCCGTTCGCCGAGCCGGATCGCGTGGTCGACGCAGTGCTGGCGGCCGCGGCCACGCAATCTGATACAACGTTGTAATGTTGCCCGAGGAGGGATGATGGCGGCGACTCTGCACGACGTGGCACGGCTTGCGGGCGTGTCGATCAAGACGGTCTCGAACGTCATCAACGACTACCCGCACATCCGGCCGGCCACGAGGGAACGCGTCGAGAAGGCCATCGGCGAGCTCGGCTACACGCCGAACCTCACCGCGCGGAACCTGCGCTCCGGTCGCACCGGGGCGATCGCGCTGGCGGTGCCCGATCTCGCCCTGAGCTACTTCGCGGAGCTTGCAGCGGAGGTCATCGCCGAGGCGGAGCGCGCGGGGGTCGTGGTGCTCGTCGAGCAGACCGGCGGCGATCGCGATCGCGAGCTCGAACTGCTGCAGAGCCCGCGGCTCAAGCTCACCGACGGGCTCATCTTCAGTGCGCTGGGGATGGGTCAGGAGGATGCCGCCCGGCTCGGCGTGCCATACCCCCTGGTGCTGCTCGGAGAGCGCATCTTC